>ERZ808028.767-NODE-767-length-23157-cov-16.956282_pt1 | contig 23157 bp, 25 predicted proteins | sample MGYA00380184_ERZ808028 | MGnify/ENA primary metagenome ERZ808028 (study PRJEB31490, sample SAMN06133397) | mouse gut metagenome | isolation source: J8_1 | host: mice | place: China: Chengdu | collected 2015-05 ...
CCTCTTAGTTAAATGGATATAACGAGCCCCTCCTAAGGGCTAATTGCAGGTTCGATTCCTGCAGGGGACACCATTTATCAGTTCGCTCCCATCCGTACCAGTCCGCAAAATCCCATGAATATCAAGCCTTCCGTAGATTCGCAGTTCGTCATGGTTCGCGTCAGATCGTTGACAGCCGCACTCCATGACGGGTAAAAAGTGGATAAAATAATTTTACCCACCGGATTTTTACCCATGCTCACCGTTAAACAGATTGAAGCAGCAAAGCCGAAAGAAAAACCATACCGCCTACTCGATGGTAATGGCCTGTACCTTTATGTCCCTGTATCCGGAAAAAAGGTCTGGCAGCTTCGCTACAAGATTGACGGTAAGGAGAAAATCCTGACCGTAGGAAAATATCCGCTAATGACTTTGCAGGAGGCAAGGGATAAAGCATGGACTGCGAGGAAAGACATCTCGGTTGGCATCGATCCGGTAAAAGCGAAAAAGGCTTCGTCTAACAACAATTCCTTTAGTGCGATTTACAAGGAATGGTACGAGCACAAGAAGCAAGTCTGGTCAGTAGGGTATGCGACTGAACTTGCAAAAATGTTTGATGACGACATTTTACCTATCATCGGCGGCCTTGAGATTCTGGATATTGAGCCGATGCAACTGCTGGAAGTAATCCGCAGATTTGAAGATCGCGGTGCAATGGAGCGAGCCAACAAAGCACGCAGAAGATGCGGCGAGGTTTTCCGTTACGCTATTGTCACCGGCAGGGCTAAATATAACCCGGCACCTGACCTTGCTGACGCCATGAAGGGATACCGCAAGAAGAACTTCCCGTTTCTTCCTGCCGACCAGATCCCGGCATTCAACAAAGCACTTGCAACATTTTCAGGAAGTATCGTATCGCTCATTGCGACAAAAGTTTTACGCTACACAGCCCTCAGAACAAAAGAGCTTCGTTCCATGCAATGGAAGAACGTCGATTTTGAAAACAGGATTATCACCATTGACGCCAGTGTGATGAAGGGACGCAAAATTCATGTGGTTCCTATGTCAGACCAGGTAGTTGAACTTCTCACTACACTAAGCTCAATCACTAAACCAGTATCAGAGTTTGTTTTTGCCGGGCGCAACGATAAGAAGAAGCCAATCTGCGAGAACGCGGTATTGCTTGTGATCAAACAAATCGGCTATGAGGGTCTGGAAAGCGGTCACGGATTCAGGCATGAATTCAGCACGATTATGAACGAGCACGAATGGCCTGCTGACGCTATTGAAGTGCAACTGGCACATGCCAACGGCGGATCTGTGCGTGGGATTTACAACCATGCTCAGTATCTCGATAAGCGCAGAGAAATGATGCAATGGTGGGCGGACTGGCTTGATGAAAAGGTGTGACTGGAAAATACAACAATGCCTGCATGCCCACAATCATGTACAATACGTGTTTTATTTTATTCTGCATTAACAATGTGTATCATTTTAATCGAACATACAAGGAGGGCGTAGAATTGAGAGAGCTAACACCTACAGGAAGTGAAAACAATTCACTTTATTCAATACAGATATTGCGTGGATTAGCGGCGCTTGCTGTCGTAGCTTTTCATGGTAGGTGGTTTATTAATGGAGCATATTCCGAGAAAATGCTGGGGAATATTCTATTTGATTATGGCTCTTTCGGCGTGGATATGTTTTTCATTATAAGCGGATTTATAATAACAATGGCAACAGAAAGGAGAGAATCGGCATTTGAATTTACAGTTAAAAGATTCTTTAGAATTTATCCTCTATATTTGGTATGCCTTATTCTTTTCGTTGCTTTAAGCGGTGCCTCATTCTCAATCAAAGAATACATACATGCCATAACTTTGACCCCAATGAATTATACATCACTAGCTCCTTACTATGGGTATAACATATTAGCTGTCGCATGGACTTTGAGTTATGAGATATTGTTTTATGCTATATTCTGTCTATCAATGATAATAAGCAGAAAGCATAGAGAGATTATTAGTACAATTGGCATATTCATGCTAGTTTTCATTGGTTGGGGTTTGAACGGAGGCATTACCCTGAACCCAATATATAGCCCTATATGGCTGTCACCCATTAACTACGCCACCAACCCAATCATTCTTAACTTTGTTTTAGGGATGTTATCTTACAATATATACTCTAGGATTAGAGTTGTATCACCGAACTATTTAACTATTTTATATGCGTCATCCATGATTATTATATCACTATGTTTCTTAGGCATTGTTTCTCGCGGGATGCATCATGGGGTGTTAATGTGGGGAGGATTATCATTCTTTATTGTTACATTCATGTCGATAATGGAAAGGGCTGGGTTTGATTTCAACCACAAAAAATTGGTGTTCCTTGGTGGAATATCATACTCTTTATATCTCGTTCATCCGGTTGTGTTCCAGTTGTTTAGACTAGAATATATGAAGTTTTTCAACAGCACTGGTTTCGTTAAATTTCTAAGCATGATATTTATATCAATTGGCGTATCCATGATTACCAATATGCTCATAGAGAAACCCTCGCAATCCTTTGCGAGGAATATTATAAAGCGCTACAGTAGGTAGCTCTATAAGAGTGTGGCTATAACAACACCTGAATTATTAACACTTATTTTGTATTGCTTTGTTCCATCTGGGGTCCATAATTTCAGCCCCCCATTAGCCCTATCAATGGTTATGTCTTCGATAAACGGAGTTAACATTGATGGGGTTATAAAACCACTCGGTCCATAATTGGCAGCTTTCATAAAGCACCTAGCTATAGGGAATGACCCAGAACCAGTAATATTTGTTATTGAGAGTGTCATGTACGCAACTGAATTTATTTCTATATGTCCAGTTATTATGCTGTTACTCTGACTGAAAACCTTATCATACAAAAGTGTGCCAGATAAGTTATACATTCTGATTCTTGGTGTGAATGTTGTAGCCCAGGTAAGTTCACCGAAGCTAAATCCAGCAAACCTGACATTAGCCACTGCTGGAAAGTTTACTCTCAAATCAAAATAACTACCAGTTGAGAGAGATTGAACTTCAGCATAGTCACTAATCAACGGAGAGAACATTCTCCCCATATTAACCAAGGATGACAAAGATCCGTTAACGTATAGCTCAGTAGTCGTTGGGTTTGTCTTGCGCCTTGTGCTATACATGAGGCAATCATCCACCGTTGCCGTGTAATGGTTTGTTAAAGGGCTGTGCGTATTAGGCGCAACATCTTCAGGTGTGTAATATTGGGTTAACGACCCTGGCGTTACTATTCTGTTTTGCCCCTGAAATCTTTCGTAGAGCCAAGTACCCCAGCGATCACAAGACCTATTTGTGCTCTCTGCGTTAATGCCGGTAATCTCAACAATGTTATCTCTTGGCTGTGCAAACGTAATTGACGTATTTACGGAACCAGGATTTTGGTACTGGAAAATAACAACCGCAGAAGTTATCGAAGCAGGTAAATCCCACGCGTGGAAATTGAATCTGTTTTGGCGACCAGAACAAAAAACATATTGAGTTGTGATGCCTGGATACCATTGAATGTCAATCTGGTCAAAATCATTTGCGGACACTTCAACTTTCAATGCCCCATTATCTGTGACACCGGGATTTTCAAGCCGAATATTACGCACACATCTGTTGAAAGTAATTTGACTGAATTTATTTGAGTTAACCCATACGGTGTAATCATCATCACCGTAAACCCTTAATTCTAGACCGGTGTTAAATCCCTCTATAAAGCACTCATTTGCCTTATTTTTCCAGCAATACTCATTTGATTTCTCGGTTGTATAACCTTCACCCCAACTTCCTGCTAGAACGCACAACCCTCTTCCAGTCATTTTTGACGCATCGATCACGGTACCAAATGAATCTGCGCTATAGTCAATCCACCCGTTCATGATGCGGATACCGGATACCCTGTTATCTACGCATCCGATAGTTCTTCCGTTACGTGGTGAGTATAGAATAACTGCTGTTTTCGTGAACGTGCTTAATGTTTGACTACGGATAACAGTACCGCCGCCAATCAGTTTACTTTCACGAAGAAGGTGAACCCCATCAACATCAGCCATAATTTCTATGGTCCCGTCCAACTGAACGTACACACCAATTGGTACATGTATCGTTCTAAAAATCTGGTAGTGATTACGAAGCCAAGCGCGTTTGCCGTCAGATGCACAGGCGTTTAAGCAAGCTGTTATAGCGTCATCGGTAGAAGTAGTAATGGATGCGTATTCTTCCGGGGTGTGATACAGCATTTGGTCTACAGTTGACTCGCCAATACCTACAAGCGTTGCACCTATTCCAGATGATAATCTTTGCTCCAACTGATCAGGATCATACTTCAGGACATTCGGAAAATAGAACTGCCGCGCACCATACGCATCGTATACAGCCATAGAATGGCCTTGCACGGTAACGAATTTGGCAATCTGTCCATTATATACCGGATATCCAGCAGCGTTAATGATGATTGGTTGCGATACAGGAACGTGAGAGCCGTCTTCGTTCTCCACATAAACCTGAATCTGGTTTTCAGGGTTTACCGGGTCAGTGTCAATTTTACCAATATAAATTTTGCCATTGGCTACGGCTTTAAAAGAACGAGCCATAGTGAAGAGTTGAGAAGGCATGCTCACTACAACATTGGCATTTATTGAATCTGTCATTTAATTTGCTCCAGATACAAGGAATCGCCGCAGCATAGCTACGGTGAATTTTGGGCATAAAAAAACCCAGCCGAAGCTGGGTCGTTGCGTTGGTTATCTGTCAGTAGTTATGTACTGAAGGAGGCAATTCTTTATTCTTAAGTCTCATCCATGCGGAAAGATTCGTTGGTCCGTCTGGCTCATTAATATCAACATCTCGTGTGTGGTTTATTAAAACGTCTCTCGCCATTCCGATAACATACGAGAATTCATGACCGTAGTCGTAGCATCTACCGGAATAGTTCGATTGAATTTGTTTTAGCGCCGGATACAGTTCGCGGAATAATGCCTGTGAGCGGTTGGCATAATCCCATAACCATACAAGGCTGTTTGCTTCTTTTGCAGAAAGCTCGTTGGTTTTCTTCTCTTGTTTGCCAATGAACTCACCTTCAAGCACTACCCTGTGGATGTACTCTACGGCCAGCGGGATTTGTTCAATTGAAAGTTCATCAATGCTGTCAATACCAAAACGCTGATGAACCATATTGTATGCATCGTCATAGCGAAGTCCTTTCTTTCCTACCAGCATGTTTACTGCATCGCGTAGCGGCGTTCTTTCCTCAACAGTGGTTTTCTTGCCTTTCACATACTCGCCATGTTTGCGAATTGAAGGTAGAACTTCTGCTGTTACCCACTTGCGGAATTTGTGCGGGACCGAACCTTTATTGACAGCATCGCGGCAGCGCAGAACCAATGTATACATACCTGATTCGCTAACAATGCTTAGATTCTGCTCACCACCAAGGGTGTAACTTAAAGTTACTCCCTTTTCATCGTCATCAAGTGCAGTAAGCGCCTTGCGTGAGTTAGTCAGGGTTAAAGCATCACAAACATCTTTTGCTACAAACCACGGCTCACCGCATTTGTTGATGACGCGGATTTCACTGTCGCCGAATTTGAAGATGGTGAAATCGTTTTGTGCCTTTGCTATACTTTTCATGTCAATATTTCCTAATCCGATTTGTTGATACCGAAGCCCTGACTGTTACAGCAGTTGGGGCTTCAACTTTACGCACCAATGCGCCCTTCCTTCTTAAAGCTTTCCATTACTCGCTGATAAATCTCAGAGTTAACAGACCGACCATTCTCTTCCGCCGCCTTGCGTACCAAATCCAATACTTCTTTAGGCCACCGCAAATTGAACTGCGGCATTTTGCTCATTCCTTTCATATTCACCTCACAATATGGGTCCACGGTGGACCTATTGAGAATATAGTAGAGTGCTTCTATCATGTCAATACACTAACTTGGAGTGATGGCATGGCTAGAGATGATCCGCACTTTAACTTCCGTATGCCTATGGAAGTAAGAGAAAAATTAAAATACAGAGCAGAGTCAAATGGTAGATCAATGAACTCAGAATTGTTGCAAATCGTCCAAGATGCTCTATCGAGACCATCTCCTGTAAAAGGTTATCGCAATGAAGCTGAACGATTAGCCGAGATGCAGGCTGAACAGTTCAAGTCTGTGGTATTTGAGACACTTAAAAACATGTATGGCAAGGATGCAAAATGATCGATTACAACCCAGCAAAAAAAGAAATCATCGCAGCTAAAAAGTGCCTAGAGCAGATGAAATCATCTACAAACCATGATGATTTTGAAATGCACTGGCGAGAATGTCTTGGGCATATAGAAAAGTCTTTCAGTAAGCTGCTCTGTGCAACAAAGCCGGTTAGTGGAAAATTTAGCAGCCACTTCAACCAAAAGTTCATGCTTAGAAAAACAGACAAAACACTTGCTTACCTTCACCAAGCAAGAAATGCTGATCATCATTCCACTATGGAAATCTCAAAACTTGAACCTCCTTATACTACTCTTGGGGCATTTCCGGGAGCAAGAAGCCATTATATTAAAGAGTTAATCATTGATTCAACAGGGAAAATAGCAAAATACGAAGGCGACCCTATGATAGTTGAGTTTCATCCAGCAACAACTATGCCTATAACCGTAAGAAACCAAGGCAAAGATTATCCACCTCCAACAGAACATCTTGGCGAAAAGCTTGTTGATATACATCCATCTGTTCTTGCCTATCTCGGTATACAATTTTATGAAAAATGGATAGATGAGTCGTGTGCAACGTTTAGATAGTTATTTTTGATAATTTCAAGTATTTCCTCTTGACTTTGATTTACCCAAACGTGATCACACTCATGAAACTAGATTATGCTTCCTGTTTCGCCTTGTGCAATATAGGTGATCATGTTTTCATTAACAATTATTACTGAGTTATCATGTGCGCAATTTAGTTTTATCAATTCGCATATCCTATCGTGACAAAGTAACTAGAAAAACTAAAGAGGTTGGTGTGTCTGATTCTATGAGTTACGCTGTGCTAGTTGCCGCAACTCTATTTATGGGGATAGGGTTGCAGATTGCGTGGTTCTTTTTTTCTAGTTTTATTAAACGCAAAAGAATTGAATCAAGGATATCTGAGATTTCTATTGCTATAGGGAAAAATGCTGAAAATCCAGAGAATGAGGCCTGCGCACTGAATTACCTTAAAGAAAAGTTTTCCCCTGAAAAATTTGAAAATAGAATTACTGATGCTCTTGGATTGGTAATATCAGTAATTCATATGCCACTAAGTTTGCTGATAACAGTGTGGTACTTCGCCATGATCGCCGGAAGAATATTTGGTTTCATGAATATAGAGCCTGTAGTTCTTTGGGTTCCAATGATACTGCAACTGTTGTTAAGCGTTGCTATCTTTATTTTTTCTGTTTTTATAAAAATTGTCTTTGGAAGATACCCCGGAGAAGCTAAGGGATTTAATAAAGAGTTCATAAAAACTATAAAATAAATGCCGTCCTTGGCTTACAGTGCTACTGCCGGGTCGCTTCGTTAGCTAAGAGCGGGCGCACGGCAGTAGCAGCCTGATTTAGCGCTCTTTCATAAGCTGGCGTTCCAGCTTTAGTGTTTGCCAGACGTAAGAGCGCATTCCTTGCTGCTTTGGACTCATACAAACGCATCATTGCACCAAAACCAGCCTCAAGTCCCATTGATACTCCAAGAGTCGCAGTTGCGCCAATCGTCCTTATCCTGTTGGCTTGTGATTGCCCCGTCTGAGTTACTACATTTGCGGTGTCTGACCTTGCTGTTTGCTGTAGAACTTCATGAAGAGCATCAAGCTCTTTCATGTGCTTTCCAGAAAAAATAGTGTTGTAAATTTCACCGCCTGACTGAGATTTCAGCTTATTAACTTCAGTGATGAACTTGGCTGGAGAGTCACCGGCCTTTTCCGCTATTTTGCTGACGTAAGCTGCACGCATAGCATCTTTCCCTTTATCATCCAATGCGCTCCAGATTCGTTTCACGTCAGATGGTTTTCTGCTTAATACAACGGTATTTATAAGTTCAGGACTGGCTTCACTGCTTGCCTTGTTGAGCTTGTTAGCAATGTTTTTATTAAGCACCTTATTATAAACGTTTGCATAATCGGAGTTTGCTTTAAGGTATTTTGCTGCGTCTGATGCACCAAGGTTTTTTGCAACTGCGTTACGAAGATCTTTTGACATTGCATTCTCTACCATATTGGTAGCTGCTTTTGCCTGGTTGGGGAAGACCATAGAATCTCCCTGAACATTAGATCTAAATGCTGTTCTGTGCTGACGCAAGAGATCAAACGTAACATCCAAATCAGTTGCAGGGTTTGCTAATTCTTCGCGTAGGTTACGCAAGGATGTAAGCAGACTTTGATTGGCAGACGTCCCAAGCCGTTCCTGTCTTGCGATCGCTGTATTCAGAGCATTCATGGTATTTGTGGTATCAACTGCGGCATTACCCATTTTATTGGTGACGTCATTGATAACAGCGCCAGCGGCATCCTTCCGCTCCCTTAACGTGGTGGTCAGAGATTTCACCACATCATCAGGATTGTACTCACCAAAACGGTCAAAATAATTGCTTACCAGCTTACTACGCGTTGCATATTGCTCCGCTCGCTTTGAGCCTGTCCCGAGCAAAGCCCCCTCGGCATCCTGAGTAAGGCCGCGAGTGAAAGCATTTTTCGGCGGGATAACATCAGATGTCATTGGTGTCACGCCCATCGATTCTGATGTGGCAATTTTCTTCGCCACTTCTGGCGCAATATCACCTTTTATAGCCGTTATTCCACGCCCTATTCCCTTTGCTGCTGCGGAAAGAACCCCCTGAGCGGCAAGGTTAACTCCGGCATTTTTTGCTGCATTTTGTGCGAAATCGCCTTTCTGATTTGCGGCCTCTGCCAGTGATCCAATAGCCATGCTTCCTGCCGTTCCAACTCCTGGAACTAAATACCCGCCAATTGTTTCTCCAGTTTGCGCATAAGGGTCTGTCGGTCGATCGACTGGACGATAGACATCATCCAATACTTTTGGACCACCAAGCCCCTGACTGATTGCATTAATCAGACTTGCGCCACCCTGCAATACGTCAAATGGTATGTTTACCAGACCACGACCAGCCTGTTCTGCAATTTGCCCTGCACTTTGACCACCAGTGAGCCAATCGCCAGCTTGTTGCATCAATGATGGTTCTTCACGTGCTGGTTCATTGCTATCCTGGCTGACAGTTTGTTGCTGAACAGACTGTCCAGCAAAATACTCATCAATGGCAGATCCAATATCTTCCGTGCTCGTACCATCAGGGAAGGTAAATGTCTTACCGTTTGCAGTTACTTTCATCATTCCACCGTAAATTGAATGCCTGATTTTGAGGTATATGATCCAACCTGATTCGGTGTTTCTCCTGAAGGTGTCGAATCTTGCGCTGGTGCTGCGTCAGTATTCATTGACATATACCGCTTAACGGCACTCCCCAATGATTCACCTTTTTTAACATCCAACCCCAATATCTGACCGCCATTACGCGATTGTCCAGGGTTGCCATTCGCGCTCATCCACTCGGCTTTAAACTCATTAAACTGCGCGTTTCGTCGCTCAAGGTTTGCCATTGCATCAAGCCATCTTGCGACCGTCTCAGGGTTATCCATGTCAGTTGGCGCACCCTGTCGAACGATCTCAACGTCTTTATCCGTTGCTGGGCCGGGAGGTAGGAATTTAAGAACCTGACTGTTAACAAGGGCATTTTGGCGGATGCGCAAATCACGCAATGTCGTATCGCTTCCGGTAAGTTTTGCGAACATGTTCTGTGCGTTACCGAACAAACCTGTCGTTGGTTTTTCTGCTCTGAACTGTTGAGCAAGCGCACTCATAGAATTGGCTGAGTTTGATGATGCTGTGGCATTGTTTACAGCCGTCTCGATGCCTTTTTCCATGTTTACTGACAGCTTAGGTGCTTCACTAATCAACTGCTGAGCCTTTTCCTGCGCTTGCTGCATCTTAAACCCGAACTCTTGCTGATCCAGAGCCAAGCGTTGTGCTGCGATATTGTGCCCAGTCATTGCTGACTGATAGGAAAGGTTTTGCCCTCTCGCCTGAAGTGCTTCACCAGCCTGATTGCTGCGGATTGTCTCTGCCAGCCTGCCTCGGTCAATTTCACGACCAGCCATCTTATCCTGAACAGCAAACGCCTTTTCTGGTCCAAGCGCACCGAGAGACATAGTAGTCAGCATGTGTGATAGCTGCTCTGGATTCTGGATACCTGTCTGAATCATCCAGTCAGCATTAGCACCAACGCGATTTAACCTGTCCTTGTTGTCAGTAATGAATTTACTGTAGGCTTCCGGTCCCTGAGAAAGAGCGACGTTAGCCCTCATGGCTAAATCGCCCATATCGTTGCGTTGCTGATCATTAAGACCAGAAAACGCCTGTTGTGCCTGTGCAACAAACGCTGGATTTTCCTGGGCAAACTTAAATAGTCCCGATGGATCACCAGAAGCCCATGCATCAGCGTGAACCTTATTGAACGCACTAATCGCTTTCTGTTGCTGTTCCTGATTGTAAATATCAGCAACTCCAGCCAGACCACGTAACGCGGTCAGACCAACGTTATTTGCACCTGAGCGAGCCAACTCATTGTTTTCGCGGATCATACCAAGCGTTGCGTTGATGTCGCTTGCCTTTGGCGCATTCTCATTTTGCGTACCGATGCCAGCCAGAAAACCACCAGAATTAATACCCTGTTGCCACGTAGCCATTGATTACCCCTTAAAACAACGAGCCAAGCAGACCAAGACCGCCGCCGATCGCAGCCCCCCACGGAGTTGATGAGCCAATTAATTTCGCAAGTCCGGCCCCAGCAATAGCACCAGACGCACCTCCGCCAATAGCAGATTGCATTGCTGATGGTCTGTTGGCATTTGCCGCTGCAAGAGCCGCACTTTGCTGCGAAATCTGACTCATGTTGTTGGCATATGTCTGCCCGGCGTTTGCCTGACCTTGCAGTGCGCCAAGACCAATATTTGCCAGATTCTGGTAGTTGTTCATCTGACCAGACAGCCACTGCTGACCAAGCGTTGGTGCGATTGTTGCTAACTGATTACCGGTTGCAGTGGAACCCAATCCACCTGTTGCTTCCGCTGCCGCCAGACTCTGATAGCGAGCCTGACCAGCAAGATCTTTGTACTGCTGAGAGTTGTAATACTGGTTAAGTGCCTGACCTTGCCCTTCCAGAGACGATAAGTTCTCGAGGCTGCCGACATACTTATCAGCCAGAGGAGTAAACGGCTTCAGGTTGTTCATGATGGTGTTGAACTGCTGATTTTGCAGGTCTGCGGCATACTTCTGGGCTTCTGCTGCATACTTTGCGCTTTTATCAGAGCTACCACCTTTCCCGCCTTTTTCAGGGCACCAAGGTTCCTCGCCGCGCAGTTTTCTGCCCAGCTTAAATGCATATAACATGGCTATCTCCCGTGATTCAGGAAGTCGATTAGTTCTTCGCGTGTGGCGCTGTAAAAAGTTACGTCATCCACGCCTTTGAAGTATTTCTTGATGGTTCCTACACGCTTAAGGCCAATCATTGCGCAGTACATCTGCCCGTGGCGGAATTTGCGTGCAGCGAACGATGTGACGCACTGAACGGTGGTGTTAGTCAGAATGTACCGCCAGAACGCCATCCCGATTTCCTTGCTGAAGCCGCGAATCTCTGGCAGGTACATGGCGTGGCAATCGAATGTAAGCGGCTGAATCTCCTGATAGTAAACAATGCCGCCAAACTGACCGTGCACGTTAACCTCAAAGTAACGGCATTCAGGCTTGTAGTCGTATCCATCACCGTTGTTGCTCCCGGCGATAATGTCAGGGTGATTTCCTACTGCTTCTATCAGGTCGATGTTTCGCGTTGGTTTGAATGTAATCATCAGTCAATCAGCCCATGTAATCTAAGTGCTGTTTCAAGCGCCAGAATACGCTGCCGCGCCTGCTGCAAACCTGTAGCGAGAGCTGCGACTTCGGATTGTGTGTACGTAGTGCCGACCGTGTATGACTGGTTAGCGTTGAATGAGCCAAGAAGTGGCGTACCTGTGGCTGCAGTCCATCCGGTATTTCTTGCTCCAACAACCTGAATTCCATCAACTGAATATGATGTTTTTACATCCAGCGGTGACTCAAGAGACTGCAATTCGGTTACGGTTTTCGATACGTAATCACTCTTAATGCCAGAGACATCGTTTTCTACGTCATCCAGTCTTTGGTCAACAGTGACCAGATGCGCCTGAACATCGATAACCTCATCCAGCAAGTAATCAACATCGCTACGCAGTACGACTATCTTCCCTTCGGCGGTTGTTAACCTGACCTCAAGGAGATTTATCGCTTTTGTGTTTGCGGTGATTCTTGCATCGTGGTCAGCGAGAATCACATCCTGCTCATCGTTCCTGACCTGTGCATCATAAGCGCCCTGTCCGGCCTCGTTGGCCTTGTTCGCCACGTTACCAACATCAGTACCCTGTGCAATAACGTACAGCAGATATGACTGCGAGAAGATATTGCGTGGAAGGATTGATGTATCGAGCCGTGTAGCCTGAATGATTACCGGCACATTGAGATTAGAATCCGCCATTACTCAATCCTTATCTGAGCACCAGACAGAGTGACAGGTGACTTCGTGATAACGCGCAATTTGAAGCCAATGTTTTTCCTGATGCGCCCAACTCGCTTCCACAAAACGCGTTTGTCGTAAACGAACGGTTCATTCTGCTCAATCATCTGCTCACGCCCGTAATTTATGCCGTCAGTGGTTGCAGAGAGGAACAGGCGGTCGGCGTACTGAGCTACGCCAGTGGATGATTCCACCTCCAGATCGAAGCATCTGGCGTTATCCGCTTTGAACAGTGGAGTAAACAGCAGGTGTTCCTGCTGCTTGTCGTACTGGCTGCTGATGTCGAATTGCAATTTCCCGGTCACGGAATCCAGCTTATCGCCGCACGTTATCTGATTGCCTTCGTAAATGAAGTCGATAGCGCGGTACACATCGTCATACAGACCTGTTTTCAGCACACACCATTGTGGGCCATTGACGCTTGAAGATGCGTCGTACACGAGGACGTGACGCGGAAGGTGGATAATCAGCAACTCATGAGCATCAAATCGCAGCGATTCCATCACACCATCAGCCAGTTCATCAGCAGTGTAGGAGCGGAGGATTTTCTCAATGCTCGCGCTGGCAATTGGTGACACCTGACCGGAGCCGATGATATACACAGACGGCGCACCCGTTGCCGGATTGCTGATGAACGCATACGAATCAGCAAACGGCGTTTTGCAGTAAGTCCCGGCAATACCTTTCTGTACCATCAGCGATGGCTGTGCGACATACAAAGCAGCACCAACGGTGGTTGCACCAGTCAGGGAGAAATATTCAATCGTCGATGAACCAAAGCAGACGATGAAGTCTCGCCATGTTCCTATGCCGATGATGCCATCAGGCTGAGACTCGGCACGATATTGTGCACTGTAGCGGTCAGGATGCGATTCGTCTTCAAGGTCAGTGATAAACCATGAATCAGTGCCGTCTTTTGACCACGCATAACGCCCACGTAAGCGTGTAATGTCGCGGACTGAGCCTAACTCATACTGTGTGAATCCGCTGTCTGTAGGCCAGTTTGAGACGGTTTTAACCGTGCCATCATAACGATACTCTACCAGTTGACCATTAACGCCTACCGCCTGTGATGTCCGACCATGCGCCATTGATACGCGACCACTTCCGGCAACATCACCGACTTCACTTTCGCCTTTGTACAGCTTGCCACCACACACGCGATAAACAGCACTCTGCGCCATGTTGTACTCGACGCCGCGAGATACACCGTTCACATCAGATCGTTTGGCAATGCCCGGGAATGAGCGAAGATATCCGCTGCTGTTAAGGATTTCTTTTGGTGTAGCCAGCATATTCACTGGCAGATAGTCGATATAGTCGGCGTTTCGAAAGTCTTTGCCGACACCTTTCATAAGCGGAAGTTGCTGAATCGGCATTATTCGCTCCCGTTATCGCAAGGTTCCTTTCGGTGGAAGTAATTCCAACCATTCCACTTCGCCAACTGGTTACCGCTACCAACAGGCATACGGTTTGGATAACCGGACTTACATTTAGCGGCTTTTGCTCTGTCCATTGCAGACAGTTTGACGAGTCGCTCTTTCCCGTATCTGGCAGTGGTTATAAGTTTTGCAGACGCTTCCAGCGCATAATCCGGAGCAATGCGGCAGGCAAGGTTGAAAATGACGGCATTGATAGCGTTATTTGATAAACCGTGCTCATCGCCCGGATCTGGAGCGACATCTGCATCAGCAAAAATGTAGCCAACGTTGATACCAGGTGACGCATCACCGCCAAGCCATTCAGCCATCATCATTTCAAGGTCGTTGACGCCGTCTTCCATAGACTGCGGTTCGACATCGGTTAACGTGGCATTTGATGCCACACCGAGCTTACGTAATGCCGCAAGAACTAAATCACCCTTCGTTGTCAGGTTCATCTGCTGCCGCCTTAGGTTTTCGACCAGGCTTTTTACGCTGTTTTTCTTCTGGCTCTGGCTCTGGCTCTGGCTCTGGCTCTGGCTCTGCAACATCCTTCAAAAGGTCATCAGGATGTGAAAACCAACCAGCATCCAGATATTCCTGAAGCTCTTCGGCTTTCACGATTTCAAAGTCGTAGCCAACGCCTTTCCACTTCTTCATGTCGCCATGACGAAAGATCATGTGTGTCATGTTTGTCTCCAGATAAAAAAAGGGAGCCGAAGCTCCCTCTGGTTATCACGCAGTCTGGTTAGGCAGACCAACGCCAATTGCCTCTGGTCGTACAGCACATGCTGAATACCACACAGCAATACGGCACTTACCAGACAGAGTGTTGATATCACCCTGCGTTGCGAAGATGCCGTTAACACCAATGCCAGGAATGCTGAAGGAAGAAGTTTTCATGCCAGCAAACAGTTCATGGGTTACCGGGATCGGCTGAGACAGTAGGCGGATTGAGTCATCAGCCCAGAACACGTTAGCGGTGGTTGTTGCCACGTTCAGAACGTTTACCGGAGTGGTATCAGCAAGAGAGGTGTTTACGTTAGCGTAAGCCTTCTCTTCTTTTGTCAGTGACGCGTCATCCAGCGCAATAGGCTTCGGCGTGATTTCGATGTGAGTACCATCGATCACACGGGTGATTGAGAAAGTCGCGTCATCAGTCAGCACGTTCTTCGCCATCTGAGACAGGAATTTCACGCCAGTGAAGCTGATTTTGTCGCCGCGCTTAAATCCGGTGGTGGAGGATACGGTCACCGTTGCAACACGGTTATCGACGTTCTCTTTGTTACCATCGGTATCAAGGGTGTATGCCTGCGGCTTAAACTTCTGCGCACCAGAAACAGTTACACCAGTAGCGGTTGACTTGGTAACTGCGGGAAGTTTCGGTGAGCGAAGAATTTCATCAAAGCCAGCAATCTGACGCTGAATAGTACCGTTGTGATACGCGTCTTCAGTAACGCGCCCGAAGATGTCACCATCTACCAGGTTGCGGCCTGCTTTGCGGTAATCGTCAGGGTTCAGGAAGTAACTGATGCCCATATCGCGGTTTAGCTCACGGGAGAACATCAGGCGCTCTGCATCAGACACAAAATCCCAGCCAGACAGGCCAGTAGATGGACCAATTGCGCGGGTATCGTGAACAACAAGCGAGCCCATTTCAGTTGCCTGTTTTGCAATTGCTGACTCAATGTTATTCGCCAGTTTTTTGGCGGATGCCTGGATGCGACGACGGTAAGAACGCTCATCACGCAGGTCATCTGCACGAAGCTCGAAGAAATCGTTATCCGGATCGCCCATGTTGCATTTCACGGAGAGTTCCAGAATCCCGGTTGCGTTGCCAGTTAAATCCCAGCCAGTCTGGGTTGGCGCTTCCTGCTCAACAGGCATCCACACGGTGTTGCTTGAACGCTGCATGGATTCTGCCGGAGGGGTGTATTTTGTCACTTTTGACGCCATTGGCGTCAGGTTCTGGACGGTTTCGATGATTTCATCCAGAGCATACGTGACCAGTTGACCTTCATTTAATGCCATTATCGAATTCCTTTATTCAGTTGCGCCTTGAGCTTGCGGTACGTCTCTACATCCCCTTTGTTTGCTGCCGCTTCCATCTGCTTTTCAATCGCAGAGATATTTGCAGCAACAGCGTGTCCCTGAATGGGTTCATCAGGTAACGGGGCTTCTGAAACAGGCTTGGCTCGAGGCTTGAGAGTTAAACGTTCTGACAGTCGAGTGAGTTCAATCAGCGCGGATTGCCCGTCCATCGCCAGCAACTGGCGTGTTTTCTCAGGATTAGCACCAAGGTGATACATGAGAGCGGCGGATTTCTCCGGGAAGAGGCGCATGATGTCGGCACCGACTGCTGGCGGCACCAGTTGCATGAATGCATCCTCTTTCTCCTGATAGTCAGGGATATTGAGCTTTTCCGCTGCGTCGTAGTGCTTACGGGCTGCCTCGACGTATTGCGCTGATTGCTGGGTGAACTCCTGAGTTTTGCGACCCTGCTCGGCGACAGCCTGGCTTCGTGCGTCCATAGCCTTAATCTGCCATTCACTGTTTGCCTGCTGGAAGGCAGCCAGTGCGCGGCTCTGGTCATAGTCGTACTTAGCCAGTGCATCTTCGGAAAGATAATCGTTAGGGTCTGGTTGTTTTGGTAACTCAGGGTTCACCCGCAGGTGCTCCGGCAACTCTCCACGCTTAACCGCTTCCATCTGCTGCTCAAGCTCACGCTGGCGTTTGCGTTCGATGCGGCGACGGGCAAATTCAGCATTAGTTGCCGGGTCTTGTTTTGGTTTCTCATCGTCTTTCAGGACAATCTCGAAGCCTTCTTCCTGACCTGCGTTGTCGTTGGCATTATCGACAACTAAGCCATCAGCAGATGCCGCTGCATGATTGCCGGGCAGGGTTAATTCTTCAGAAGCCTGAATGTCGGTGGTTTGGTCCATGGTTAACTCTCTCTTATTGAGGTGTCTCGGCTACTCCGCCGGAGGGGATTTGAACTTGACGCATAAGATTTGCGAAATCCATGCGTTGTGAATGAGTCTGGTCTGCATCTTTAAGAAGCAGCTCAGCGTTAGCACGAGCATCTTTGCTGCGCTGTTGCTGGAATTGACCTACGAGCTTGAGGTACTCACGCAGTTCTGCCTGCTTGTCGAGGTCCATATTGTTGAAGATTTCTGCAATCTTCGCGGCGTTGAGTTGGTTTTGAGCTTCAACCTTGGCAGCTTCAACCTGAATCTGCGCCTGTTGGTTCTCTGCCTTGAGCAATTCAGCCTGACCTTGCAGAAGGATACCCTGCGCCTGAATTTGCTCTGCTGATGGCTGCTGCGGCTGTTGTTGTGCCTGCTGCACCATCTCCATCTCTTCAGGTGTTTCTGGTTTCTTCAGCCCCATCATCACCAGTTGCTTGTTCGCGTACTCTCGCATCATCTCGACGCCTTTACCGTCAAGCAACGTGAAGTATTGCAGCATCAGCATCTGGAACTCTGGAGTACCTTGCGGAACCTTGGTTAGCAACTCCTGAATCTCTGCGCGATTCTGTTCCTTCATGCTCTGGAAGGATGGCCCAACGTCTGTATAGCACTCATAGCGACCGCGAATGTCGTTGAGTGTGACCACATTGCCGGACTGGTAATCGACAACTTGCGCATAAAGTTGAACGTCTTTCTCGCTTCCATCTTCAAGTGTCAGCGTTACATGACGAGGAACGTCATAAATATCGTTGACCATTGAGGCATAAATCTCGCCATCGCGTCGCATTGCGGTAGCCAGGTTATCCTGAAACACGTATGTCTCAAGGTCTGCCCGCATGTTCAGTTGATTGACGGTATCGAAAGCGACCTGAGAGTTTGCTGCCTGCGCATCCACACCAAGACTAGCCACCTCTTTCACTGCGTTGGTGGCAGCCTCAAGCATGTAAGCGTTGGCTTGCGGCACTTCAGGGTTTTCCATGTAGGAGATTGGACCAATCGGCAGGTCGTTACCGTTTTCATCGGTCCTGTTCTGGAGATAGTACGGATAGTCATCATTTCCACCGTACATGTATTCGTAGCCTTCGATTTGCTCAGGGAAGAAGGTCGGTTTCTTCTTCGGTGAACGAGCAACAATATCGGCGTTGAATGACATGATCATGTTACGAAGGCGTTGACCGTCTTTCGTCAGCCTTACTACACCTTCGTAGCACTCCTTGTCACCAGCAAATGACCATTCGCCATACACAGGAACGATTGGGATATGCTCTCCAGCTATCTTCTCGCGGTCTTTCAGTATCTGCGTGCAGGTGATGATCGACTTATACACACGCCGACGCTTCACCTTGCGCTCTGCTACCTTAATGAATCCACGATTAGCCAGGTCGTCGATGACGTCTTTGATATCCTGCTGGTAATAGCTGACCGGCTCACCTGTCAGCGGGTCGCGGTAGATGAAGACTTTCTCCTTCTTCTCTTCTACCTCGTAATACTCAGCGACGTAGACGACATCATTCGATACCCACGGAAACAGCCATGTGTCGTTCGGATTCTGGAAAGATGGCAAGGTGTCCGGATCAATACCGTAATCCTCTGCGAACTCTTTCCAGCCATTGCGTGACAAGGCGTTAATCACCGTGCAGTGCTTAGCGTCGCTCTTATCCATCTGCTTGCTGTTGGCGTCCCATATGACGTGTGAGCAGGCCTCATGGATTGGCAGGCGTCTGATTACCTGATTGTTGCTTGTTGGGTCGTTGTCTTCGTACTGTGTGACCAGACGCCATGCACCAACGCCGGACTCTATCTGCTCACGAACGCCAACGTTAACGGCAATCTTTGCCGTGTTATGGCGCATATCAGTACGATACATCCCCATCAACACATCGGCTGCATCAGGATTAGCGCCGTCTTTGGGTCGGAAGAGAACGTCGATAGGGTTCCGGCGCATCTCTGCGACCAGTTTCCTGACCACCGGGCGAACAACATCGAATTGTCCGCGATATTGCAGGGTCGTGTAGTTTGATAGCCAGTCATCCCATTGCGACACTCGGCTAAAATACAGGTCATTTGTCGCCTCGGTTCTGGCTTCATCGCTCGCCATCCAGTCCGCGTCAAACTTACACAGAATGGAATTGAGTCTGTTTTCGTCGGCCATTTAAGTTCTCCGTGCGATGGGCCTGATTGGGGCTGGTATCTTTTTCTCTTTTGGTTTTTTGATGTCGCGCATCATTTTGGCGAAGCGGCGCATCATGTATGCATAGCGAACGGCTGAGAGAACGTCGTCGTTAAGCTTGACGATCTTCCCGTTTTCATCACGGTGATAGAGGCGAAACTCCTCAAAGAATGGCTCACAGGTGTTGAATACTTTGAAGCGACCATCAAGCATCATGTCGCGCAATTCAGTGATTCCAGGCTCCACCGCGTTACCGCCATCAGGCCATGTCGCATGCTCCTGCAACATCATAAAACCAGCATCTGCATACTGCCCTTTGAGCTGCTCACCGCCGCCCTTCTCGTGCTGGTTTCCGTCATGAGGCCATGCTGTTGGCACTTTATGCGCCCATGATTTAACAGCTCCCCATGCCTGAACGGCTGTTTTTTCTTTCGCCTTCCACACGCGTGAAACGTAGATTGTGTCTGCGTCCTTATCCCACCAAAGCTGAACCTGCGCCTGTGGGTGATCCCATCCAAAATCCATCCCGCCAATTACGTAGAAGTGATCAGGACACTCGAACGGCTGACACTTAATCGTCTCTTCCGGTATCTGGAAGATTCGACCGCTACCCATCGTAGGAATACCGCGAGCACGCGCCTCTCTCTCATGCTCGGGATAGGATGCGATGATTTGCTCTTTCTGTTCGTCTGTGTAGTGCTCAGCGTCATAGATGGTCATGTTGACCACTTTCTGCGACTTGCTGGGATTCTTCAGGAACTTGGTAACAACGTCAGACATCCCCATCAGCGGGGTAAACGTCAGAATTGAGAATTGCCCGTATTTGTTGGTACGGGTAAGACCTTCGCCATAAATGCTGTATGGTGGCTCTTCGTCAAACCACACGCCGTGGATTGTGTCACCCTGCCAGCGAGCACGGCCTTGCGAGTATGGCTTGAAGTAGCAGATTGAAATGCCATCTTCAACGCCATCAGCCGTGTGATGCTTAACCAGAAGATGATCAACAAGGTTCGGAAAGAAAGGAGACTTCTTCCAGCTAATGATGTCTTCTTTCGGTATGGAACCGTAGCCTGGCTCGTCATTCTCTTCGATACGACCGCACAGGATGCGTTGAGTCGTTTTGGTTACCGTCTCGTTTGTCTCGCCGCCAATCCAGAAGACAACAGGCTCATAGAAACGCTTACCTTTCCACTCACCGCCATATTTACCATCAGCAGGATAGCCTTTTGTGCCCGGATAACGCCCTGTAAGGTGAAACGCGACTTCGGCAGCACCGGTAAATGACTTACCAAGCTGGTTACCAGCCATAAAACAGCGCTCTGGATAGTCATGCCCGGCGTCGATGAACTCACGCTGCTTGCTGTATGGCGTAAATTCATATAGCAGGTGTGTGTTCCGGTAGTTCTCTTCTTCTTCGAGTAGCTCGAGCAACTCGATTTGCTCTTCGTCGCTCAGGTTATCAAGAATCGCGTCCAGTTCCACGGTTGAATAGCTCCTTGATACGAGAGCGCCGCTTATCGCGATCTCCCTTATCAGGTGTCACGTCTTCAACTTGCGACTGCTCTTTGAGGCCCAAATCACGGGCGATGATGTTAGCGTTGAGAAGGTCAGCGGCTGCGCCAGAGAATTTCTGGTCGTAGATGATGTCTTCCGCTCGTGATGTGACGTCAGAAAAACCTTCCATTGACCGGAAGGTTCCCCATGTTTGCCTGGTGATATCAAGGAAGGTACACAATCCTGAAATAGTCATGGCTCGCATCTTAGGGACATTAGCCTTAATTATTTCTCCCTGATATGAAAATACCTTACCCTCCCATAGCGGGTTATCATCAGCCCACTCGAAGTATTCACAACAAGCAGCCCACAGCGCCTCAGGCGATTCGAATTTAGGATTTCGCCCATGACTACTGCGGGCCTCCCAAAATCGGTTGCCCTTTGGTGCTGCCATATTGATTATTTCCCTTCTGCTTGCTTATCCCATTCATCGCGGAATTTGGATGGGTTGTCGAAACCTTGAGTTGCCATGTTTATGCTCTGGTAGTGAACAGGTCTAACGCTTCCTTCGATTTACGCACCGCTTCGATAGTGCGGGTCGTGATATCTGAATTAGCGCCGCCTGTCTGGAAGTGAATTTTGAATAGCTCAAGCTTCAGTTCGTCAGTGCCAATGAACTGAAATGCTTCTTCTGCGGCTGCGTTCTGGTTCATGACCAGTTTGTAAATCTCTAACTGGAATTTCTGTTCTTCAGTCATGGGAATAATCTCTGCCATTGTTGGCTCCGTTTATCCGTTAAAAGGGATATCAGTTAAGTTATCCCGTGTAGGGTATAAGCCATTGTCAAAGCCACTCTGTAGGGAATGGCTTTTGTAATAACTACTGTTCGCTTAGCTTCTGCTTCAGCAAGTAACCTTCGAGCATCCAGATTTTGTTTACAGCATTTTGCCGGGCAATCTTCCGACCAATTTCTGCATCAAAGTTTTCGGGGCTTGCACAGGCACTCTCTCCGGTGATGGTGAAGCCATTCTTCAGCACCAGTACGCAGAAAGTGAGCAACTTCAATGGTGATAAATCACGATCGCCTTCTTCTGGTTTTTCCCTGCCACAATATTCGTTGCTGGAAATGGCACCATTTCGTCCATCATAAGCAGTAAAGTAATGCTCGCTTTTAATCACGTCTTCGATGTGCTGCGGGGTAACTCGCGGAGCGGTTTTGCCTTTCTCAACGATTTCTTTTTCGATTTGCTGGTCGTTCATAATTATGACCTTGTTGGTTGTTAAAGATGTTTTTGTGATGGCGATAAAAAGGCCGCCTGAGCGACCTTTCATTTTTCATCCGTTTTAATCATCTGGGTAATTAAGCGGCATCCAGTGTGTAACCTTGCTTGCTCCTGAATCGATGAATGCCTTGGTTCTCTGCCAGTAAGAGCCCATACATGATAGTTTGAACACGTCACCAGTATCAGTAAGAGCTATAACCTCTTTAGACCACATCCCTTCTTTGCTTTCTGGTAGCCGGTGTTCAACATTGATCCATTGGTTTCCGTTATCATCCATCACAACCTCGTCTAGTTGTTCGTCATAGATTCAGTGGCTGGCGGTGACGATTCCGCTTTTCGGGAGCTACCCTAGCCACTGTTTTATTCTATCCGATGTCTTTCCATCAGTCCGCCACCACAAAGAATCTTTTTTGCCATAAGGCAGGAGGTTCATCTTTCAGTGGCTGCCAGTGTTATTTCCCCACTTACTGGCTTGGGTTGTTTCGTGGTACTGCCGTTAATTAGTGACCAGAAATTAACTCCGGTTTCATTATCAAGCCCACCCGCAGATAGGCTTTGTAATGGCTACTTCTTCAGAAATGATTCGATGAACTCACGCCGGGGATGACGATAGTTCAGAATATCTTCTGGCATCCTCATAAAGCGGTTGTTGCCGTCTTTGGCAGTAACAAAACAGCTGTGAACTCCGCAGACATCCGTTTTGATTGTGTCGCTATACTCAAAAAGCAACTGAGCCATCTTCTCTTGCCATTCTGGCGGCATAGCCTCCATGAATACTCGCGGCATCACGCAGAACGGCGCATGCGTAAGACCAAACCACAGTTGCAGGTCTTTACGATATTCTTCATCCATCGTCTTTACCTTTGTTGCAATAAAAAGCCCCGCAAATGCGAGGCTAAATCCTGGTATTTGTAATGACTGGCTCTTATCTCAACGCAGCCCCTTACTGCGCGCCAGATGCTCAATATCAAGCATCAGCAATGAGATGTTTAATCTGGATTTACTCCAGAAGTGATCACCACCCTGTCTACAGAGCCAGATGTGAAGGATGATGAGTAAAATTATCGCTATCATCGAAGGCATTGCGTCCTGATGTACTCCTGCAGGTAGTTAAC
>ERZ808028.768-NODE-768-length-23156-cov-24.224057_pt1 | contig 23156 bp, 21 predicted proteins | sample MGYA00380184_ERZ808028 | MGnify/ENA primary metagenome ERZ808028 (study PRJEB31490, sample SAMN06133397) | mouse gut metagenome | isolation source: J8_1 | host: mice | place: China: Chengdu | collected 2015-05 ...
GTGCTCATCACCGCCATCGGCGTCAGCTACCTGCTGCAAAACAGCGCCCAGCTCCTCTGGGGCGCGGACACCAAGACGTTCCGACCCTTGGTGGAGGGCAGCCTGGTGCTGGTCCCCGGCCAGCTGTCCATCTCCTACGTGGCCGTTCTGTCCATCGTCTGCTGCGTGGTGGTGATGATTACCCTGACCCTGTTTACCGGCCAGACCAAGTTGGGCAAGGCCATGCGGGCCTGCTCGGAGGACAAGGCCGCCGCCCAGCTTATGGGCATCGACGTGAACGCCACCATCTCCATGACCTTTGCCATCGGCTCCGCCCTGGCGGCCATCGCCGGGGTGCTGATGTGCTCGGCCTATCCGGTTCTGTCCCCCACCACCGGTTCCATGCCGGGCATCCGGGCCTTCACCGCCGCCGTGTTTGGCGGCATCGGCTCTGTTCCCGGGGCGCTGCTGGGCGGCATTCTGCTGGGCGTCATTGAGACCTTCGCCAAGGCGTACATCTCCACCGACCTGTCGGACGCGGTGGTGTTCGCGGTGCTGATTGTGGTGCTTTTGGTGAAGCCGGCCGGGCTGATGGGCAAGTACGTGCCCGAGAAAGTGTGAGGCGGCCATGAAGAAACTGAACAAGAACTCCCTCGATGGGTTTATCAATTATGGCATCGTGATTGTGGCCTTTGCCGTGATCCAGACCGCCGTCGGCATGGGCAAAATGTCCAATATTCTCCAGAGCCTGTTGGTGCCCGCCTGCTGCTACATTGTCATGGCGGTGTCGCTGAATCTGACGGTGGGCATTCTGGGCGAGCTGTCTCTGGGGCACGCGGGCTTTATGAGCTTGGGCGCGTTTGCCGGCATCACAGCCTCCGTTTTGCTGCAAAGCGCCATCCCCGTGGGTCCCCTGCGTTTGGCGGTGTCCATGCTGGTGGGGGCGGCCTTCGGCGCGCTGGGCGGCGTTATCGTGGGCGTGCCGGTCCTTCGGCTCCAGGGGGACTATCTGGCCATCGTCACGCTGGCCTTCGGACAGATTATTCAGAATATCATTATGGTGCTCTACGTGGGGGTGGACGAGAACGGCTTCCACATGGCCGCCGGGTCGGAGCAGTTCCATCTCTCCGCTGGCGGCACCGCCATTATCAAGGGCCCCATGGGGGCGGTGGGCGTGACCAAGCTGGCCTCCTTCACCGCCGGGTTTGTGTTGATTCTCATCACCCTGCTGGTAGTGCAGAATTTGGTGAACAGCCGCTCAGGCAGGGCCATCATGGCGCTGCGGGATAACCGCATCGCCGCGGAGAGCGTGGGCATCAACGTCACCAAATACAAGCTCATGGCCTTTGTGACCTCCGCTGCGCTGGCGGGGGCGGCCGGGGCGCTGTGGGGGCTGAACTATTCCTCCACTGTGGCCTCCAAATTTAATTTCAACACCTCGATCCTGGTGTTGGTGTTCGTGGTGCTGGGCGGGCTGGGCTCGATCAGGGGCTCCATCATCGCCGCCGCCCTGCTCTATGTCCTGCCTGACCTGCTGCGGCAGTTCGGGGACATCTCGGACTACCGTATGCTCATTTACGCCATCATTCTCATCCTGGTGATGCTGGCCACCAACAACGACCGGCTGAAGGACCTGGTGGGTCGGGTGATCCCCAAACGGAAGGGGGCGGCAAGCAATGGCTGAGCGCAAGCAGTTTGAAAAGGGCAGAATGGTGCCCGTACCCAGCGTATCCATCATTCCGGAGCGGGACGTGGGCAAGACCCCCATCCTGGAGTGCAGCCATCTGGGCATCGACTTCGGCGGCCTCACCGCCGTGAACGAATTTAACATCACCGTGGGCCGCACAGAGATCGCTGGACTCATCGGTCCCAACGGCGCGGGGAAAACAACGGTATTTAACCTGCTTACCAAGGTGTACCAGCCCACCCGGGGCACCATTTTGCTGGACGGACTGGACACCCACGGCAAAACCCCCGCCCAGATCAACCGGATGGGCATCGCCCGCACCTTCCAGAATATCCGGCTGTTCAATAACCTGAGCGTGGAGGACAATGTGAAAATCGGCCTGCACAACCAGGAAAAATACTCCATGCTCTCCGGCATTTTCCGCCTGCCCAAGTACTGGCGGCAGGAAAAGGCGGCCCACGAGCGGGCGCTGGAGCTGCTGTCCATCTTCGATATGCAGGACCTGGCGAGCCATCAGGCGGGCAGCCTGCCTTACGGGGCCCAGCGGCGGCTGGAGATTGTCCGGGCGCTGGCCACCAATCCGTCGCTGCTGCTGCTGGACGAGCCGGCGGCGGGCATGAACCCCTCCGAGACCGCCGAGCTGATGGAAAACATTGTGAAGATTCGGGACACCTTCCAGATCGCCGTCATGCTCATCGAGCACGACATGAGCCTGGTCATGGGCATCTGCGAGGGCATCTGTGTGCTCAACTTCGGCCAGATCATCGCCAAGGGGACGGCGGAGGAGATTCAATCCAATCCCACGGTCATTGAGGCCTATTTGGGCAAGCAGCAGTGAGGAGGGCGCGCATATGCTGAAGGTAAACGATATCAATGTGTATTACGGCGCCATCCACGCCATCAAGGGGGTCTCCTTTCAGGTGAACGCCGGAGAGGTGGTCACGCTCATCGGGGCCAACGGCGCGGGCAAATCCACGATTCTGAATACGGTGTGCGGCCTGCTCCATTCCCAAACCGGCTCTATCGAATTTTTGGAGCAGAACCTGGGCTCCGTTCCCGCCCACAAGATTGTGGAGCGCGGAATGGCCCACGTCCCAGAGGGGCGGCGGGTGTTTTTACAGATGTCGGTGGAGGAGAATCTGGAGATGGGGGCGTACACCCAGCCCCGCGCCGGCATCGCCGCCAGCCTGGAGCGGGTCTACCAGCAGTTTCCCCGGCTGAAGGAGCGGCGGAAGCAGGTGGCGGGCACCCTGTCCGGCGGCGAGCAGCAGATGCTGGCCATGGGCCGGGGGCTGATGAGCAACCCCAAGCTGCTCATGCTGGACGAGCCCTCCATGGGGCTGGCCCCCATCCTGGTGGACCAAATTTTCGATATCATCCGCCGGCTCCACCAGGCGGGCACCACCATCCTGCTGGTGGAGCAAAACGCCCGCATGGCCCTCAGCGTGGCCGACCGGGGCTACGTGCTGGAGACGGGCAAGATTGTGGCCACCGGCACCGGGGACGAGCTGCTCCGGGACGCGGCGGTGAAAAAGGCATACCTGGGCGGGTAAATTTCTTTCTCCTGAGGGGGAGAGGAGCCCGGGGAGATGCCGGTTGACAACTGTAAGCCGGACGCGCTGCGCATCGCCCAACGGAGAGGTGCGGAACAAAAAGGGCCTGCGGCACACCGCCGCAGGCCCTTTGCCGTCACATCGCCAGCTTAAACAGATTGTTGTCCGTGTTGAAGTTGTTGGCCGAGTAGAGCACCAGCACCTGGTCGATGCCGTTGTCCGCCACGTACTGCTTGAGGGACATATTGTTGTAGCGCAGGTCAAACAGGTGGACCTCCTGGAACTCCTCGGCCAGGAAGGGGGCCAGAGAGTCGGAGTAGGAGTCCCGCACCACCAACAGCTTGCCGCCCTGGGCGTCGGGGTCCCGGATGACGCACAGGGGCTGATTTCCCCCTAAAAAGAAGGCGTACTTGTCCTTGGCCTCCAGTCTCTCCGGGTGGTACAGGCTGCTCTCGACGGGCTTGCCCTCCGGGTAGCTGGTGACGGTGACGCGGCCCTTTGTGCCCCCCTCGGGGATGAGGGTATAGATGCTGTCCGGCTTCACCCAGCCCGCGCTGGAGGCGGAGTATGTGGTGCCGTAAAATTGGTCGGATTGCAGGGTCAGGGGATAGTCGTAAATGCCGCCGCTGTCGCCCATGGCGCGCATCAGTTCCAGATAGACCCGGTAGGCTCCCATAGTGGTCCAGTGGTGGTCGGTGCGGTAGAAGGAGCCGTCCTCATCCGGGGACTGGGTGTTGCCGCAGGTGATGCCCAGCGAATATCGCAGGTCTACAAATGTCACCCTGTCCCCGCACAGCTCCGCCGCCCGCTCAATGGTGGAGCCGTCGTCCACATTGGGGGCGTTGTCGGGCAGGAACATGGCCCAGGCCCAGCTCTTGTCCGGCACCAGGGCGAAATACACCGGTACGTCTAGGTTGGCCCCCAGGGCGTTGACGAAGCCCACCCGCTTTTCCAGCTCCTCATCGGAGAGCTTGGTGAAGTGGGCGAACAGGGTCTGTCCGTCGGCGCCGAAATAGACCTTGTTGTTTTCCTGCTTGCCCAAGGTGCGCTCGGACAGGGCCTTGAGCTGCACCCACTGGTCCCGCAGAGGGAACTGGTCGTTGAAGTACTCCTCGAAATCCTCCATGAACTTCCCCGAGCGCACCGAGTCCCAGGTGGGGGGCTTGAATTGGGCCAGCCAGTCGTTCTCCTGCTCGGAAAAAGTCCGGTCGGGGAGGAGGACGTGGGCGATGCCAAAGCCGAAAATAAAGGTGCAGAACAGTATCGTGATAAACATGGAATATTTCTTGCTCATGCCCGCACCTCCTTAAAATCTAAAGTACAGGAAGGGATTGTAGGTTCCGTCCACCAGGTAGGCGGTGGTGACAGCCAGCCCGGCCAGCATCAGCACGGGGAAGGCGAGCTGCTGCGCCCGCTGCGGCAGCTTGTGCCAGAGGGTTTTGGCCAGGGGGGTGGCCGCCACAATGGCGATGACGAGAATGGGCAGGTAATTGCGCAGATAGTACAGGAAATCCCCGTCCAGCACACCCGCACCGAAGCCGAACATGGCGGCCAGATAGGGCCCCATGGCGGAGAAGTCCTCCACGGCGAAGATGGCCCAGCCCACGATGGCGATGAGCACGCCGTACACGTGGCAGAGCCAGGCCGGGGCCTTGCTCAGCGCCTTGTCCAGCCACAGCTTTTCCAAGCCGATCCATACAAACCAATATAGGCCCCAGAGCAGGAAGTTCCAGCTGGCCCCGTGCCAGATGCCGGTGGCGGCCCAGACGATGAGCAGGTTGAACACCATCCGAGCGGGCTTTACCCGGCTGCCCCCCAAGGGGAAGTAGAGATACTCCCGGAACCAGCTGCCCAGGGAGATGTGCCACCGCCGCCAGAACTCGCTGGCGGACTTGGAGATATAGGGATAATTGAAGTTTTCCAAAAACTCGAAGCCCAGCATCCGGCCCAGGCCGATGGCCATGTCCGAATAGCCGGAGAAGTCAAAGTAGAGCTGGAGGGAAAAGGCGAGGATGCCCAGCCATGCCCCCGAGGTGGTGAGCTGGGCGGAGGGGGTGGCCAGATACACATCCCACAGCGGGCCCAGGGCGTTGGCCAGCAGCACCTTTTTACACGCGCCAATGGTGAAGCGCTGGACGCCGGAGGCAAATTTCTCGAAGGTGTGGTCCCTGCGCTCCAGCTGGTCGTCCAGGTCCTTGTACTTGAGGATGGGGCCGGCGATGAGCTGGGGAAACAGGGTGACAAAGGTGCCGAAGGTGACGATGTTCTTCTGGCAGGGTGCGTCCCCACGGTAGACGTCGATGGTGTAGCTCATGGTCTGGAAGGTGTAAAAGGAGATGCCGATGGGCAGGGTGAAGGGGATGGAGCCCCCGCCGGGCAGGGGCAGGCGCTCAATGATGGGCAGCACGCCCGCGCCGATGGAGGCCAGGCTTCCGGCGATGAAATTATAATACTTGAAGAAGCCCAGCAGCAGCAGGTTGAAGATCACCGAGGAGGCCACGGCCATTCGGGCCCCCCGGTCGTTCCCCTTGGCCTTGCAGCGGGTGACGATGCGCCCGTGGGAGTAGTCGATGGCAATGGAGAGGAACATGATGAGCACGTACACCGGCTCGCCCCAGCCATAAAAGATCAGGTTGACGACGAGTAGCACCAGGTTGCGCCATTTCAGGGGAGCGATATAGTACAAAACCAATACGACGGGGAAATAGAGAAATAGAAAATACGGACTGGAAAATATCATGGGCGGTCACCTCGCCGGGAATATTTTGAAGGGAAAGCGCCCCGGCGCGAGCGCCGGGGCGAAGGGAGGGCTTATTCAAAGAGCGTGTTGAACTGGGCGACAATGTCGTCGCACTTGTCGTAGGCGATGAGCAGGACGTAGCAGCCGTTGGACACGATGCGGGAATTGTTCTGCCACCCTTCAATGGAAGCGGGATACCATGCGGCGCCGGGATTTTCCTCGTCTCCCACCATGTAGTCCACCCGGGCCTGGAGAATGTCCAGCACGGCGGGCACGTCCGCCTGGTCCGTCACCTCCACCAGAGCGATCTCGCACACCACGGCGGACATCATGGGCTGAAACACCACCAGCTGCCGGGTGGAGATGGCGGTGAGGCCGGGATAGAGCACGTCCAGATACTCGTTATACAGCTCGGCGGTGGCGGCAAAATCCGGGTCGTCGAACATAATATTCTCGTAGAACTGCCGCAGGTCGGGCTGGCCCGCCGGGGCGGAGGACTCACCGGGTTCCTCGGGCGTGACCTCCGGATCGGGCGGGAGGCTCAGGCTGGGCTCCGGATTGGGGGTGGGCGTGGGCTTCGGCGTGGGCGCGGGGGTAGGCGTGGGCTCCACGGAAGGCTCCTCGCTGGGCGGAACCGAGGGGGTCTCGGTCTCAGGGGGGAGGGACAGGGAGGGCTCCTCGCTGGGGTCGCCGGAGGGCTCCTGAGATTCAGGCTTGCCCACGGGGCCGTCCGCCGCTTCGGTCTGAATGGGATCGGACACCTCTGCGGACTCGTCAGGGGTGGGGCCGTTGAGCCCCGGCTTGGCGCAGGAGGACAGCAGGGATAGGGCCATGGCCGCGCACAGGACCAAGGGAAGGATGCGTTTCATATGTCTCTCAACTCCTCATTGCTATGTCGCCGCCGCACTGTCGGCGGATTTCTCACTGGAAAAGGGCGTTAAACTCGTCCACGATGGCGTCTGCGTCCTGATGGCAGACCAGCATCACATAGGTGTCGTTGGCGGTGACGAGCTTGGAATTGTGCAGCCACATCTCTACCTCCTCGGGGTAGTTGCCAGGCCCCTCGGTGGTCTTGGCGTCAATGCGGGCCTGGAGGATTTCCTTCACCTTGGCGGCGTCCTCCTCGTTCTTGGCCTGGACCAAGGCCAGCTCCCCGCCGGAGAAGGAGATCAGGGCGAGGTAAACCTCCAGCTGCTCCAGGTCCATGTCCTTCAGACCGGGGTAGTTGTTTTCCAGCATGATGGCGCCCAGCTCCTCGTCGGCGGGGTCGGCCTTCTCCATGGCGGCGAACTCGTGGCTCTCCTGCACGGTTTGGGCAAAGGCGGCCAGGTCGGCGTCCTTACGGGGGGCGGTAGAGGGGCTGTCCCCACGGGGACCGCCGCAGGCGGACAGCAGGGACAGGCACAGCGCCGCGGCGGCGCACAGGGAAAGGATTCTGATTCGTTTCATCGTGATATACTCCTTAATAAGATATAAAGTTTTGGGTTACGCAAACAGGGCGTTGAACTCGTCTACGATTTGGTCGCAGTCCTCGGAGGTCACCATCAGCACATAGTTGCCGTTGACCTCCACCCGGGCGGAATTGTTCCACAGCTCGGTTGGGCCGGGGTACCAGGCTCCGCCGGGGGTCTCGCCGTCCCCCGCCATATAGTCGATGCGGGCCTGGAAAATCTCCCTGACCTTGTCGGCGTCCTCGGCGTTTTTCGCCTGGACCATGGAAAATTCCCCGTTGTTCAGCGTGATCATGGACATATAGATCACCCGCTGCTCCAGCTCCAGGTCCAGCAGGCCGGGCAGGTACTGTTCTATGGACTGCTTGGCAAATTCATCCGCTTCCGGGTCCTGCTCCATGAGAAAGGCGGCGAAGTCATACTTTTCCTGAAGGGCTTGGGCAAAGGCGGACAGGTCCGCCTGCTTCTGGGCTGCTCCGCCTGAGCAGGAGGACAGCAGGAGGAGCAGCACCGCCGCGGCGGTGACTCCCATGGACAGAATAAATTTCTTCATGGTTTGCAGCACTCTTTTCCTTGTGATTTTGCGCCGGCGGCCCAGGTTTTATACAGGACGCCCGGCGCTGTCGATATGGCTTCTCACCCGCTGGATAATCATGTCCAGGGCCACAAGGTTGTGCCCGCCCTCCAGCACCACAATGTCGGCGTGCTGGCGGCTGGGCTGGACGAACTGCTCGTGCATGGGTTTGACGGTGGTGAGGTACTGGGAGATTACCGAGTCCAGCGAGCGCCCGCGCTCCTTTACATCCCGGAGAATGCGGCGCAGGATGCGCACGTCCGCGTCGGTGTCCACAAATATCTTCACGTCCATCAGGTCCCGCAGGGCTTTGTTTTCAAAAATCAAAATGCCCTCTACGATAACTACCTTTGTGGGGCGCACCTCCACGGTCTCCTCCGAGCGGTTGTGGATGGTGTAGTCGTACACAGGGCAGCGGATGGCCTCCCCCGCGGCCAGCCGGCGCAGATCGTCCACCAAAAGAGCGGTGTCGAAGGAGTCGGGATGGTCGTAGTTCAGCGCGGCCCGCTGCTCATAGGACAGCCCCACGTGCTTTTTATAGTAGTTGTCGTGGTAGACCACGGACACATCGTCCCCGAAAGCGTCTTGCAGCCGCCGGGTGAGCGTGGTTTTTCCCGAACCGGTTCCGCCGGCGATGCCGATGATCATGGTGTTCATATGCCGTCCTCCTGTGCTCAGAAATGAAGCCTGTGTGGATTTTAGCATATGCCGGCGAAAATAGCAACCATTTCCATGGCCCTGTCAGGAAGCGTCCACTGTGGGGAATACCTTTAGCCGGGGAGAAAGGTTGCATGAAGGCGTTAAAAATGATATAATTCCTCTCGCAATTTTTGACCATGGAAAAGGAGCGGCAGACCAACTATGATTACTGTCACTGATTTAAGCCTCAACTACAGCGGAACCCCGCTGTTCGCCCACGTGGACCTGCAATTCGACCGGGGCAACTGCTACGGCATCATCGGCGCCAACGGCGCGGGCAAATCCACCTTTCTGAAAATCCTCTCCGGCGAGCTGGACTCCACCTCCGGCCAGGTGAGCGTGCTGCCCAACATTCGGATGTCTGTGCTCAAGCAGAATCAAAACGCCTATGACGCCTTTTGCGTGATGGACACGGTGATTATGGGCAACCAGCGGCTGTATGACATCGGCAAGCAGAAGGACGCGCTGTACGCCAAGGAGGAGATGACGGACGAGGACGGTCTGCTGGCCTGCCAGTTGGAGGAGGAGTTCGCGGAGTTGGGCGGCTGGGAGGCGGAGAGCGGCGCCAGCCGCATTCTCCAGGGCCTGGGCGTGGGCACCGAGTACCATCAGAGCGGAATGGCCACCCTGGACCCCCGGCTGAAGGTGAAGGTTCTGCTGGCCCAGGCGCTGTTCGGCGAGCCCGACCTGCTGATGATGGACGAGCCCACCAACAACCTGGACATCGAGGCGGTGAACTGGCTGGAGGATTTTCTGCTGGATTTTGAGGGCACGGTCATCGTGGTGTCCCACGACCGGCACTTCCTCAACACCGTGTGCACCCACATCGTGGACATCGACTACGGCAAAATCAAGATGTACGTGGGCAACTACGACTTCTGGTACGAGTCCTCCCAGCTGGTGCAGCAGCTGATTAAGAACCAAAACAAACGCAACGAGGAAAAAATCAAGGAGCTTCAGGACTTTATCTCCCGCTTTTCCGCCAACAAGTCCAAGTCCAAGCAGGCCACGGCGAGGCGCAAGCTGCTGGACAAGCTCAGCGTGGAGGAGATGCCCGCCTCCTCCCGGCGATACCCCTTCGTGGGCTTTACGCCCGACCGGGAGGTGGGCAAGGACATCCTATTCGTCACCGACGTGTCAAAGACCATCGACGGGGTGAAGGTGCTGGACAAGGTGTCCTTCATCGTGGGCCACGATGAGAAAATCGCCTTTGTGGGGGACAATGAGAACGCCCACACCGCCCTGTTCAAGATACTGGCGGGGGAGCTGGAGCCGGATGAGGGGACGGTAAAGTGGGGCCAGACCGCCACCTTCTCCTATTTTCCCAAGGACAATACCCCCTATTTTGAGGACTGTGAGGACGATTTGGTGCAGTGGCTGCGCCAGTACTCCCGCGACCCCCAGGAGCAGTACCTCCGGGGCTTTCTGGGCCGGATGCTGTTCTCCGGCGAGGAGGTCAACAAGCCGGTGAAGGTGCTGTCCGGTGGGGAAAAGGTGCGGTGTATGCTCTCCCGGATGATGCTGTCCGGGGCCAATGTGCTGATGCTGGACCAGCCCACCAACCACCTGGACCTGGAGTCCATCGCGGCGCTGAACAAGGGGCTGGAGGCGGTGCGGTGCAATGTGCTGGTGGCCTGTCACGATCACCAGCTGATTCAGACTGTATGCAATCGTATTTTTGACTTTACGCAGGACGGCAGACTGATCGACCGCAAGACCAGCTACGACGAGTATTTGGAGGCGCAGCGCGAGCAGGCGGAATGAGAGGGGACTTTTGCTGAAGCGCCGGTGGCGTTGACCCGTTCCGCAGGTGGGCGGAACAGAGGGAAACGGAGCAGGGCTGTGTTTTTGCAACGGGTGGGGCTGGAGGGAGGACTGCGGGAATTGGCGTCTGTTCCGGAAAAGCGGGATGTTCTGATCACCCATATCCACGCTGACCACTCCGGAATGGCAGATTGGTTTGTTGGGCCCGGCTGCCGGATTTATATCAGTCAGGAGGATTTGCAGTGCTGCCGCCGCATCCTCAACGGAGGGAATGTCAATCAACAGAACGGCCGCTTTTTACAGGAAGGATTTCCTCTGTCTGAGTTGGAGTATCTTCGGACACATAATCCGGCAAGGAGTGAGCTGTCTCCACGGCTGACAACCAGATTCGCGATACGCTCGAATGAGAGGAGCGTGTCAACATAGAGCGCCCTTGATTATTGCCGAAACCAGCTGTGTCCGGCTGTCCTTCCACCAGGGGCAGAATTTTTCTGTCTGTGGTCAGTTATGTGGCCAAACGAAAAAAGGGCCTCGCCAGCTGGCGAAGCCCTTTCTGTTTTTCGGGAACAAACGCGCCTGTCGATGTGGTGACCTTATTTCAACCCACGCCCCCCGCGAGGGGGACGACCGGTGGCGATCACCTGCCCATCCCGCAGTACCACATTTCAATCCACGCCCCCGCGAGGGGGGCGACATTGAGGGTCCATGACTCTGAAAGCCAGGGAGAAAATTTCAATCCACCCCCCCGCGAGGGGGGCGACTACGGCGGGTATTGGCACCAACCTCTATCTGGCATTTCAATCCACGCCCCCCTACAAGGGGGGCGACGGATCAGGCCCACGGCCCGGATCAGACCGAAAATATTTCAATCCACGCCCCCCATACGAGGGGGGCGACGCTGGGCGTCCCCGGCTCCGGCAAATCGTTCAGCGTATTTCAACCCACGCCCCCCGCGAGGGGGGGCGACAGCAGAAACAGCCAAAATTTCAAGCTGTTTTTACAACAATCAGATAATTTTCTAAAATATTCCTCCGAACTCCCGCCATTTCCCCCCAACAGGGCTATCTGTTTGCAGAAAACACCGCAAACTATGGTGCGAGACCGCTTGACCATAGTTGACACTTTGTTTTGCGATTTGACGCAGACGCTTGCGGCCGGCGGGGTCTTTGAAAAACTCTACCGCGTCGCACTGCCCGGATATGCCCAGCCGTGCCGAGTGGATGGCCAGCCTCCTGACGGTCAGCCGGTCCCCGCGGCTCTTCCGGAATTTATGGTCGTGGACGCGCTCGTGCATGAGATGGCCGTCTACTGTACGGTAATTTTCGGCCCACTGGTCCTCAATGCGGATCAGCGCCCACTGGCGGCGGCAGAAGGCGAAGTGCTGTAAGCCGGACAGCAGCAGCCAATCCTCCTCGGGCCAGCTCATCCCATCCGCCGGCAGGTGACGCCGGCCGGAAGGGCGGACTCATCCACCGTGACCCGGTAGTCCCCATAGGAGCGGGCGGGGGCGGGATCATCCTTGTCTGTCCGCTCCACCTTCACCGATTCAAAGAGCTTCCAGGCCGGGGCGCAGCCCAGCTCACAGTCGTGCTGAAACACAATCAGCTCCCGCACCGCCATCTTGCCCCGGGCGGCGGAGCGGTCATGCTCGAACATATTGAGGATCGCCTGCCACAGCAGCTCCAGGTCCTCCTGGGAGAAGCCGGTGGTCTTGCGGGCCAGATTGGCGGAGACATAGCCCTCGCAGCGGTAGAGGCCGTAGGGGATGATGTACTTGCGCCCCATCTCAGTCACCTTTTTCTCCGCGTCGGCCTCGGTGGTGATGGCCACGCGGGTAATGGTCACCTCCTGGGGCATCACCGGCTCCACGCTGCGGGCAAAGCCCAGCTGCACCGGCCCCCGAACCTGCCCACAGTTCAGGGCCGCCTTGAAAAAGGTGGTCATCACCGCGCCAAATGTTCGGATATCATAGAAATTGGCGCACATCCAGTCCCGGATTTTCTCGTCCAGGGCGGAATCGACTTTTTTCTTCTCCTTCACATCCTTTTCCGTGACTCCCAGCTCTTTGTAGGCTTCGGCATCGCTGCGGTTCAGGGGCACCCCGCCTTTGATATAAATGCGGTAGCCTGTTGCGCCCTCCTTGACGGTCTCCACGTAGTTGCGGATTTTCCGCTTCAGGCACACGTCGGTCACCAGCCCCAGGCCGGTCTCCGGGTCCACCCGGGGCATATTGCCCGTGTCAGGGTCGCCGTTGGGATTTCCGTTCTCCACGTCGAACAGGATGACAAACTCATAACGATTTTTGATGGGCTCAGGCATTTTTGTTTTCCTCCCTTTTCTGATAGCGGACCTGGGTCTGATGGTAGTACCCCAGCTGGAACGCCCCCTGCTGGGGCAGGGTCAGGCGGTCGGGGAATTCCTCGCCCAGCTTGGCGGCCAGTTCAGTCAGCTGTTTGCTGTAGGAGATGCTCAGCCCCTTGTTCAGCTTCCGCAGGTGCTTTTGGGCCAGATTGATCAGGGACGGGAATACCCGGCTGGGGGTGGCCGCCGCGGAGTTGAAATATTTGTCCTTGATGGTGGCATTGATGCCGGGGTTGGCGGAGGATTGGATGGCCTCCAGCACAGAGAACAGACGGCCTAAATTGTAGGGGATGTTGGTGCTGTCCGAATTCGGCGACACGGTCAAAACCTCCTTTGGCAGATCGGGATGGGAATTTTTCAAGTAATACGCTTTCAAAATGGCGGCTCGGCCCCTGGTGATCTCCCGTTCCGCACGGATACGCAGGGCGACGCCATTGAGAAGCGTAGCAGGGTAGGACGTATCAGTCAAAATGGCACGCATGGTTTCGCCGGCCAGGCCGGGGACAGGGGACTTGTCCCGGGAATTTTGGTTCACCGTCTCGTCCAGCAGCTTCCAGAGGGGGATGGTTTCGAATTTGTCAAAGGAGGGGTGGGCAATCTCCAGCCGCTGCTGGTGGGCCTGAATGTTCCGGATAAAGTTCCCGAAGGAATTCCTCAGGAAGAACCGCACGGACAGCCGGGCGGCGTTGGGGGACAGACTCAGGATGTAAAACGTGGTGTTGGGGTCCAGCCTGGCCTCGTCAAACAGGATGGGCTTCCCCCGGCACAGATCCAGCATCATTTTTTGCAGGTCTGAGGCAGTGTAGACCGTGGGAGCGCCAAAGAAGCAGGCGGCCCATGCGCTTTGATAGGTTTTCTGCCCGCCCGACGCCCAAAACAGCACCGTGGTGTCCCCAATCCGCCCCACATAGTCCCGGTCCGATAACAGATGGTTCAGCGCGCTGGTGTAGGCAAAGGCGGCGTATCTGCTGGTGGGGGCGTTGAGGTTCTGCGTGTGTCCGTAGGAGCAGAAAGCGTCAGCGTTGAAGGAAACCAACGCCGCGCCGCTGGACTGGGCCCCGGCCACTCCCTTGATGGAGGGGTGGACCGCCTCCGCCGGGCCCTTTTTCCCGGTGACCAGGCACACCATCTCCGGGCCGCCCCCGGCGGAATCGTAGTGGGCCTGCCACGCCGACCGGATCAGAGCGTCATTCTGAAGAAAGACGCCGTCGTACCGAAAGACCAAATTCGCGCCTGCCAGGATATCATCCAGCTTGTCCGCCAGGGCGGGGTGCTCCCTGGCCTGTTCCGGGTCCCAGCGGTCAAAAAAGGCCAGCACAGCCCGGGCCGCAGGGCTGTCCACACTGTCTAAAACCTGATGATGGAGCGCTTTGCAGGCGGAAAAGCACTCCAAACTGCGCTGGGGCTTTCCCTTTTCGTCGATCCCCAGGATGTAGCTGGAGTTGTCCCACAAAAAGTTGGAAGCCACTCCGCTGGAGCGCTTGACCGGGGCGGGGAGGGACATGGGCCTGGGCGCCAGCACCTTCTTTTTCCCGCGCTCCTGCTCCTGTTTGAGCGAAACCGCCTGTTCCAGCTCCCCGGCGCTGTCGATGTACAGCGCGTAAGAGATATTGATATCGCTCCAGCCGGGGCGGGCCAGCTTTCCCTGGGCGGCCAGGTCCTCATAGTGCTCCACGAGCGCCTGCAGGATCATCCGATCACCTCCCCGCTGTCCCGGGCGGGGACGTTCAGCACGCCGTCCTGAAGCGATGCCCGGAAGAAAAGAGGGACGATGTTCTCGGGGTCGGCGTAGTCCAAATCCCAGAGCATATATCCCAGGTCCCGCACCCCGCTGAGCTCCTTCGGACAGGGCGGCGGGGTTTCGCACGCCTTGAACTGGGCGGGGAACTCCCGGCAGCCAAAATAGGGCTGGCTGTAAAACTGCCCCCGCTTGATCCGGCGCTTGATGATATCCTGAAATTTTCCGGCGTTGTCGCTGGCCGCCGCCTGGTCGGTCATGTCAAAATGGGCGTCGATGACATAGCGCACATCCCGCAGCAGCAGAGCGGCCCGCTGCTGGATGTCCTGGGAGGCGGCGAGGTACAGCTCCCCCTTGCCCCGCTCCATCACCGTCCGGGCCGAGCGGGCGCTGACGGTGGACTTCACCTCGTTGCGGCGCAGATTGGTGAAGCGGATAGGGGCGCAGACATGGATGCGGTCGATGACCCAGCGCAGGCCAGGGTGCCAGTAAATACTTTCCAGAAGCCCCCGGGCTGCGGAAGGCGTCATCACATCATAGCTGACCCGTTCTGTCTTCATCTCGGGGCGGGTGAAGCAGGCGTAGTCGCCCCAGACCTCCAATGAAATTGGCACAGCGTTCACTCTTTTCTCATTTTTGATAAGCATATCATATGTTTTGTCCGATAAGCAGGGCTATTTACAAAATTCTATCTAAATCGACAGAAATTTCCCGGCATCTGCCGCCAGCGACAGCCCCATATCGCTGTCATACAGCGCCGGATTGGTCAAAACCGCGCTGCCGTCCTCCAGTACTTCCAAATCTCCCGCCAGGTTCAGGGTTTCAAAGTGCTGTGGGTAGATGGACACGCCGTACTGGCCCAGCGCCCGGTACAGCGCCCTGCTGTGCTCGCCGGAGCGGAGCTGCCGGACCAGCTCCTCCCCTTCCCCCAAGGGGATATATACGGTTTTTGTCTCACTGTCAATCAGGTGGAACCGCTTCGCAACTTCCCGGAAGGGCATGAAATCCCGCTCCATCACGGCGAGGATATCCTTCTGATCCAACGCCCTGGACCCCTTCAGATCCAACAGCTCCTGGAAGTAGCAGTAAATGGCCTCCGGGCTGTCCGGCAGGGCATGGCGGTTCAGCGCTTGGCGCCCCGCAGCCACCGGAATTTCAAACAGGGAGGGAGGAGGGGTCTCCCCTTGAAATATGGTGACAACGCTCTCGTCGTCGGGGCGCTTTCCCTCCCGGTTGCACCGGCCAGCCGCCTGAAGGATGGAGTCCAGCCCCGCCTCCTCCCGAAATACCGCGGGAAAGTCCACGTCCACCCCGGCCTCGATCAGCGAGGTGGAAACCACTCGGCAGGGCAGGCCGTTGTTCAGCCGCGCCCGGATCCGCTTCAGCACCGCTTTGCGGTGGGCAGGATACATCAGGGTGGACAGATGGAACGCGCCGTCCTTGTCCAGCAGGCCGTATATCTGTTGGGCGCTTTTCCGGCTGTTGACAATGCACAGGGCCTGCTTTTGCCCGCTGATTCGCTTCGCCACGGCCTCCCAGGACAGCGTTCCCTCCCGCCGGAAGGTGACGCGCTGGAAAAGCTCTTGGCGAAACACCTCCGGTGGACACAGCTCCACAGGGGGCTGCTCTGGCAGGAATTCCTTGAAAATCCCATCCAAAGCGGGCTGGGTGGCGGTACAAAGCACGGCGGAAGCTCCGTAATCCTTCACCAGCTGGGCGATGGCAAAGACGCAGGGGCGCAGGTATGGGATGGGCAGCATCTGCGCCTCGTCAAAAATAATGACGCTTTGGGCCAGATTATGCAGCTTGCGGCACTGGGAGGATCGGCTGCCAAAGAGGGACTCGAAAAACTGTACAGCCGTGGTCACCACCACCGGCATATCCCAGTTCTCGGTGGCCCGAGCCAGCCGGGCATTGTCCGGCCTGGCCTCATCCTCAATATCGTACAGAACCCCGGAGTGGTGCTCCAGCACGTTTTTATCGCCCAGGATATCCCGGAAAACCTGGGCGCTTTGCTCGATGATGGAGGTATAGGGGATCACGTAGATCACCCGGCGCAGACCATGCGCGCGGGCATGGCACAGGGCGAAGGCCAGAGAAGCCACGGTTTTGCCGCCCCCGGTGGGGATGGTGAGAGTAAACAGACCGGGCTTTTGTGCTGCGCCTTGATCCAGGCAGCACCGCAGCACGGCGCATCGCTCCCGGTTCAGCTCGTTCTGGGGCGGGAACCAGCCGGAGATATGGGATTGAAGCTTTTTCTCCAAATCCTCCATCCGATCTCCGCCGCCCCGCTCCCGCTCTGCCCCCGCCATAAAAGTCTCCGTGTCCAGAAAATCCGCATCCACCAGGCAGGAATAGAGCATCCGCATGAAAAACATCTCCTCCAGCGGATTGGAAAATGCTGGAGTAGAGGCTGCGGGCAGTTTGAGCTCCTCCTGCCAAGCTTCGCAGGGCTCCAGCTTTCCAAGCGCGGCCTTCCTCATGCGGCCGCAAAAGGTGGGCTCATCCTGGTGATCCCCCTGTCCACCGCCATCGGGAAGCCCGCTGTGGTGCCCCGCCACGGCAAACGCAGCGCAGATCTGACCTCGTTTACAGCATTCCGCGGCTCCGGCTGTGGCGTGATCCACGCGCTCAACGCTCCCTTGGATTCGGCGCTGGAAAGCAGCGGAATATTTCCCCAGATCATGGGCCAGACCCGCCAGGCGGCCCTGCTCCTCCGCACCGAAGGATGCGGCGAATGCGGCGCATAGGTAGGATGTTCCGCTTAGGTGTTCCGCAACCGTTTGGCTTCTGCCGTCCTGGGAAAGATGGGCGAGATATCCGACTTCCATAGTGTAGGTCCTTCTCTCCGGCTGATTTTATGATATTGATTATAGCGATTTTTTGCCTGTGTGCAAACAGATTTCGACAGCTGGAAACGGAGAACTGGTTGCCATTGCAGCAAGATTGTCTTGGCAATCTCTTGTTGAAAAATTCTCTGAAAACGATGCTGACTGATTACGTCGGCTATTTGCGGGGCGGTTTGTAAAAGGAATGTCTACCCGCAAGTGCACCCGGGCCCATAGCCTCAACGGGGAAGCGTGGATCATCCACGCTGTAATCAGTAGAGTGTCCGGCCAAATCAGCCGCGTTCCTCTGCCCCCAGCCGGGGGCAGATTTTTTCTGTCTGTGGTCATTTATGTGGTCAGGGCCAAAACGTGAAAAATCAAGGCCACAAAAAAGTGACGCAAAACAGAAAAATCCGCCCGAAACCAACGGTTTCAGGCGGATTTGTGGTGGACGATACAGGACTCGAACCTGTGACCTCCCGCACGTCAACGCCGGGATAGAACTTTTTTGATTTGTTTGTAGTGTTTTTTAGTGGTTTCTATTTTGCTTCGGTTGCTTTATGATGGCGTTTAACAGCATTGTTTCCGAGCGTTCCAGGCGCGTCTGTGGTCAGTTATGTGGTCAAACAGGAAAAGGGCCTCGCCATCACTGGCGAGGCCCTTTCTAATTTCCAGAGAGCAAACAGGGAAAATTTTACTACGCCGTAATCATAAAGAGACTTCTCCATAACGTCCAGTCAAGTATTTTTCCACTTCTGTACAGAACGACTCTTCACCGGTAAACAACGCATTCGTATCCGCAACTGAGCAGATGTAAAAGTCCTCGTAATCGCTGCGGTTCCGAATCAGGGAAGCGATGGAAATCAGCTTGCTGTATTCCTGGGGCAGTATTTCAGGCTTCAGGTAATTCAGCGTAAAACGGGCAATGACTGCCGAATGCTTTTTATAGTCTTCCCCATCCAAAGCAAGCACAGCCCTCATAGCGTGAAAAATGGCATAGTATGCCCGGTTATTGGCGGAAGCGTAGTCTTTCGCATCCACATCCCGTTCAGCGGAGGCCAGCATCTCTTTCGCCTTCTGCAAGCGGTACCGGGACAGGTCGATCCTCGTGATATCAGGCACTTATCCGCACCCCTTCCCGGTCAACATTGCGATAAAACGGCAATATGCTCATATTCCTGTTGAAGTAATCCCGGTTTTCTACGATTGGGGACACTACGGCTCCGTAATTCAACAAAAGCTCCGCAGCCAAATCCCCCACCTGCCAATTCCGCGCCGATATGTCCTGGCGAGGTGCGTCTACAAGGATCAGCACGTCAATATCCGACCCCGGCTCTGCGTTGCCTCGAGCGTAGGAGCCAAACAGGATGGCTTCAATTTGATCTTGAGGGAATAGGGATGCCATGCTGACGCACAGTTCCTCAATAATCTTGTTCACTTCCTGCATTGTCCGCACGGGGCATCCTCCTTTCCCAAAATTCGTTACTGATTCAAACTTAGTGTACCATAGAAGGGCACAAAATGCAAGTGTCAGCCCTTTTTGCCAGCAAGTTTGTTACACATACTAATTTAAAATCGCCGTTGAAATAATTGTTGGTTTTATGCTATAATTATGACGATGCATGGAGGATTTATTTTGCGAAATAACTTCCGATAATTTTCCATTATTGGAAGCTTCATGGGGAGGTATCTGTATGGGCGGCTTAATGGAAAAATGCGAAATGACTGAGGAGGACATTAAACTCCAGTTCATTACTCCAGCGATTGAAGCTGCTGGATGGGACAGGCAACGCCAGATCAAAATGGAATATAATTTCACGGATGGCAGGGTAATCGTTCGCGGAAACGTTACTGCCCGTGGCAAGCGGAAGAAAGCAGACTACCTTCTGTACTATAAGCCGAATCTGCCCTTAGCAATCATCGAAGCGAAAGATAATAACCACAACCTCGGTGCTGGAATGCAGCAAGGTATTGAATACGCTGAAATCCTTGATGTTCGGTTTGTGTACAGCTCCAATGGCGATGGTTTCTTGGAACATGATATGAAATCCGGAATAGAGTGCGAATTAACCATAGAACAGTTCCCATCCCCAGAGGAATTGTGGCAACGCTATATCGGTGGTGATCATATTACTCCGGAGCAGGAAGATCTAATCACTGAGCCGTACTATTATCAACCGGGAGACAAAACCCCACGCTATTACCAGCGGATTGCCATCAATCGGACGATTGACGCGGTTGCTCGTGGACAGAACCGTATCCTACTTGTGATGGCAACCGGAACAGGCAAGACCTATACAGCGTTTCAAATCATTCACCGGCTTTGGAAATCTGGCAGGAAAAAGAAGATCCTGTTTCTGGCAGATCGCAATATTTTGGTCGATCAGACCATGCAGCAGGACTTTAAGCCTTTTGCGAAGGTAATGACGAAAATTGAGGGGAAAAAGCTGGACAGTTCTTATGAGCTTTATCTCTCCCTTTATCAGCAGCTGGCTGGTGATGAAAACGAGGAACCCTTCCGGGCGTTTAAGCCGGATTTCTTTGACCTAATCGTGATTGACGAGTGCCATCGCGGGAGTGTGAAGGAGGACTCCCGGTGGCGCAAGATACTTGAGTATTTCCACAGCGCAACACAAATCGGTATGACAGCAACGCCGAAAGAGACAAAAGAGGTTTCTAACATTTCCTACTTCGGTGAAGCAATATATACCTACAGCCTAAAGCAGGGCATTGACGATGGATTTCTTGCTCCATATAAGGTTCTTCGGGTTGGCCTTGACAAGGACTTGGAGGGCTGGCGTCCTATTGCGGGGCAGCGAGATATTTATGGTTATGAAATCGATGATCGTGAGTACAACATCAAGGATTATGATAAGAACCTTATTATTGACGAACGCACCGTGGCAGTAGCCAAACGTATCACTCGCTTTCTGAGAGAAAATGACCGTTTTGCCAAAACTATCGTCTTTTGCGTGGATATTGACCATGCGGAGCGGATGCGTCAGGCACTTGTAAACGAAAACAGCGACCTCGTAGCAGAAAGCGCAAAGTATGTAATGCGTATCACAGGCGATAACGCTGAAGGTAAGGCGCAGCTTGATTATTTTATTGCCGAGGACAGTACATATCCCGTTATTGTTACCACCTCAAAACTGATGACAACGGGCGTGGACTGCAAAACCTGTCGGTTGATTGTGCTGGATAATAACATCAACTCCATGACCGAATTCAAGCAGATCATTGGCCGTGGCACCCGGCTCAAGCCCGATTATGGAAAAGAGTATTTCACCATCATGGATTTCCGCAATGCCTGTCGGCTATTTGCCGACCCGGAATTTGACGGCGATCCAATCTCTATCATAGAGGATAGTGATGCTTCAGGCGAGAGTGAGACCCCTGATGAACCCCCGATCCCTCCTGTAACACCTTCCGGGTCGGGCGGTGAGGGGGAACCCCCTGAAAGGCGGCATAAATTCCGTGTGCGTGGTGTGGAAGTCACCATACTGAACGAACGGGTTCAGTATTATGACAAAGATGGGAAACTCATCACAGAGAGCGTGACAGACTACTCCAAGAAAAATATCCTCGGCGAATATGCGACACTGGATACTTTTCTGCGTGCGTGGAACTCTGAACAGCGGAAGCAGGCAATCATTGACGAACTGCGGGAACGGGGCGTTCTCCTGGAGGCGCTTCGGGAGGTATCCGGCAATCGGGACATGGACGATTTTGACCTGATCTGTCATATTGCCTACGACAAAGCCCCGCTGACAAAGGCGGAGCGCGCCAACAATGTCCGCAAGCGCGGCTATTTATACAAATACTCCGGTCTGGCACAGGAAGTCCTGAACGCACTGCTGGATAAATACATGGATGAGGGGATCCAGGATATTGAAAGCCTGGAAATCCTATCGAACGACCCATTCCGCAAATTTGGAACGCCGACGAAAATCGCAAAACTTTTTGGCGGAAAAAGTGGTTACCTCCAAGCAATTCGTGATCTCCAAAAAGAGATTTACGCAGCTTAAGGAGGTGTAGAATATGAGCCTGAACAATTTGGTAAAACGTCTGCAAGATATTATGCGTAACGATGCTGGTATCAACGGCGATGCCCAGCGTATTGAGCAGATGGTATGGATTTTATTCCTGAAGGTCTACGATGCCAAGGAGGAAGTCTGGGAATTCTACAATGAAAAATACACATCTATTATCCCCGAGGAACTACGCTGGCGCAATTGGGCGGTCGATCATAAAGACGGAAAAGCCCTCACTGGCGATGCTCTGCTCAATTTTGTAAACAGTAGCCTATTCCCAAAACTCAAAAGCATTGAAGCCGATGAGAATACACCTATGAGTCAGATTATCGTGCGCGCCGCTTTTGAGGATAATAACAACTATATGAAGGACGGCATCCTGCTCCGGCAGGTCATTAACGTCATTGACGAGATCAACTTTGAGGAATATGAAGACCGGCACGCTTTTGGTGAAATCTATGAGACGATCCTCCGCAGTTTGCAAAGTGCGGGCAACTCCGGCGAGTTCTATACGCCCCGCGCGGTGACTGACTTTATGGTGCAGATGATCAAGCCTAAGCTGGGCGAGTCTATCGCAGACTTTGCTTGCGGCACCGGGGGCTTCCTTACCTCGGCGCTGAAAGTACTGGACTCACAGGTGCATGGCGTTGAAGACAGGAAGGTTTACAGCAATTCGATTTACGGCATTGAAAAGAAAGCGCTGCCGTTTTTGCTTTGTGCTACCAATATGCTTCTTCACGATATTGACAATCCCCGCATTATTCATGGGAATAGTTTGGAGAAAAACGTCCGTGATTACAAGGACGGCGACCGCTTCGACGTAGTCCTGATGAATCCCCCCTATGGTGGAAACGAGAAGGAGGGCGTCAAACAGAATTTCCCGGCTGATTTAAGGAGCAGTGAAACCGCTGACCTGTTTATGTCTGTCATTATGTACCGGCTGAAGTGGAACGGGCGCTGCGCTATTATCCTGCCAGATGGATTCCTGTTCGGCACTGATAATGCCAAAGTAGCGATCAAGCAGAAGTTGCTTTCCGAGTTCAATTTGCACACCGTGATCCGTATGCCCCACAGCGTATTTGCGCCCTATACCTCGATTACGACCAACATCCTGTTCTTTGACCGGACAGGGCCTACAAAAGAAACCTGGTTCTACCGTTTAGATATGCCGGAGGGATACAAGAATTTCTCCAAAACCAAGCCCATGAAGCTGGAGCATTTTGCTCCAGCGATGGAGTGGTGGGACGACCGACAGGAAATCACGGTAGATGGATTTGACAAGGCGAAGAAGTACACTGTTCAGGAAATTGCAGCAAGGAACTACAATATCGATCTTTGCGGGTATCCTCATGAGGAAGAAGAAATCCTGCCGCCGAAAGAATTGATCCAGCAATACCAGGAAAAGCGCGCCAGCCTGAACGCCGACATTGACCGCATCCTCGCCCAAATCACAGATATTCTTGGCATCAGCCTGACAGAGGAGGGCAGCAAATGACCGCACAGCAACTGAAAAATTCTATTCTGCAAATGGCTGTGCAGGGCAAGCTGGTTCCGCAAGACCCGAACGATGAATCTGCCAGCGTGTTGCTGGAGCGCATCCGCGTCGAGAAGGAACGGCTCATTCGGGAAAAGAAGATCAAGCGGGAAAAGAACCCTTCTGTCATCTTCCGAGGTCCCGATAATACCCCTTATGAGAAAGTCGGGGATACGATCACGCCGCTGGAGGTGCCGTTTGAGATTCCGGAGAG
>ERZ808028.769-NODE-769-length-23142-cov-3.789855_pt1 | contig 23142 bp, 21 predicted proteins | sample MGYA00380184_ERZ808028 | MGnify/ENA primary metagenome ERZ808028 (study PRJEB31490, sample SAMN06133397) | mouse gut metagenome | isolation source: J8_1 | host: mice | place: China: Chengdu | collected 2015-05 ...
TGTGACAGGATTTTAGCAGGCTATGAGCAGAAGCTTAAGCTGGTGGAAAAGTTCCGGCGGACACAGAAGATGGCCGGGGAGATTCAGGGGCTTTTGGATGAGTACACAAAAAAGAAAGAACCGGATTTGCTGACCCGGGCGAGGGTACTGGCTGGAAAGATAGGGGAAGAATAAGTGTTACAGTGTACGCAGGTGAACGGTAACAAAGAATAAAGAGGAGGACTGCTCCATGGCATTTGAGAGCCTGGCTGATAAGCTTCAGAATGTATTTAAAAACTTAAGAGGAAAGGGACGTCTGTCCGAGGCGGATGTAAAAGCTGCATTAAAGGAAGTAAAGATGGCTCTTCTGGAAGCGGACGTCAGTTTTAAGGTGGTTAAGCAGTTCATTAATGCCGTACAGACCAGAGCCGTAGGCGAGGACGTGCTGGAAAGTCTGACCCCGGGCCAGATGGTGATTAAGATTGTCAATGAAGAACTGGTTCGCCTGATGGGTTCGGAAACGACGGAAATTGCCTTAAAAGCATCGAATGAGATTACCATTATTATGATGGTCGGACTCCAGGGTGCTGGTAAGACAACCACGACGGCCAAGCTTGCAGGGAAGTTTAAGGCAAAGGGAAGAAAGCCTCTTTTGGCTGCCTGTGATATTTACCGTCCGGCGGCAATTAAGCAGTTAGAGATTAACGGAGAGAAGCAGGGCGTGCCTGTTTTTTCCATGGGAGATAAAAATAAGCCGGTAAATATTGCCAAAGCTGCGGTGGAACATGCGGCAAAAAACGGCATGAACGTAGTGATTTTAGATACGGCAGGACGGCTCCACATTGATGAAGAGATGATGAATGAGCTGGTGGAAATCAAGGAGAATCTTGATGTTTTCCAGACGGTTCTGGTGGTCGATGCGATGACCGGTCAGGATGCAGTGAACGTATCCAGCATGTTCCAGGAAAAAATCGGCATTGATGGTGTGATTTTAACAAAATTAGACGGTGATACCCGGGGCGGCGCGGCGCTTTCTATCCGTTCGGTTACGGGAAAACCGATTTTATATGTTGGTATGGGAGAGAAGCTTTCCGATTTGGAACAGTTTTATCCCGACCGTATGGCTTCCAGGATTCTGGGGATGGGGGACATTCTCTCTCTGATTGAAAAGGCGGAAGCCGAGGTGGATAAGGAAAAGGCAAAGGAATTAAGCCAGAAGCTGCGCAAGGCGGAGTTTGATTATAATGACTTTTTGGATCAGATGCACCAGATTAAAAAGATGGGCGGTATGGCAAGCATTATGAGCATGATGCCGGGCATGGGACAGATGGGAAATCTGGATCTGGATGAAAATGAAAAGAGCATGGCAAGGATTGAAGCCATTATTCTTTCCATGACTCCTGCAGAGCGGGCAAACCCTGGCTTGATGAACCTTTCCCGCAAGCACCGGATTGCCAGAGGTTCCGGTGTGGATATCAGTGAGGTCAACCGTCTGGTTAAGCAGTTTGACCAGATGAAGAAGATGATGAAGCAGATTCCCGGACTTATGGGCGGGAAGAAGCGCGGCGGTTTAAAGGGCCTGGGAGGTCTGATGGGCGGCAAGTTTAAGATGCCGTTTTAATTAACCGGATTGGTTTTCCGGCAAGGATTTGGGTATTCCCGGTGTGCCGCAGGTGAACCGTAACCATGGCGGTGCAGACAGGTTTACTATAGAGAATGAAAAAATAAGAAAAGAATAAATGCAGGAGGTGATTGACGATGGTTAAGATGAGATTAAGAAGAATGGGGCAGAAGAAGGCGCCTTTTTATAGAATCGTTGTATCCGATTCCCGTTCCCCAAGAGATGGAAGATTTATTGAAGAAATCGGTACGTATGATCCAAACACTGATCCCAGTTCCATTAAGTTTAACGAGGAAGCTGCGAAGAAGTGGTTAGCGAATGGCGCTCAGCCCACCGAAACCGTTGCAAAGCTGTTAAAGGCTGCCGGTATTCAGTAAAATCCGAAACTCTTGAGGTGATTTTTATGAAAGAATTAGTTGAAGTTATCGCAAAAGCGCTTGTCGATAATCCAAATGAAGTGGTTGTTACCGAGAGCTTAAAGGGTGATGATACTCTGATCGAATTAAAAGTTGCTGCTTCGGATATGGGAAAGGTCATCGGTAAACAGGGAAGGATTGCCAAAGCAATTCGTTCTGTAGTTAAGGCCGCTGCTTCCAAGGAAGATAAAAAGGTGATTGTTGAAATTCAGTAACGACCCCTTTGGCTGCTGCTTATGTGCGGCAGCCCTTTTTCTTGGACTTTTTGCTTTATAGGAAAATATGTTCTATCAGGCAAAAATGGAAAATAAGGAGAGTTTTTATGGAAGAAATGCTTCGTGTAGGTGTGATCACTTCGACTCACGGTGTCCGGGGCGAGGTCAAGGTTTATCCGACGACCGATGATCCGGCACGTTTTAAGGATCTGGATGAGGTGACATTGGATACAGGAAAAGAACTTATACCGCTGACTATACAGAATGTGAAATTCTTTAAGAAAATGGTCATCTTAAAGTTTAAAGAATATGATACGATCAATGCGATTGAACCCTACAAGGGAAAGGATCTGCTGATTCACCGCAGCCAGGCGGTTCCGCTTGAAGAGGGTGAGCATTTTATCGTGGATCTTATCGGGCTTACCGTGATTACCGATGAAGGGGAAACACTGGGAAAACTTAAAGACGTGCTGCAGACAGGGGCGAATGATGTCTATATTGTCGAACAGCCGTCGGGAAAAGAGGTGCTGATTCCCGCGATTAAGCCCTGTATCTTAACTATTGATTTGGAAGCCGGAGAGATGAAGGTTCATTTACTGGAAGGGCTTTTGGATCTGTAAGCTGCGGGGTTTTCAGGAATGCCTGACGTTTTTGTGTTTTTTTGTTTTACGGGTGGCAGAAGGAGGGCAGGATGCCATGCATTTTCACGTATTGACGTTATTTCCGGAAATGATCGTTCAGGGCATGGGGGTCAGCATTACGGGAAGGGCGATGGAAAAAGGGATTATTTCGGTGAATGCAGTAAATATCCGGGATTATTCTAAAGACAAGCACCGCCATGTTGACGATGCGCCTTACGGCGGAGGAGCCGGAATGGTGATGCAGCCGGGGCCTGTGGTGGAAGCCTATGAGGATCTGTGCCAAAAGACCGGGAAAAGACCGCGGGTGATTTATATGACGCCCCAGGGAAGGGTGTTTAACCAGGAGATTGCCCGTGAACTGGCGAAGGAAGAAGACCTTGTGTTCCTCTGCGGCCATTATGAAGGGATTGACGAGAGGGCGCTGGAAATGATTTGCACGGATTATCTCTCCGTTGGCGATTATGTGCTTACCGGGGGAGAACTTCCGGCCATGGTGATGATTGACTGTATTTCGCGGCTTGTTCCCGGGGTGCTGAATAATGAGGTATCGGCGGAAGTGGAATCCTTTCACGATAATCTTCTGGAATATCCGCAGTACACAAGGCCGGAGGTATTTTGCGGCAGAACCGTGCCGGAGATTTTACTTTCCGGGCATCATCAGAAGATTGAGGAATGGAGAAGGCAGCAGTCCATCTGCAGAACCCTAGAGCGCAGGCCGGATTTGCTGGAAGGGGCAAATCTCTCCAAGAAAGAGAAAAAATTTCTGGAGGAGAAGCTTTGGGAGAAAAGAAGCTTTGAACGTTTAGAGGAGAATGTTTTAGAGAAAAAAATAACTTGACAGACGGAGAAATACGGTGTACACTGAGTTGCAGTTGTAACGCTTCTGACGGGCCGTTAGAGGTGATTTTTCAGAAAGGAGGCAGGATTGATGAAACGGATAGATAGGGATTTTTCGGATACAGAACAAATGAATAATTTATACAGGACAGCCTGCCGCAAAAACTTTCTGAATAGTGCAAGGAGAATCACGGATGTGTGATTGCCGGATAACGGATAGTTAGGGTGTATTTTTGCTATCATTATCCACCGATATTATTTGGAAACAGAAACCGCAGCTGGATAAAGGCAGCGGTTTTTTGCATGTGTACAGCAATGTTTATTTGATATGCATGGATTTTGGATGTAAGAAAAGTCTGAGCCTGTGGAGAGGTTCGGGCTTTTTTGCTTTTATTGAGGTGGGGAGTCAGGAGGAAAACCGATGTAGAAAACGTAGAAACAGGAGAAAAGAATAAAGAAAAAAGTAATCAGGAAAAAAGCAAAGCAGGAAAAAAGCAAAGCAGGAAAAAAGCAAAGCAGGAAAAAAGCAAGCAGGAAAAAACAAAGCAGGAGGGAGATGGATGTAAAGAAAAATCCGGATTTTAAAACATGTTCTGGAGAAAAAGAAAAAAGAAAAGAGGGATGAGCAGAATGAAAAGATTATGGCCGTATATTCGGCGCTATTGGTTTTTGTATGGGATTGCCATTGCTTCTATGGTGGTGAGTATTCTTCTGGATGCGCTTTCACCGCAGATAACCCGAAGGCTTATTGACCAGGTTATTGTGGGCGGGGAAACGGATCTGCTGATGAGGCTTTTGCTTGGGCTTTTGGGAATCGGTCTGGGGAGGGCGGTTTTTCAGTATACCAAGGAATTTATCTTTGACTTTTCCGCTTCGGGGATTGGGTGCCGTCTGCGGAAGGATTTATTTGATCATATCCAGACCCTTTCGGTAAGCTATTTTGACAGCCATAACACCGGGGAACTTATGGCGCGGGTAAAGGATGATGTAGATCGGATATGGGATGCCTGCGGATATGTGGGTATGCTGTCGCTGGAGTGTATTATTCACACTTGTATTATTGTATTTTGTATGTTCCGTTTAAGTCCGGCGCTGACGCTGATTCCCCTGATGATTATGCCGGTAATTATGTGGCTTGCCATAAAAATGGAGAATGGTCTGGGGAATGTCTATGATAAAATCAGCGAGGAAACTGCCGAGATGAACACGGTTGCCCAGGAAAATCTTGCCGGGGTAAGGACGGTGAAGGCATTTGCCAGGGAGGCTTATGAGATTCGGAAATTTAAAAGCCACAACCAGAGGTTTTATGATTTGAATATGGAACAGGCAAAGATTCTTGTCCGTTACCAGCCCTGGATATCCTTTTTTTCGCGGCTTCTGTCCATGACGGTTATTGTGGCGGGCGGCATAGCCGTTATTCATGGAAAAATGACGATCGGCGCACTTGGGGCATTTTTGGAGTACGCTAATAATATTACCTGGCCCATGGAAATGGTGGGCTGGCTGAGCAATGGTTTTGCCGCCGCCTTTGCCTCGAACCGGAAGATTCAGAAGATTTTCGGGCAGGAGGCAGAGATTAAAAACCCGGAAGGTTATCTGCTGTCCACAGAGGAAAAAGCCGTCCAAACCTTGTCCGGAAGAATTCAGTTTTCTCATGTGGATTTCACCCTTCACGGGCATATGGTGTTAAAGGATATTTGTTTTGAACTTCTTCCCGGAAAGACTTTGGGGATTATGGGAGTAACCGGTTCGGGCAAGACTTCGATCGTCAATTTAATTCAGCGTTTTTATGATGTTTCTTCCGGGGAAATCCTGCTGGACGGAAGGGATATCCGCACGATTCCGCTTCCGGTTCTTCGGGGAAATATCGCTGCGGTAATGCAGGATGTCTTTTTGTTTTCCGACAGCATTGCCGAAAATATACGCACCGGGCGGAAGGAAGATACGCCCTGGGAAAGCCTGGAATATGCGGCGGACTGTGCAGATGCTCACGGGTTTATTATGAATCTGGGGCAAAGGTATGATACGGTGATTGGAGAGCGCGGTGTAGGTCTTTCAGGAGGGCAGAAGCAGAGAATCAGCATTGCCCGTGCCATTGCCAAGGAACGTCCGATTTTGATTCTTGACGATTCTACGTCGGCTCTGGATACGGAAACGGAAAAGGTGATTGAACAGCGCTTAAAAGAACTGAAAACCAGTACAAAAATCATTATCGGACACAGGATTTCTGCGGTTCGCCATGCGGATGAGATTCTTGTTCTGGATGAGGGAAGGGTTATCGAGCGGGGAACGCATCAGGAATTAATGGAGCAGAGAGGGCAGTATTATCTGACCTATCAGGTTCAATACGGAGAGGAGGATGAGGGATTATGGCAGTAAATGCAAGCCGGATGGATGAGGAACAAAAAGAAGTGTCAAAAAAAGAAACGATTTTCCGCCTCTTTGGCTATCTTCTGGCTTATCGGCGGGAACTTGTGCTGGTGCTTTTGATTATGGCAGGGACGCTTGCCATCAGCATGATTACTCCTCTTTTGATGGAGCGGGCGGTGAATGTCCATGTGGCGAATAAGGATGTAACCGGGCTTTTGACGATAGGTGCGGTTTCCCTGGGGATGTTTTTTCTTTACCTGGCAGGGACGAAGGCAAGGATGGCGGTGATGGCTTCCGTGTCCAACCGGGTACTGGTGACCATACGTCAGCAGCTTTATGAGCACATCCAGACGCTGAGTTTCCACTTTTTTGATACAAGACCTACGGGAAAGATTCTGGCGCGGATTATCGGCGATGTGAATTCCCTGAAGGATGTGCTTGCAGACAGCGTAACGCAGCTTGTACCGGATTTGCTCACGGTTCTTTGCGTGGCTGTGATTATGGTGATAAAAAATTACCGCCTGGCCATGGCTGCGCTGATTGCCGTACCTCTGCTGGCTGCGGGGATGTTTTTTATTGAAACAACGGCGCATAAACTCTGGCAGGTATTTCGGAAGAAAAATTCCAACTTAAATGCCTATGTCCATGAAGATCTTTCAGGAATTCGGGTAATTCAGAGTTTTGCCGCGGAAAAGGAAACCAGGAAGGTATTTTTTGAACTGGCCGACGAGCAGAGGAAAGCCTTTGTGGACGCCGTGGTTGTGGCGGACGGTTTTGGACCTGTAGTGGAAATTACATGGGGGCTTGGGGGATTTCTGCTCTACTTTATCGGAATCCGGATTATCGGGGCTGAAAATGTGGGAATAGGAACCTTTCTTGCATTTTCTACCTATATTGCCATGTTCTGGAGTCCTATCCGCAATCTGGCTAATTTTTACAATAAGCTGACCACGAATATCTCGGCAGCCGAGAGGATTTTTGATATTTTAGATACAAAGGCGGATATCCGGGATCGGGACGGTGCAGGGAAACTGCCGCAGTTAAAGGGTGAGGTGGAATTTTCCCATGTATCCTTTGCCTACGCGGACGAACCGGAGAAGATGATATTAAAGGACGTCAGTTTTAAGGTAAAACCAGGGGAAACGATTGCCCTGGTCGGGCCTACCGGTGCGGGAAAGACAACGATTGTCAATTTAATCAGCCGTTTTTATGAGGCACAGGAAGGGGAGATTCTTCTGGACGGGCACGAGGTTTCGTCCGTGACCTTAAAGAGTCTGCGCAGCCAGCTTGGGATTATGACGCAGGATAACTTCCTTTTTTCCGGGACAATCCGTGAAAATATCCGTTATGGTCGGCTTAATGCCTCAGATGAAGAGGTAATCGAGGCGGCAAAGGCCGTGAATGCCCATGAATTTATAGAAAAATTAGAAAATGGGTATGCTACAGAAATCAGCGAGCGCGGGGCAAGACTTTCCATTGGGCAGAGGCAGCTTCTGGCTTTTGCACGAACCATGGTTTCTAAGCCCGGGATTTTAATTCTGGATGAGGCGACGTCGAGTATCGATACGCATACGGAGCGGATGGTACAGGAGGGGATTGATGCGCTGCTGAAAGGGAGGACATCCTTTGTGATTGCGCACAGGCTTTCGACCATCCGCAAGGCGGACAGGATCTTTGTCATTGATCAGGGGAAGATTTTAGAAGAAGGAAACCACGGGGAACTGATGAAGAAGAAGGGGGCTTATTATCAGCTTTATCAGAGTCAGTTTATGTAAAAGAAAAGAAAGTTGCCCGTTGCTGTGAACGTGTGAACAGTAACCTGCAAACGTGTAAACAGTAACCTGCAAACATATGAACAGTAACCGATTACCGCGAACATGTGCTCAGTAACAAAGAAAGGGATGGACGAAAGGGGGAAAATCGGATAGAATAGAGTCAAAAAAGATAGAAGACGAACTCTGGATTGGGGATGGTGAGGAAAGATGGCGGCGAAGGAACAGATTAAGGAACAGGTAAAAAACCAGGTAAAACTGCCCAGGCAGTACCAGGTAGTGATTTATAATGATGATTTTACCCCTATGGATTTTGTGGTGGAAGTGCTGGTGGATATTTTCGGCAAAGAGGAAGCGGCGGCTGTGGCGCTGATGCTGGAGATTCATAAAGGGCAGTATGCGGTTGCCGGGGTTTATCCTAAGGATATTGCGGCAACGAAGGCGGCGCAGGCGGTGCAGTGGGCCAGGCGGGAGGGTTATCCGCTGAAGGTGGAAGCGATTTGTGTGTGAACCCAAAGCAGAAGAAGCGGCAATAGACCTTTTGACGCTTCAATCATATCATTTGGACAGAAGGGATAAGGGACAAGATGGAATTTACCAAGAACATGCATAAGGCCATGGAGAGGGCAGTGATTTTGGTTCAGCAGAATCATCATCGGTATTTTTTGCCGGAACATATTTTATACGGAATTACGTTTGATGAGGATTTTGGCCGGGAGTTTACGACGGCCGGGGGGAAGGTTGAACTGCTTCGTAAAAATCTTATGGAGTTTTTGGGGGAACATGCAGAAACCGTGGACGGTGAAAATAAGGCTGTGCTGAGTGCGGATATTGAAAGGGTTCTGATGATTTCCGAAGGACAGGCTCGTTCCAGCAGCCGCAGGGCGGTGGATATCAGCCATGTTTTATCGGCGCTTTTGCAGCTTGAGGATTGTTATGCCCTTTATTTTCTTCTGATCCAGGATGTGGATTTGCTGGAACTGATTGGAGAACTTTCCCGGGAGAGTCTGTACCAGGAGCGGGGCGGGGCAGAAGACGAGTTTTTGCAGGATAGAATTTCAATGGGCGAAAACCGGAAAAAGGGAAACGGACGAAGGGCCGAGGAAGATTTTGGAGAGGATTTGCAGGATACGGGAGAGTACGGCGGGGAAGACAGGAGAAATCCGTCGGCAAAGTCCCGCCGCTGGCTTCGCTATGTGGAGAATATGGGGGAAACCTGTAAGAAACAGAATCCGTTAATCGGGCGGGAGCAGGAACTTGAGCGGACGATGCAGATTCTCTGCCGCAAGGATAAGAATAATGTGCTCCACATCGGTGAACCGGGGGTGGGAAAGACAGCGATTGCCTATGGTCTGGCACAGAAGCTTCTTAAAGGGGATGTGCCAAAGCCCCTTGTCGGGGCATCGCTTTATGGTCTGGATCTGGGAGGACTTTTAGCGGGGACGCAGTATCGCGGAGATTTTGAAAAGCGCTTTAAGAAGATTATGGAAGGGCTTATGGGGGTGGAAAAGCCAATCCTTTATCTGGATGAGATTCACAACATCGTCGGTGCGGGGGCAGTGGGCGGCGGCAGCCTGGATGTGGCTAATCTTTTGAAGCCATATCTTGCCGCGGGCCATATCCGCTTTATCGGGGCGACAACCTATGAAGAATATAAGAAGCATTTTTCCGGAAGCAGGAGTCTGGTTCGGCGCTTTCAGAACGTGGATATATTAGAACCGGGGAAGGAAGAAGCAATAGAGGTTTTAGAAGGGCTGAAAGCGGGATACGAAAAATTTCACGGGGTAAAATATGCAAAGGGAGTTTTGGCCTATGCGGTGGAGATGAGCAGCCGCTATATGAATGAGCGGTTTCTTCCCGACAAGGCCATTGACCTGATCGATGAGGCGGGGGCTTACCGCAGACTTCACCCGTTAGCGCAGAAAAAGCAGACGGTGGGGAAGGATTTAATTGAACAGGTGCTGGCAAAAACCTGCAATATTCCCGTAAAAACCGTGGAAAAGGGAGAAACCGAAAAGCTGGCTGTGCTGGAGGCGGCGATAAAGCAGCAGTTGTTCGGGCAGAAGGAAGCCATCGTCCAGGTAGTTAATGCGGTGAAGTTTTCCCGTGCAGGCTTAAATGAAGAAAATAAGCCGGTCGCATCGTTTTTATTTGTGGGAGCGACCGGTGTGGGCAAGACCGAGCTGGCCAGAGTGCTTGCGGCAGAACTTGGGATTTCGTTTATCCGGTTCGATATGAGCGAATATGCGGAAAAACACGCCGTTGCTAAGCTGATTGGCGCTCCGGCGGGTTATGTGGGCTACGAGGAAGGGGGACTTCTCACCGAAGAAATCCGAAAACACCCGCACGCCGTTTTGCTGCTGGATGAAATTGAAAAAGCTCATCCCGATATTTTTAATGTTCTTCTGCAGGTGATGGATTATGCCACGCTTACGGACAACCAGGGAAGGAAGGCGGATTTCCGCAATATTATCCTGATGATGACCTCGAATGCCGGGGCAAAAGAGGTGGGAAAGAGCCAGATAGGTTTTGGAAGTTCGGCCGTAAATATGGACGCACTGAAAGAAGCGGTGAAACGTACCTTTTCCCCGGAGTTTCGCAACCGGTTAAGCAAGGTCGTATACTTTAACAGCTTAGACGATGCTATGGCAAAGCGGATTACGAAAAAGAAATTAAAGGAATTAGGCGATAAGCTGGCACTGAAAAACGTGGAATTTGAACTGACCCCGGCGGCAGAGGAATATATCCGCAAAGCAGGAATAACCAAAGAGTACGGCGCACGGGAGATTGACCGTGTGATTACCGGCGAGGTAAAACCGCTTCTGGCAGAACAGCTTCTGTTTGGACGTTTAAAGCGGGGCGGGAAATGCTGCCTGGATGTGGAACAGGGGGAACTTGTTCTCAGGCAGATGTAAATCGTTTTGGTTAATGTCATACACTGCGCAGAAATTCAGCTTATCTGCTGTACAAAAAGGAGAATTGCAAGCTTGGAAAAAAGAAAAAAGGTCTGGAAATATGTGAAGATACTGGCAAAGGGAACGAAAATTTTCCTGCACATGTTTATGCCTGTGCTTTCGTTTCTGCTCTTTGAATGGGTTACCGGAAATCTTTTCCATCTTTCCCGGCCTTTTCTTGTTCTGGGTATTTTGTGGACGGCGGTGTTTTATCTGGCGGCTTTTGGGATTTTTGGCAATACACGATTTTCCCTTCCGCTGGTATCACTGTTCTTTTACAGTCTTTCCGTTGCGGAAACCTTCGTGATGGAGTTTCGCCAGAATCCGATTATGCTCTGGGATATTTTTTCTTTGCCGACGGCGCTTTCCGTAGCGCAGAATTATCACTTTTCTTTTTCCATGGAAATGAAAACCGCAGGCATGGTTCTTCTCAATATCAATTATCTTTTTTTGTTTTTTCCGCTTCGGGCAAGGGGACTCAAGCAGCGCCTGGCGGCGGGAATCGGAAGTTTTGGGCTTTTAGCAGCCTATGTTTCGGTTTTTTTCCGTCAGATCGTTCCCGCCTGGGCGCTGGTGATCAATATGTGGGCAATGCAGGAAAGCTTTGACACCTACGGCTACATTCTGGCTACAGCAGTTTCCGCGCAGTATCTGGTGAAAAAGCCGCCCCGCGGTTATTCGCATGCCCATTTGCAGGAACTTGCAGAGAAAATAGAAAATGGGACGTATTTTGCAGGGGAAAGCATAAGTGAAAATAAAGGGATTCGCCCGGTAAATCTTATCTGTATTATGAATGAAAGCCTGGCGGATCTGCGCGTTGCCGGGGAATTTACAACGAATAAAGATTATTTTCCGTTTCTTCACGGGCTGACGGAAAATACGGTGAAGGGAAGTCTTTGTGTTCCGGTTTTTGGTGCGATGACCAGCAATACGGAGTTTGAATTCCTTACCGGGGACAGTATGGCGCTTTTTCCGGTGAATACTACCGCCTATCAGTTTTATGTCCGTCCGGATACGAAATCCTTAGTCAGCACCTTAAAAGCACAGGGTTATCGCGCCGTGGCGATGCATCCCTATCCGCCGGAGAACTGGAACCGCGATAAATGCTATGCATCCATGGGTTTTGATGCATTTTTGTCCTGGGATGATTTTTTGGGGAGTGAGGTTCTGCGCTATTATGTCAGCGACAGGGGCAATTATCAGAAAATTATTGAAGAGGTTGAAAAAAAAGAATCACCTTCGGATAAGCTGTTTATCTTTAATGTTACGATGCAGAACCATGGGGGATATGACGAGGTGAATGAAAGCTTTCCTCATGAAATTTATCTTACGGGAGAAAATCGGGGGAAGTTTCCCAAGACAGATCAGTATCTTTCGCTGATGCTGGAATCCGATCGGGCGTTTCAGGAACTGACGGAGTATTTCAGCCGGGTTGATGAACCGACGATGCTGGTGATGTTTGGCGATCATCAGCCGGGGATAGAAGAGGAGTTTTATAATCATATTGCCGGAAGGCCCAGTGGGGAAATACCCGATGAAGAACATTTAATCTGGTATCAGACGCCGTTGGTTATCTGGACGAATTATTCCCAGCCTTCACAGGATCTGGGAAAGCTGGGAGCCGTGTATCTGTCTTCCTATGTATTGGAGCGTGCAAATCTTTCCATGAGTCCGTTCCAGCGCTTTTTGGGCAGGATGTCAAAGAAGCTTCCGGTAATTCATCCCATTGGGTGCTATGGACAGGACGGAGCCTATTATACCTGGGAGGAGGCAAGATCTGCTTCCTGTCCTTTTTCGACGCTGGTGCAGGACTATGAAGGGATGGTTTATAATCACAGTTTGGATGTTCAGAAAGCAGAAGCCTTATTTTCTCTGCCGCAGTAGATGCTGCCCCGGATTATTTTTTGCTGTTTGAGCAATCGCTTTTTGCCCGTTGCTGTGAGCATGTGAATTGTAAGCTTTACTTTTTCCGTGACAGTTTTCTGGATAACAGACGCAGGGTTTCCAGCTTCTTTTTATCACTTTCGGATAAGTGCCCGGTCAGGATTTCCGCGATAACGGCGGTTTCCTGGTCGGAAAACTGAATTCCCTGTTTCATGGTTTCCTGGTTTAATTCCATAAAGGCACCGAGAAGTTCATTTTTGGGCATGTGGGCAATGCGGTTGGAGAAAGAAACCAGGAGATCGAGTTTTTTTGGGTCCATGCCCTTTAAGCGAGGGTCATTTCTCCAGGATGTTTGTGTTTGTTCCATAGTTTACCTAACCTTTCTATGTAAAATAAAGTAGAATAAAAGCTTTTGTCGGAGTTTCGATTTTTATTTTTGCTGGTTTTTGCTGTCAGGTAAAAGCCTGCAGCGACTGCATCATCAGCTGGATATTTTCCAGACGGGACTGCTGTTCCGGGGAGAGGATGTTTTTCAGCTTTTCCAGCATCAGGGAAGGCGAGGAGGTATTGTTTTCCTGTACAGGTGCGGTTTCCTGGTAGTTTCTGCGCAGCTGGAAGCCCTGGATCAGGTTAATTAATACATCGAAGAGATCCTGTTCCTGCTTTGTGCCGTAGGGCTTCATGGCATTTAACATTTCTATCGGGGAGATTTTATCCTGTTCTACGGAACAAATCCCCATCTCACCTTCCGGCCCTTCCTGGAATAATTCCATCGTGCGCATCAGTTCATTGCCTTTAACTAAAAGAGAGAGAAATTTCTGCTGGGAAACATGGACGTAGGGCAGTGCCGCCTTAATCATCTGTAAATGGTGATCACCGATAAGATAATCCAGTTCGGTAAACTTTAATTCATCTCTTTCCATTCTTCCTCCATCTTCGTTCATTTGCTGCTGTCTGCAGATCCTTTAGCTGCTGTTCACAAATTCGCAGCAACGATCCCTTACAGCCGCAATGATTTTCTTTGCTTCTATATATATGGCTGATGTACGGGATTTATGTCTTATGCATATGATAAAATGTACCCTCAAAAAGGAGGATGTTTTTATGGTGTATACAAAGCTGATTATCGACGGCAATGCGGTCTATGAAATAGATGAGGAATGTATGATGCAGCGCAGAAAGCAGTTAGAAGAAATGGAACGCCAGAAAAAAGCAGGTACGAAAAACCAGCAGCAAAAGTAAACAGGGAAATCCTGAACAAGAGAACAGCAAAACAGAAAAAAGTAAATAAAGAAAAAAGGGCATTCCCAAATGAGGATGCCCTTTTCTCGGATGTGCGGGTTTCAAGGTCAAAAATCCATCAGGTAAGCAAGCATTTGTCAGATTTTTTTAGTTTTGACCTTTTAACCCTGCGTGCACGGGATTAGCAGAAGAAACGTCCGCCGCCGCAGCAGCACAGAAGAATAAGAATCCAGCAGATATCTCCTCCAAAACCAAAACTGCATCCGCAGTTGCAGCTATTGTCGAAGCATCCGTTGCTGCATCCGCCGTTGCCGCCGCAGCAGCACAGGATTAAGATAAGGAAAATCAGATTCGAACAATTTCCTCCGCCTGTCTGGCATTCGCACCCACAACCACAGTTTGTTGCCGCTACATCACTCATGTTAAATCCTCCAAAAATTTTCTTTACACTCCATCATATGAACACCGGCTTGCCATAGTTTCCTTGATTTCAAAAAAGATTAAAAAAGTTTTTTACTTCTTTCCTTGTGTTCTTTCGGCAGGCGTGTTAGAATCATAGGATAGAAGTACCTGCAGCATGTACGGGTATCTGGTTGTGTAAAGGATTTGTGATAGAAAAGTGATAGAAAAGGACAGGATGATATGACAAACAATGAAGATAAAATTGAATTATTTGAGCGAAAACCCATTCCCCAGGCCGTGGCGCAGCTGGCTGTGCCTACGATATTAAGTTCCCTGGTTATGGTGCTTTACAATATGGCGGACACTTATTTTGTCGGGATGTTAAATGATCCTGTGCAGAATGCCGCCGTAACCCTGGCTGCACCGGTTCTTCTGGCCTTTAATGCCGTAAATAATCTTTTTGGCGTGGGAAGCTCCAGTATGATGAGCCGGGCGCTGGGAAGACGGGATTATGAAGCCGTACAGAAAAGCTCGGCATTCGGGTTTTACTGTGCGCTGTTTTGTTCACTTTTGTTTTCCTTTTTATGCATGGTTTTCCGCTCGCCCCTGCTGCAGCTTCTGGGTGCGGATGTCCATACCGTCAGCGCAACGAACGATTACCTTCAGTGGACGGTGATCTGCGGCGCGGCTCCTGCGATATTAAACGTCGTTATGGCCTATATGGTGCGTTCAGAAGGGGCTTCCCTTCATGCCAGCTTGGGAACCATGAGTGGATGCCTGTTAAATATTGTTTTAGATCCCATCTTTATTCTCCCCTGGGGACTGAATATGGGAGCGGCCGGGGCAGGGCTGGCGACGTTTATATCCAACGGTGTTGCCTGCCTGTATTTCTTTGTCCTGGTTTATAGCAAGAGAAAAGAAACCTGTGTCTGCTTTAATCCCAGGAAATTCGGCTGGGAAAAGGCCATTGTCCTTGGGGTGTGCGGCGTGGGAATTCCGGCTTCCATCCAAAACCTTCTTAATGTTACCGGGATGACCATATTAAATAACTTTACTTCGGCCTATCAGGCGGATGCCGTGGCGGCGATGGGCATTGCCCAGAAAATCAATATGCTTCCCCTGCAGATTGCCCTTGGTTTTTCCCAGGGAATTATGCCGTTAATCAGCTATAATTATTCCAGCAGGAACGATAAGCGGATGAAGGATTCCCTTCTTTTTGTACTGAAAACCTTGATTCCCTGTATGCTCCTTGTTTCGGTTGTCTACTATCTGGGAGCGGGGGCGCTTATCGGGGCATTTATGAAGAATCCTTCCATTATTGCCTATGGAACACAGTTTCTGCGCGGTTTTTGCCTGGGGCTTCCGTTCCTCTGCATGGATTTTGTGGCCGTGGGGGTATTTCAGGCGATTGGGCTGGGTTCAGCCGCCTTTATCTTTGCCATTCTGCGAAAAATTGTGCTGGAAATCCCGGCACTGTATGTGCTGAATTATTTCTTCCCGCTCTATGGATTATCCTATTCGCAGTTTGCTGCAGAATTTGTCTTATCCATCGCTGCAGTGTGGATGCTGGCAAGAATTTTCAGAAAATTACAGAACCAGCCAAAAACGGTTTAAGTTTTCGGAAAAACAGGCTTTGTTAGATGGACGAATGCTCGAATAAAACGACAGAAAATAAAGAGGAAAGAAAAAAGGGAAAATTGTACAAGAGATTTAACAATTGTGCAACACATTTTAATAATTTGGTAATTCCATTTTTGGGAAAATGTGTTATACTATAATGCGGTGAAGCTTGCCGGATTATGTTCTTTTATGCTGCCGGCGAAACAACACCGGAAATGAAACAACCATAAGTGCAGAAAATCGGTTACGGATATGGAGATCAGAAACAGAAATCTGTGCTTATGTAAATATATAGGGATGACAGGTGATGGAAAATGATGAATGATTATGAAAGAGGCCGCGCATCTTCCGGCCAGGGCAGCTCAAGAAGCAGGAATTCCCGAAGTTCTGCTTCTTACAGCAGGAACGGACACAGTTCAGGGACGCCAGGAAGGACAGGCAGTTCTTCCCACAGCACAGGTTCAAGGGGGAGGAGTACAAGGAGCAGTTCTTCATCCTCACACCGTTCATCGCAGGGGCGTTCATCTTACCGCTCGAGCAGCGGATACGGGAGAAGCGGATATAATAAAAGAAGAAATCACCGCAGGAGAAATTCTTCAAATATCTGGTGGTACAGCATAATCGGCCTGGTGGCCGTCGTTGCTGTGGTATCCGTAATCTGGGGTACTTTGGAAAAGAAAAAAAGAGATGCCGAGAAGACAACCGAATTTATCGAAGAAACTACAACGGTTCCGGAAACCGAACTGGAAAAGACGGTTATGGTGGATAATATCGTGATTACCGGAATGAGCCGTGATGTTGCAAAAGCTGCTATTTTACAGGAATATCCATGGGCGATGACCGTGCAGAACGGCGAAGAAACCTATTCGGTGACAAATTTAATGGAAGCTAAGGTCGATGCGCTTCTGGATGAAATATATACAGGGGAGCCGAAAGAAAGCTACACCCTTGATACCCACGGGCTGGAAGAAGCCGCTGCAGCCGAGGCAAAAGCCGCGGCGGATCTCTGGGATAAAAAGGCGAAGAACGGTTCCATATCTTCTTTTGATGAAGACGCCAATAAATTTGTCTTTACCGGGGCGGAGATGGGAAGTGCTGTAGATCAGGAAAAGCTGGCGGCGGACATCTTAGCTGCTCTGGAGAAAAAAGAGTTTGATCAGGTGATTCCGGTGACGACAACCGAAGTGCATCCGGAGTTTGACGAGGAAACCGCAAAGGAAAAATATAAAACCGTCAGCACCTTTACCACGAATTCTACGGCAAACAGCAAGAGGAATACCAACTTAAAGCTGGCCTGCCGGGCGATTAACGGCACGGTGCTTCAGCCCGGCGAGGAGTTTTCCTTTAATACGGTAGTAGGGCAGAGAACCGAAGAAAAGGGCTATCAGCCGGCCGGTGCCTACAGTAACGGTGAAGTGGTGCAGGAGATCGGCGGCGGTGTGTGCCAGGTTTCCACCACGCTGTACAATGCCGTGCTGCGGGCCGGATTAAAAACCACAACCCGACGTTCCCACACCTACGAACCGTCCTATGTCACACCGGGAATGGATGCAACCGTAAGCTATGGCGGACCGGATTACAAGTTTGTGAATAACTCTTCCACGGCCATCGGCATCCGGGCCAGCTACTCCGATCAGGTAGTAACCGTGTCCATCTATGCCGTACCCATCCTGGAAGAAGGTGTAAAATATACCTTAAAATCGACGAAGATTAAAGATACCGATGTTCCTCCGCCAACCTACGAAGAAGATATGACCCTTCTTCCGGAGGTGGAGAAAGTAAAGAGTGAGGGAAGCCAGGGAAGTTACTGGGAAACCCGTCTGGTGATCACCAAGGACGGAGAAACCATCAGCGATGAAGTGGATCATAACACAACTTACAAGGGGCATGCCCCGGTAATCTTAAGAAATACCTCCGGTGTCGTTATACCTCCGGAAAATGTCGAACTTCCTACAGAAACACCGATTGCCTCCGAAGGCGCAGCCGACGGTTTTGCTAATGCACCGATCGAAGTGCCGCAGCCGGGAGAAGCTACAAATCCGACAGGATCTTCCACAAGTCCGACAGGTTCGACGACTTCTTCAGGGAATACCAACCGGCCCGAAGCCAGCCGCCCGGAGAGCAGCACAGAGGCTTCCAGACCGGCAGAAACCTCCAGGCCGGCAGAGCCGACCAGGCCAGCCGAAACCTCCAGGCCGGCAGAGAGCACCACCCCTGCGCCGTCGGTTCCCTCCGGACCAACCGCGCCGCCCGCACCGAACACCCCAGGCGGGGCAGTATCCCCCGGTGAAAACGGTCCCGGCTACGGCGGCCCGGGAAACCCGGCAGAGATAGTGGCACCGAATCCGTTGGGGGCGTAAAAAAAGGAAATAGATTCAGTTCATAAGAAAAAGCGATCCATTGTAGAAAGGGATCGCTTTTTTATAAAGAAGGAAGGGAAAAGCGAAATTTTCTTAATACAGATAAAAAAATAAAAAATTCAGAATTTAAAGAAAAAAACCATTTATTATTGCAATAAATGGTTTTTTGTTTGGTTAAAAATCATAATGAATCGCAAAAATCTGTTGCAAAAAGTATAGGTTTTGCAAATCTTTTTTTCAAAGGAAAATCTCCTTTATTCTATTACAATATCGTCAAAAAATCAAGAAACTTAACTATTTTTCTTAGGTAATTTGCACCAGAAAAATTTTGTTGCAAAACCTATAGTTTTTGCAAATTCGGGAAAATCCTGATAAATGCTTGCTTTGCGGGCTGTTTTGGGCGGAGGTTTATGGAGTGGAAAGTGTGCCTGAACATACGGTTGATAAAATGGCCGAAACCGGCAAAAAGGCTGGAAAAAGCAGGAAAAACAGTGACGGGAAAGCCGCTGGAAAATTTATCTGCAAGACCATATGTCAATACAGCAAAGAGCCGGTTTCTGATGAAGACATGAAAAAACTTATGGAAATCGCGGATGGCTATGGAAGGGTGAAGAATTATGTGTACAGCCGCTACAGCGGAATTGCCAGCCTATCCAAGCTTTACCCGGGCTACACCGTTCAGAATGAAATGACAAAGAGCGGTCTGCGGTCTTCGATGGGTCTGCCCTCGGTATATTTTTATCTTGCTATTTTTGATGCATTGGGAGATATCAAGAGCCAGTGGACGAGGACGAAGAACAAGGTTTTGGGGCTGATTGGGAAAAACGAAGGATTTTCGGAGGAAGAAAAGCACTATCTTCGCTTTGTTCTTCGGGTGGGGAATGCATTTGAGGCGGTTATGAACCGGCAGCTTATAAGGCTTCCGGCAGCATTGGAAAAAAAGTACCAGGAACTGGCGGAGCAGGTGGATGAAGATAAGCTGCAGCGCTATTTATGCAGACAGGTGAGAAAATACCATGTGCGGCTGCACACCGAAGAAAATCTGGGATTTTCGGCTGCGGAAAGGGCTTATAGGTATGAGAATCATGGGATTTATCTTGCTGTTAAAGAGAAACGGAAGAGGGTATTTGTGCCGCTCACAGATAACCATGCCTATCTGTGCCAGATTTATGTGAAACTGTATCCGCAGGAAAAACGTGTCGTTCTGCATGTGCCGGTGAAGATGGCGGTGAAGGCGCGGGAAGACTTTGTACATCCGGTGGGAATTGCCCTGGGGATGTATACGATGCTGACGACGGATGGCGGTAACAGCTATGGGGAGGAACTGGGGGATTATCAGATAAGGTATGCAGAGTGGATGCAGGAGCAGACCCGGTGTTATAACCAGAATCGGGAGAATAATCCGGGGCGGAAGAAATATACCGCAAAAAAGCAGAGATTGACCGAGCAGATGCACAGCTATATCAACCATGAACTGAATCGGTTTCTGGAGATGGAAAAGCCGAAGACGGTGTACATGGCCAAGCTGCCAAAGCCCCGGGGCGGAGGAATTAACCGGAAAAACCGAAAGATTAACTATTCCGTGTCCATGTGGCAGAGGGGCTACATCCGAAGCCGTTTAGAGCAGAAATGCAGGGAACGGGGGGTGGAGATAAGAGATGTTTGGGGGAAAGATATAGGAAATATGTGCAGCTATTGTGGAGAAATGGGGAAAAAGAAGGATGGGGAGTTTGTATGTGAAAGCTGCGGATTTTCGATAGAGGAAAAAGTCAATACAGCGCGGAATGTGTTAAAGAGGGGGATGGAGGGGAAGCGTGTGACGGGAGATGGAAATGAAATATAAAAATGAAAAAGAAATGAAAATGAGCAGAAATGAAAAAGGATTGATCAAATGAACAGCAGGCCAGATAAATTTTCGTGATGAGCGGAAGTTTTACCGCACGGACTGGAAGGCGTGTTCCTGATAATAAAAAAGAAAGAACGGCCTTAGAAGGCAGGGAAACAAAAACCTGCGTATTGGTTAGGCCAGGACCCCGGGAACATGGATTGCAAGGCAGTTAAAGAGCAGAAGCGATGAAGCCGGAATGTGATCTGTGATGTACCGGGGAGCGAAGCAGGGGATGAAGTTGAACTTATGTTGAATGGAGTTTCCAGCATCACCGGAGATAGTTTTGGATTTTGATTTTTGTTGAAATCTGGAGCTGGATGGGTGACCAATGTGCCTTATTTTAAAATGAAGAATGAAAAGATTAAAAGAAAAAGGGGATGATTCCAGTGGAGAAGAAAAAATCAAGAAAGAAGCTGTTAATTGTTATAGTATTTATTGTCTTAATAGCAGTAATTGGAGTTTTAGGGGCTGTCATTTATCGCTTAACAACCAAGGAACCAGAAGAAGTACAAAAACCGGAAAGAGCAGTTTCAGAGGGACTTGTGGTTGGGGGAACTACAAATCAAAAGGCATCGGATGCAAGGTTTACTACCGATATGAATATGACCTGGACATTTCCTTCTGGAAGTGATACTTCAAATAATGCAGTGATTGGGAATTCAAAAAGTAATCTTTATGAGTGTTATTTTGAGGTATATCTGGATGATGAGGAACAAACATTACTGTATAGTTCTCCAGTGCTGCCAGTAGGAAAAAGACTGGATAAATTGAAATTAAATCAAGTATTGTCTGATGGATCTTATGATGCAATATGTACATACCATATTTTGGATGATGAAGACCCGGAAATAGAACTTGGAACAGTTTCTTTTGCGGTAACATTGATGTTCATTCCATAAAAATACGTAAAACAGAATAGATTTTTAATACAGCTATATAGGTTCACATGTTCTGGCCAGTAAGAAGGCAGATATTATTGGCTTTTCGTGAACTATATATAAATAAAAATATTTTTATTCTTAGGAGGTAGTAAGTTATGAAACGTAATATGAAAAAAGTTGTTGCTACTGCATTAGCAATGACTATGTGTGTTCCGGTTGCCGCATCCGCTGCAGATGTAAATGGTGGTGCATTTACAACATCATTTGATATCTATTCACCGACACTGACTGTTGAAGTTCCTGTAAATCTGGACATTGAAGTTAATCCTTTTGCCAGTTCAACTGCTACAGATACGAAAAAATTTGAAGTTGCATCAAAAAGCATGGATATTATTAATGGATCTGTAGATAAGGAAAACGATCTGGGAATCCCGGTAGTTGCTACAATTAAAGCAAAGATCACCTCTAAGAGTGAGGGAGTTATCACAGAATATAATACGTTTACTTCTGATAAAACTTCCGCAAAAAAGAGAATTCAATTAAATCTTTCAAAAGCTGGAACAGCAGCCACAATAGATGTTAAAGCGGCAGAAGGATCGAATCCGGCAGGTGCACCGGCTTACAGTACTGATGGCAAATTAGATCTTTCACAATATGCAGTAAAGACAAAAGCAAATTATACTGGTTCTACGGATACAGCAATTACAGGATTTGGTTCATTGCTCTCTATAGATATTGGAGTACCTACAACGAAGGATACTACTAATAATTCATATGCAAATGCAGCGGATGTAGTTCCAACTGCAGGTTCTTTTGCAGTCACTGGTGTAGCAAACACAGGTGCAGACTGGAAGAAAGATGATATTGGCGTGGAAGTTACTTACTCTATTAAAGCCAGCAGTGCACTGAATATTGCTACACCTGCTCTTACAGGTGTGACACATTCATCAGCCGGAACAACAGATCTGGAGATTAATTTAACAGGCATTGGTGAAGCTGAAGTTATCGCCATGGCTGCTCATAATGATAATGGTTATGGTGATGCTATTTGGGAGAGCAAACAGTTTAAATTTGAACCGGACGCTACCACTGCTGGAAGCGCTAAAGTTACAATTGCCAAAGATGATAGCATTTTAGCAGCTTTAGCTGGTGATGATTATAAGGGAAAGCCACAGGATTTTGTTGTTGTATTGTCTGACGGACGCTATATTGTATCAACATTAACTGTAAATTAACCTATAATTTAAGAAGTTATTTTTATAAACCTAACTTTATGAAAGGGTATTTCTGCCGTACCCATAATATCACTCCACCTGTTCAAGGGTGGAGTGGATTTTATAAATAAAGGAGAATATTATGCGAAGAAAGGTAGCAGCTTTGTTGATTTTTTTACTGTTAAGTTGTTATATTAATGTATTTGCAGAAGTATTTCAAAGAAATGAAAAAACTATTGTAAGTAAAAAAATTTCGCCATATGCTATTGCAACGAATTCACAAATCAGAGAAGCTACAAGTTCAAAGGCCAGAGATACAGATAAAGAAGATATAGAAATTAATATAGAAGATGGCGTATATGTAGTTTCATTTCCTGCGAATATTCGTGCATATTTAGATCCGGGAAATTTAAGTGGAAAAGGACAAGTATTTTCTGATGTATATGTAATTAAAAATTATGGAAATAAAGATTTATCAATTAAAATAACCAATATTGATGTTAATTATTGGTCTGATGAATATGTATATGAATTTTCTAAGGAAAAAGTTACAGCTACATCTTCGCAAGTAAAACGATTAAATGTTGACATGATTGGGGAAAATAAAAAGAAGAGAGAAAAAAGGGTTTTAAATATACTGGATAGTGAACCAAATCAGAATGTTTTACATTTAAAAGCTGCAAAATATAATAAAGAGGGCGAATTTGTAGAACTTAATGATGATAGCATTGGTTCGTTTTATTTTACAGGAACATTAAATGCAAATCCCAATTTCACATGGGAAGATGGTGAAATAACGCTTGGTTTTGATTATGAAATTATCAGTTCGGAGATAAAGGAAAAATG
>ERZ808028.773-NODE-773-length-23092-cov-7.302020_pt1 | contig 23092 bp, 20 predicted proteins | sample MGYA00380184_ERZ808028 | MGnify/ENA primary metagenome ERZ808028 (study PRJEB31490, sample SAMN06133397) | mouse gut metagenome | isolation source: J8_1 | host: mice | place: China: Chengdu | collected 2015-05 ...
CCTCCGTCCTGCGCGGAACGGTGCAGGACACGGAGAACCGAATCTGCCGTCTGCTGTTCAAGCTGGCGGTAGAGCAGGACATGGTGATGAACGTGCTGGCGGCGGGGATGGAGATTCCCGATGAGCAGCTCAAGGCGCTCCGTGGACGGTGCGTCCAGGATGTGAAAAAGACCAGCGGCAGTATCTCTCTCGATGACGCCGTCCGCTATCAAAGGGGTGGCCTGTGATCATCCATCCCCCTCTCAGATTCTGCGCCACAAAACAAAGAATAAAAGTCCTCGAAAAAAGTAGTAGCTATTCCCGACAAAGTGTGGTATGTGTTGGTGTTGCAAAGGAGGCAGTAGACATGAGAACAACTCTGGAAGATCTCTACTACGGTAACATCACACCCAACGAACAGCAGATGACGCCTGGCTCAGAGCTGAAACGAGCGGTGGATCGTGTCGCCAGCTGCGAAAAACAACTCATGGAGCAACTCAGGGAAGCTGAGCAGGAAACTCTTACAAAGCTTATTCGGTCACAGCATGAGATCAACAGTATCACAGCAACTGAGAATTTCATCCTGGGCTTTCGGCTGGGCGTTAGGCTGATGGCCGAGTGTATGGATGACAACGATGGTGATATTCGGACTGGAGGTGAATAACAGATGGCAAAGCGCAGACCGTCCGGCGACGGCATGGTGCGCAAGCGTGACGACGGTCGGTGGGAAGGCCGCATCGTGGTGGGCCACAAGGCAAACGGCGACTCCATATTCCTCTACGTCTACGCTGATAATCAAAAAGAGTTGACCGCAAAGCTCCGCCAGAATATCGACGCCTACCAAGGCATTGACCTGACGGAGCGGAGCAGGATGACACTTGGGGAATGGCTGGACACATGGCTGGAGCAGATGGCAGTTACCCTCCGGCCTGGCACATTGGAGCACTACCGTCGTGATATGGAAAACCATGTAAACCCCCGCCTGGGAGCAAAGCCGCTCACTCAGTTGACCGCAGCTGACCTCCGAAAACTCTATGATACCTTGAAGCAGAATGGCAGAGTGAAACCTCGCTGTGGTCAGAGTCCTGGGCTCTCCAGCACCACTGTCCACGGAATCCATACCACGCTTCACCATGCGCTCAAAGCGGCGAGAGATCAGGGACTTATTCCTGTCAATCCCGCTGATGAGGTGGAGCCGCCCAAGGTAATTCACCAGCCTATGAAGATTCTAACTGAGGAGCAACTGGATATTTTCCTGACAGCGATCAAAGCCGATGAATTCTGGTATGACTTCTTCTACACCGAGTTGACCACCGGTCTGCGCCGGGGTGAAATCTGCGGACTCATGTGGACCGACCTCGATGAGCGTGGCGGCACCCTGAAAGTCTGCCGCACCCTCCACCGGGAAACGGGCGGCAGGCTGGTAGCTGGGGATACCAAAACCTACGCCGGCACACGGAAGATCGTCCTGCCGCCCAGCACAGTGGAACTACTGCGAGAACGAAAGCGGAAATCCTTCTCTCCCTGGATATTCCATGATCCGCTCCGGCCAGAGGCCCCTATGAATCCTGACAGTGCCTATCGACAACTGAAGAAATTTCTGTCAGCGGCTGGATTGCCAAATATCCGCTTCCACGACCTCAGACACACATTCTCGACTCATGCGCTGTCCAGCGGAGTGGACGCCAAAACTCTGGCTGGAATTCTGGGCCACACCAAAGCGTCCTTCACCCTGGATACCTATACCCACACCACTAGCGATATGCAGAAGCGTGCCGCTGATATCGTTGGCGGTTTCCTGACTGACTACCTTGGAGAGGAGATGAAACCATGGCAAAACGCAGAAAGCGGGGAGACGGCGGCATCAGCCTGAGAAAAGACGGTCGCTGGGAGGGGAGAGTAGTTGTCGGCTACGACGATAAAGGCCTCCCCGTCACCAAAAATGTTCTCGCAAAAACCAAATCAGAGTGCGCGGCAAAACTCAAGACACTGAAAGAATCCATCAAGGCTCCTGCCCCTGAACAGCCCAAGCCCGGAATCCTATTGGGGGACTGGCTGGATATCTGGTATCAGGCCTATAAGAAATCCAATCTCCGGCCCAACACCCAAATGTCTTATGAACGCCGCATCTACCAGCACATCATCCCAGCCTTGGGCAACATCCAGATGGACAAACTGACCACCAACGACATCCAGCAGTTCTACGCTAAACTCAAGCAGGGCGGCAGACTACTCCGGACTGAGTTATATGGTGAAGGACTGTCCGCCCAGACTGTTCGGGGCGTCCACACCACCCTCCATGCCGCACTGGACAAGGCCGTTGTGGAAAAGCTCCTCTTCCGCAATCCAGCCGATGGCTGCCGTCTCCCCTCCGCCAAAGCCAGAGAAATGCAGGTGCTTTCTCCGGAGGAAATCCAACGTTTGCTGATCCAAGCCAAAGAGGACAGTTGCTTCGAGCTTCTCCTGCTGGAACTCTCCACGGGACTGCGACGAGGTGAGATCTGCGCCCTCCAATGGGATGACCTCAACCTCCGCACTGGGGAACTCCGAGTACAGCGTCAGGTCCACCGGGTCAGGGGGAAACTGGTAACCTCCCCACCAAAAACCAAGGCCGGCAACCGCGGCGTGATCCTCCCCGCACCTGTACTGAATGTCCTTAAGGCCTATAAGGAAACCATGAACTCTCGGTGGATGTTCCCCTCCCCGGTCAGCGAGGACTCTCCCAGAGATCCAGCTACAGTTCGCAAAAGATTACAGACCGTACTGGAACGAGCAGAGTGTAAGAAAATCAGATTTCACGATCTCAGGCACACATTTTCTACTACCGCCCTGGAACATTGGATGGACATCAAGACCCTGTCCACTATTATCGGCCACGTATCCAGTAGCACTACGCTGAATATCTACGCCCATGTTACCGATGAAATGCAAAGAACTGCGGCAGTGAAAATAGATCAAGGCATCAGCAAAATCGAGCTACAAGCAGAATGTCAATCAGCACCTCGGAAGCCTGCCCCCAGCACATTCCAGGCCCACAAAGGTCAGCGGCGTAAGGCAGGGACCGGATGCGTCACTCAGATCAACGAGAAACTCTGGGAGGGCCGCTACTCTCCCATCTGGCCAGACGGAAAAAAGCGCCCCAGGAACGTCTATGCACACAGCGAGGAAGAATGTGAAAAACTGCTGGCAGAGATGATAGTAGAAATGAAAACGGAAATCGCCGCTGAAAGAGAGCGTCTGAAAGCAGGATGACGAAAATCTACGGCTCACCGAGTGAGATATCCCCTCGGCGAGCCGTTTTTCTCTGTCTGTGGCTGTTTGTGTGGTCAAATCCAAATTCAAAAATTCAAATTAGCAGAGAAAGTGCTGAAATACAAGAAAAATCCAGCCTTTCCCGCAGGAAAAACTGGACTTTCTGGAGCTGCTGGGCGGATTTGAACCGCCGACCTCATCCTTACCAACAGCCATGGTAATATTTTTTACATATTTTTCGCTTATTTATAGCTGTTTTTGCTCCATTTCATTTGCTCTCCGACACTCTTTGCAATTGATGTTTCCGTGTGTTCCATGTCTGTCTGTGGCTGGTTATGTGGTCAGAAAGATTGTCGCAACGAAAGAGGCCCTCCACATAAACAACAAGGCGCTGTGTAGTTCGCTTGCTTTTCGCCCCGTTATTTCTCCATTTGTCCCTATCGACTTTTATCTCCTGTTTTGGTATTGTGTTGGTTGCAAAAGCCCCACAAAATGCTGAAATTAGGAGGAAAAGCAAATGATCAGTATAAAAAAGTATAGCGCTGCCGCACTGACAGCAGGCATCCTCGCAACCGCCCTCACCATCCCCGCCACAGCGACAGTAGCGCCAGACGAATCCATCCGAGTAAGCAGCTACAAAGGCAGTACCTTGGAGGTCGGAGAGCGAAGCGGACTCATCATTGGCCCCAGAGGTACGGAGTACACCGTCATCTCCAGTGACCCGGATACGGTGGCGGTGGAGCAGGTACTCACCTTCTGGGTCGCCGTTGCCAAAGCGGAGGGGAGTGCGGAGATCACCGCCTCTAACAGTGCCGGGGAGTGCGGAGCCGTGACGCTCACGGTTGGCACCACCCTTGACCCCGCCCAGTCCATTGAGGATGACAACACCAGCCTGACGGACAACATGGAGATACGGCTGGAGATAATCCGGCTTATCAACCAGACCCGCAAGGCCAAAGGAGTCCCAGAACTGCCTGTCAACGAAGCCCTGATGAATGCCGCCCAAGCCTGCTCCAACCGGCGCTACACCTGGCATCACCCTCCAGAGGAAAGCAAGGCCGCTGTTGATGCCGGCTACCCCTACGGCTTCGGGTCCAACCTCACCGTGTTTACCGGCACAGCCGATGCCGCCCAGCGCGCTGTCGACAACTGGATCAACTCACCTGGACACTTCCAGACGATGATTGACCCGAGATGCGACTGCATCGGCGTGGGCGTGACCCAGTACAACGGCATCACCTACTGCTACATGTTCGTTGGGATACCCAACAGCGTCAACTTCTATGCGTAACCACATCGCAGCCAGAGCGCCATTCAGGAAACTGGATGGCGCTTTCTCATACTGGCAGGAAACAGGGCACAAACAGGAAATATGGCGCTGAGAAACGAGGGTTTTCTGTTCAAATATTGCGTAGCAGAAAACAAAGAATACGCTCCTGTTACTTACAAGTCCCACACAGCATCTAATGCCAATGCTACGCTCTCCGCCAGTCTCACTGGTACCGCATTCCCAATCTGCTTAAAGGCAGTTGTTCTTGATGGTACACCTGTAACAGATTCAAAATAATAGTCATCCGGAAATGTCTGAAGACGTGCAGCCTCTCTGGGTGTCAGTGAGCGATTTTGGGTCGGATGGATATAATAGTGGCCGTCTTTACTCATATGGGCAACAACAGTTTGAGAATATGGGAGATCCTGTGCAACTACTTTAAAACGGTCCAGGAAAGCTTTAGTATTTCTATGTGTCTGGAGCCGTATCGGTAAATCATAATATTTTATACGTCTGTGATTGCGGGCCCATTCATTCGCAACGATTTGATAAATTTCCAGGTCCTGCTCAGTATTTGGCCGAGCCCAATGCAGTGTCACAGGCTGTCCATCCCTCTCTTTAATGTGTGCATCGTAAAGATAGTGCCCGTGGTAAGGGAGCGTACCTACAAGAGCGGGTTCGCCTCCGCCGGCAGCAATGGCGGGTAAATCTGACAACACATCACTAACCAGACATTCGGGATGGATTTCCTCAATTTCTGGATAAAAATTGCGATGATCCCCATGTTTTCCAATTAAAATAATACGTTTTCGGTTTTGCAAAACACCATAGTCTCTTGCGTTTAATACCCTGTACTCCACAGAATACCCGCACTCTGCAAAGCGTTCTCTCATGTTGTCAAAGTGAAGCCGACCATCCTGGTCTCTTGCCGAGAGCAAGCCCAAAACATTTTCAAAGACAAAATATTCAGGCTGGTATCTCTCCAGAAATTCAGCGTAAAGAGTGTACAGATAGTTTCTTCTGTCACCAACCATGCCTGTCGCCGAACGAGCTCTACCAACAACAGAATACGCTTGGCAAGGAGGTCCACCCACAATTAAACTCAGATGTTCTCCATTCAAGCAACGATCCACCTCAGCAAAAACATCATCAAGGTTGTCCTGTGACATTTCATAATTCAGCACAGAATTCAGCACATCATCTGGAATTTGGGCATAGAATTTATCCCTGGTGATTTCCTGAGAGAGATATTGATTATAGATTTCGGGATGGCCCTGTTCTTGCAGCCATTTATACGCCATCCGTGTTTTTAACGTATAGCAAGCTGCCACATCCATCTCGATATGGGCCACCGGATCAAAGCCCGCACGCAAAAATCCCTCGGACAAGCCACCAGCCCCGGCAAACAAATCCAGATAGTTTGGCATGGCACTCACCCCTGTTCGATATTGATTACGCAGTTATTATACCAGGTCATCCCACCGATTTCAACCTCAAAAGTCCCCTTTATTTATTGGTCGTGAGGTGTTATAATCAGGCTGAGAGGTGCTGTAATATGGCTGACAAATTGACTCGTGAAAAACGAAGCTGGAATATGTCAAGAATCCGCGGGAAAGATACAGAAATCGAAATTAAGGTTCGAAAATACCTGTTCTCACGAGGGTTCCGCTTTCGTAAGAATGTCACCGATATGCCTGGAAGACCGGATATCGTGCTGCCCAAATATAAAACTGTAATCTTTATACACGGCTGTTACTGGCATCGTCATGCAGGTTGCAAAAATTGTACCACGCCCAATACGAACCGGGAATTTTGGCTCGAGAAGTTTGAGAAAAATATACAGAACGACTCCAAACACCAGCAGGAACTGGAGGCTGCCGGATGGAAAGTCCTCATCCTGTGGGAATGTGAAATCGAGAATAACTTTAACCGTTTGATGGATAACCTTGTGTCGGAATTGCAGCGCCCTGCTCAACCGGGATAACTCTCTGTTCTGGCCTTTTCCAAAATCTGCATTATTTTTATGCACTGTTTTTCCGATGGAAACTTCCCCTGCTCCATTGCAATAGCCGTCTTCACAAAAGAAATATCTACCGGTGTCAGCACATGATTTTCTATACCCCATTTCAGCAAAGATTTCCAGTTTTCTGTTCCATACTCGGCTACGGTCACCATAGCAGACACCTTGTTATCCTGCTTCTGAATCTCTCTGGCCATTTTTTCAGCTTCTTTCAGGGCAGAAACAGGAACCAGTTCTGCGACAAAATCATCCCTTAGTGCGACCGGAAGTGCTTTGACGCCTTTCCAGCAAGCTTCACGCTTGGCCCACTCCGTAACATTCTGAACCTCACGTCTCGGGTCAGTCAGGTATTCATAAACTTTCTGTGCTATCTCCGACACTTGCAACTCTGTGGCATGGGTGATATTCTGGCGATTCCATACACTGCGGAAGTCAAAAGCCATATCCGAATGTTCCTTTTGAATCACATAGAGAACCATTGACAATGTATAGGCCACCACCTGTGCTTTATAGCCCAATTCATACCAAGGTGCGTTCTTCACAATGGTGTCTGTTTTCTTGAACAGGATGTTAAGAGCAACAATGCGCTTGAAAAAATCCTCATTGAAGATGGTGTCATGTTTTTCCCATTCTTCTGTTGCCCAATTCGCAAATTTCATAAAGTTCTTTTGAGCTCCGGTTGAAACCTGATGAGGAAGCATCCTGTATAACTCATGATATTTCGCGAGATCTGTCTTGGTAAACATCTGTGACTTCGGGTTTCTGGCAAGAAACCTGTTTTTTTCGGCTTTTGTCATATGCGCCTGTTCCTGTCGATACTGGCCACGCGCTCGCTCATAGTACCAGACCGTACCATACTGGTTGCCCATAACAGCTGGTGCGATCAAGCGCCTGGAGAACTCCTCCATACGGATGTGGAATGCATGGTTGGAAAAGAAGTCTGCATCGCTGACCTTGTTTTGAGCATTTGCGTACTTGGCGATATTTGGAATCAGACCTATTGCCTTTTCGGGTGTGACTACGGACAATTTCATGGGAACAAAGATGTTTCTCAAGTCATCAGCTCGATCTTTGTCATCCAGAAGCGCAGTTGCCAATGACACTGTGGTTTGACCACCATTGACGATTTGCAGGCCCGTAATTCCTACAATCGAAGTCCCGGACTGAGACTCCTCCAGCTCTACCTCCGACGCTGTGGCTGCAATACCATTGTTGTAGGCAAAGAACATACTCGGCTCATTGAGAATTGTATTGCGGATACCTTTATTGATTTTTCCTTTCACAGTCAAAAAGGAGCGGACATTCCCTTCCAGAAGCCGGCCACCATATGTATTATAAAGATCAGCAAGCACTTTCCCTGGAATATTGCAAAGGTAGGCTGTATACTCACTGGTACGCCCTGCCTCCAGGCAGGGAATGCCGTTTTCCCAAAAATCTTTCAGATGAATTACAACATCTTCTTTTCCGGACTTGGATGCCTGCAACGCCTGCAACCTGGCGATATCCCAAATGTGATATTCCACCGGGATGCCATCAATCTCCGTACCGGCAATTTCACTGATTCGACTGCTCATTACCATATCTGTCAAAATAAAAAATTTGAAACGGGATACATTGGCATATCGGTTTTTAATGTCCACTGCGAGTCCATAACCGGGAGAGCTTTCCTCAGCGTTTTTCAGGAGAAAACCGGAGCGTGATTCCTCTACAAATGCTTGGGCACGTCGAAACCAGGTGTTTGCTCCCGTGGCTGTAAGGGTCTCTATAGCAACACTGTCAGAAAATGGACTGATTACAATTTCCAGACAGTTGTCCAGTTCATCAAAACAATAACCATCGATCTGGATATTGCGTCTGTTGGATCCAATACCTTCAAACGCAATTTGCTCAAAATCTCCAAGTTCTTCCGCATCAGTTAGTGCAGAGACATACAGCGCCAGAAACTCCTCATGTGGCGTAGTTCCATTCATGGTAGCATTCAGATGGACCTCTTCCAGCATATCTGCCCGAAATTCATTCACGTCCATATGGAGGTCACTCCTTCAGCCAGCTTTTTATTGCAGAGAGCGCCAAAGACCAAGTAGCATTCACCACACTGGCCGGTACGCTTGCCCGCCGCAGACACGGAAACTCTCTGTCAACGCGATACTGGCGAATCCCATTCAAACGCCAGGCATACTCTTCATACTCCGGCCGAGGGTAGAACCCCATCTTCAGCAACAGGTTGCTGAAAGCGGCCTTGAGCACATCTGTTCCCATGCTGCCCATCAACTCCCAGAAAAGGCTGTTTGCAGTGAGTCGTTGTTTATCTATCGCGCTGGTCTGATCAAGCGCCAGAACGACCAGCGTACCCTCCACAGCACAGTCCAGCTGCTCAATCGAAGATATCCGTATCTGCTCCGCATCGCTTGTGGTTGCCTTGACCTCGTACCAGGTATCCGGGAACACAAAATCCTGGTCCGCCATTTTTGGCCCCATCCACGCCTGTAAAGACATCTCTTTCCCGTACTGCGGAATCAGCACATCCCGAAGGAAAACCATCTCACCAATCAATCCTTTAATTTCTGATTTAGAAAGAAGATCACCTCTGGATGCCGAAAGCATCTCCTGCCAGCTGATGTAACGTATGCATATAAACTCCGGGCCGTTGGCTGGATCCTTGAGCGCCTGCGATGCCATAATCATGTCATCACAAAATTGCAGGAACAAATCCTTAAATTTATTGTCCAACAGCGAAAAGGAAAGCGCCCATCTGCCATCTGTGGTACGTTTTCCTACCGTGACATCTATCACTTTGGAGGAAATCAAGTTTTGGGGCTCCACAGGACTGATCAGCAACAGCGTATAACGGTGCATCTGGTCGTAGCCGCAATACAAATCCAGCAAATGGCCGGGATCTACGCGTTGGAAAGAGTCTATCGCAGAAAGGCCGTCAAACAGTTCCCGGGAACTTTTCATGTGGCATCCTCCGTTATGGTTTCATCAATTTCTTCAAAATCGTCACCATCCACGCCAAACAGTTCTCGAGATTTGACGACATTGATTTTATAGGTGAATATCTGCGGTTCTTTCCCATCAATAATCGGGATTCCAATGCTCAACCCGATAACAGGTACCGGGGTTGCGTGAATCACAGCCGGTTTGCGGGTATCCGGATCATCCTGTTTTGCAGCCAATTCCACAGGGTATATGACCAACAACGGATTTCTTTTAATGCCGCTTTTGAAATAAGCGCCTTGTGACAATTCTTTATCTGTACCGACACGGGTACGCTCTCTTGCCTCAATTTCCTTTGCTGTATCTTCGGTCAAACCTCCCTTGGCATGGTCTCGGCTGCCCAGCCTGGAGTTCTTTCCGGACATTTGCAATGCTCCGCCTTTTTCGTCCCGTATAGCAAAGCCTCTGGTGACAGCGTTTACCTTGAAACCCGGAAACTCAACCTCTTTTCCTTTACCACCGGCAATCGTGACATCCCACAGCTCCATAGTGCCATCTGTATTTTTCTCTATGAGATGTATAAGTTCGTCAGTATGGAAATCTGTATTCATACCGTGGCTGGAATACATACTCAGAAAATCCAGAATATCCTCTTTCTTAACACCCAAATACTGGGGAGCTTTAAGCGCAAGCTCCGGATCATCTTTGTGTAAAGTATAGCTGTCCTTCAGTTTTTCAAGAAACTCCACAGTAAGTTCTGCATTCCTTTGAAGTATGGCAGCGTCTCTATGCATATATGGTGTTTCCACCACACGCCCGCTCAAACTGACTGTCATACGGTAGTCCTGTGCACTCTTCATCTTATTTCGGGCCGTTACCAGAAGTGCTGTAATATCAGAACGGACGCAAAGTCCAAAGTCCTCTGGTGTACGGTTTGCCTGTTGCATACGGCGCACTTCACGTCGCAGTTCGTCTGTAGCTTCTGATATGTAGCTGTACCATGTAATTGCCGAATCTGGCATCCAGACCTGGCAGATGTCATCATATCCTCCACGGTAACCAAACCAGCGTCCCATCTGCATCAATGTGTCATACATCATGGAGTTGCGATAGAAATAACTGACACAAAGGCCCTCCAATGTTAACCCGCGGGAGAGGCTTTGCCCACCCACTGCAATCAGGCGCAGGCCGTCTTCAACCTCATCATAGTTGAGATTTTTCGGAGCATTGCCACCGTTGATGACACGTACTGTAATGGGCATAACGGCATCCTTCAATGCACGTTGAATCTCATCCCACGAAAACTCAAAGCCAAGGATTATCGTGAAGTGCTTGTCGAAGACCTCTTTCAACAACTTGAATGTATCGTATCCCAGAGCAACATTACCAAGAAGATAGTAGTTCTGGATTTCCCGCTGGGCATTCCGCACGAATGCGTCCACCGAATCAGCAATTTGATTCTGGACACTGATAAATCGGGAAATATTAACCATCATGGTGCGATGGGTTTTCTCATGGCCGCGCAAATCACGCACTGCATTCGAAATAAAGAATGAAGCGATTGCCTCAAGGAGGCTTGGCGGAAATGCGCTCATGACTGAGCCGTTTTTGTGTTTGATAGGCAAATACAGTTCACAGTCATCATTGGGCTTCAACAGGTATGCGTATGGAGCATTCTCCTGGAAAATATCCCTTGCGCCGATATAGTTGGACGGTGCCTCTAATGCGTAAATGAAATTTTTTGGGAACAAGTCACTCTCCAGCATCTCAGTCTCAGAGTCTGGATCAATAAAGATATTGGCATAAGGCGTCGCTGTAAATCCCACATAGTCTGCCTTTACAAACAGGCGAAGCAACTTGCGAATCGCCGCGTTAATTGCCGTGGGATCACCAGCATCTCTGGTGTTGACCGAGGCATTATCTGCCTCATCGTCTATGAGCAGCATAGGAAGGTCAATCGTCTTTGTTGCATTGTTGGCATTGTAGAAACGAAGCCACTGCTCCAGCTTTTCCAGTACACTTTTGTTCTTTTTCAAAACGAAAATAACGGGAGCACTGATATTACTTAACCGGCCTACAATTTTGTTTGCAGTAGCAGCATTGAAGTCACCGGATGTGGATGTAACCGCCCAGCCACTGACGCTGGGATCAATGCACCCGACGCCAACCCATACATCGTTCTTGTTGTCACGGGTAAAGGCAGTGCTGTCCAAACCAATGAAGCCTGTGTCAATGCGTCCCTGCGTCTGGCGGCGGAGTTTCTCAATAACACCGGTCAGCAGGATGATGACCCGGTATCCTGCATCTGCCGCTTTATTGATCAGCCCAATATAATTTGACGTTTTTCCGGACTGCACATCCCCTATACAAAGCCCTCGACGCTGAAAACCCTCTGTCTGTTTTGGATTCCCCAGAAGATCCATGATTTCATCCGAGGAGCGATCCAACTCATCCAGAAGTTTGCCATTCCATCCCTGTTCCTTCTGAAGATGCAGGCGATAGCGATTCCAAAAAGAGGGCGTAATGGATGCTTTTGCCGCATTGTACCAGGGGATGTGATTCTTTTCCCGGACACAGGCTCCCCGGTCAATCCGCACAGCCAGTCTGGATTGCAGTTCCCGAATGACTTCTTCTTTCTCTGCATCCGTCAACGGGCTTATCATCGAAAAAACATTCACGCAATTGATGAGTGCTTCCTCTGTAACTGTGGCGTCTGCACTGAACTGCATCAGGGTTTGTCCAATTACTTTTTGCTGGTTTTCAGTCATCTGCATATTCCTCCCGGATTTTTGAAATCACTTCTGGATATCTTACGAAAAAGTCTACTTGATCCATCGTTCTCAGAAATTGAGGCAAGTCTCCGCCTCCTGATATAATTTGTTGAACCATTTGATCTGCAATCTCATAGGCAGCATCAAATTCCATAGTATGGCCGGTTATGTCGGACTCATTTTTTGCGAGATGATAGTAAACATCTGCGTAGGGAAAAGAATCCTCCAGCATCCTGGAAAAGGCGTCCAGTAAAGACAGCCCGCCCTCATCCATGTGGTCTTCCAGCATTTTATAGATGGGGACATCCCTGTTGATCCTGTAGTGGAAAACTCCTCTTTGATCGAAAGGCTCCCAGATATGTGTCAATGCATCTGTTTGAATGTTTCTTCCTCGATAGCGATATACCCGTTCGCTGCGACCAACTGCATTACGAACAATATCGGCTAAATTCTTTTTAATGAACGATGGCAACGCAGCTGTAGATTTTTTGATGTCGATCTTCCAGATGGAATCCAGTGAGTTGGGAATATCTACCCTGACTCGAGCCAACTTGCCCAACTCATTCTGCCGAATCAGGCGAAACCAGGTACCCCAAATAATCAATCGCCGGTTTCGATATATGTAAAACCCCTGTTGCTGACGCAGATCATCAGTGCCTCCAATGCTTCGAATATCCTTTGCACTCAGCTTGCTGGCGAAAGGAAGAATATAGGGCTTAACTCGAATCTCCTCTCCGTTTATTCTCAAAAGCTGCTCCGTCATAGGCTGCGTGGCCGGGTGACGGGTCAGAAAAGGATCAGCTCCTGTTACCGGATCACCATTGAAAGTAATGCTGATGCGATTACCAACACCTTCTCCGTTCAAGAATCGATGAAATACCAGAGCAATGTGCTTCCTCGTCAGTTCAATTTTCTCATCGAAAGTCTGTTGGACATTTACAGACTCTTGTTGGAGGCAATCAAATTTTTGCCACAGAACCACTGTACCAGAATCATTTGCTTCTAGAAACAAGTAGCCGGGCAAATTTTTGATCTCTTCATCAGGCCATAACTGTAAGGACCACTCCCCAGTCTGGATAATATGATCCAAATCCCAACAGGCAGCCACGATTCGCCCATCCCGTTTGCTTATAACAGTGACCTTTCTGCACTGAGACATAGAAGCTGTTTTCAGGCCAAGGCCAAAACGCCCCAAGTCATCCTTGTTTCTGATGTCACTGGGACTATGGCTTCCGTAACGCATGGCTGTTTCTAATTCAGGCCCGGTCATTCCACTCCCATTGTCTTCAATACACAGCCATTGCGGGTCTTTGGACATGAAGCATACACGGATGTCTGTGGCTCCCGCACTGATGCTGTTGTCGATAATATCTGCTACAGCAGTTTCAAAGGAGTAGCCAATTGAGCGTGTAGATTCGACAAGAACAGGGGCATACGGTATAATAATCTTATCTTTCATGATAACACCCCAAGGCGCTTTCGACATTATTTGTGTTATTTTACCATAAACACGCTGGGGTGTCTATGCTGATATTACAAAGTTCAGATGAATCTCTTAGATTTTATGCAGTTGGCGTAGCGATTTCAGGAACTGTGATTCTTCGTACTCTGCCTTTACTTGGCATACTCAAATTTTACTACGCCTAAACAAAGAAGTACTGCCCACAGTTGGACAACCTGAAATTTTCCGATACGGATCCCCCGTCAGACTTGATTCTGACGGGGGATTTTTTACTGCAAATTATTTTTCCTCTGCTGTTTCGTTTCCAACAGAAAATGTGCAATAAGAAAAGTAGGGGGAACTGATGTACTGCAAACCTCTTCCTGCCTATCAGCAATGGTACTGTGGCAAAAAAATTCGAAAATGAGATGTCGCTTTTGGACTCTGGAGGTTGTGGTATAGGGATGAGGGATCCTGCGCTCTGAATCGGTAAATATTTTGTAAACTCGATTATAAAAAAGTTCCGTTTCAGCCGCTGCGGGTTGTGGTAGAAAGGTGAGGAGGGCCAACGTAAAAAGGCAGAGAAGAAAATCATGTCATGAGAAAAAGGAGGTCAAGCACAGCATGAAAGAATCCATCTACAAGAGTTACGACGAGCTGCCGCTGTTCCTGAACGCGGAGACGGTGGCAAAGGTGCTGGGCGTCTCGCCGTCCAGCGGCTATGAATTAATGCACGAACCGGATTTCCCGGTGCTGAAGGTCGGCAGCCGGATGGTGGTGCCCAAGAAGAAATTCGTGGAGTGGGTGTCGCAGCACACCCAAGGAGGTGCGGAGTGAAGTACACACCGTGGCCCAAGCGTGATCCGGTCAAGAACTACTTCCAGCTGCCCAACGAGATATTTTTGCTAGGTCTGTCACCTGGTGCGCTGGCGGTCTACTCGTATCTGCTCTGCTGCGAGAACCGAAACACCTACCAGTGCTGGCCCAGCTACAAGACCATCGGCAGCGCAGTGAAGATGAGTGCCAACACCGTCCGTAAGTATGTGTGCGAGCTGGAGGAGCGGCAGCTCATCAGTACAGAGAACACAACAGTCACCACCAGGAACGGTCTGAAACGCAACGGCAATCTGCTCTACACCATCCGCCCGATCCAGTTGGCGCTGGATCAGTTCTACGAGCAACAGTTGACGCAGATGGATGTGGTAGCTGAACGTCAGCGAGTCGCAAAGGCACTTGCGCTCCGCAGTGATAAGCGCGGCTCAGCGTGACAGCCTGTGCGCCGCTGTGTGGCCTCGCTGGTATCCGGAGGGTAACCAGCCACCGATCACCGCAGACGCCGCCGTGTCAAAAGCGTGTGGCCGGTGTGCGCCATCCAGCGAATTCAGCACAGCCAAAAGTGGCAGGTGAACCGGGGGGTCGAAATTATAGCAGGATAAAGGCAGGTGGTCGCTTACGCGCCCCCCTGCCAGCCACACCGCCCCGCAACGCGGGTCGGGGATTTTCCATAGGTGGTCGGTTTTACCCCCTGTTGGCTGTCCCAGGTGGTCGGAATGAAGAAAAACAAAGGGAAAACCGCCCTGTTTCAACCTTTTCCAAGGTGGCTGTGACAGGTGGTTTTCCAACAAAAAGGAGGAAATTCCCAATGAGCAAAAATACGCACATTTCGGTGGAACCAAACACACCCGCAGAAGTTAAGACGCGCATCCCCGTCTGGCTGTACCCGTCCACGCTGGAAGTGATGGACAGAGCTATGAAAATCGCGAACTCCAAAAGCCGCAGTGAGTATCTGGAGAAGGCCGCGCTGTTCTACGCCGGCTACGTCTCCGGTCAGGACGCCACAGCCTATCTGCCGCCCGCGCTGGCCTCCGTCCTGCGCGGAACGGTGCAGGACACGGAGAACCGAATCTGCCGTCTGCTGTTCAAGCTGGCGGTGGAGCAGGACATGGTGATGAATGTGCTGGCGGCGGGGATGGAGATTCCCGATGAACAGCTCAAGGCGCTCCGTGGCCGGTGCGTCCAGAACGTGAAAAAGACCGGCGGCAGTGTCACGCTGGACGATGCGGTCCGCTACCAGAACGGCGGGCTGTAAAAAAAGTAGTAGCTATATTCTGCAAAGTGTGGTATGTGTTGGTGTTGCAAAGGAGGCAGCAGATATGAGAACGACTCTGGAGGATCTCTACTATGGCAACATCACACCCTGTGAGCAGCAGATGATACCTGGCTCAGAGCTGAAGCGGGTGATGGACCGTGTCACCAAGTACGAGGCACAGCTGATGGGACTCCTCAACGAGGAGGGGCAGCAGGTCCTCACAAGGTTCACCCGCTCCCAGCACGAGATTAACAGTATCACAGCAACCGAGAATTTCATCCTGGGTTTCCGATTGGGCGTCAGGATCATGGCCGAGTGCATGGATGACAACGACGGTGATATTCGGACTGGAGGTGAATAACAGATGGCAAAGCGCAGACCGTCCGGTGACGGCATGGTGCGCAGGCGTGAGGACGGACGCTGGGAAGGCCGTATCGTGGTGGGTCACAAGGAGAACGGCGAGTCCATCTTCCGGTACGTCTCCGCCAAGAGCCAGAAGGCACTGATGAAAAAGCTGCACCGGAGCATCGAGGAGTACCGGGATGTGGACCTGAGCGAGGACAGCCGGATGCCGCTGGGTGAGTGGCTGGACCGTTGGCTGGAGGAGTACGTCTCACCCTCAGTGAGGGAATCCACACTGAAAGGTTATCGTCAGTACATCGAGTGCTACATCAAGCCCCGGCTGGGGGACAGGCCGGTGTGCAAGGTGACTGCCGCCGACGTGCAGACTCTGTACCGGGAGGTGCAGAAGAACGGGCGCAAGACCGAGCATCCCGAGTACGGGTACGCGCTCTCCGGCTCCACCGTCCGCAGTCTCCACGGTGTGTTCCACCAGGCCATGGACGCGGCGGTGCGGGAGCGGCTCACGGCGAGGAATCCCACAGAGGGTGTCACGCTCCCCAAAAAGAAAGCCTCCGCCAAGCAGATTCTCAACGACGAGCAGCTGGAGCGGTTCATGGAGGAAATCAAGAAGGACCCGGTCTGGCACGACTTCTTCTACACTGAGCTGACCACCGGGATGCGCCGGGGTGAGATCTGCGGGCTGATGTGGTCCGACTTCGACGGGAAGAAGGGGACGCTGACAGTGCGCCGGACGCTCCACCAGCGCAAGGGCGGCGGAGTGACCACCGGCGAGACCAAGACGGGAAAGGGCCGGCGCACCATCACCCTGCCGCCCAGTACGGCGCAGCTGCTGCGGGAGCGGCAGAAGCGCTCCTGCTCCCAGTGGATCTTTCCTAACCCTCTCCGCCCGGAGGACCCGGTCAATCCCGGCAGGGCCTACAGCCGCCTGAAGACCCTGCTGAAAAGTGCCGGCCTGCCCGGCATCCGGTTCCATGACCTGCGCCACCCGTATGTCAAGCCCGCGACAAAAAATATATACCTGTATACTAGGTTTCGATTTGAAAATGCCAGCCGGTCGCTGGCATTTTCTGGATTGTCAGCACTTTCTTTGATTTAACAGATACTATCTGTTGAATTGAGTAGAAAAGTTATTTGGGTTCGATATATTCAAGTAATGTTTCTTCAATAAAGTCAACCGTTTCCTGTAAACGCTTTATCTGATAACGATACCAATCCGATTCATTGAAACTATCATATTCAAATTTTGTGTAAACATATTTTGTGTAACGACCATTTTCATATTCTTTCCAGCCCTTTCGGACAAATTGTTTTGTGCATGTAAAAACATAGAAGAAAGTAGGGCTATATACAAAAATAAATGGTATTACATAGTCGGGCAAATTGCCATTCAGGGCCTTAAAGTGGATAGCGAAAACAGATGGAAGTTGATTTGCCACGGATCGATATGATACAGGAATATCCTTATAGTTTGAAAAAAGTGATTCCACCAGAGGATTTTGTTTTTTGACGGAGGTATACTCCATTTCAATGAACAAATTTTCCTTATCCATCCTGCCATGTAACATTTTCACAAGACTGGTATCTTCATGGTATCTATGATATTCATAAGGAAAATTTGTTTTGCACTCATATTCATAAAACTCATTCAAAAAGCTGTGTTCCAATTTCCAATTATTTAGAGCATCTTGAATTTTCTCAAGCATTGATTTCACATCACCATCATCCCGGCATTTACCTAAATACGCTTTAACAGCATCAATGTTCGACTGAGAATTATCGTTGATATCAGGAGTTTCTGGATGAAGACTTTGTAAATACGCTAATACATTTGAGTTTTTTTCAAAAAACAACTCCTTGCCATCACACTGCGTGCTAAAATATGGAGTCTGTATGCCTCCTGCTGAATTGAAAATGTCACTCAAGTAATTTTGAATGTCTGTAAATTTTACGGCTGGTGCTGATATACTTTCAACGGCATCTATGATAGCTTTGGTAAATTTACTATAAGGATCCTCAGCATAAGATGATTGAGATTTTAATGACGAATAGATGAAAATACAATTCTCAAATCCTTTTGCTTCAATGCACTTGAAATCGCCATCTATTTCATCAATGCCTTTTATGTAGGCAACCCCAGATTGGCAAGCATCAATGATTTTGACATATAGCTTAGGAGCACATTTTCGAATAATATCATCAAGTTCAGAGTTGTTGAGAGAAGTGCTATTGATTTTACTTACATCGGTATCGCACAATGCATAATGCATTCCCTGTTCATCCTGTTTTCCATGACCACTAAAATAAAACAAAATCTCACCAATATCTGTAGAATCTAAGGGTAAAAAAGAAGATATTTCTTCTTGTATTTGATGCTTTGCCGCATTATTTGCTATTCGCAACACTTCATATTTTCCTGTTGCTGTTAGTAATCCCTCCATAAGATTGGCATCATTTTCACAAGATGGTAATGCGGAAGCATATTTATATTTATCAACACCAAGAATAATTGCATAGTTGTTCATATTTATTTCATCTCCTATCTAATGTATTAGCAAACCCTTCCAGAAAACCAATATTCCTGTGGGCTTCAATCAGTAAAACAGTCAATTCGTCATCCATCTGATACATATAATATCAAAGAGTATAAGGTAAGGGATTCAATTCTTTTCTTCCAACTCCTGTAATTCTTCTATACTTTCAAGAAAATGGCATTCCACCAGAGAAAGGACATCCTCCTGCTTTTTCCGATATTTCTCGTATTCTCCATGTGCCTTTTCAAGAGCCTGTTTATGAGTCACTCTTCCTTTTGTAGTTAAAATATCCCTTCTTGTCATTTTCAGATAGTCATCAATTGTTTCCAGCCAATCTTTCATATACATTGGTTCTTGATTCAAGGCATGAACTTCCGCAATATCTAAATACGCCATAACGATTTTATTTAACGCATCTATTTCTTTTTCGTTTAAATAATTCTTTGCAACTCCTACATCAGAACGTTTAATCTCCTTTCCCGCCCACGAGGTTAATCCCATATTGTCTTTATCTGCATCTGCTCGCTGATAGATTACTTCTGCCGCTGTGTGCTTATGAGCCGCCCAGTGCATTTTATTTTGTACCTGCTTAAAAAATATAATTGAACTTTCTGCTTTTGGGTCATAATCAATACTTGTTGCATATATTTCCAGAACTTTTCTCCAAAATACTTTTTCAGAAGAACGAATATCACGGATACGAGCTAGCAATTCATCGAAATAGTTTCCGCCTCCAAGATTCTTAAGTCGCTCATCATCTAATGCGAACCCTTTTTTCATATATTCCTTCAAAATAGAAGTAGCCCATATTCTAAACTGTGTTCCTCTCAGGGATTTTACCCGATAACCAACGGAAATAATAACATCTAAATTATAGAAATCCACCTGATAGGTCTTACCGTCAGAAGCAGTGTAGGCAAATTTTGCCCAAACTGCTTCTTTTGCCAATTCTCCTTCTTTAAAAATATTTCTTACATGCTTTCCAATTACGCTTTTATCCCGTTGAAATAAGTCGGCCATTTGATCTATAGAAAGCCAAACTGTATCATGGTCAAATGTAACTTCAATTTTTGTGACTCCATCTTCTGTAGTGTACATGATAATATTTGATTGCTTCATTATGTCCTCCAAATCTTAGATATTTATCGCTGCCTAAAGTTCAAGAATAAAGAGCCAATAATTTAATCTTATCGAATATTCCCTTAAAACGAACATTAATCTTGTATCAAATGGGATGCAAGCGCAGTATACTTCCAAATACGATTCCTCATGTTGTCGTTTTCTTGAGTGACGATACCATTCTCTCTCAACAAGTGCAGGGCATTTGAGATTGAATTGAACGAACTTCCCAACTGTGTGGCGGCATGGGAAATGCTAGTCACAGGAAAAAGCTTAAGATAATCATATACACGCCAAACACTTTTGGGTAGCAACTGTATATCTTCTAATTGTTTTATATCTTTTGCTACAATATCTTCATACTGTATCAGTAACTGAGCTAACCGCTTTGCAGTTTCATTTATAGCATTTACACAAAATTTAATCCACCGAATATAACCACCACTGTATTGAGTAGTTTGAAGCAAGTCGAAGTATTCATTTTTGTTGTGATACAAATACTCGGACAGACATACTAGCGCTTTTGTTTCTCCAACGATATTGCACAATATCGTTGGAACAATGATTCGTCCTACAATCCCGTTATATCTCTCAAACGGATGTATCATCTCAAACTGATAATGCACTAATGCAGCCTTAATTAACGGATCAGTGTCTTTGTCATTATATAGATAAGCGGAAATATCGGCCAACGCTGGTAAAACTGCGTCAGGGGCTGTAGGGTTGTAAGATATAAGGTTCGTCCTGACACCCAATAAAAAAATCTGCTTGTCCCTAATATCAACCAGCTTATTAACTACATCACCATATAATGCAATTCCGCAAAGTTCACTTAGAACTGGAGCTGAAATTGTCCTATCTATCGCTTTCTTGTATGCCAGTTTGAGATTAGTAATTGATGCAATATCGTTTTTACCACTCCCGCGACTGGCAAGTACATCGGAAAAAGTGAGAGTATCGTAATCAATCATTCGGGAATATGTGCATTCTTTTAATAGCATTAATTCGACGAACGCTTCTCTATTTGGGGCATACTTAAAAAGTCCCTTTAAAAATCCAATATTTCGATGAGTTTCAATTAGCAAGGCGGATAATTCATCGTCCATTTTATACATATCCCCATGCATCAGGGGACGTGGGGTAAATGTGTAATATTTAAAATTATCTATGCTACCATCAATATGTTCAATGTAATCTCCAGTATAAGGAATCATCTCATATACCTCAATAGTAAAAATCTATTTTCAGTATATCACTAAAATTGAAATAAATGAAGTGCCATTTATCGAGTTTATTTCAAAATCAAAGAAATTAGTGCAATATAAATATAAAAACAAGTTTCATGACTTAGGCACACCTTCGCCACTCACGCCCTGACCAGCGGCGTGGACGCCAAGACCCTCTCTGGTATCCTGGGACACACCAAAGCGTCATTCACCCTGGACACCTATACCCACGTCACTGGAGATATGCACCGCCGGGCGGCGGAGATCGTGGGTGGCTTTCTGGACGACATTATGGTGAGGGGGTGAGAGTATGGCGAAAAAGCGGAAGAAGGGTGAGGGAACGCTCCGTCAGAGAAAGGACGGACGGTGGGAGGGCCGGGTGGTTATTGGATACGACGACGGCGGCAATCCCAAGACAAAGAATGTGCTGGCTAAGACCAAGAAAGAGTGCGCAGAGAAGCTGGAACAGCTGAAAGCGGCCCAGGGCGGTTCCGGGCCGATGAAGGTCAGGTCGGAGATGCGGTTCGGGGACTGGCTGGACTTCTGGTATCAGAGTTACTCCAAGCCGGCCTTGCGGCACACCACCCAACTGAGCTACGAGAACTGGATTTACCTCCACGCCATTCCGGGCGTGGGGGACATCCCGCTGAACAAGCTGTCCCAGTCCGACCTCCAGCAGTTCTTCACCGAGTTGAAGAAAGGCGGGCGGATCAACAATGTGGAGCGTCACGGTGCGGGAATGGCGGATCGCTCGGTACGCAGCTGTCACGCGGTGTGTCAGATGGCGCTGGACCGGGCGGTGAAGGAGGGGCTCATCCGAACCAACCCGGCCATCGGCTGCAAGCTGCCGCCTCTACGGGAGAAGGAAATGAAAATACTGACCAAAGAGGAAATTCGGCGCTTCCTGATCCAGGCCAAGGTGGAGGGAATGTACGAACTGTTTCTCCTGGAACTGACCACGGGAATGCGCCGGGGCGAGCTGCTGGCCCTGCAATGGTCTGACCTGGATTTCAAGACAGGGCGGCTCCGTATCAGCAGACAGGTGTACTCGGTCAACGGAAAACTGGAAGTCAATGAGCCCAAGACAAAGGCCGCTGTCCGTACGATCATCCTGCCTCCCGCCATGGTGGAACTGCTGGCGGAGTACAAGGCGCAGGTGTTCTCAGAGTGGATGTTCCCCTCCCGCGTCAAGCCGGAGCAGCCTGTGGACCCAGGCTATGTCCGCAAGCGTCTGCAAGTCATCCTGGAGCGGGCTGGGTGCAAAAGAGTGAGGTTCCATGACCTCCGGCACACCTTTGCTACCATGTCCCTGGAGAACGGGATGGATGTGAAAACCCTGTCCACCATCATTGGGCATGTCTCCTCCGCCACCACGCTGAACATCTACACCCACGTCACCGGCGAGATGCAGCGGAACGCGGCTCGAAATATTGACCAGGGCATCGCCGGGGTGAAGGTACAGGAACAGGGCGAAGTGGAACAGGAGGAAGCCGTTCCTCCTGTGGAGTTTACGCCATACCGTCCCCCTCACCGCAGACCGGGGACGGGCTGCATCAGCCAAATCAATGACCACCTGTGGGAGGGCCGCTACTCGCCCAAGTGGATCGACGGCAAAAAGCACGCCCGCAACATCTATGCCCATACCCGCGAGGAGTGCGAGGAAAAACTGGCGGTGCTGATCGTCCAGATGAAGCGGGAACTGGCGGAGTTGAAAGCGGCACAGGAGGCAGGGGCGCCCTTCAGACATTGAGCCGCCAAATACAAAGATAGGACAGTGAACCGAAAACGATTCGCTGTCCTCCTATAAAATGGCAATCAATAGTAGAAAAGCAATAAAAACAGACAAAAGGCAAGAGAAGAAAAGATAAGAAAGAAAAGACCTGAAAGAGAACGAACGCAGGAAGCGGATTGGATGGCGGATTTAATCTGGAGCCAATTGAAAAAAGATTCAATAGGTTGTCTGGAAGAAGCAACAGAGGAGTTAAAGCAATCACCAGAAGATAAAGTATCCGTCGGCTTTTTCTTTCTGGGCGTAATAAGTTCAATTGCCCGGTTATCCCGAAGTGCAGCTTTCCAGGCAGCGTCGGTGTAGGC
>ERZ808028.774-NODE-774-length-23060-cov-4.924901_pt1 | contig 23060 bp, 34 predicted proteins | sample MGYA00380184_ERZ808028 | MGnify/ENA primary metagenome ERZ808028 (study PRJEB31490, sample SAMN06133397) | mouse gut metagenome | isolation source: J8_1 | host: mice | place: China: Chengdu | collected 2015-05 ...
TGTCATAAGTCGGCATATCTAGGATAATCTCATATATCAAAGCTCTATCCGTGGTAGTAAATTAGTAGTATTTTAGATGTTTTAAATCCTTAAATGTGCCGTAAAATCAATACTTTTTGAGGATAGTTTAAGAAATATTAATAATTTGTTCAACTATCTTTTGTTTAGATTTTTTTCGTCCGCGTGTTAATCCGTTATTAAATATTTCTCCTTCTTTAAGCAAGATCAAAGGTTTAATTCCCAAAGCTCCAGCCGCAATTCCTGATAATTTTCCAACTCTTCCACCATGAACTAAATAATCCATACCACCAATAGTAAAGAAGATCCTTCCAGTGATTTTAATTTTGTTAATATATGCAACCGTCTCCTCAAAGGTTGCACCCATCTGCTTGTATGCAACCGCTTCTTCTACTAACATTCCTTGTAATACCGTATTAACGGTAGCATCGATAACTTCAATTTTCACATCAGGAAATTCATCAGTAAGCATATTTTTAGCATTCATTGCTGAATTATATGATCCCGAAAATTTTGTTGTAATACAAATAATATCAATACCATCTTTAGCCAAAGGCCCAAAAACATCTAAATAATCTTGAATCGACGGCATTGACGTTTTAGGAAATACTTTGGGGTTATCAATCATAAATTGATAGAAATCACGGATACCCAATTCAACAATTTCCTTTTGATGATTAATCCCATCTGTTGATACATAAAAAGGTACTACTAACACATCAAGCTCTTGTGCACGTTCGGTTGACAGATCGCAAGATCCATCTGTTATAATCTTATACATTCTTTTTCCTCTTCTCTATAATACTATAATTATAACCCCTAATTATTAACTTTTAATAAACTACTTTACTTTTTCTTTTATTGATCAGCGATAAACTCCGTTCTATTTCAGATTGGACAACTGGATTTTGAAAATCCAGCTGTTTTAAAAAAGCCTCACTTTGATTAAACGCCGATAAACAAATGATCAATTTCCATTTCATCAATTCATTATCATGATAACGTTCAAATGATTGAATAACTGTTTGATAATTTTTAGCAGTTGCCAATTTTTGATGATAAAAAACCATCCAGCCAATTGCATCAATTGCTTCTGCAACCACTTTATCTTCAGGATAATTAATGATTTCTAAAATCGTAGAAAAATAATCAGGATTCATTTTAGCCATAGTTCTAGCAATAATATCCCGCGGCAAAGGATAGCTTTTTTTCTTTGATACCTTTTCAGGAATCGTCCGATGTTGATTACCTCTAATTGTCCCCACATAAGGAATCATTCTTTTTATTGTCAACTCATTTCTGGTAGTCAAAATATCGCATATTTCTAATTTAGTATATAAGGCTTTTTCTTTAACCAACATTCTAAGTAAGATTTCATCAAGTTCATTAATGTCAACAAAGCTTCTAAGAATAAATAACGCCGCAGTACGATTTACGGCTGTTTTATCTTTTAATAGTTCTAATAACTCCTCTTTTGAATATAAAAAGTAGGGTTCGGCTTCTGTATTTGTTAAAAAGCCACAGTTATCAAACTGTGACTAAATAACTTCTTCTTCCATTGGTAAAGTTACTTTAAATGTTGTTCCTTCATGTAATTTACTTGTTAATGTAATATTTCCTTGATAATATTGAACGATATGTTTGACAATCGCTAATCCTAGACCAGTTCCCCCTGTTTCTTTATCACGACCTTGATCACACCTAAAGAAACGTTCAAATACTCGTCCTTGATCAATTTTTGAAATTCCTCGTCCAGTATCACTAACTTCAATGATAATATTACGACCAAATTGGCATGACTTAATTATAATTTTACCACCATCAACATTATACTTAATTGCATTAGTAATCAAATTACTTAATAACTGATGCATATGCTGATGATTTGATGTATATGTAATATCTTCTAATTCTTTATCTACTTGTAAATGTTTCTTATCAATCCCTACTTGCATCGTATCAATTATCTCATCTACTAGTGGTGTTAAATGAACTGGATGCTTGATTACATCAACATCTTTATTTTCTAATCTCGATATCATTAAAATATCATTAATTAAAGTAGACATATTATTCACTTCATCATGAATTTTATCCAATGCTTTTTTTGAAGCATCTTTATCATTGATAACTCCCGTTTCTAATAATTCACTATATCCACGAATCGAAGTCATTGGTGTTTTCAACTCATGAGAAACATTAGAGAAAAATTCCTGACGCATCTTCATAGCATTATGCTGCTCAGTAATATTTACAAACAGCAAAGTTACCCCATAATCAACCTTAGCGACATAACAGTTATAGAATTCTTTTTCCTTTTCAACTTCAACTACCTGTTGTTCATCACTTAAATGGTCAAATGCATTAATAATTTTAAAGTCAAAAATAAAGTCTTTGATTGAACAATTTAACTTGATTGTATGACCATATAATTTTTGAGCTTTACGATTAACCATTAAAACTGTTAAATCACTATCTAATAAGACAAAGCCCTCTTTCATTTGATCAAGAATCTCATTGATTTTTATTTGTTCACTTTTAAGCTTTTTCATAGTATCATGAATTGTTTTAGCCTGTTCTTCCAATTTTGAAGCAATGATATTAAACTCATCATATTTATAACTATCAAATTCTAGTTCACGATAATCCTTCATTTTTGTAACCTGTGTCGTAATATCCTGAATTGGTGCTGTCAATGTATTAGCAAATCGTTTCGATAAGAATAAAGCAATGACTAACGACATTATCGCGCCTATCCCTAGCGGTCTAACCAAAGTTGGAAGATTATCAAAAATACCATTATATGGTAAAGCCAGACGAACTATATATCCTTTATTAAATACTGCCACATAGAGCATATTTCTTTTAACAGTACTTGAGTAACGGGTTGCATAACCAACCCCTTCACTTAGAGCCTGTTTAACTTCTTCACGACCTTTATGATTTTCATCAATTTCTTCACTACCACTATCTGCTAATACTTCACCATTAGTATCAATGACAGTTAATCTAGTTTGATCATTGTAAGCAAGTGGATTCAATGCATCTACTTGTGCTTTTAAATCGTGTGATTCATCTAATTGATAATCAACCAACTTAACCGCGTAAAGCATATCATGTTTAGTATTTTCCAACATTTGACTTGATAAAATAACCATTGAAACACTGCTTGATAAAACTAGAGTGACTAATAAAACTGTGAGAAAATAGCGAAAAATAGTTTTATTCACTACCATCACCTTCCTCATAAAAACGATATCCAACACTACGTATCGTCTTAATATACTTATGGCCATCATCATTTAATTTACTTCGTAAAGCACGAATATGAACATCTAAAGCACGAGATTCACCAATAAAATCATATCCCCAAATTTCGTTTAATAATTCTTCACGTTCAACCACACGATGTTTATTATCCATTAAATAGACCAATAATTGATACTCTTTATTAGTTAATTCTAATTTCTGATCATCTAATTTTACTAAACGTGTTTGCTTGTCAACAGTAAGATGTTTAGTTCTAATAATATCGCTAGTAACATGGCGTCTTAATAATGAGCGAACGCGAGCTTGCAATTCAAGAATCCCAAACGGTTTAGTCATATAGTCATCAGAACCGCTATCTAAACCATTAACCTTATCTATCTCACGATCTTTAGCACTTAAAATTAAAATAGGTAATTCACTATCAGTTTCACGAATTTCCTTGATTGCATCAATTCCGCTCATTTTTGGTAACATTAAATCAAAAATAGCTAATGATGGTGCTTTTTTATCAATTTCTGCCAGTGCATCGATAGCATTATCAAATTGAACAACTTCATAACCATTGCTTACTAATGCTAAATTAATTATCTCGCGGATATTTTCATCGTCTTCAACTACAAATATACGTTCACCCATGTTCAGTCCCCCTTAGATCAAACGATAATTATCAACTGTTCCAGTTTGGTTAAATTCAACCCATTCACAAATATTTACAGCATGATCACCAATTCTTTCGAAATATTTAGCAATCATTAGGAAGTTAATCGCTAAATCAATCGTTTCCTTTGACTCATTTACTATTTGTATTAATTCTACCTTAACTTCTTCAAATAGTCCATCCATATCATCTTCCAATTTTTTTACTTCTGAAGCTTTTTTTAAATCATGCTGATGAAAAGCTTCAATTGATTGTTTAACCATATTTTTAGCAAGATGAGCCATATTAGGTATATGTTCAACCATTTTATAAGGGCAGGTTACATCTGTATCTAATAAAATTTCTGCAATATCTGCTCCTTGGTCACCAATTCTTTCTAAATCTGTAACGACTTTTAAAGCTGTAGACACATTTCTTAAATCACTAGCTACAGGCTGTTGTTTTAAAATTAACGATAGACAACGAGCTTCTATCGTTCTTTCCATATCATTAATCACTTTGTCTCCAGCTAAAATATCACGGCATAATTCACGATTTCCTGATTTAAATGCCACAATACAGTTTTCAATTGCTAAAATAACTAGATGACACATCTTATCAAGATCTACGTGTAATTTGTTTAAATCATTTTCAAAATTTGTTCTTAACATTTTTTTCTCCTATCCAAATCTTCCGGTAATATAATCTTCAGTACGTTTATCTTTAGGCATTGCAAAAACATCCTTAGTTTTTCCATATTCAACCATCTCACCTACTAAGAAAAACGCAGTATAATCAGCGATACGACTCGCTTGCTGCATATTATGTGTAACAATTGCAATCGTATACTTTTCTTTAAGTTCCATTAACAATTCTTCAATTTTTAATGTTGAAATTGGATCCAATGCACTTGTTGGTTCATCTAATAAGATCACATCAGGTTCTACTGCTAAAGCACGAGCAATGCACAAACGTTGCTGTTGTCCTCCAGATAATCCTAAAGCACTGCTGTGCAAACGATCTTTTACCTCTTCATATAAAGCAGCTGCTTCTAATGAATCTTTAACAATCTTATCTAACTGTTTTTTATTTTTGATTCCATGAATTCTTGGTCCATATGCGATATTATCATAAACACTCATCGGAAACGGGTTTGGCTGTTGGAAAACCATTCCAACTTTTTTCCTCAAAACCGTTGTATCAACACGACTATCATAAATATCTTCACCATCAAGAACCACACTACCAGTTATCTTAATATCTTTAACATAATCATTCATGCGATTTAATGTCTTTAAAAATGTTGATTTACCACAACCGGAAGGCCCGATAAAAGCCGTAATTTTATTTGTTTTAATATCTAGACTAACATTTTTTAAAGCATGCTTTTCACCATAATACAGATCTAGATTTTTTGTTTCAATTTTATTTTCCATTCTAATCCACCCTATTTACATCAAATTTATTTGTAATCAGTTTTGCTAACATATTTAATCCTAAAACAATAACAATTAAAACTAAGGCAATCACAAAGGCCGATTCATAATTAGCTTTAGCCATCTCCAAATATAATTGAATCGTTAGTGTTGCACCTGAACTTGATAAATGTGTAAAGATATTTTTTGGCAAAACACTTACTGAACCAGCTGTAAACAATAACGCCGCTGATTCTGCAACAATTCTACCCATTCCTAAGATCACACCCGTTAAAATTCCTGGCATAGCACTTGGCAATAACACAGTTCTAATCATATACCATTTAGTAGCTCCAATACCCAATGCAGCTTCACGATAACTTTTTGGTACCCCTTCTAAAGCTACCTGAGTATTTCTTGTAATAATTGGTAAGATCATAATTGCAAGTGTGAAAGAACCCGTTAATATTGAGAATTTAAATCCTAATAAATTTCCAAAAAATAACATCCCAAATAAACCATATATAATCGAAGGAATTCCCGCTAATACTTCAGTTGTAAAAGAAATAATATTAACAAATTTCTTATTTTTTGCATACTCATTTAAATAGATTGCTCCCCCAATCCCAATTGGGCAGGCAATTAATAAAGTAATTACAATAATATATAATGTGTTAATAATGTTTGGTAGTATCCCTACCGTACCTTTTAAAATACTAGTAGTATTAATTAAATATGAAAAATTAAAGTATGGTAATCCACGATATAAAATATATCCAATACATACAACCAAGATCAGCACTGACAAGGCACTAGAAAGCTGTATCAAAAAATTTAATATTTTATCGCTGCTGCGATGTCTTCTTTCAAAGATACTATTCATGCTGATCTCCTCTCTTAATAATAAATGTTAGGATCAAGTTAATAATTATGATGAAAACAAATAGTACTAATCCAATCGTAAATAAAACTTGACGGTGTGTCCCTGAGGCATATCCCATTTCAGAAACAATTCCCGTAGTTAAAAAACGAACTGAATTGAATGGTAAAGGCAGATTAACTGAGTTTCCTGCTACTAATAAAATTGCCATTGCTTCCCCAATTGCACGCCCTACTCCTAATACAATTGCTGAAACTATCCCTGATTTAGCACTAGGCAAAACAACTTTAAAAATTGTTTGCATTTGACTTGCCCCTAAAGCCAATGAACTTTTACGATAATCATCTGGAACTGCCTTTAAAGCTGTTTCAGTAATATTGATCAAAGTTGGTAAAATCATAATCGCAAGAACTAAAATTGCTGAAATCAGATTTGCCCCACCAGTAAACTGATGAGTCTTTGATCCTGCAAAAATTAATAATTCTAACCTATACATAAACGGACAAATAATTAAAATTCCTAGTAATCCATATACCACTGAAGGAATTCCGGCAAGTAATTCGATTGCAGATTTAACAATTTTACGCACTTTCGGATTTGCCAATTCAGCTAAATTGATAGCTGTAAACAATCCGATGGGTACCCCAATACAAATAGCTAAAAAAACACCAATAATTGAGGTAAGTATAATTAAAAGGATTCCAAATTGAGGATCAGCAGCGGTTGGCGCCCAAACAGTTCCAAAAAGAATATCTAGTATTCCCACTTTGAAAATAACTGGTGTACCAGAAATAATCATATAACCTGTAATAGAGACAACAGCAATGATAGACATAACAGCACAGCCACGAAAAATTATCGCGGCTGTTTTCTCTACCAAAGATTTTGTTTTTCTATTACTTATAATAGATAACATATCTTTTTCCATAATTAACTCCTATTTTTTATCTGGAATTATTAAACCAACTTGTTCAATAACTTTTTGTCCAGCTTCACTATTGATAAAATCGAACACAGCTTGTACTTCTTTACTTTGTTCACTGATTTTTCCTTTAGTAGCCATCACGAATGGTCTTTGTAAAGTGTAGCTTCCATCTTTAATGGTTTTTTCAGAAGCTTTTACACCATCTAATTTTAATGATTTAACTGTGTCATCAACAACATCTAAAGAAACATAACCAATTGCTCCTGCTGTTTCACTAACTTTTGCCATTACTGCACCAGTTTCGTTTAATTCTTGAGCATATTTACAAGCATCTTCAATTCCTAAAATTTCTTCAAATGCTCCACGAGTTCCTGAACCAGCTTCACGTCCAACAACAACGATTGCTTGATCATCACCACCTAAATCTTTCCAGTTTGTAATTTCACCAGTATAGATTTTCTTTAAGTCATCAGTAGTTAAATCAGACACTTTGTTATCTTTATGAGTAACTACAGCAATACCATCAATAGCAACAATATTTTCTTCAATTCCTTTTGCTTTTTCTTCATCTTTTAAAGCTCTTGAAGAATCTCCGATATCAGCAGTTCCATTTGTAACAGCTTCAATCCCTGCACCTGAACCAGTAAATTGTGGTTCTAATGTTAAGTTTGGATATTCTTCAGTAATCGCTTCTTTTAAAGCATTTACGAATTTCTCCATAGATGTAGACCCATTAAGGCTAACATTTCCGCTTACATCGTTTCCACTTGCAGAAGAATCATCACCAGATCCCACACATCCAGTAAGCCCTAAGCATAATACTAATGTTAATAAAACTCCGAATACTTTTTTCATATTTAATAATCCCTTTCTTTATCTTGTCTTAAGACACCTATATAATAACCAAATTGCAATTTACGATATATCAATAAATTGTATTTATTATGTTAAGTTTACGTAAAGAAAAAAGAGAACCCTCAAGTTCTCTATTCATATACCCTTAACATAGCCCTTATTCGTGTCTTTACAATCTCTTTTAGACTTAAAGGAAAAACAACTTCAACCTTATCTTGAAGCATCATTATCCAGCCAATTAAACCATCTGATAAAGCCACATCTTTAATAAATGCTTCAATTCGACCATCAAAGCATTTATTTATTTACAAACACATAATAATTCTTGTATGCTTATTTATCAATATCTTTTTTTGTGTTTACAAACCATATTAAGCATGATAGACTTATAACGGAAACGAAATAAGAAGATATACAGAGTTACGGAGGGTTATGCAGTGAAAATAAATTTTTTGGGAAACAACATACAGACCATCAGAAAATACAGAGGAATGAAACAGCAGGAGCTTGCGGACAAAATCGGTATCAATATGCAGAGCCTTTCCAAAATTGAACGAGGATTGAATTATCCTGCCTATGATACGCTGGAAAAGATAATGGAAGTGCTGGACGTAACGCCCAATGAACTGTTGTCGGGGGAATGGAAATATATCAATCAGGCTGAAAAGGAAGTCTGTCAGTTTCTAAGAACCGAAGAACGCCTAAATACAGAACTGAAACACGGGCATTATGACAACTTTTTTGATAGTGAGGAAGAATGGCTGGAATATGAGTTAGAAAAGTTACGGGAATATATTACCGACTACATCAACGGAAATAACATACAGGCAGGCGACCTTTACCCAATTAAAGAATTTATCCAGCATTTGAAGTTTCAAAGATTGTTAGACCGATATGATGATTTATACAGCATGGATATGTTTGGGGAAAGCATAGAGGGACATAAGTATAAAACACCTTTTCAATTCGTGAAACGGATAAACCCCAACTCAAAAGAAGATATGGAACTGTTACGGGAAGTATTAGGGAATAACCATTTTGATGATGAGGACGAGTAATCTTTTTCCTCTTGTGAGAAGATACAGCAGACAAAAAGCCCGATCAAGAGTACAAAGCACCACCAATGGTGGCAAAGCTCTTGACAGGGCTTTTTCTTTTCTGTGTTGGGTAATCAAGAGGGAAAAAGGGATAGTTGCACGATTTTCTCATAAGGTATTAAAAACAGCCACACAAAAAGTAAGAAATATGTTATAATAAGCTGAATTTGAAATAAGGCGGTGGCTAAATGGCAAAACAAAAGTATTCTTTTGATAGTAAGATACATATTTATAGAGCTACAAAACGAATGAGCCAGCAGGAACTCGCTGACCTTGTAGGCGTATCACGACAAACGATTATACAGCTTGAGAGAAATCGTTATAATCCCTCTATGTTGTTGGCATACAGTATTGCGAAAGTGTTTGATGTAACGATTGAAGATTTATTTGATTTTAGGGAGGATTGACTGTGTTATCATTATACGAATTTTTATGGAATGTATTTAACAGTAAAACTGTTTTGATAATTGGTGCATGGGCAAGTTTGCCACTTACATTGATATTGATTGTAATGTTTGTACGAAAACAAAATCGAGATGAACGTGGGTGGAAAATTAAAGGAAAAGCTAGTGCGATTGCCTTTATCTATTTTATAATTATGGCAAATTTACTTGCAAAAGCAGTTGGAGCAATGGTGCCTGATACTTTGGAAGTAGGTTATGTTTTTTGTGCCAATGTAATCCAATGGCTTTATGATACGATGATATTTATTGAGATTATTGCAATTTTAATTTTAAATAAAATTGAATAAATAAAAGATTTCTTGTTTTTCATCTAAATGAGAGCAAGAATTTTTTGTTTCTAAATGTAAGAAATACTTTACTTTTAGAATGAAATAGTATAAAATAAGGGCGAATATAAAAACTCAAGGAGGAATGTATTATGGCAACAGAAAAAAAGGTCTATAAGGTTATAAATGAGGCTGGATTGAAAGCACTTGAAAACAAATGTATTATTGTAAAATACGCTCCGCATAATTTGAGTGCAAAGATTCTCGAATTTTTCAATTCGGAATTTTATGTACTACAACTTTGTGAGCATGAAATTGTGTTAATACCATTCAATCTTATGACATTGAATATGACGTTAAAAAAAGAAGAACTTTTAGTAATTCCATATTCTCGAATTAAAAGTATTGAGATTTCAGAAGATTTATTGAATTATATCATTTCAATTACAACAGATACAGATATTATTCGACTATCAACACAGCAAAAAGAGCTAAGCAATTTACGAACTTCTGGCAGTTTGACATCAAAAAAAGCTGGAATCACTTTAGAAAATTGGCATAAAGACAATTTAGATATAACTTTAGAAGCGTTAAAGAAGATAGATACTAATAGTAATTAAAACATCTTACTTTTATTTTTCAATATAAAGGCTCGTGCAAAACAATATGTTTTGTGCGGGCTTTTTTTCATAGACACTTTCTTTTCTGATACGAAACCAAAGGTATAGACGGTATTTCTATTTTCCGTATTGAAATATTCCGTTTGTATATTTCAGTTTTTGCAGAAAGGGGGGGAACTTATGAATACATCTTCTTTCAAGGATATTGTCAGATTGCAGTTTAATTCTTTGATGATGATTATCATTAAGGGCAGGGTAAAATATCATAAAAAGCAGATTATGAAACGTTCTAAAAATGAAGTTCTGTTTTGCGAAATGTCAGAAACAGAACGGCTTGAACAGGGAACAGTTGATACATACATTTATGATTATGTATCGTTTCAAGTTTTTCATTTTACGATTTGTGTAACAGATGAAAAACTCGCTACAGCTTTAAATATGCTATCGAAAAAACAGCGTAGTACGATTTTATTACGTTATTTTCAAGGCATGAATGACAGAGAAATTACAGAATTGTACCATGTATCACGTTCTGCTATTTTTAGCAGAAGAAGTAGAGGACTAAAGAAGTAAAAAATGCTTTTAAGCGAAAGGAAGTAAAAAGAATGAGCAAAGATTATGGCTATCCCTCTTTTGAATTGATTTGCAGAGCGTCAAGCGGAGATGAGGTGGCAATCAGAGAAATTTTGAAGTTTTATGACGCTTATATTTCTAAATTATGCTTGCGACCGTTTTACCACTCTGAAAGTGGTAAAATCATTATGCAGGTTGATGAAGAACTAAAAGGAGAAATTTATACAGATATGATGAAAGCAATCTTGAAATTTGAAATACGAGTGAAGTAATCAACTGTATAAAAGAAAATTGGGAGATACACAGTTATTTGTGCTATCTCCCATAGTGGTTTTACTGTCATATCAAGGCTCATTCAATCGTGGTAAATTCGTGGTAAAATGAGTTTTTTTCTATACCTCAAAATGCTTGAATGTATAGTGTTTATGCGGATAATCAAAAATTAGATATAAAATTTCTATTAATCATTATATAAAAAAATATCCTATTATAAGGATATTTGATAGATCATAGATGGCGAAGAAGAAGGGATTTGAACCCTCGATGGATTTCTATATAGATATATTGTTTTTAAAATATGTTGATATTATCAAGATATTTTAATTTAAGATTTTTGTGTTTTGAGTTTTTGACACTTTTTCGACACTTTGAGAATTAAAGATTTTATCAATGGTTTCTATCTTTTGTTCAATGCTAGCATGTGTATATACGCTTAAAGTCGTATCTGCTGAGCTATGACGCATCAATTCTTGAGCAGTTTTGATGTTAGCATTATTCATCACAAGATTAGTTGCATATGTATGACGTAACATATGAAAGTTGTAGTCTATACCTACCCTTTTTGCAATTTTGCAAACAAATCTATACATTACCGCAGGATTGATGTATGAGCCTTCTTCACTACATATAACAATATCATACGGATTTATAGAGAACCATGATTGTAAATCGTTAATAAGCGGTTGAGGTAATGGGATAGTCGCTTTAGATCCTTTACTTTTCATATCAGAAACAACTTTAAAATCAGTAACCTTTTTATTGTAGTAAACAAGTTTTTTGTTAATCGATACTAACCTATTTATTAAATCAAAATCAGATTTTTCTAATGCACAAACTTCTGAAACCCTAAGACCACAATAATAACCAAGTTTCATAGCTATGATATAAGATTGCGTTCTAAAAGTATTTTTTGATTCCAAAATTTTGATAATCTTATCAAAGTCATCTAAGTCTAATGCTTTCTTTTCACGTTTATTTTCAACACCAGTGATTTTTACATATGCTAGAGGGTCGCTGTCAATATAGCCACTTTGGATAGCATATACAATAACTCTTTTTAATGCTTTGCGAATATTTTTGTTTGTTTCAATCCCCTTATCACTTCTGTTATTAAAAAAAACTTGTAAGACGCCATAATTTATATTAACAATGGGATAAGCGCCTAATTCTTTACTTACATATTTAAAATCTTTGATGGAATTGATGATTGTATTATCTTGGTATAATTTCGCATTGCCTTCAATAAATTCTTTATACACTTCATCTAATGTTAATTTAACTTCTTTTTTTATGATACCATAGTTTAGCAATTCATTTTTCTTTTCTGTTTCGTGGTCCTCAGCTTGCTTTTTAGTAATGAAACCACTTTTTGAATATCTGCTTGGTATTCCGTAAATGTTTGTATAGTTAAAATAGACTTCATACACAAAGCCTTTTTTAGCCTTTCTGCTGTTTCTTTTCCTAATTGACATAAAAGCACATCCTTTCGATTATATTTGCCTAGAACGTACTTTTGTGCTAAAATTGAGTACGTAAAAGGACTTCGACGGTTATTTTACATTTGTGATATTGGCGTATCACTTTAAACTGTAGCGGTAGGGTACTCTAAGTGAGCCTACTTGCGGAAAATCATCCTATTGACGTAGGGTGGTTTTTTGCTATAATTTTGTTAGTCCTAAGTTACCCGTTGGGGTTTAGGGCTTTTTTAATAACATTTTTTACAAGGTGTATAGCTCCTTGCCTGAGCGTCATCTTTTGATATTTCAATTGGATTTTTCATATTGCTGCATCCGGGTCTACTGTGATATTTTTTTCCATTTCCTGAACCTGCAATATACACATAATCAATAACCTCATCGACTGGAGCATTGACTTCGTTTTTATTAGTAGATGGTTCTTGTTGAGGTTCAGTGTTATGACTTTTTTCTTGAGCTTCTGTTGGTTGCTCATTTTTTATTTGTGCTTGTTCTTCCTTTGGTTTTTTGATATCAGTAGGTTTGTCATCTATAGCTTCAGCTTTATTGTCCTCAATGATATTTATTTTAACTTTGTTACTAGATATTCCGTCAGCTTCAATCCAAAGATATGCTGTGCCAGTAGCTTTAGTTTCAACGAATAGTTCATCGTCTTTAAATGTTAAAATTGCTAAATCTTTATCTGATGAGTTTAATTTGAAATCAGTATTTTTATTTTCATTCGGGCTGACAGTATAATTAAGTTTAACTGTTGAATCAATTGTGATATCGTCTTTTTGCTCAGCGATAACTATACTTTCTATTTTATCTTTTTTTGATTCTGTTTTTTCAGAAGAATTTAACAGTCCAATAAAATATAATGAGAATAATGCAGATAGTACAATTTTAGTTTTCTTTGACCAAGTTGTTTTCTTCCATAAAAGATATAATCCAATTGGTAGAAACACAATTAAGAATATGATAGTTAAAACATTATAAAGTGCTTTTTTGTTTTTATCATTACCGTTATTATTGCTGTTTGATATTTTAAAATCATTTGGTTCTTTAGTTTTATTTTTCTTCCCTTTTGATTCTGAAACATAACTAATACCAGTTCCTGGAATAGAGAATGTGGATCTATTTCTGCCATTTGCTGTTTTGGTAAATCTAACTCCTTTACCACCAACGCTATATCCTATGCCTGATTTACTAAAATTAACTCTAAACGGACCTTTGCTAATACTTTTTCTAAATCTTAATCCCATAATTTTTCTCCCTATTTAAAAAAAAAAAATAATCTGCTATTAAGAGTAATCTTTAATAGCTTTTTTTAAAATTCCAATAACCCTAAAATTCGTATTATTCAAATCTATTACAATAGGATCATACTTAGGATTAGCGGGTATAAGTTGAATGAAAGAATCCCCTTTTTTTATTTTCTTACAAGTAGCAACTCCATCATCTATACAAAAACAACCAATCTTTCCATCATCAATCATGTTAGATTTCTCAAAGACAACAATATCACCATTGGCTATGCCAGCATCAATCATGCTATTACCATTGGCAATTTGTGCAAAATACTCTTTATAAGGGCTTAGTCCACTATCAGGAACAGCGATATAATCTATAACATTATCCTCTATAAAAGCCCCTGTACCACAGCTTATAGGTCCGTATAGAGGTATTTTCACAAATGAAATATTAGCAGATTTGTATATTTCCTCGTCAGAATGCTCTTTCTTTTCTTCAACTAAATCGGATTTCTCCACGCCAAAATAATTAGCTAATTTCTCAATTTTATCTATTCGAGGATACGTTTTGGCATTTATCCAATCAGAAAATGTTGTATATGGAATATCAAGATATTCACATATTTCAGTCCGCTTTTTATTGCCAAGTTTCATGTATTTTTTGATATTATTAGCCATTATCTGTTTATTTCCTAAATCACTCATTATAATTCACTCCTCTCTTAATTACAATTATATGGTTATTTCGTAAAAAAATCAATATAAAACTAAAAAAATACGTTAAAACCGTTGACATAACGGTTAAACCGTGATATTCTAAGCGTAGAAAGTGAGGTGATAACGGTGCAAACGGATGAAAAAATGACTTTGAGAACAGCTAGAGATAAATGCGGATTCAACCAAGAAGAAGCAGCTAAACTTATTGGTATTAGTCCCGATACTTTATCTAATTATGAGAGAGGGAAGTCTTTTCCTGATGTTCCGATTTTGAAAAAGATAGAAAAAGTATATGAAGTGAGTTACAATCAGCTTATTTTTTTAATAAAAAATAACGGTTAAACCGTTATTAGAGAATTTATCAAAATCAGATTAGGGGGTAATACCATGCATAAAGAAACTATGTTTCTAATAGAGGGGCAACAATATCAAGTTGTAGTGTCTTTCGAATTATCTTATGATGACTGGTTACAAATTCAAAAGACACGGTCGTGGAAAAAGTTAAGTCGTGCCCTTGAGGAAAAGCAAAATAAATATAACAAGAATTGCCACCGTATGAAGGGATATTGATAGGATAAGGCTCGTTATAGTATTCAGTGTATCTGAGTATTTCTCCGTTTTTTTTAAATATATTTTTTCCAATAACTCTAGGAATTTTGTGTGAGAAAAATTTTTGATTACCAACAATTAGACGAACATCAATTATATTTAAAGGTAAAGTAGATTGATTGACGAAAGAAACGTATAGAATTAACGCTTTATCATTCATATGTTTGCCAAAAATCTGAACATCTAGTTTTTCTCTATGTGTTATCAAAAAATAAATTGCATTACACAATGTTCCTAAAAAACCAATTATAGATAACAAGAAAGTTATATTTTCCTTTGTTAGATATTCCAACGTTTTATTCACCTCCCTTTCTGTATTAAATTTTCAACACTGGGGAGTATTGATAAAGCTATTATAGCTAGATGAGGTGTCAAAAATCAACAATATTATCATTTTGAAAGGGGGATACTGGTGTTTAAACATTACATTACGAAATATGAAGAAAACGGCGATTTGTTTGTGGAATCGTGGATTCAAATCAATTTTATTGGGCATACATGGTGCTTTTCAAGAAGAAAAATAAAAATTCCCAAGCGATAATCTGCCTGGGAAGTAAGTTTAGATTTTCTGCCATTTTCTTCCTTTTTCTTGAGTTGGTGGTAATCTATCACCAGAGTCTATTTTGACAGTTCTAGGCTTCGGTACTTCTCCACCACGTGGACCAACTTCACGATATTTACCTGGTTTTTGGTTGTCGGTTCCAGGTTTAATTAACTTTGGCATCGTGTTCACCTCCTTTCGAGGTAATTATAGCATGATGTTATGTTTTATTCAAAATCAGATTAGGAGGGATAAACGTGCAACGTATATTTGGATTTCTATATGTTTTGTGGATGATTGGTTTTGTATTGATGTTGCTTAATTTTAACAAAAAAGGCTATTCCAAATATCAAGCAGTAACAGTCATGTTAGTAATTGCTCAATGGGTGGTAATTCTAATTCAGGTGCTTTGGGGCAATTTTATAGATTGACAAGTAAGGAGTGGTGAAATGGAATTAGACTTCAAAAAATTAAAAGCAAGGATCGTTGAATACTACGGTACACAAAGAGCATTTTCGAAAGAACTGCCGATGAGTGAGAACATGCTGTCATTAAGAATGACAGGCAAGGTTCAATTTACCGTTGAAGAAATCCTATACATTTCTAAACTATTAGCAATTCCAACTGATGAAATAGGAATCTATTTCTTTAAAGAGAAATAGGGCAAAAGATACCCTATCAAGTACCTATCGCCCTATAAGAGGGAGAGTATGTAAGCAATAAGTTTCTCAAATACGACTGATAAGAAACTATTGGAAAGGGAGCCTCTTAAAGAAGATTTAGAAACTTTGCTTTCATACTCAAGCGAAAAGCCTTTATAAATGATTTTGACTTTTCTTATTAAATCACCTCCTAAACATGATTTTATCACGTTGTAGGAGTAAAAAACAATTAAAAATTATTTAGAGGAGTGATTAGATGGAAAATCTATTTTTAAAAAACAAAGAAGGGAAAATATTAAAAGTTTCTGTTATTTGTATGTGTGTTGAGTGTCAAAGAAGGGGTATGCCTGAATTAGTTCTAGAAGATATGAATGGACAGTATGCTGATTACATTAAGGTAAGCGATTTGTTCAACGGTGAATATCTTTTAAGCAAAGATTTCTATAGTTTGTAAAGGGGGTGAGGAGATGGAAGAATTAAAGATGTTTAACACCGAGGAAGTATCGAAAATGTTAAACATGCGAGTTGATCTCGTTAGAGATTTAAGAAAAATTGGTGTCCTAGAAGCAATAAGGACCGGACAAAGCTATATGTTTTCACGAGAAGCAATTCTTGAGTTTCAAAGAGATTACAAAGGCAAAGACGTTTCGAACGTCAAGAACGCTGTAATCGCCATGAATGAAGTAACGAAAAAAAAGTTGCTTGCTGGAACAAGCAACTAAACGAAAATTAACTATAATTTCATCTTAATTATAGTTGAAATTAAGTAAAAAGTCTATTGAAAAATGGAAAAAGTAGAAAACGCTTCTAAATTGCGGTTAGAAGCGTTAGGTAAAACTATTCTTCCGTTAAGGATTTTAGAACAGTCTTATAGAATTTAGCAACGTTCATTGCTGTTTGTGAATTTATTTTTATTAACATCCCTCCTTCCTAATACAGGATAGCATTTATGGATAAAACAAGCAATTTTTTACACAAAAATTCTCTTTAAGGAGTGAAAATCGTATGACAGAAATAGAGTATGCGATAGAAGGAATTAAGCTAGGCATGTGTATCATGGGGCTAATTGTGGTTGGTGCATTTGCACTGAAAGAAGTCTTAGATGAGTTCAAGAAGCCCATTGATCGCAAGGCACAGCAAGAACGCTTAGCCTATTTAGAAGCTAAACGTCAGCGTTGGGAAGATTACTTCCTAGAAAAGAAATTCAGATAAATTAAACAAAGAGTTCGTACCCTCAAGGCAGTACATCACTCATGTGCATATAAACTAATTATTATCATCATTAAAAGCGATGTGGATAGCGTGATGTGATACATAAAAAGCATAATTTCGTACATTGATTTTTGACTCCCTTCAAATAATGCGTTGGGTGGTGTATTGCTTTGAGGGTACGAGCAGACAAGGAGAAGAAAAAATGAACAAAACAGAATTGATTACAGAAGTTTTAAATTTATACGATGTTATCGGAGCATTAAAGAACCAAAATGAAAAATTAGCATTGAATCAGCTTCCAAGCAATAGCGTGGCTGAACAAAATATTTCATTTATCGATAAGACGATGATTGAAGTTGGAAAGAAAAGAGTTCTTGAGAATGTTCTTTATTCATGGAGAGAAGTAAATGTTAAATATGATGATGAAACGAACACATATAAAGCTACATCGTTTGAAAATTGGATTGAAAAGAAAATCAATAAATCATATATTCCTTCTTATATTTCGTATGATGGATTTTTAAGTTATTTCCATAATGATTTAGAAAAAATGTATGCGAAAGAAAAAGAAGTAGCACTAGCAAAAGCTAAAAAAGAGGATGAAGAAAATGAATAACTTTGATAAAGCCATAGATGAATGGCTAACACGTGAGTATATGGGAATGAGGGAATGTGTTTTTGGAATGGAAGAAGATACAGAACTTGAAGAGGAGTATGAAGATTATGACGATTACATTTGAAGATATTAAAAGTGCTAACGAAACACTTAGCACAACATCAATCAAAGGTAAAGAATATGTTGAAGTCAATCAGCGAATTAAGGCTTTTAGAATGGTTTTCCCTTTGGGGTCAATCGAAACTAATATTGTATCAATGGTAAATGGTGTTGTAACAATGAAAGCAAGTATTAAAGATGGAGTTGGAAATCTTATCGGTACAGGATATGCACAGGAAAAAGAAAGCAGTAGTTTTATTAACAAAACAAGCTTCATCGAGAACTGTGAAACATCAGCAGTTGGGCGAGCTTTAGGCATGTGTGGATTCGGAATTGATACTAGTATATGCAGTGCCGAAGAACTAACAAATGCATTAGAAAATCAAAACAGTCAAACAAAAGAAAATCAAAACAATCACGCAAAAAAAACAACAAACAGTGAGCTGAATAACCAACCTGCTGTAAACCTTACAGAGGAGCAAATCAAAAGAATTATGATTGATAATGCTACATTAAAGTCAACATTGGAAAGTTATCAGGTTCAATTTCGAGAAGATGATGGAGATATGGGAAGGACTAATAATGATGTCATCTGTCGTAAAGCCGGAGTACCAACACAGAACATTCTTGAATTAACACCGGAGCAGGTTTTATCTCTAAACAAAGAGTATGAAAGAATTATCATGAAAAAGAGGAGCATAAATAATGGATAATTTAACACGTATTAACGCATTGATCGGAGAGGTAGAAAGCCTCTCTATCACTTGCGATGCAGAATTGGAAAATGCTAACAGATTAGCCAAAGAATTTAAGAAAGAAATCAAAGCAATCAAAGACGAATATAAAGACGGGATTGCGCAATATCACAAATTGCATAAAGAAGCTAAGGCAAAGGAAAAACAAGCCCTAGAGCCTATAAATAAGGCGTATGACGTCTTAAGCAAAGCTATAGGTATTTATATGCGTGATAGAGAAAAGCGCATGCTAGAGCTTAGAAAAGCCGAGGAAGAACTGTTCGGAGAGGCAATGCCTGAAAAAAAGCTAGACCTCGGTGGTACGCATGTTAAAAAGACGTGGAAAGCAAGAGTTATTGACCCTGACAAAGTACCTGATAAATGGGGTAATCATAGATTAAAAATTGTTGATGAAGCTAAGCTAAATGAAATTGCTAGATTTGAAAAAGGCAATGCTCAAATTGAAGGTGTGGAGTTCTACCTAGAAGAAACCACGATTATTCGAAATGGCTAAATTACATAAGCTAAGGGGTAGATATATTTTAGAAGGCTACCGCCTTAGCAATGTAAATGAAATGTATTTAGAAGCGGATAGAAACAACTTTCTTGAAGTTGATGTTAAGGTGTTGGATAACCGACATATAACAGATCAACAAAGGCGCTTTATCTTCGCTCTATGTGGTGAAATATCATATTACACGGGCGAAGATAGGGAGTATATAAGATTACTTTTGCAACAATACAACGCAAATTTAAGGGATATTGAAGTTATGTCGTTGTCAAGTTGTGATATGACCTATGCAAATGGCTTGATTGATACCATTATTGATTATTGTATCGACAATGAAATCCCTATAAGTGGGGAAGTGATTAACGAACATAAGTATCAATTTAACAGCCATCAAGTGTATATGATGTGTTTGAAGCGTATATGTGTTATTTGTGGCGCTAGGGCAGATATTCACCATGTAGACCATATTGGTATGGGCGCAAATAGAAAAACAGTATCACACGTTGGAAAAAGGGCGCTTCCACTATGTCGAAAACATCACACAGAATGCCATAATACCGGTGAAGAAAAGTTCATATCAATGTATCATTTGATACCGATAGAGATAGATAAAAAGATGGAGTATTTTATCAAAAAAGGCAAGATAAAATACTTTGACGAGAGGTGATATAAATGGTTATAAACAAGGTTAATTTGAATGAATGGAAAACGCTTAAAGAGATACAGCTTGAACTTCGAATTATGGGAATAAACAAAAGTTCAAGAGAAATCAGACGTGAGTTTGAAGCCCATAATGATGACTTTAGAAGCGGATTAGTAGATACCTATATTTGTCATTCGTGCAGATATCCAAGTGGTTATAAAATGTCAAGAAATCATAACGAAATTATGAACAGTATCGAGGATAATCGGAAACGTGGTATTGAACAATTAAGAGATTATAGGGATACTGTGAGAGCTTTGAAAAGGTTGTCAAAATGAGCGAGCAGGGCTTTATTAAGCTACCTAGAGCGATACAAAATTGGGAATGGTATGATGAACCGAATACAGCTCATTTATATATCACACTCATGCTAATGGCTAATCACGAGGATAAAAAATGGCGTGGTGAAACCATTAAAAGAGGCACTTTAGTTAGTTCTTTATCATCTCTAAGCGCTAAAACAGGGCTATCAGTTATGCAAGTAAGAACATGTTTAAAAAACTTGCAAAAAAGCGGTGATATAACAAGCAAAACAACAAACAAAAATACGCTTATAATCGTTACAAATTACAATTTATGGCAAGACGATAACAAACAAATAACACACCACTCAACAAACGAGCAACAAACGAGCAACAAACAAATAACAACAAACAAGAATGATAAGAATGTAAAGAATGATAAGAATGAAAGAATAAAAGATATTGTCGAGAAAGTCATCGACTATCTCAATCATTCGGTAGGAAAGCATTATAAACCAGGTTCTAAATACTGCCAAAAGTATATAACAGCTAGATTAAATGAAGGGTACAAGCTAGAGGATTTTCAAAGGGTGATAGATATCAAATGTAACGAGTGGCTAAACAGTGAAAAGATGTCTGCCTACTTAAGACCTGAAACATTGTTCGGTACAAAGTTTGAAAGTTATTTGCAGCAAGCATTGAAAGACGAACATAAGCAGTTGGTAGAGAAAGAAGCCGAGGACTATATCGAATTTTAGAGGTGATTAAAAATGCAAAGTTTAAAAAGTTATATTAGTGCTGATCCACGTGTAGGATTCAAAAAAGAAGTTGTATGCTCTCAATGTGGTGGGATGCATAAAGACATCTACGATAAGCAAGGAGTGTTTCTCTATTCAACGCCTTGTGAATGTGAAGAGGTCAATGAACGTGAAATACGCAGTCAAGAATTGTCAGAGTTGTTGTACGTAGATATCGCCATTGAAAATAATCGAAGTAAGAGCGGTCTGACTAAAACGGAACTAACAAAACTCCAAGATAACTATAACATTGACAAGTCAAACAAAGATATCTATCACCAAGTGATTGACTGGGTGGCAGAGTTTAGTCAAGATACAAAGCGAGGCTTTTTGTTCATTGGGAAACCGGGTACAGGAAAGACAAGACTAGCCCTAGAAATAGCTGAAAAACTTTTAGCTAAAGGGGTTAGGGTATATTTCACCACCGCCCAACGGTACATGAACGATGTCAAGAAAGGGTTTGATACAGATGTACCAGATGTCAGAGTGTTAGCAAATAATGCAACAGTGCTGATATTAGATGACATTGGCGCAGAAAGAGGTACTGCTTTCGAGAAAGCAGAAATCCTAGAGCTTATCAATTCTAGAGCAGGTGTAAAGCCAACGATTATTACTTCTAACTTGAATAAAGAGGATTTAGGTATATTTTATCGTGGTGATAGCAAAAACGCTAAATTAGACCAAAAAACAGCCGATAGGATTGTGTCAAGGATTGTTGATTGCGCTGAAAAGATATTCCATTTCGATGGTACTGACAGAAGAATTATCAAGTACAAGCAGCGAGAAAGCGGGGGTTGAAAATGGAGTGTAAGAAAGAAATAAAGATAGAACTTTATAACGATCACTTCGAAAATGCTAAACGTTATCAGATACCAAGAGCGCAGTTAATCATTGCGGATATTCCGTATAACATCGGTATCAATGCCTATGGTTCACGTTCTGATTGGTATATTGGCGGTGATAACAAAAATGGCGAGAGTGAAAAAGCAGGTAAATCTTTCTTTGACACTGACAATGATTTTAAAATCTATAACTTCTTTCAATTCTGTACTAGGCTTCTCAAGAAAGAGCCAAAAGAAACAGGACAAGCACCATGTATGATTATATTCTGTTCTTGGCAGCAGTTAAATGAAATTAAAGAATATGCTAAGAAGTTCGGGTTTAAACACGCACAGCCATTATTCTTTATTAAAAAATCATCTTCACAGGTGTTAAAGGCGAATATGCGCATTTGTGGTGCAACCGAAGTCGCATTGGTGTTGTATCGTGATAAACTCCCGAAATTCAATAACAAGGGCAGAATGATTTTAGACCATTTTGATTGGGATAGGAGCGGTAATTACCCTAAAATCTATCCTACACAAAAACCGGTTGAAGTTTTAAAACAACTGATAGAAATTTACACTGATATTGGGGATGTAGTGATTGATCCGGTAGCAGGGAGTGCAACAACGTTAAGGGCGTGTGCTGAATTAAATAGAAGTTGCTATGGATTTGAAATTAAAAAGAAGTTTTACAAAGAAGCAAAAGAAAAAATGCTATCTAATGTCAATATGACATTAGAAATTTAAAAAACTAAAGAAAGGAAACGGTTGTGCGCACATAAAATCA
>ERZ808028.775-NODE-775-length-23051-cov-9.011578_pt1 | contig 23051 bp, 20 predicted proteins | sample MGYA00380184_ERZ808028 | MGnify/ENA primary metagenome ERZ808028 (study PRJEB31490, sample SAMN06133397) | mouse gut metagenome | isolation source: J8_1 | host: mice | place: China: Chengdu | collected 2015-05 ...
GTGGACGATACAGGACTCGAACCTGTGACCTCCCGCACGTCAAGCGGATGCTCATACCAGCTGAGCTAATCGTCCGGATTTCTTTGCCTATTATAACTGCTAAATTCCCGCTTGTCAAGTTTTTTGTGCAGATATGTGCACAGGATATTGGAACAAAAAATTTACGGGTAAGCAAACCGCACCGCAATCGGAATTGTGCCTGGACAGTTGATTTTTTTGTGGCTTTCGTGTAAAATAAAAGTCCAATTTGGCGAACGGGGCAAATGCCCTCACCTGTGGTCCTTTCTGCTGCGCCAAACTGTGCGTATCGGTTTTGGATACTGCGGAAAAGAGAGGAAGTGAGTCCATGTCCGCGCTGCTGCTGCCCAATGAAATATTGTCGATGTCGTCCCAAGCGGCCCGGCTGCTGGTGGAATCCGGCGACGGGGACGGGGCTCTTTTGTATCTAGCTCTGTTGAAATGCGGAGGGGAGGCGGTCCCCGCCGCCGCGCTTCTGCGCTGGCCGGAAGAGCGTTTTCGTTCTGCTTGGGACCGTATGTCCACCTTGGGGTTACTTCAGCCTTGGGTCACCTGCCACACCCTGGGGCTGGTCCAGCCTCAGGCCGCTCAACCCTCCGGGCTAGACGACCGTCTGCCTGAATACACCCGGGAGGAACTCACCGCCGTTCAGGAGCGGGAACCCCAGTTCAGGGGATTGTGCCGGGAACTGGAGGGGATGCTGGGCCGTGTTTTCACCGACAACGATTTGAAATGCTTGTACACAATTTACGACCATCTAGGATTTTCTCCCGAGGTGGTGCTGCTCCTCACCGGTTGGATGGTGCGCCGGGAGCGAAGGCAGAAAAATAACCCCGCCGCAATTCCTCGGATGCCCCAGGTGCAGCAGTCCGCTTTCCGCTGGAAGCGGATGGGAATTGATACCCTGGAGCGAGCGGAAGAGTTCCTCCGCCGGGAGGAGCTGGTGGACCAGAGGGAGTGGAATATCCTCCAGGCTGTGGGCGTGACGGAGCGTCGTCCGGCTGTGGGGCGGGAGCGGAGTTTCATTTCCGCATGGGTTGACCTGGGCGTGAGCGACGAACTAATCCGCATGGCTTACGAGCGCACCATATTCCAAAAGGGGTCCATGAACTGGAATTATGTCAACAAAATTCTGACATCCTGGCATGCCGCCGGATTGCGGACCCCGGCCCAGGTGGAGACGGGAGACAAGCCTCCCAGGCGGACCAAAGCTGCTCCGGCCCGCCCCCAGGATTTCCAGCCCAGTCAGGAACGCATACAAAAAAGCAACGACAGGCTGGACAGATTTTGGGAGGAACAGAAGAAAGGCGGAGGATGACGCGTGTCTTATGACCCCACAGTGATACAGACAGCCCTAGTCCGGCTGGACCGCCGGAGGGATATTCGGGACCGCCGCCGTTTCCAGCTCCAGCGGGAGCTGTATGTCCGGAATCCCCGGCTGCGGGAGGTGGACGCCGCCCTTCGGAGAACTATGGCGGATCTGGCCCTGCTGGCCGTCGGGGGAAAACCCGTCCAGGCGGACGGCCCGGAGATTGCCGCCGTCCGCGCCCGGAGCGAGGGGCTGCAAAGAGAGCGCATGCGCCTTTTGACAGAGTTGGGATGCTCTCCGAGTGAACTGGACAGCGCGCCCGCCTGCCCGCGCTGCGGGGATACGGGGTGGGCGGAGGGCGAAATGTGCGCCTGTTTGAAAAAACTGTGCGCCGAAGAGCAGTTAAAGGCCCTTACGGCTGCTATGCACCTCACTGAGGAGCAGGACTTCGACCGGCTGCGGCTGGACATATACAGCGACCAGACCTGGAATGGGGGCCGAGCCCCCCGGGAAACCATGAGGCGGGTGATTGCGGCGTGTGAAAGCTATGCGCGGCAGTTTCCAAATTTCGAGAGCAAAAACCTGCTGCTGTCCGGGAGCACAGGGCTGGGCAAAACCTATTTGTCCGGCTGTATCGCCCGGGAAGTGACCCGCCGGGGATTTTCGGTGATGTACGACACCGCAGGCAGCATTTTTGACGCGCTGGCTGCCCGACGCTTTACCCGGGACCCGGAGGAGGAACGGCAGGCCCGGAAATCCGCCCGACGCTACCTGGGCTGTGACCTGCTGATTCTGGACGACCTGGGCAGCGAGCAGGACCTGCCCTCCGCCCGGTCCAGTCTGTACGAGCTGGTGAACAGCCGCCTCCAGGCGGCGCGGCACACCATCATCTCCTCCAACCTGTCCACCCAGGAGATCGGAAACCGATATGGCGCTCAGATCGGTTCCAGGGTGGCCGGGCTGTACTGGGAACTCACATTTTACGGAAACGACCTGCGGCTGTCATAAATGAGCGGAGCCGGACCAGATGGTCCGGCTCCGCTGCGTTTTATGCGCCCAGCAGCTTTTCTCTGTTAAACTGCAGGGTATAGAGCTGAAAATACCGCCCCTTCCGGGCCAGCAGCTCCCGGTGGGTGCCCTGCTCCACAACTTCTCCGTGAGAGAGCACAATAATCTGGTCCGCGTGCTGAATGGTAGACAGCCGGTGAGCCACAATGAGCATGGTGCCAATGGAGCGCATCTTCTCCAGGGAATCCTGGATCAGCAGCTCCGTCTCGGTGTCGATGTTGGCGGTGGCCTCATCCAGAATCATTACGGCGGGCTTGTGGAGGATGGTGCGCACAAAGCTGAGCAGCTGCCGCTGTCCGGCGGAGAAGTTGGCCCCCCGCTCCCGCACCTCCTCGTCCAGCCCCTTGTCCAAACGGCTGATGAAGGAGTCCGCGTTGACGTACTTACAGGCTTCCCAGATCTCCCGGTCGGTGAAGCCCTCCTCCCGGAGGACGATGTTACTGCGGATGGTGCCGGAGAACAGGAACACATCCTGGAGCATCTGGCCGAACCGGCGGCGCAGGGAGGATATCTTGATGGTGCGGATATCCCGGCCGTCTATGAGGATCTGGCCCCGCTGTATGTCGTAATTCCGGCAGATCAGGGACAGAATGGTGGTTTTCCCCGACCCGGTGGCCCCCACAAAGGCGGCGGTCTGGCGGGCGTTCACGTGGAAGGACACTCCCTTAAGCACCCATTCTTCCGGTTCGTAGGCAAACCATACGTCACGAAACTCAATTTCGCCGCGGATTTCGTCCGGCTCCACCGCGCCGGGGGCGTCCACCACTTCGGGTTCCAGGTCAAACACGGTGAAAATTTTTTCCGCCGAGGCTAGGGCGGACTGGAGTTGGTTGAACTGTTCCGCCAGGGTCTGGATAGGGTTGAAGAATTTGGAGATGTAAAGGTAGAAGGCCACAACGGTTTCGCTGGTCATCACCTGCCCCAGGAATCTGGTGTCCTGAATATACCCTTTGCCGCCCAGGTACAGCAGGCACAGCACCGACGAAATGTACAGCATATATACCAGGGGACGGAAGATACTGAACACGAAAATCTGGTTCTGCTTGGCCTTTTTCAGACTCTCGCTCTTGGCCAGAAACTCGTCCCGCTTGCGCTCCTCCTGGTTGAAAATCTGAGTGATCTTGATGCCGGACAGGTTTTCCGACAAATAGGTATTGATGTCGGTGGTGCGGTCCTTCACCACCCGGTACACCTTTCGGGTGAATTTGCGGAAGATCACGGTGAACAGCACTAAGAAGGGCACAAAGCTCAGCAGCATGAGGGTGAGGGCGTAATTGAGCATCAGCATAGCCGCCAGCACCCCCGCCACAATAAGAGCGTTCTTCGCCATGGCCACCAGCACGTTGGTGAACATCTGGGAGATGGCGTTGGTGTCGTTGGCCACCCGGGTGACCAGTTTGCCCACGGGGATTTTGTTCAGCTGGTCATGGGACAGGCTTTCAATGTGGGTGAACAAGTCCTGCCGCAGAGCGGAGAGGATTTTCTGCCCGATCTTTTGCAGAATAATGGACTGAACGTAAGTGCATACAATTGTGACCACCAGAATGACCGCGTACAGCGCCACCCAGCGCATCAGGGCGGGGGGCTCGAACCGGTTCTTGATGAGCTCCTCCACCCGTCCGATGATGAGGGGAGAGGCCAGGTCGCTGACAATGGAGGCCAGCATCACCACCAGCACCAGGGCAAACTGTTTTTTATAGGGCACGGCGTACTTGGCCAGCCGCCGGAATATCTCGCCGTCCGGGATGTGACGGTCAAAGTCCGGAGCGGTTTTGGCGTGCCGTTCCCGCCACCATGCCAGCAGGAAAATGAGCGAGAACACGCCCACGATGGCGCCCACAAAAAGGATGGGCATGTATTCACGCATGGGATTATCCATTGTGCTTGGCTCCCTCCTCTTCCAATTTTTGCAGCTCCACCATGCGGCGGTAGGCGGGACAGGTCTCGCACAGTTCCTGGTGGGCGCCTACGGCGGTGACCGCCCCATCCTCCAAAAAGACGATTTTGTCCATTTGCTCCACCGTGGAAATGCGGTGAGCGATAAGGATTGTGGTGCGGCCCTGCCGGGTCTCCCGCAGGTTGTCCAGAATGGCCCGCTCGGTCTGGGTGTCCACGGCGGACACCGAGTCGTCCAGAATCAGGATGGGGGCGTCCTTCACCAGGGCGCGGGCAATGGAGATGCGCTGCTTCTGCCCGCCGGATACGGTGACCCCCCGTTCACCCAGCACGGTGTCGTAGCCCAGGGGGAAATCCCTCACGTCGCCGTCCACGTCGGCCAGCACGGCGGCAATGGATACCCGTTCCCGGTCAGGAACGGATTCGGTAAAATCGATGTTCCGGGCGATGGTGTCGCTGAACAGGAAATTGTCCTGGGGCACGTAGGCCGCCGCCTGCCGCACGTCCCGGATGGGGACGGTGTTCACGTCCCTGCCGTCCACGAACACGGTGCCGTCGGGCACGTTGCAGGTGCGCAGGATCAGGTCCACCACCGTAGTCTTGCCCGAGCCGGTGCGGCCCACAATGCCCACCCGCTCCCCGGCGCGGATGGTGAAGGACACGTCCCGCAAGGCGTCGAACTCCCCGTCGGGGTAGCGGAACGTGAGGTGCCGGAACTCCACGTCCCCCTTGACCTTGCCCAAAGGAACTACATCAGGGCGGTCGGCCACGTTGACCGGTGCATCAAGCAATGCTCCGATGCGCTTGAGGGACGCCCGGCCCCGGCTGGTCATGTCGATGAGTTCAGACACCGCCATGATGGGCCAGACAACGGCGGTGAAATAGCCGATGAACTCCATCAGCTCTCCGGCGTTGAACTTGCCCTGCCACACCAGATAACCGCCGTAGCCCAGAATGATACAGATTACAGACTCCACGAACAGCGTTACCAGAATGCGCAGCAGTACAGCGGTACGGGTGAAATCCACGTTGGCCCGTTCGTTCTCCTGATTGAGGACTTTGAAGGCCATCAGCTCCTTGGCCTCCTTGACAAACGCTTTGATGACGGAGATGCCGGAGAAGCTCTCCTGGGAGAAATCGGACAGCTTGGAAAAGGCGGCCTGCCGCACATCCCACTTTTTCATCATGTACCGGCCAACCACAGCGCTGGATGCCAGCAGCAGCGCCATGGGGATCATGGACAGTCCGGTCATGAGGGGGTCCATCCGCCACATGTGGTAAACGGACAGGCCGCCCAGCAGCAGCGCGTCGAAGAACATGAGAAAGCCGGAGCCGTAGCAGTCCTGTACCGTCTCCAGGTCGTTGGTAAACAGGCTCATGAGCCCGCCCACCTTGTTCTCCTGGTAAAACTGCCGGTCCAGGTCCTTGGCGTGGTCAAACATTTCGTTGCGCAGGCCCGCCTCCACCTTGATGGCGGCGCCGAAAATACATACGCGCCACAAAAAACGCCCAAACACCATAGCCACCACAATGCCCACCATGGGCAGGCAGATCCGGTCCAGCAGGAAGTCCATGTCGAAGGGAAGGTTCACGCCGTCCACCGCCACATAGCCCATGTTCATGCCGTTGATGACCTGCTGGTACAGGTTGGGCACCACCAGCTGGATATAGTCCACTACCACCAGCGCCGCCAGTCCCAGCAAAAGCCATCCGGTATATTTAAAATAGTATTTGTTGATGTGTTTTCCGAAAATCACGCACAGTTCCTCCCGTCCTGATCCGAGTTTACTGACTATATCACATTCCCGGCGCTCCGTCCAGTGGAAAGTGGACGGCATGGAGCGGTTTTCCGGCTGACACCGTTGCTTTTTTATTCGGAATATCGTATAATATGGCCATTGATAAGGGGGATCAGACATGAATTACAAGGTGATAGACTGGGCGGCTTATCCCCGCCGGGCCCATTTTGACTACTTCAACTCCATGACGGACCCATACGCGGGGGTGACTGTGGACGTGGAGGCCACCCGACTTCTGGCCGTGTGCGAGAAAAAAGCGCTGCCCTTTTTTCTCAGCTTCCTATACTGCGCGGGACGGGCGGCAAACCAAGTGCCTCAGCTGCGCCAGCGCATTTTGGACGACAGGCCGGTAGAGTTTCCTCAATGCGATACCTCCCACACGGTAATGCGGGCGGACGGAACGTACAGCTACTGCCGGCTGAACTGTATGCAGCCCTTTGAGGACTATCTGCCCGCCGCTCTGGCCCGTCAGGATGAGGCGAAGGAATCGGGAAGCCTGGACGACGGAGAGGACGCGCTGAGCCTGCTGTTCATCTCCACCCTGCCTTGGCTCCGCTACACCGCCATCCGCCAGCCGGTGCCCTCCCCGGCGGACAGCAATCCGCGCATCACCTGGGGGCGGTATACCCGGTCGGGAGGACGGGTATTTCTGCCCGTCACCCTATTGGTCAACCATGCCCTGGTGGACGGGGCGCATATGGCGGCGTTTTACGCCGCGCTGGAGGAGGAGCTGAACAGGTTTGCCCAGGATCGGGGCTGACCTGAGCGGTGAGAAACGAAAAGAATGCGCCGGACATCCCTTGACGGACCATCACACATGCTGGTATGCTGTATGCGGCATAAAACGGACCGGGCACCGTCCCGGAGGAAAGGATGGATAATTTCATGAAAGACCAGAACTGCGGCTATTGTATGCGGGGGGAACTGCTGGACGCTTTCGGCATCTATATCTGCGAGCTCAGCGTCAGCACCCTTATCCTGTTCAAGGAGCAGAGTCACCCGGGCCGGTGCATTGTGGCCTACAAGGACCACGTGAGCGAGCTGGTGGACATCAGCGAAAGCGACCGGAACGCCTTTTTCGCCGACGTGGCCCGGGCGGCCAAAGCCATCCACGCCGCTTTCCGCCCGGACAAAGTGAACTACGGGGCATATGGGGACACCGGCTGCCACCTCCACTTCCACCTAGTGCCCAAGTACAAAGACGGGTACGAGTGGGGCGGAGTGTTCGAGATGAACCCAGGCAAAACAACGCTGCCCGATGGACAATACGCGGAAATGATCGATAAAATCAAGGCGAACCTATGAAAACGCCGCTGGAGGCGCTTCAACGGTCCGGTTCACGATAGGTGAACGCCAAATGGCGTCCGGGGCGCGGCAGAACACTGGAAACCGTTGAAAACAAAGGAGCTGTGAAAGCAAATGAAATTAGGCATCGTGGGACTTCCCAACGTGGGCAAGTCCACCCTGTTCAACGCCATCACCAACGCCGGCGCGGAGAGCGCCAACTATCCCTTCTGTACCATCGACCCCAATGTGGGTACGGTTGCGGTGCCGGACAGACGCCTGGACTGGCTGTCCGATTTCTACAAACCGAAAAAGACCACCCCCGCCGTGGTGGAATTTGTGGACATTGCCGGGCTGGTGAAAGGGGCCTCCAAGGGGGAAGGTCTAGGCAATAAATTCCTGGCCAACATCCGGGAGTGCGCCGCCATTGTGCACGTGGTGCGCTGCTTTGACGACGAGAACGTCATCCACGTGGAGGGTTCTACCGATCCCCTCCGGGATATGGACATTATCGACCTGGAGCTCATCATGGCAGACGTGGAGATGGCCGACCGGCGCATCGACAAGGCCCGCAAAGCGGCCAAGGCCGACAAGAAGTTTAACCACGAGGCGGAGGTGTTTGAAGGCCTACGGGACTGGCTTAACGACGGCAAGTCCGCCCGGTCCTACCTGGCCGAGGTGGACGAGGAGGACGGGGCGCTCATCTCCACCAGCGAGCTTTTGTCCCTTAAGCCGGTGATCTACGCCGCCAATCTGGACGAGGACGGCTTCGCCGATCCCTCCGGTGTGCCCTATTACGGCCAGGTGGCGGAGCGGGCGTCGACCGAGGGAGCCCAGGTCATCCCCGTGTGCGCCAAGCTGGAGGCCGAGATTGCCGAGCTGCCTGCCGACGAGAAGGCCATGTTCTTGGAGGACCTGGGTATCGCCGAATCGGGCCTGGACCGGCTCATCCGCGCCAGCTACACCCTGTTGGGGCTCATCTCCTTCCTGACCTCCGGCGAAGACGAGTGCCGGGCCTGGACCATCACCCGGGGTACCAAAGCGCCCCAGGCGGCGGGCAAAATCCACACCGACTTCGAGCGGGGATTCATCCGGGCGGAAACTATCGCCTTTGAGGCCCTGAAGGCCTGCGGCACCATGGCCGCCGCCCGGGAGAAGGGGCTCATCCGCTCCGAGGGCAAGGAGTATGTCGTGCAGGACGGGGATATCATCTTGTTCCGCTTCAATGTGTAAAGCGAAAGCGCCCCGTCCATGGGCCGGCAACGACATTAAATTACAAGGCGGTACATCCGTCTGACCGAGCTTGCGCCGGGACAGCAGGGATTTCACATCCATCTGGCGGCGAAGCACCGTCTTTGCCAGACGGGCGGCGGCGATTTCCACGGTGAAAAATGAAGCCGGATGTGGAGTTGCAGCATTCCCGTTGGATTTGGCGGGACTTTAAAACGGATTTGGAACGGGGAAGGCCCCGGAGGTATTACCCTCCGGGGCCTTGGTCTGTGTGCCGGGATTCAAGCGCCTGCACATGGGTCAGGCCGCGTCCTCCATGCTGGGGTCCACATATTCCTCGCCGAAAAACTCGGCCAGGATCTGGTCGCAGTTGAGCACCGCCTCGTCATCGTCGTCGGAGAGGGTGGTCAGCTGGGGCATGGTCATGCCCGCGTACTCGGCGAACCGGGCGAGGATGGCACGCACAGCGCCGCCGGTCACCAGCTCGTCGGGCTGGAACTCCTGGCCGTCGATGATCCCAATGGACTGGGCCCAGCCGATGGCGGGCGCGTACTCATGGTCGGCGGGCACGTCGGTGAAGGTGGGGGCGTCAGCCTCGGGCTCACCCTCGTGCCGCCACAGGTAGTCCACGAACTGGGCGCGGGTCACGGGGCCGGCGCTCAGAGGAACGGCGGGGTCGTCGATTTCCACCTCGGGTTCATCGCCCAGGGGGACGTCGGGGTCGTCGATGATGACGTCGGGCTCAGCAGGGTCGACGACCTCAGGGTTCTGGAGCCAGAGAGCAACCAAAACCAAATCACCGTCAACGGTGCCGGTGGCAGGGTCAAAGTCCTCACCGCCCACCAGCCAGCCGCCGAAGGTGTAGCCGGGGCGGGTAAGGGTACCCTCGAATCCGGGGATATCCTGGCCCTTTTCCAGGTCGTTCGTCTGGAGGACAGTCTCACCGTCCATATAAGACACATTGTAGAACTTGTCATGGGCGGCCTTCAGACACAAATTTCCGGTATGATTGGTGAGAGACTCATGCTTGACATTCGCGTCGCTCTCCGCATCCCAACGGGGATTGCCATCCAAAAGCCATCCGGTGATGGGGGTGCCGTCTTCCATCTCAAGGCCCAACCCGCTGATGTCCATCAGGGTGACGGAGCTGTTCTTATCGCTGTACAAATCTGCGGCAAAAGAAGTCGCGGTATTGCCATAGAGCTCGCCGCCGTTCATCGTGAATTTGGCATCCGACCTCGTGAACACACCGCCGCCGACAGTGGCGGTATTACCGGAAATCGTACCGTTGTTCACAGTGAACTCAGCACCATTGAAAACATAGATGCCGCCGGCATATTGGCTCGCGGTATTGCCGGAAATTTTAGTGCCGTCCACAGTGACCTTCATAATTAAACCAGCCGCTGGGTTGGAGAATGTAAACATACCGCCCCCCAATTTCGCGCTGTTTTTAGAAATTTCGCCGCCGTTCACAGTGAGGCTGCCGTAATTGCCGGCATAAATGCCGCCGCCAAAACCACTATCGGCATGGTTATCCTTGATGGCTACATCCGTCAGCGTCAAGTTTCCATTAACGCCAATGCCGCCGGCGTTTGTAGCAGAGCTGTTGCTGGAAACCTCGGTTCCGGTGATCTCAGCAGTTCCGCCGCCTACATAAATGCCGCCGCTGCCCACATCGTTCGACCCCGTCACCTTATTCCCAGTGACTGTGCTATCGGTGATCGTGGTGTCGCTCATGCCCAAATATACGCCGCCGCCGATATTGCCGGCGGTGTTCCCGGAAATATCAGCATTGCTGATTTCCACGGTGTTGTGTTGTGCCCACACGCCGCCGCCATCACCTGTTGCAGCAGTGTTGCCGGTGATGGAACCACCGTTAATGTCAATTGCGGCATATCTGTCGTCACCCGTGTTGTTGTATTTGTCAATAGTGCCTGCGCCTACGCCGCCGCCCGAAACGGCAGTGTTGTTGGAAATTTCGCCGCCATTCATTTCAAATGTCGCTTTATTTCCCTGCACCTGGGCCGCTTGTGTATTGACATATACGCCGCCGCCGACATTACCGCCGTTGTTGTCAGAGATTGTGCCGCCATTCATCGTAAAGCTTCCACTTTCGACGTATACGCCGCCGCCGTTAGCAGTCGCCTTATTTTCAGAAATGCTGCCGTTCTCCAACGTCACGGAAGCGCCGCCGCTTACATAAATGCCACCGCCAAATAGGGTCCCGTTGCCGCCGGTGATGGAGCCGTCTTTTTCTTCACTGGTGTCGGTCACGGTCAGGCTGGTATCTTCGCCCTTCACCGTAATCACGGAACCGGCCTTACCGTTGCCATCAATGTCATGCCCGTTGAGATCAATGGTAACGTCGCTTCCTTTGATGGTGATACCCTGCTCCTTGTCTTCGCGGGTCACGTCTTCGTTGAGGGTAACGTTTCCATTGTCGTAGCCGATTCGGATGCTGCCGTCGTCCTCATTCTTCAAAGAAATCTGGGTGTCGATAACAGTTTGAAGCTCCGTGAACGATGCCGCAAAAGACGGTGCGACCAGACTGCCGCACAGAGCCAGAGACACCGAGACGGCCAGGGCTTTTTTTAAAAACTTCATTTTTATTCCTTCCTTTGCTGAAAAATCGGATGCAAAGTATCCGGCGGCTGGGCTGCCATAGCGTACACGCCTTAGGCCCCATGGCTTTGCGCCCCGCCCTTTCGGACGGTTTGCCTCAGATGTCCAGCAGCCGGGCTAACATAGCATCTGTTATGAGATACTTTAGTCCCCATAGCTTTGCGTCCCGCGGTTTCCCACGGTTTGCCCTATTTTTCAGCAGCCGGGCTGGCCTACCAGGACGCGTATCCCCGGCTTAGCCCCCATAGCTTTGCGTCCCACGGTTTCCCGTGGTTTGCCCATGGCGCCAGGCCCCTCCCCGCCGCCGCAGGCGCCAATTGGCGGCGGGCGTTTTCCCCGGTGGAATCACCATATTCCTCCCCCTCTCAAATCGGGAACGCAGGCTTCCGGCTGGAGAGTTGCAGAAAGGTGTACTTTTTTGTAAGCGGAATTCGGCAGGGAAAAGCAGGAAAAAAGTATTGCAAAACAATATATCTTTTGATAAACTGTACTTAGAAAAAGGCTTGGGGATGTTTGTAGAAAAGTACACTTTTTTGTAACACATTGTCGGTTTGATGAAGGCGGGTTCTGCGGTTTAGATCAATCCGCCGCCTAAGAAATATGAAGGGCTCTGTCCAGTAAGACAAGCTAAAATCTCCTGATTTTGTAAAAATCAGGAGATTTTTTGCGTTTTAATTACATTTTGGGACATCTGGCTTTGCAATTCTGCCTTCGATCCAAAAATTTATAGAACGGTTCATCCTTTCCGGACTTCTGACACACGATACTAAACAGACGGGTGGCGAGGCAAAGGCACCCCTATTGTCCTTGACTTGGGGGCACTTTTATTGAACACCGCAATCATGCAACTCCTCCAATTTATCGCAGCTTTCTGCATAATCAACTATTTTCCCCAAGTCCCCATTTGTCAGTGCTTCCCTGACAGCAGCGCGGCCCGCACATCCCACAGCCGCTGCGACAGATCCACATAGTAGTTGTGCGGGTACTCGAACCGCTTCACCTCATCCCACAGGCTGTCCACCTCCCGCTGGCAGTGGGCCCGGGACTGCTGGATGGTGGGGATCCGGTACACCAGCCGGCCGCCCTGGAAGATGGGCGCCAGCAGGGGGCGGGCGGTAAAGTCGGATACCGTCTTCCGCTTCCAGGTGGCCTCCGGGTCGAACAGCTCCAGGGGCTGGGAGAAGTCGGGCTGTTCGTCGTGGACGCAAATGTAGTCGGCCATTGCCTTTCCGGTGGCGTTCTCGAACAGGCGGTATACTTTTTTAAAATGGGGCAGAGTAACTTTGGCGGCGTTCTCGCTGATCTTGATTTTGGGGGTGATTGTGCCGTCCGTCTCCTCGATGGCGGCTAGCTTGTATACCCCGCCGAACACCGGCTCGCTTTTGGAGGTGATGAGCCGCTCACCTACGCCAAAGGCGTCGATCCGCGCCCCCTGGGTAAGCAGGTCCCGGATGATGTACTCGTCCAGGGAGTTGGAGGCCACAATCTTGATGCCGGGCAGGCCCGCGTTGTCCAGCATCATCCTGGCCTGCTTGGACAGGTAGGTCAGATCGCCGGAGTCGATGCGGATGCCGCCGGAGGTGATGCCCAGCTCCTGGAACACCTTGATGGCGTTGGGCACGCCGGACTTGAGCACGTTGTAGGTGTCCACCAGCAGGGTGGCGGCCTTGGGGTAGACCTGGCAATAGGTTTTGAAGGCGGTGTACTCGTCGGGGAACATCTGCACCCAGGAGTGAGCCATGGTGCCGGTGGCGGGCGTTCCGTAGAGCGCGTCGGCCATGGCGCAGGCAGTGCCCCCCGCCCCGGCGATGTAGCTGGCCCGCGCCCCAAGCACTGCGCCGTCCGCCCCTTGGGCCCGGCGGGAGCCGAATTCGGACACCGGACGGCCTCCGGCGGCCCGGACAATACGGTTGGACTTGGTGGCGATCAAGGATTGGTGGTTTAGGGCCAGCAGAATATAGGTCTCCACAAACTGGGCCTGGATGGCAGGGGCGCGGACGGTGAGAATGGGTTCCCGTGGGAAAATGGGGGTGCCCTCCGGAACGGCCCAGATGTCGCCGGTGAATTGGAAATCCCTCAGATATTCCAAAAATTCCGGGGAAAAGCAGTCTTTGTCCCGGAGATAACTGATGTCCTCCTCGTCAAAATGGAGGTCCTGAATGTAGCGAATGACCTGCTCCAGTCCCGCCGCGATGGCGAATCCGCCCCCATCGGGGACGCTGCGGAAAAACACGTCGAAGTAACACATCCGGTCCTTCAGGCCGGTCTGAAAGTAACCGTTGCCCATGGTGAGTTCGTAAAAGTCGGTGAGCATGGTGTAATTGACATTGTGCTTCATGATGGAGAATCCCTCCCTGTCTATAGTGTCCTCCATTATAAGCTGTCTTGACAGCAAAAGCAAGCACAAAAGCGCCGGTCCGCGCCCCCCGTCTGAACCCGACGATGCGGGCCCGACAGGGGCGCGGACCGGGTATTCAAGACAGGGAACCTGCGGCAGTGAAGGGAGCCCAGTCCAGCCGGACATACCAGCCCTGGCCGTGGCGGCAAACGGGGCAGTTTTGGGGGGCAATGGTGGACTTGATAATCTCCCCGCAGTTGAGGCACATCCACAGGGTCTCCTCCTTTTCTGCGAAAAGCATGCCCTGGTCCAGCAGGTCCGCCATCATGCCGAAACGGTCGCCGTGGATTTTTTCAATCTGAGCGATGAGTTCAAATTGGCCGCCGATGAGGTCGAAGCCCTCCTCGTGGGCAATTTTGGAAAACTCAGCGTAGTCGTGCTCAAATTCCTGGTACTCGTTGTGACGGGCGGCTTTGAGCAGGTCCACAGTCTTGTCCGACAGGTCGATGGGATAGTTGCCGTCCACGGCGATGTTTTTTCCGGCGGAGGGCAGCAGCAGGTCGTAAAACACTTTGGCGTGGGCCCGTTCCTGGTCGGCGGTGAACTCGAAGGTCCGGGCCACCGCCTCCAGCTGTTCCTTGCGGGCGGCGCCGGCAGCGATGGTGTAGCGGTTGCGGGCCTGGCTCTCCCCGGCGAAAGAGCGCATCAGGTTCTCACGGGTCCGGCTCTTCATGAAGTCCACGTTTCCCTTGTGGTAGTTCTGGTAGGCGTTTTGCATATTGTTCCCTCCAAATGTATTTGGTAGGGGTAGTATGCCCGGTTTGGGAAAAATATTGTGGGGCCGGAATAAAACCGGGCGGGGATTTTCCCGCAGGTCGCCTACGGCCGCAAGGGGAAGAGCGCGGCGGTGAGGGGCTTGTATAAAAGCAGGGTGAGGGCGGCGTTCAGTCCCCCTTTGATGAGGTTGAAGGGCAGAAACACCGGGAGGAGCATCTGGGCCACAACCTGTCTGGGATACCCCATGTAGATGGGGGCAACCAGGTAATTCCAGAACAGCATGACGCAAACCATACATCCCCAGCCCGCCAAGAGCCCAACGGCGGCTCCCGGGAGTGTCTGCCTCTTTTTGTAAAGAAATGCGGCCGTACAGGCAAAGGAGCAGCTGGAAATAACGTTCATGACAAATCCCCACGGGCCGGTTTCGCTGATGGTAAGCAGCTCCGCGAGGGAGACGGCCAGAGCGGCGGCGAAGGAAGCAGACGGACCAAAGGCAAAGCCTCCGACGGCAATGATAACGTCCTTGGGATCGTACTTCAAAAAGAGCACCAGTGGAACCCGTCCCACGGCGGTGGCGGCGTAGGCCAGGGCGCAGAGCATTCCGATTGCCGTGATGGTTTTTGTTTTGCTGTTCATAAAAAAACCTCCTGAAAAAATTCACACCCGAACGCGGCAAGATGCCGTTCAGGCGTAAAAAAATTCAGGTGTGCCGGACATATCCTCGGGGCGAAGGGCAGATGGACGAAAAAAGCGCAAAAAGCCGGCGTCGCCGCTGACTGTTTCCACACACCTTCTTCGAATCCAGACTGTCACTGTCGGTTTTGGAATTACGCCAAATCAGCGCTTGCGCGCTCGCGGACTTTAGGCGCCCAGACCAAACCGCTTCTGCCGGTCTGACCATGGGCTGCTTTACCGCCGATCGGGAATTTCACCCTGCCCTGAAGACATTACCGCTATTCAGTTGTCAGCGGCAGTATATCAGATCGGACGGGCCGTGTCAATGATGGGCAGTCACCTCCGGCGAAACGGGGAATACACTGGATTGATGACGAATACCGGACAGGAGGGTTTATCATGCTTCGGGCAAAAAATATCTGGGTGGTGGGCGGCGACCCACGCCAGGCGGCGCTGGCGGCGCTGCTGGCCGACGACGGCCACAGTGTACATACTTACGCGCTGGAACGGGGAGAGAGTATGGACTGCGCGCCCTCCATGGCGGGGGCGGACCGGGCGGACTGTGTGGTGCTGCCTCTTCCGGCGGCGGGACCGAACGGGAAACTGAACGCTCCCTTGGCGGCGGAAGGGCACGAATTGCCGGAGGTGCTGGACGCCCTGCGGCCCGGACAGTTGGTGTGTGCCGGGATGGTGGATGAGGGCTTGAGATCGATGGCGCGGGAGCGGGGGCTGATCCTCCGGGACTACTTTGCCCGGGAAGAGCTGGCGGTGATGAACGCCGTTCCCACCGCCGAGGGCGCATTGCAAATCGCCATGGAAGAGCTGCCCATCACCCTGCATGACGCCCGGGTGCTGGTCGTCGGGTTCGGGCGGCTGGGGCGGGCGCTGGCCCCCCGCCTGCGGGCGCTGGGCGCGAACGTATGGGTGTCCGCCCGGCGGTATGAACAGCGGGCCGCCGCCGAGAGCATGGGGCTGAACAGCGAAGGAGTGGACCGGTTACCCGACTGGCTGTGCAGCTATGACGTGGTGTTCAACACGGTGCCCGCCCCGGTGCTTGGAGTGGAGGAGCTGGCGGCGTTGAAGGAGCGGGCGCTGGTCATCGACTTGGCCTCCCGTCCCGGCGGAGTGGATATGGACGCCGCCGCCACCTTGGGGGTGCGGGTGGTCTGGGCTTTGTCCCTGCCGGGGAAGGTGGCCCCCGTCACTTCAGGGCGGTACATCAAAGACACCGTTTATCATATTATGGAGGAATCAGACCTGTGAATCTGGAAAAATTAAGAGTGGGCTTCGCCTTCTGCGGATCCTTTTGTACCATGTCCAAGGCGCTGGACGCCCTGGAACAGACCGCTGCCCGGTTCGGCTCGGTGACCCCGATTGTGTCCGAGACGGTGGCGGGCACCGACACCCGGTTCGGTGCGGCTCACGACTTCATGCGGGAGATGGAGCGCATCTGCGGCAGGCGGGTGGTGGCCGACGTGGCCGGAGCGGAGCCCATCGGGCCTAAAGGACTGTTGGATGTGCTGGTGGTCTGCCCCTGTACGGGGAACACACTGGCCAAGCTGGCCCACGGCGTCACCGACACCGCCGTCACCATGGCCGCTAAGGCCCATCTGCGCAACGGAAGGCCGCTGGTTATCTGTCTGGCCACCAACGACGGCCTCACCGGGTCCGCCCCCAATCTGGGAACCATGCTCAACCGCAAAAACGTGTATTTCGTCCCCTTCGGCCAGGACGACTGCGATGGAAAGCCTGCCTCTCTGGTGGCGGACTTCACCCTGGTCCCCGCCGCCGTGGCCGCGGCTGCCCGCGGAGAGCAGCTGCAGCCAATTCTAGCGCAGGGATAGCCGCGCGGAGGGATGATTTTTCTCCTTGCAATCGGGGGAAAAAGAGCATATAATAATAAAAACCGCAGTGTGCGGAAATTGAATCTATAAAGGGAGTGAGATGCGTCGTGTCAGGCGATCCGTTTGGTCGAAGTTGGACAGTACAAACACGGCGCACCCGCTGAGCCGGCATCCGCTGCCTCCCCGTGCGCCCACCCCCGTCGGCTACAAGCCGATGGGAAAATTTACATGGGCTGCGGCGGGGGATTTTTTACCCTTTTCGCCGCGCCGGGAAAGGTGTGAGCGCGTATGCTGACCATCCACAAGACTGTGGACGGCAAAATGACCCAGCTGAATTCCGTGGTGGACGGATGTTGGGTAAATCTCATCAACCCCAGCGAAGATGAGCTGAAAACCGTAGCCGCCACCCTGGCGGTGGAGCCAACCTTCCTGCGTGCAGCGCTGGACGAGGAGGAGACTTCCCGCATCGACAAAGAGGACGGGTCCACCCTCATCATTGTGGACACCCCGGCCATGGAGCAGGATGAGACCGGCGTAGTCTACTCCACTCTGCCTATGGGCATTATCGTCACAGACAAGCATATCATCACTGTGTGCCTGAAGGAGACCTCGGTGGTCCGGGCCCTCCAGAACGGCGTGGTGCGGGACGTACGCACCGAACAGCGCACCCGGTTCATTCTGAACATTTTGCTGCTGGTGGCAAAACGGTACTTAAACTACCTGAAGCAGATCGACAAGACCTACAACCACATGGAGCGCCAGCTGTACAGATCCCAGCGGAACAAGGAACTCATCCAGCTGCTGGACCTGGAAAAGTCTCTGGTCTATTTTAATACATCCCTGAAAGCCAACGAAGTAACCCTGGAAAAGATTTTGCGGGGGCGCATCGTCACTCTCTACGAGGAGGACCACGACCTGCTGGAGGATGTGCTCATTGAGGTCCGCCAGGCCATTGAGATGGCTCAGATCTATTCCGATATCATCTCCGGTATGATGGACGCCTTTGCCTCCGTCATCTCCAATAATCTGAATGTGATCATGAAGCTGCTGGCCTCCGTCACCATTCTCATGACAGTGCCCAACATTGTGTTTGGTTTCTACGGCATGAACGTGGCGGCCCTTCCCTTTGCCGGGAGCTTCTGGCCCCCTCTGCTCATCTCTGTGGCCATCATTGTGGTGGCGGGAATCATACTGAAGAAAAAGGACCTGCTCTGAATGGAATCGTTTGCGGGGAACAAGACCGGGTGTGAATACAGCCGCGCTCTGGCAAAAGAAATTATCCTTTTCGGAATCCCCGGCAGAGACGAAACCTATTTTATAATAGAAGCGCCGCTTTGCTTTTTTGTTCTCAGCTTTAAAAAAAGGACCCTTCCGATGGGGCGGAAGGGTCCTTTTTATGGCTTGCCGGGATGATTATGTCTGGTTGAGCAGCTCATCCATCAACAGGCCGTACAGCTTGGCCAGTGCCATCAGGTTGGCGGTGCTGGGGTCCGAGGTGCCGTTTTCCCACTTGCTGACCGCCTGACGGCTGACGCCCACGCCTCGGCCACATACTCCTGGGTGTAACCGGCGGCAGTGCGGTGGGCCTTGAGGGTTTCGCCTAAGTTTTTGGCCTGCTCGGGCGGGTTCCCGCCGCCGGTGCCGGAGCGGAGATATTTCCGCAGGGCCCGGATGATCAGCACAATGAAGTAGATGAAAAGGGCCCAAAGGGCGATGTTGAGCAGCAGCACAAATGGGGCTGCGATGGGTGCTCTTGTCATGACATTACCTCCTTTTGATGGGCCCATCTTATCAAAAAAGGGCGGTTGCGTCCACCAAATATAGGGCAACTATTGGTTGCGCGGCGGAGATTTCAAGAGCTCCGGTTATATCATGGACCGAGACCCTGTTCGCGCCGCCCCGGCCCAGTGCTTTCCTTTATGTTTTCCCTTTACAGGCCCAAAACGCCCTTGATAACTCCCTCCATCCGGGCGGCGCTGTCCTGAACCACGCGCTCTCTGAAGCGGCCGCAGCGGTCCAGCGTAAAGCGCGGTGGCATGGCCCAGGTTGCTTTGTACGGTTTTGATATTGTCCCCCAAAGTGTCCTTTTGGCACAACTCCCTGGGGGTGGTGTCATTCGTACACAGAGGTCAAGGACCATACTTTTTCTTTGAAAAGAAAAGTACCAAAAAGAAACTTTTAATCCCAAAACTGCGTTTTGCTACGGGTTCAGTTTAGAATTTCCAAGTGATCGACACGTTCTGCCGGCCTGTTGCCGGGTGCTTCTCGCTAATTTCGATTTTTTCGATCAGGCCGACTACCAGCTCACGAGGAACGGTTTCCAGTTTGAGTAATTCCTGGGCCCGCTCCAACAAGTCGGTTTGCTGTTGGCTATCCTCCCGTTGGAAAAGCTCCTCGCTGATGACACCAAGCCGTCGCTCCAAGCGGCTTTTTTCGTCCAGAAAAGATCGATTTATCTCCACAAACTGGCCCTCGCTGATGATCCCGGCCACCTTGTCTAAGTACAGCGTTTTGAGGGCCTGACTGCGCTTCTCCAGTTGATCGGTAAGGGTTTTTCGTTCCTGTTTTAATGCTTCCTGTCGGATGTCCTTCTTGGGTTCGATGTCGTTAGCGTCCAGCTCATAGTAGGTCTGGACATAGTAGCGGATGCGGTCGAACACCAGGTCGATGAGCTGATCCAGTCGGACGGAGTGGCGGGTACATAACTTTTGTTTGCCGCTGTCGGCGTACAGCTTACAGCGCAAATAGCTTTGCTTGCCGTTGGAGCACTTACTCATAGTGGAGCCGCACTCGGCGCACTTCACCAGCCCGGACAGCAGGTGGGCTTCGCCGGAGCCGTCGGTTTTGGTGCGCAGCTTGAGGGAACGCTGGACGGCGTCGAAGGTAGCCCGGTCAATGATGGGCTCATGAGTGCCCTCCACCCGGTACCACTGATCCTCCGGGGTGTCGATGATGACCTTGGATTTGTAGCTGACCTTTTTTCGCCGCCCCTGAATCATCACCCCAATGTACATCTCATTGGTGAGGATGCGGCCCACCGTCACCTTGTTCCACAGTCCGAAGTCGTTCTTCATTGGGTGGTTACAGGTCCAGCCGCGCTCCGCCTTGTACCGGGTGGGATTAGGAATGCCCTGCTGATTCAGCAGATAAGCGATGTTCTGGCGGCCGCGACCCTCCAACGATAGTTGAAAAATCTGCCGCACCACCTCCGCCGCCTCTGGGTCGGGGATGATATGGTTTTTGTCCACCGGGTCTTTTTTGTAGCCATAGATGGGAAAACCGCCGATATACTTTCCCTCCCGCCGCTTCAAATCAAACACCATGCGGACGTTCTCGGACAGGTCTTCCAGGTACCATTCGTTTACCAGGCCGTTAATCTGCCGGGCTTTTTTATTTCCTTTCACTTCGGTATCGGCGTTGTCCGCCACGGAGATGAAACGGATGCCCCAGATGGGGAACAAGCCGTGGATGTACTTCTCCACCAGTTCCATGTCGCGGGTAAACCGAGACTGGGACTTACATAGGATGATTTGGAACTTTTTCTGTTTGGTTGCCTGGATCATGCGGTTGAAATCGGGTCGGCCGCTATCAATGCCGGAGAGGTCTTCGTCACAGTAGATGGCGTAAATATCCCAGCCGTGGTCGATGGCGTAGTGGGTCAGCAGGGACTTCTGGTTCTGGATGCTCTCGGACTCGGGCTGATGCTTGTCCTCATCTTCCTTACTCAGTCGTGTATAGATCGCGCAGAGGATTTGTTACACCCCCTTAAAGGCATAACTGCTCACTGCTATGATACAGCAGGAACAGACGGACCGCAAAGACTTATTTGACGATAAAACGACACAGGTATCATTTGTGGAGTTCTTTTGTGAGCCAGGTGGTAATAGTCTGATGAATGGTTTTGCCGGGGAGATTGGCACCAGATGGATGGTATTCGATAAGAGTCAAAAGTGGGTCTTTCACAAAATCGCCTCCAAATAAATCCTATGCGGCGACGACCGCGAACATGAAAACACCCTCTGTTCCCATTGAAACGGAGGGTGTCTTTGTATGCACTTTATTGACCAAATTTGTCACAACACAGATATTTCCAATTTATTCCTGTCGGTCTGTCTGGGTGAATTTTGTTCTTAAGTTTTTCCTTTTCTGTAAAATGATACGGGCCATTCATATTCAGCGGTGCCATTTACTTCATTCCTCCTCTAATCTAATTAGGTTCAATAAACGATATAATAATTGAATTATTTTATCACACTATACGGGACCGGTCTATATAACTGCCGGAAGCTTTTAATATAATTTTGCCTTATTCTACACGAACCCGATCCAAGAGCGTTTCCCGCTCATTGGGTATCTCCCCGCTGAGTACCTGCTCCAACAGCCCCTCCAGCACCCGCCCCACCTCCGGGCCAGGCGCTATACCCGCAGCAATCACATCCCGACCATTCACCGCCAGATCCTTCAGCGTAAGGCACTGTCCCTCCAACAGGACCCGCTCCGCTTTGGCCCTGATCTCCTCTAATTCTACCAAACAGCTCTTCACTTTTTCTGGAGCCTGTCCCACGTTGTCCGCCTGCTTGACCTCCAGGAGCTGAAAAAAAGCCTCCGGCCCCAGCCGGTTGAGCCAGCGGCGAATGACCTGGCTCCTGGGCGGCAGCTGGGCGTCGTGGCGCTCCACCAGCAAAACCACCCGCTCCCGGGTCTTGTTATCGAACTTCAGCGCCCGGAGCATCTGCTCCGCCATCTGTGCGCTAATGGCAGGATGGCCGTAGAAGTGGTCGATTCCCTTTTCATCAGTGGATTTGCAGCTGGGTTTACCGATGTCGTGAAGCAGCATGGCCAGCCGCAGGGTCACATCGGCGGGGGCCGCTTCCACCGCGTGAATGGTGTGCTCCCAGCCACCCCAGCAGTGCCAGGGATCGTTTTGCTCCAACGTGACAAGCGGCCCCAGCTGGGGCCAGAACCGACAGAACACGTCCGGGTATTGCTGCAAAATGCTCCCTGCGCCTTTGCCCACCAGCAACTTGCACAGCTCTGCGTTGATCCGTTCCGCCGCCACATGGTCCAGCGCGGCCCGGTTTTTGTGGACAGCTTGAGTGGTACGCTCCTCAATGTCATAGCCAAACGCGGCAGCGAACCGCAGCGCCCGCATCACCCGCAGGCCGTCCTCCCGAAAGCGCCGGTCCGGCTCGCCCACGCAGCGAATCAGCCCGACCTTGATGTCTGCCCCGCCGCCATAGGGATCGCGCAGATTACCGTGCAGATCCATGGCGATGGCGTTCATGGTGAAATCTCGGCGGGCTAGATCTTTCTCCAGATTGGGCACAAACCGCACAAAATCCGGGCGGCGGCTGTCGGAATAGGGCCCCTCAGTGCGGTAGGTAGTGATCTCGTAGGGCTCACCCTCTACCAGTACCGTGACAGTGCCGTGTTTTAGGCCGGTCTCAATGACCCGCCAGCCCGCGAAGCACTGTTCCGTCTTTTCCGGCAGGGCGGAGGTACAGATGTCCCAGTCATGGGGTTCCATGCCCCGCAGCAGATCCCGCACGCAGCCACCCACCAGATAGGCCTCATGGCCCGCGCCGTTCAGCGTCTGGAGGATGTGCCGTGCCCCGGAAGGAATATTAAATTTCATTCTGCACTAACCCTCTCGTTGACCTCTGCCTGGAACGCCTCGATTCGGGCCAAATCAGGTGTTTCCGATATTGATGTGTTTTGCTTAGCGTAGTCCAGCCGCTCTTCCAGGTGGTGTCCGCGTTGTCATCTATCATCTGCTCAAAGTTTCCCATGTCCAGCAGGTCAGCCTTGCTGCTCAGCATGTAGCTTCGGATATCAATGTCGGAACCCTCTACGTTGGTGCCGTAGGAATAGCTACCACCGCAGGTGAGGAAGATGATATTCTTCCCCAGGTGCGGATCGGTTTTCAGAAAGCCATATTCCGGCTGCTCGAGAAGAATCAATGCGGCCACCTCAAATCCATGTAGTCCTCTTTAGGACAGTTTATTGAATTGAGATAGTTAAGTCAAGAAAAAACGTGGAATTCATTTTTCCTGATTTAGGCGCTGTTTGAAAATTGGAACTGTGCCCAACGGTGAGGGATTCTTTCGCTAGACGAAGCCAATTTGACGCAGGAATACTTGGTGTATTCCAAGGAAAATTGGAAAAGTATGGCGGAAAAAGAGCCGCCGTTT
>ERZ808028.777-NODE-777-length-23027-cov-6.660610_pt1 | contig 23027 bp, 22 predicted proteins | sample MGYA00380184_ERZ808028 | MGnify/ENA primary metagenome ERZ808028 (study PRJEB31490, sample SAMN06133397) | mouse gut metagenome | isolation source: J8_1 | host: mice | place: China: Chengdu | collected 2015-05 ...
ATAGGAGCCGACGTAAAGAGTTATGCTATCTAACATACATCAAAAAGAGGTAAGATAACACCCTCTGCAAAAAAGGTTACGTTATCTTACCTCAACAAAGATATAACCTGAAATGCCGTCATCCTCATACCAGCGATCAATGACGATACCCCGCTCGGCGGCATATTGGCTGATAATAAGTTTTTGGTTTTCAATAGAGACATAGTTTCTTTTATCATCATCTCTTGATAAGCGGACATATCCGGCATTCATAGTTAGTCCTCCGTAAAATTTTGAAGCAAGATTAAAAAACATCCGAAATAGTCAGGTGCGTAATATCCAAGGTGGGATACGAACCAGCTACCAGTCGCTTAGCAGGGTCATTGTGCTGAGCAATGATTTTTAATAAGCTGTTTTAGTCCGGTGTGAATATCTTTTTTATCTGTTCCATCAAAATAAGTAACAATGCGGAAACCACATTTTGTTAATCCTTCTTTGATCTGTTCATACTCTTCTTTTGTAGAAAAACTATTGAACCAGAGATAATAAGTAGGTTTTTTCATGGAATCTCTTTTCTGTCTGCCTTGTTGCTATTTTATGCTGAAATTTTGGAAATGTGTCTGTCGGAAACCATATCATAGAACTTTTTAAAATCTTTAGTTATTGCGCATGTTGTGCTTCAAATATTTAAAGAAGATGAATAATTGCATTTTTGCAATTATAAAATTGACTATTAGTTGTAAAGCAGATAAAATGGATATGAAGAGATAAAAAGTGGATCGGAGGTAATGAGTTTTGACATTTGATCTCTCTAAATTTGATGAATACAAAGAAGATAATCGCAGGGAAGTAAAGAAAGCAAAAGGCGGTCTGCCGGATAGTATATGGGAAACCTATTCGGCTTTTGCTAACTGTTATGGCGGCGTTATTATTCTTGGCGTTACGGAAAATCCAGACGGCACATGGCGTACTACGGGGCTTGAAAATGAGAGGAAACTGTTAAAAGATTTTTGGGATACCATCCATAACAAAAAGAAAGTCAGTATGAATCTTTTGATGGATAAAGATGTGGAATTGTTTACGGAGGAAAAGACCGGAAATATTATTATGGTCATTTATGTTCCGGCTGCGGCAAGAGAGGATAAACCAATTTATATAAACGGTGATATGTTTGGGAAAACGTTCCGCAGAAACTGGGAAGGCGATTATCATTGTTCCATACAGGAAGTAAAGGCGATGTTACGGGACCAGCCGGAAAACACAATGGATATGAAGGTTCTTGATCATGTGCCGCTTTCCTATATCAGCAGGGAGTGTGTGGAAGGATATCGTAACCGTCATTCGGCATATAAGCCAGGGCATCCATGGGTAAAACTGGGATATGATGAATATATAGAGCAGATAGGTGCGGCTACTATATCTGATGAGGATGGAAAGCTGCATCCGACAGCTGCAGGGCTTTTGATGTTCGGCGAGGAGTATCATATTGTCAGGGAATTTCCGGAATATTTTCTTGACTTTAGAGAAATGCTTGATCCGTCTATGCGTTGGACAGACAGGATGCAGTCAAGCTCTGGAGAATGGACGGGGAATCTGTTTGATTTTTACTTCGCTGTATATAACAAACTCTTAAAAAATATTAAAACGCCATTTAAGCTGGAGAGTGGTATACGGATTGATGATACACCTGTTCATAAGGCACTTAGGGAAGCTTTGGCAAATTGTCTTGTGAATACAGATTTTTATCTGCCGAGGGCGGTGGTTATCAAGGTTGACAGAGAAAAAATTGTAATGGAAAATCCAGGAAGTATTAGGACAGGAAAAAAGCAGATGTTGAAAGGCGGTATTTCTGATCCTAGGAATAAAACGCTTATGAAGATGTTTAATCTGATCAATATTGGTGAACGAGCAGGGAGCGGTGTGCCAGATATTTATTCGGTGTGGAAAGATGAAGGGTGGGCAGAACCAATCGTTGAGGAACAGTATGGGCCGGATCGGACAATATTGACGCTTTCGCTTATGAAGAAAAGGGAAGAAGAGATAAAAAACGATAAGTCAATTAGTAAAAAACGACCGATAAAAACGACCGATAAAAAACGACCGATAAAAACGACCGATAAAAGTAATGATAATAGAGAGAAAACTATTATGTTCTTAAAAGCGAATGGAACATCTAAGACTGTAGATATTGCAGAATATATTGGGCTGAGTGATAGAAGGATGAGAACGATTTTAAAAAACATGAAAGAGGAAGGGATTATTATCTCAAAAGGGAATAATAGAAACAGAGTTTATCGGCTCAAAGAGTAAACGGAGGAAATGATAAAAAATATGATAAACAATAAGCAGATGGGTGGGGTATCTGTATATGGCTGAATTAACAGGAAATATACATGAAAAAATTGGTGACTTGCGGATTGAGAGAGGGTTGACCAAAAAACAGGTAAGTGAGGATTTGGGAATTCCGGCTTCACAGCTTACCAGAATAGAGAATGAAAATATCAAGAGTATCGGACACGATTTGATTATAAAGTTTGCTGATTATTTTGGAGTCTCTACAGATTATTTGTTAGGGAAGACGGATATAAGATTTCGTAAAAATGTTGAACTTAGCAAGCTGGGGTTGTCTAATAAGGCATTGGTAGTATTATTGTCCGGTATGGTAGATATGCAGTTGCTCAGTCAGATCATAGAAAATAAATATTTTGTTTCTTTAATGAATTATGCGGAAAGCTATTTTAAGGGAGAACATGAGAAAGGTTTTCTTAGCAGAAATGAAATGATTGATATGGCGGTGACAGATATAGCTGAATATATTGAACAGCATCCATCTGCTGTGAGGGCAGGGCAGAAGGATATCCGACAGTTAAGAGCACAGAAAGTTTCCGGAACAGAAGTTGATTTAGAAAAACTAAAATCTATCTTTATGATGATTATGAAAGATGTAAAGAAACAATACGGGGAAAAAGAAGATGATATATCAGAAGAGGAAATATGTGAGCAGATTAAAGAGATGCACAGGAAAGCGTTGGTTGAAAAGCAGTCACAAAAATTAGATGTGGGAGCTATGGCTGATATTACAGCACAGATGATTGCACCGTTAGGACTGAATGAGGAAAATATGCAGGCGTTTAAAAATCTGGTCGAAAATGTATTGAGGGCGTTTGGCGATGGCAATATAAAAAATGATCTATAGCAAAATTGATGAAGCCGGGGTTTGGGGTGTCCCCAACAATCAACACGAAGATATCTTTGGAGGACGGAGTGTGTTTCAGAATATCCAAAGGGATATTCTGAAACATTGCTTGCCACGATTATCGGAAATTTCTGATAGCTTTGACAAGCAGCTACAGGAAGGAGTGTAATACATATATGTTTGATTTTGGAAATGCCAATGAAGGACAACGAAAGGCGATAGCTGCCGCTGACGGACCCATCCTTATCACGGCAGGTCCCGGAACCGGAAAGACCTATACACTTGTTCAAAGGGCAATTTATCTTATAGAGGAATGCGGCGTAAAGCCGGAGAGTATCTTTATTGCCACTTTCACGGAGAAGGCCGCCAAGGAACTGATTACAAGAATCACAAATGAACTGTCAGATCGTGGCATTGTAGCAAATATCATCGAGATGTATATCGGTACATTCCATTCGCTTTGCCTTCGTATTTTAAAGGAGCATTTACTTCACAGGAATGTTTACCTCGAATCAGGGAGACCTTTCTGTGCATTATTACGATCCTGAATCTGGCAGAATTCGTCAGTACTATCCTGACTTCCTTGCGAAGATGGCAGACGGTTCTTATCAGTTAATTGAGGTTAAAGGTGACAACAAGATTGATAATGAAGTCGTTAAGGCAAAGGCAGCCGCTGCGGAAGAGATGGCTGTGGCAAGCAGTGTAAAGTATCTGATGTATGCGGGGAGTCAGATTGTTAATACGCACATCTTAGAAGATGTGCCGATCGTGGTACAGGAGACAATATCATTGGAAGGTCAATAAACTATTTAGTTAATGAAAAATCCTTGAAAATCAAGGGCTTTTCGTTGAAATATACACGAGTGTAAGAGCGATAGAATAAAGAGGTTTTTATATGGAGATGCACTATATAAGAGAAATTTCAAAAGCATTAGCAGAGAAACATGCAGCGGTAATGGTAGGTGCGGGATTTTCGAGAAACGCAGATAAAGTAGGCAATACGGAAAATGAGTTTCTCACTTGGAATAAGATGTCAGATGTCTTTTATGAAAGGCTTTACGAGAGCAAAGAGGAGCCCGGAAAAGAGTACAATAGTTCTCTTCGACTGGCTCAGGAAGTCGAGATCGCAATTGGAAGGCCGACTTTAGAAGCTATGATCAGAAAAGCGGTGCCAGATCAGGATTATGTGCCGTCAGATTTACATAGTAGTTTAATGCAGCTTCCATGGAATGATGTTTTTACTACAAACTATGATACATTGTTGGAACGTGCTGCTGAATTCGTGGTAAATCGAAGGTATAATGTTGTGACTTGTCAAGAAGATTTGGTAAACAGTAATGATGCTCCAAGAATTATCAAACTTCATGGTTCTTTTCCTGCTCAACGTCCATTTATCATCACAGAAGAGGATTACAGAACATATCCGGTGCGTTTTGCAGCAATGGTAAATACTGTGCAACAGGCGTTATTAGAAAATGTATTTTGCATGTTAGGATTTGCCTGTGAAGATCCTAATTTTATTGAATGGATTGGCTGGATACATGATCATCTAGGAAAGAGCAGTTCTCAGAAAATTTATATGGTATCCGTGTCGCATATCTCCGATGCAAAGCAGAAGATGTATTTTTCAAGAAATATTATTGTGATTGATTTGGAGAAAATTTGGCCGGAAAAGTCCATTCATGACAGATTAAAAGATTTTTTTGCTCAGCTTGCCAAGGATGTGGAGGAGAGAGAGCAGAAGAAGGTATGGGGAGAATTAAAAACTATTAATTTGCAGGAGAAAGATGCGTTATCCGAAAAAGCAAAAAAATTGCGTCACTTGAGATTAAGCTATCCCGGTTGGATATTTATGCCATGGGAAATTAAAAACAGAATGCGCCGTTTTATGGATTTTGAAATTGCTCATGTATGTGAATATGAGGGACGAAAGAGTTTTCTGAAAGCTCCTTATTCCGAACAGCTTGAAATTATGTTTGAATATTTGAAGATCCATGATATAGCGGGCAGGCCAATTCTATCACAGGTGGCGGAGCTATTCCTGAAAAGCATGAAAGAAGCAGACAAAGAAGAGCGGGATACTGTCAACCATGATCAATACAAAAGAAAATCAGATGAAAAAAAGCAGTATATATGGCTGCAGCTTTACAGAACATATCGGGAACTTGCAGATTGGGAGTTGATGAAAGAATGTCGCAGCAATATTCAGGTAGAAACACTCGGCTATGAGGAAAGACAATTTCTTTATGCGGAAGAATGTAAATATTATTTATTCCGCTTTCAGCATAAAGAATTATCTGACAATTTGGAACAGTGGCGGATTGCGGGCAGCGATGTTTACTGGCCGCTGATTAAAGCATATTTTTATGCTAATATTGGGGAAAAAACTAAGGCAGAAGTACTGCTGATGGATGATTTGACAGCAGTTAGAAAACAGTTGACGAAAAAACCAGATGACGCATTTCTGTCTTCCATAGAGGAGAGTGTGGTATCTTTATTAAATTTTATTCGTCAAGATGGAAGAGAGGCGGAATTTGAAAAATGTTTCCATGGTGGGGAACTGTCATGGTGGGATGAAAATAATAATTATTGTCTGCGGCTTCAAGCGGCTAAAAAAGAAAGACCGGAGCAATCGGAAAATTATCAATTTAATCTTGGAAAGTCTTACTCTTTAAATTTTGGAAATGATATTAGCGATGAAATGACAGCTTTGGAGTATTGGCGTTTCCTGGAACAGACCGGGCATGCATTTCGGCTGGGCATGGTTGCGAATAAGGCCGGATTGGAAGGTTCGCTCAGCCGATTATGCATATATTATCCTTATTGGAGTGTTGTCCAGATTCTTGTTGCCAGAGAAGAAAAGTATTTGAATTATCTTTATGGCAGAGTACAACTGAGTTGTATGACAGCGCAGAAGACAGATGCAGAAGTGGAAGAATATCTGAATATTTTCGCAGTATTAATCAATCAAGTTGGCGAAAGACATGCGGCATATCCGCGGACAATCTATGATCAGGCGGCGGGGATTTTGCCAATACTCATAGCAAGATTATGCTCTAAATGTACTGCGGGGATGTTGGAGCGAATTTTTGAAATGCTTGTTGAGCTGAATTCAAGAGAGAAGTTGTATAATTTCCGTAAAATGAATGAATTGTTCCGAGGACTATTGGCGGCATATACAACAAAGCAGCAGATGGAAAAGCTGCCCCAACTTCTTACATTCCCCATGAAATCAGACCGACTGGCAGGATATGTTGATCCAATTGTTTATATAAACGTGCCGGAAGAAAAAATTATTTTGAGCAGAGAACTCTATGTCAAGACTTTACAAACGATTCGTCAGAATCTTGAAGATGCAGATCCAGAAGTACGGCAGTGTGCACTGGATCGATTGACTGTTCTGCATCAGGTGGCAGAGCTGCAGGTAGCAGATGAGAAGCTTTTGTTTGGTAAATTACAGGAAAAGAGAAATGATTATTTATTATATTCTCTCAAAAAAAGAAAATCAGGGAAGCATTTGGATGATATTATGCAAAGAACAATTTTGCTTATGCAGTCTGATGGCAATGGCGGCATTTTTAGTCCTGGGGGAAGCAATTATGCAGAACTGATTTATATCATGAAAGATGTTCATTTTGCAAATTATGATTTGGTCGCTATCTTTCAGGCTCTGACGGGAGTATTGACGGCATGTGAAAAATGGCATTACCATGTAGAGACTCATGAGAGGATTAGAGAGTGCTGCATGATTGCTCATGGGATTATGATTTCTCTCTACAAAGATCAGAAAAATCATTTGCAAAAGGAAATTGTTACAGAAATTGATCGTTTTTTGGATGTTGCAGAACACGTTTACCTTCAAGAGGGTTCTTTGATGCTCTCGCGAACATGTATGATAGAAGAAAAAGACATGAGTAGACAGGAAGTGCAGAGAAGATTCTGGCTGTGTAACGATGATGGTCTGGATTTGTTATGCAATTTTCTATGGCAATTGATTCACTTTAAGATAAATATTAAGAAAAATAAGGGCTTACAGAAGAACTTACGAGAAATTACAGAAATTATGGTATATAGGTTTCTACGGGAGGAAGCGGAGTTTGCAGAACAGATTCTGAAGACATTGGAAGTACTGAATCACTTAAAGCAGCTTGAAAGGGAAATGTTGCCGCTGATAGACGCAAAAATGAAAATGCTTCTTGAAAGAACACAGGTCAGCAAGGAAGATTCAGAAGAGACAGCTATTAGAAAAATTCGTTCGAGAATTGTGGCGTGCAGGCTTGCATGTGAACTTTTTAAAGGTGGTTATAAATCAGAGATTTTGACGGAGTGGCGAAATGTTACCAAAGATCCGAATGAATTTGTGGAAGTGAGGAAAGCAGGGGAATTATAAACCCGTTTCCCTGTTTTTATATACTAATCGTGGATAAGTGATTTGTCAGTTTCACAGCCCAATTATACATTATCATAATAGACGCTAAATTTACATTGTGATGTGACAAACGCCTGCCCTGCCGCCGAGCACATCTTTGCCTTTCAGCATATCCCATGTAAAATCATCGATAGGTTCCCTTGCCACAAGGAAGTTGCCGGCGCGCTGTGTAAGCTGGGCAAAGTTGACGGCGGAATCTTCCATGCCTTCCGCATAGCTGTAGATCGTCGCCTCCGCACCCATAAAGCCGATATCGGCCTCTCCGGACAACAGGGCGGTCATGGTCTTGTCGGCGCCGTAGCCGGTCACCAGTTCCACATCCAGCCCTTCCTCCGCAAAATAGCCTTCCTCGATCGCCACATACATGGGCGCATAGAAAATGGAATGCGCCACTTCGTTTAACACCACATGAGTCTTATCTGCCGTGGGTTCTTCTGAACCGCAGCCTGCGAGCAGCGCGGCCGTGCCAAAGAGCATGACTGCGCTCATCAGCAGTGCAATAAGTTTTTTCTGTTTTTTCATAGGTTCTCCCGTATTTGGTTTTATACATTATATGCGGAAAAGAAAAAAAGTGATATAAAGTATTGCTTTCATACATAAAAAGTGATACTATTATACATAGTATTAAAAACTAGATAATAAAGAGAACAAAACAAAAAGGAGGCAGATGAGATGAACGAAAACATAAAGATAAAAAATATAACATTGGGGAACATACTGGCAAAGGGCATCAGAGTGCTAACGGTGCCGCCGATCCTGATCACCGGGATGTTGGTGACATTGACGGTATCCTTAGATAATTTCTGCAGCAGCATGACACAGATGATACTGGCTGTTTTACTTTTGGGGCTTGTGCCGATCCTGGCGTATCCGATCCAGAAACTTCTGCCGTCGAAGGGGGAAGTGAGGGAAGAACAGCGCAATCTGGCGTTTGTGCTGACTTTTGCGGGCTACCTTACCGCATTGATCTTTTCCGTTGCAGGAGGCTGCGGCAGGCAGCTTCAGTATATCATTGTTTCCTATTTTATTTCCATGTCGCTGCTTGTTTTTTTCAACAAGGTGCTGCATGTGCGCGCCAGCGGCCATGCCTGCAGCGTCACCGGGACATTGTATTTTCTGTCATTCTTTCTGGGAACAGGGGCGATCATCCCCTGTGCCTGCATTGCGATAGCGGTGGTGTGGTCTTCCCTGCATCTGGAGCGGCACACGATACAGGAGATCTTCTGGGGATCGGCGGTGTGCCTGCCCTGTATCCTTGCATCGGTGTTCATTCTGTAAATAGGAGCAATAAAAACAAAGAGTCCGGTCGGCCGGACTCTTTTTAAACATTTCATTCGGACAGAGAATTTACATAGTTCTTGATCGCTTCAAAGCTTTCCTTGCTGATCACATGCTCGATCTTACAGGCATCCTGCACGGCGGTTTTTGCCGGGACACCGAGCCTCTCAAGCCAGGCGGAAATGAGCAGATGCCGTTCGTAGATCATTTCGGCGATCTCTTTTCCGCTTTCCGTGAGATAGATAAAGCCCTGCTCGGAGACGGTGATCTGATTTTTTTCCTTCAGATTTTTCATGGCGACGCTGACGCTGGGTTTTTTAAAATCCAGTTCGTTGGCGATGTCCACGGAACGGACCACGGGCAGTTTTTTACTCAATATAAGAATAGTTTCCAGATAATTTTCAGAGGATTCGTTTATAAAATTTTTCATACCACCATTCCAATTCCACTGCGGTTTTCTGCTGATCTGCACAGCGCATGCCTGCGGCTGCTTTACAGACTACAGATCTGTTTTATGAGGCTTTCTGTATTGTTATCAAGTATAGCACAGTTTTTGAGGGATGACAAATAAAACAATTCTTATCCCGGTTTCGTTTCAGGCGTTTTTTGTGAAAAAATAATAAAATTTTTTTGATATTTGGTATTGACAGCTAATGACTGTTAGAATATACTAACTAATAAAAGAAGAAACAAATTAAAGATAGTTATATAGAATAATGAGTGCAGATAACTAACACGGAAAGGAGATCATTATGCCGCTTACAATGGTGAATCCGGAAGAGACACAGGTTATCAGAAAGGTCGGAGGAAAGGAGGAAACGAGAAAATTTCTGGAGGGAATGGGCTTTGTGACAGGCGGTGAAGTGACCGTTCTCTCAAAAGCTATGGGGAATGTGATCGTTTCGATAAAAGGCTCCCGCATAGCGATCGGGCGGGATATGGCAAATAAGATCATGGTTTAAGGATCAGGGAGAAAGCGGAAGCGGTACAGGCTGGAAAGTAAAGTTTATTGGCCGGGAAAGGAGATATTATGAAAACATTGAGAGAAATACCCTGCAATCAGACAGTGAAGGTTGTGAAGCTGCATGGCGGCGGGGCGATCAAAAGGAGGATCATGGATATGGGCATTACAAAGGGTGTTCAGGTGTATGTCAGAAAAGTGGCGCCGCTCGGCGATCCCGTGGAAGTGACGGTGAGGGGATATGAGCTGTCGCTTCGGAAAGCGGACGCGGAGATGATAGAGGTGGAATGATACAAAGGCTCTGCAATGCCTGATGGCCCATCAGACGGGCAGCTGAGCCGGATCAGGGATTATCAGCCGGATACCGGTATTGCAGGGACTGTTATGAGACGGATATGAAAGGAAAGGTGGTAAAAATGGAAATCAAGATCGCACTGGCGGGAAATCCGAACTGCGGCAAAACGACATTATTTAATGCGCTGACAGGCGCTAACCAGTTTGTGGGAAACTGGCCCGGCGTAACAGTGGAGAAAAAGGAAGGAAAGCTGAAAGGGAATAAGGAGGTGACGGTCACGGACCTGCCCGGCATCTATTCTCTTTCTCCCTATACATTGGAAGAAGTGGTGGCGAGAAACTATCTGATCCAGGAAAAGCCGGACGCTATCATCAATATCGTCGACGGTACAAATATTGAAAGAAACCTTTATCTGAGCACGCAGATCCTGGAACTGGGGATCCCGGTGGTGATAGCAGTCAACATGATGGATATCGTGCAGAAATCCGGCGACAGGATCAGCACGGATAAACTGGCGGAAAAACTCGGCTGCAGCGTGGTGGAGATCTCTGCTTTAAAGGGAACCGGCATTGATGCGGCGGCAAAAAAAGCGGTCGAACTGGCACGCGGAAAGAAAGCGTCAAAGCCGGTTCATAAGTTTGCTCCGGAAGCAGAAAGCGTGATCGACACAGTGGAAAACCTGTTGATGGGCAAGATGCCTGCCGGGCAGGAGAGATTCTTTGCGATCAAGCTGCTGGAGGGCGACGACAAGATCAGGGAGATGATGAGCGGCTCTCTTGACGTATCGGCGGAAATTAAGAGGCTGGAAGAAAAGATGGACGATGATGTGGAGAGCATCATCGCCAACGAACGCTATACATATATTTCCTCGATCATCGGGGACTGTGTCGTCAGGGCGAAGGCGGGTGAGTTGACCTTATCCGACAAAATTGATAGAATTGTGACAAACAGGATCCTGGCGCTGCCGATCTTTGCGTTAGTCATGTGGGCGGTCTACTATATCGCCATGGTGACGGTGGGGGCTTTCTGCACAGACTGGACCAACGATGTCCTGTTCGGAGAGATCGTGCCGCCTGCCGTTGAGAGCGCGCTCTCGGCGATCGGCTGTGCAGACTGGCTTTCCGGATTGATCCTTAACGGCATCGTGGGCGGCGTGGGCGCCGTACTCGGTTTTGTGCCCCAGATGCTGGTGCTGTTTATTCTGCTGGCGGTCCTGGAGGGCTGCGGTTATATGGCGCGCATCGCCTTCATCATGGACAGGATCTTCCGTAAATTCGGCCTTTCCGGCAAGTCCTTCATCCCGATGTTAGTGGGCGTGGGCTGCGGCGTGCCGGGAGTCATGGCATCCCGTACCATTGAAAATGACAGGGACCGCAAAATGACGATCATGACGACCACGTTCATCCCCTGCGGTGCGAAAATGCCCATCGTGGGACTGATCGCGGGCGCGCTGTTCGGCGGCGCGGCGTGGGTGGCGACCAGCGCATACTTTATCGGCGTGGCGGCGATCGTCGTGTCCGGCATCATATTAAAGAAGACAAAAATGTTCGCAGGAGATCCGGCGCCTTTCGTCATGGAGCTTCCGGCTTACCATATGCCCACAGTCTCCTTTGTACTTCACAGCATGTGGGAGAGAGGCTGGTCCTTCATCAAAAAAGCCGGCACGATCATTTTATTATCCACCATCGTACTGTGGTTTTTGATGAGCTTTGGCTGGGCGGATGGAAGCTTCGGCATGCTGGAAGCGGAACAGCTTGATTCGAGCATCCTGGCGAGCATCGGCAATCTGATCGCATGGATCTTTACGCCCCTCGGTTTCGGCGACTGGCGGATGGCAGTGGCGACTGTCACAGGACTGATCGCAAAGGAAAATGTGGTGGCTACTTTCGGACAGCTATTCCTGCACGTGGCGGAAGTCAGCGAAGAGGGAGAAGAAGTGTGGGGCAATCTGGCAGCAGCCCTCACACCGGTGGCCGGCTATGCGTTCCTTGTATTTAACCTGCTCTGCGCACCCTGCTTTGCGGCGATGGGCGCCATCAGGAGAGAGATGAACAACGCAAAATGGTTCTGGTTCGCGTTCGGCTATCAGTGCATATTTGCCTATGTGATCGCGATGATCGTATACAGGATCGGCGGCCTGTTCTTCGGGGTTCCGTTCAGCCTCTGGACAGTGGCGGCATTTATCCTGCTGGCTGGCCTTCTGTATCTGCTCTTTCGGCCTTATCAGGTGAGCAGTACGCTGAAAGTGGACATGAAAAAGGCCGTTACAGCAAAATGATATTTACCGGATGATCGGCGAAACGGAAAAATCGGCATTCGGATCAGGACCGGGAGATATCGGACGGCGGAAAGGATGTGAAAAAATGGGCACAATAATAGTAGGACTGCTTCTCGCGGGCGCGGTGGCGCTTATCATCAGAAGTATGGTCCGTGATAAGAAAAAAGGGAAATCCCTGCAATGCGGCGCGGATTGTTCCCACTGCGGCGGACACTGCCATTGAGATTTGTCAAATAGTTTTTTCTCTTTATGTATAAATGCCGGAAAAACCAAGCGATGTAAACCGCTTGGTTTTTCTGTCGTCAGTATAAAGCCATTTGTAAAGCGCGCAGCCGTTATGGAGTCTCATTTTTGATCCGTTCCTGTAATTTTGCAAAGGCACGTTTTCGATCTTCCTCTGTGATCTCAAACTCGGGATCGCGGTCCTTCATTTCATTTTCTATCTTTTCCACATACTTATCGTATAACTCCGGAAATTCCTCGCACAATTTCATAAAAATCTTCCATGCCTCTATGACATCTGCCTTCATGTTAATATTCCTCCTTCTGTTTTGACTATAAGAATTTTAATCCTTAATATATTCACTATACACAATGCGTTCATTTTACACAATATGTTCATTTTGGGAATCAAAAGCCATAATGAAAAAGGATAAATATATAGGAGGGAGGGTGCCATGTACAATTATGATTCTCTTTGGAGGACAATGAAAGAACGCGGAGTGACAACTTACAGTCTGGTCAACCACTATAATATCAGCAGCCATACCATGAGCAATATCAGGCACAACGAGAACATTACGGTAGAGACATTGCACAGGCTGTGCCAGATACTGCATTGTCAGGCGAGCGATATAGTGGAGATCACCTTTGATGAAGGGGAGGATATTATTTATAAGGAGGTGAAAAAGAAGGAAGGGGGATGAAAACTGAGTAGACAAAAAAAGAGCCACTTGAAAATCAGGCGGCTCTAAGGTATAATCTGCTTGGAGAAGCTGATCGGACACGAAGTTCCGATTTGCCCTCAGTAAAATTTTAGCTAATTAAAGAAATAAGCGTCCAACTTTCTCAGGGTCGGGATGCTTATTTCTTTTTATGATTGTCTATGTAAGATAAAAGTGCAATAAATACTAACAATAGAGTTAAAACTTCCATTGTATTCATACGTCATCTTAAATCAAAGGCCCTTTTCGCAGTCTGGCTTAACACGCCAATATCCATTGGCATCACGCTCCAAAAGATGTTCGCCGATCATATCTCTGCGGATTGTGCAGAAATCGTCATGAAAATCTGCAATTATGATATTTACCTCCCGCTCGGAGTAGATACGGTCAAACTCAAATGACTGGGCTATGACTTCCAGAACGATACGTTCCTTCTTTTTCTGTGCAGGGATGGACTTTAGTTTACCGTATTCAAAAAATGCATGAATCACTTTTTGACGGTATTCGGCATCCCGCCGGGCCTGCATTTCTGCTTCGTCAGACTTTTCCTGCAGAATTTCCAATATATTCGTATCAAAAATTTCCTTTTTGAGAGAGTACATCATGTAATACTGATTCTTATAGGAAACAACTGCACCGGCGTCTGCCAGCTTTTTCAGATGAAAAGACACCGTAGGTGCCGTGAGGCTCAGCCTTTCAGCCAGCCGTTCTACATACATATCCTCCATTGCAAGTGACTTTAAGATCTGTAACCGGGACTTGTCTGACAAGCACTTAAACAGGCGGATCGCTTCTGTCTCTGTCATGATTCTTCCTCCCAAATAGTTGTAAACGTTTCCCTGATGCTGCCGACGGTGTCAAGTTTGATCTGCTCAACCTGCATCTTGACCGTGTCGTCATGCTGTCTGGCCTGATTGTAAGCAGTTGTCCAATTTGAAGGAATCTGCTGGATTTTCAGGAAGAAAAAGCGACTCACCGCTTCGGGGTCACCTTTGCCGGTCTTAACCGCAACAGAAAGTATTGTGCGGAAAATATCGTAGACGTTTGCTTTTATCTTTTCATGGGCAGCCTCGTCCGCACGATCATCGGCCAGCAGGTTTTTGCTGTGCTGTTCGCATAAGGAAATTTCTTTGTCAAAATAACTGTTCAGTTTCGATATTTTTTGCTCAATCATAATATCACCTCCATGTTTCCGTATCCGACAAAATCAATGTGGTCGGATGTCTTGCCTGCTTTTACGATTTTAAAGATTGTCTTTTTGTCCATGAGTGCACCTCCCGCTTAATACTATAATGATTTTACATCTTTCTTTGTAAAATGTCTATATCTATTTAGATATTTATAAAAATAAATCATCTTTTGCTTAAAAATAAACGCGGGTAGGATGTCGTTGTTTTTGGAAAGGCTGACGAGAATTAATTTATAAATTTTTATAAATTAATTCTAAAATAGTTTGCGGAACACTTGAATTTCCGGTTGAAGAGTTGTACGCTGAAAACCGAATATGCTATGAACTGTTAAAAAGGAGAGAACGATGAGAAGACAATACATAGGATCATGTAAAAAGAGATTGTCCGTTCTGTTGTCAGCGGCATGTCTGTGTACTTTGATGGCAGGATGCAAAGAGGCGGAAGAGGAAGTTGTCATGAGTGAGGTCATTCCGGTTCAGGTGCAGAAGCCGGAGGCAGGGAAATTGACACTTAAGAATGAATTTATGGGAACAGTCAGTCCGGAAGAATCTGTCTACGTGATTCCTATGGTTACAGCAGAGGTTTTGAGTACGAATGTTTCTCTTGGGGAGGAAGTAAATGAGGGTGACGTGTTATGTAAACTTGATTCCGAGGCGGCACAGCTCCAGCTTGCCAGTGCCAAAGCGCAGTATGACAGTGCGGCGGCGGGGGTGAATTCCGCGGAAGTCGGGTATGAGGTGGCACAGGCACAGTATGAGAGTACGGTAGCCCAGCTGGATGCGCAGATGGGAGGACAGAAGAACCTGCAGATGTATCAGCTGCAGATTCAGGTGGACTCCGTGCACAGCGGGATTGATGATATTTATGAGCAGATGTCCGATCTGGAAGAGGATAAGGCGAAGGCCATGGAACAAAAGGGAGAACTGGAACTGGCAATCGGAGATGCCGGGAACTATGTGAATCAGGCAAATGCTTATGTGGAGGAGGCACGGCAGAATTATGAGGCGGCTGTGGCTGCGGTGACGCGGTTGGAACCGGCTACGTACGAGGAGCAACAGAAAGTTGTAGCGGATTGCGGTGGAAAGGATGTATATGATTATCAGTTAAAGAAGGCCAAGGAAGGTCTCGCCGCCGCCCAAAGCGCCTACGATCAGGCCAACGCCGTAGCCAGTCAGGCATCGGCCGCCTACAACCAGGCGACGTCAGCCTACGATCAGCTGGAATCCGGGATCGAGTCCATTGACGATGGCAGGGAGCAGCTTGACGGCGCACTGGCCGATACGTACAAGAGTCTGGAACAGGCCGAGGCGATCAAGAATATCACAGAAGAACAGGTTTACAGTGACACACAGAAAATAGTGGATGCGAATAAGAAAGCGGCAGCCATGGGGCTGGAATCTGCGGCAGCCGGGATCAATTCTGCCCAGGTGGGGGTCGAGGGTGCACAGGTGGCCATTGAGAGTGCGGAATATCAGCTGGATATGTATACGCTGAAGGCGCCGATCAGCGGTGTTATAGAAGCGGTCAATGTGAAAGAACATGACTTTGCATCGCCCAACACGCCGGCCTACATCATTTCCAATAAAGAGGCCATGACGGTGACTTTCTATGTCAGCGAGGGCGTTCGGAATACTTTTCAGACAGGACAGAAGGTGACGGTGGACAGAAACGGCAAACTGTTTGACGGCGTGATCACGGAGATCGGCAGCATGGTGGACCAGAATACCGGCCTGTTTGTGGTCAAGGTGAGTGTCGGCAGGCCGGACGAAAGTATGCTCACGGGCTGCAGCGTCAAGATCAGTGCGGATACCTACAGCCAGGACAATGTTCTTTTGATCCCTTACGACGCGGTATATTATGATAACGGACAGCCCTATGTCTATGTGGCGGTGAACGGTGTCGTGGTGCGCAGGGATATTGAGACCGGTATTTTTGACGAACAGACGATGACGGTCGTTTCCGGTCTGACGACGGAGGATCAGCTGATCACGAGCTGGTCGGCCAATCTGCGCGAAGGCGCGGAAGTGTCCATTCAGAAAGAGAAGTCCGCCGCGGCAGAAGATGCCGGGGATGAAGAATAGGGGGCGGTCATATTATGAATCTGACAAAGCTTGCGATGAAACGCCCCGTCTCGACAGCGCTGGTCGTGCTGGCGCTGGTGGTATTCGGGCTTACGGCAATACCCGGGTTTCGGCTGGAATTGACGCCGGATATGGAACTGCCCATGCTGCTTGTCTATACGGTGTATCCGGGGGCTGATCCGGAAAGCGTGGAAGAACTGGTCACCAAGGCGGTGGAGACTGCCGGTGCGGAGCAGAGCGGTGTGACCACGTATACGTCCCAGTCGGCGGAAAATATGTCCATGGTCATGTTCCAGTATGAGTACGGAACGGATCTGGATGATGCCTATATGGATCTTCGGTCGGCGCTTGATACGGCCCGGATCACCATGCCGGAAGATGTGCGGGAACCGGTCGTCATGGAAATGGCGATCGATCAGATGGAGACCATGGATGTCTCCGTCACGGCGGTAGGTGACAGCGATGTACTCAGCTATGTGAATGACACGGTTGTCCCTGAACTGGAGACGCTGTCCGGCGTGGCAGATATCAGTGTGTCCGGCGGCCGGGAAAATTATATCAAAGTGGAGCTTGATTCTCAGGCCATGAAACAGTACGGCGTGACGATGAGTAGTATCGCGCAGACGATCGCATCCATGGATTTTACGGTGCCGGCGGGCAGTGTCAGCCAGGGATCCCAGGATATTGCGGTGTCCAGCAGCGCGGATATCTTCGGGGTGGTGCAGATTCAGAACATACCCATTGCGACGGCACGCGGACAGCTGATCCCGCTCTCTGAGGTGGCTGCGGTCAGTGAGAGCCAGCGGGAGGCTTCCGGTATCAGCCGTACCAACGGGCAGGAAGATATCAATATAGCGATCAGTAAGAAGAAAAGTTACGGAACGGTGGACGTGACGAGGGACGTGGAAGCCGTGCTGGAGAGGCTGCAGGCCGATAATGATACGGTAGTCATAAATGTGATCTATAATGCCAGCGACGTCATCATCTCATCTCTTTCCTCTGTGGCCAGCACATTGATACTGGGCATCGTGCTTTCCATGGCGGTACTGTTCCTGTTTTTCGGGGATCTGCGTGCGAGCCTGATCGTGGGCAGTTCCATGCCGATCTCTCTTTTTGCGACCATGATCGGCATGAACATGCTTGGATTTTCTTTTAACGTGGTGACGATGGGGGCGCTTGTCATTGCGATCGGTATGATGGTTGACAGTTCGATCGTGGTGCTGGAGAGCTGCTTCCGCCTGAAAGACGAGACGGGAGAATATCAGGAGGCGGCGCTGAAAGGAACCGGTTACGTGACGGCTTCGATCATCGCATCCACGATCACAACGGTGGTTGTTTATCTGCCGCTCAGCACGATGGACGGATTGTCGGGACAGCTGTTTTCCCAGCTTGGCATGACGATCGTTATGGCCATGCTGGCCTCTCTTGTCGTTGCCATGACGATCATTCCCCTGCTTTTTAACAAGTTTAAACCGAGGGAAAAGAAAGAACTTTTTATCAATAAAATACTGAGCAGTCTCAACAGCGGTTATGAGAAGATGCTGCCGGGCCTGCTGCACAAAAAGATCCTCGTGGTGTTTATTTCCGTGCTCCTTCTGGTCGGCGCTTTTGTGCTGGTGACCGAGATCAACACGGAACTTATGCCCACCATGGATGAGGGAGCATTCGCCGTCACGGCTTCTTTCCGGTCCGGCACGAAGCTGGAGGCGATCGAGGAGAAGACTGTTTTTCTGGAGGAGATGATGGAAGAGGATCCGGATATTGACCATTATTCCTACCAGATATCCGGCGATGATGCGGTAGTGACCGCTTATCTGACGGAGGAGACAGAGCTGACGACCAATGAGGCGATCGAGAAATATTCGAGAGCGCTTGCAAATCTGACCGATATGGACATCAGCATTGCCGCGAGCGGCGCCAGTATGACGTCGATGATGACGGGAGGTCTGGAGATCGACCTGGAGGGGCGCGACCTGCAGGATCTGAAAGACGCATCCAGACAGGTGCAGGAAATGCTGCGGCAGATACCCGGCGTACTGCAGGTTTCTTCCAGTATAGCGGATGCCAGCACGCAGGCGCGGATCGTGGTCGATCCTGTAAAGAGTATGGCGGTGGGACTGGCGCCCGTGCAGGTGGCAGGAGAGATGTACAATGCGTTGAGCGGCAATGAGGCGGCGACTTTGACAAAAAGCGGGCAGGAGTATGCGGTCCGCGTCGAGTATCCGGAAGCGGAATTCCACGATATGAATGCACTGCTCAATATGACACTGGCTACGGCTTACAATACACAGGTTCCTCTGTCGGAACTGGCAACCGTCGAATATACGGATGCACCGGTGACGCTGACCAGGGTGGATGGTATCTACCAGGCGGCGGTTACGGCCAATACCACGGATGCGGCGCGTTTTACGGCACAGGAAGCGGCGGATGCAGCCATGACGCAGATGGTGCTGCCGCGGGGTGTGACCAGAGCGACCACCATGATGGATGATATGATGATCGACGAGTTTACCGCGATCATCACCGCGATTTTTGTCGCTGTGTTTCTGATTTTCCTGGTTATGGCGATGCAGTTTGAATCACCCAGGTTTTCCGCCATGGTCATGATGAGTATTCCTTTTGCCCTGATCGGATCCTTCGGCCTGCTTTATCTGACCGGCTCGACCCTGAGTATGGTATCTTTGATGGGGGTACTGATGCTGGTGGGTATCGTGGTGAATAACGGTATTTTGTATGTCGATACCGTGAATCAGCTCAGGGAGGAGATTCCTTTGGAAGAAGCACTTGTCAAAAGCGGCCAGATGCGTCTCCGCCCGATTTTGATGACCACGCTGACGACGATTCTGTCCATGGTGCCGATGGCATTGGGAATCGGCGACGGCGCCGTTATGATGCAGGGGATGGCGCTGATCATCATCGGCGGGCTGGTAGCGTCCACGGTTCTGATTCTGCTGCTTATGCCGACCTTCTACCTGATCATAGACAAGAGAAGCAGAAAGGAGCGCAGGGCAGAGCGGAAGGCGCTGCGTCAGAAGGGAAAAGAAGACTTATGAAATATTCCATGAAGAGACAGTTCGCATGTATTTTTATCGCGCTTGTCACAGGTACGATCCTGCTCTGCCTGCTGGCAAACACTACTCTTTTGGAACATTATTATATCAATAATAAGAAAAACGCGCTGGTCAAGGCATACGTCAGCATCAATGAGGCCTCCAGCGCGGGCGATATCACCTCGGCGCTGTATGATATCGAATTGCAGAAAATACGTGACAAATATAACATTAATGTCCTGATCCTGGACAGCGATTCCAAGATGGTCAAGACGACTATGGTCGATCAGGAATTTACGGTCAAACATCTGCTGAACAATATTTTTTACGGAGTCAACAAAGAGGATGTCCTGCTGGAAAAAGACGGCTATATGATACAGATCGTCACGGATGTCCGTATGCAGACCGAGTATATAGAGATGTGGGGAATGCTGGATAACGGCTATTTCTTTATCCTGCGCAGCGCTCTGGAGAGCATTCAGGAGAGCGTGGCCATATCCAACCGCTTCATGGCTTATGTAGGCTGTATTGCGATCTTTGTGAGTATTTTGCTGGTGATCGGACTGGCCAACCGCATTACCAGACCGATCATGGAACTGGCCGGGATCTCGGAGAGGATGAAGCATCTGGATTTTAATGCGAAGTACACGGGGGATGACAGGACGGAGATTGCCATTCTGGGCAACAATATCAACGAGATGTCGGAGGTGCTTGAGACGACGATCTCCGAATTGAAGACAGCCAACAATGAACTTCTCAAGGATATCGAGAGGAAAGACCAGATCGACGAGATGCGCAAGGAGTTTCTCTCCAACGTGTCGCACGAGCTGAAAACGCCGATCGCCTTGATACAAGGGTATGCGGAAGGGCTGCGGGAAGGGATCAATGATGATGAGGAGAGCAGGGAATTTTACTGCGATGTGATCATAGACGAGGCGGCCAAAATGAATATCATGGTCAAAAAGCTTCTGACCCTCAACCAGCTGGAGTCCGGCAATGAAGTCGTGAGCATGGAGCGGTTTGATATTACAGCGCTGATCAAAAATTATATCGCGTCCTCGGATATTCTCCTGAAAGAAAGGGATATCTCGGTGCGCATGGAAGACTACGGGGCAATCTATGTCTGGGGTGATGAGTTCAAGGTGGAGGAAGTGTTCATGAATTATTTTACGAACGCGATCCACTATGCGCAGGATGAAAAGATCATAGACGTCAAGCTGTGCCGTATGGGGCAGCAGGTCCGCATCTCCGTGTTCAACACCGGCAGCCCGATTCCGCAGGACAGCATAGAGCATATCTGGGAAAAGTTCTATAAAGTAGATAAGGCCCGTACAAGGGAGTATGGCGGCAGCGGTATCGGACTGTCTATCGTCAAGGCAATCATGGAATCCATGAACCAGAAGTTCGGTGTGGTCAATTATGAGAACGGTGTGGAGTTCTGGTTTATGCTGGATGTTGCGTAGGACGTTTTTACCGGAAATAAGGATCAGGTGGGTTACTATTCACGGTGCCCTGCACCCTGCTGCAGGGCATCCGGCCGATAACTTTACGGTTTCAGGCATCCAGCCCCTCGCTGCAGGCGACTTGGAATGGGCTGGATGCGTTACAGTTTGCGGCCGGTCAGGCCGTGAACTGTAACGCAGGTGGAAAATGCTGTGAGGTTAGTTGAAGAAAAGGTTTGTCAGATGCGGAATATTAAGTTATAATAGAAGTCGGTACGGCGGCCTGCTGTAAGTCAGTATGCCGCAGACCGGAATTTTTCAGATTTTAAATGTTGATGGGAGAATAGACGTGAGAAGAGTGGGAATATTTCTGTGCGGTATCACGGCGGCAATCTGCATGACGGGCTGCGGTTCGATAATGCCGGATCTGACAGAGGAGGAAACGGAGATCATTTCGGAATATGCATCGGGAGTACTGTTGAAATATGACAGAGTACACAGGAGCAGACTGATGGATCTGTCTGAATATGAAGAAGAGGAGAATAAGAAAGCAGAGCGGGAAGCGGCGAGGGCTGCCGAGCAGGAACGGCAGGAGGCAGCAGAAGCAGAAGCGGAAGAGAGTGCATCTGAAGATGAAAGTACGGCAAATGGCACGAAAGTGATAGATGCCAGTCAGGATGAAGAAACACCGGCGCCGCCCGCTACGATAGAAGAATATTACGGGATCGAGAATTTTACATTCCAATACAGTGGGTATGAACTGGTACAGTCTTACCCTTCCAACACGGAAGAAGAAATCTTCTTTGCAATGGATGCCACGGAAGGCACGCAGCTGCTTGTCCTGAAATTCACGGTTTCCAACGCAGGCGCGGCGGAGCAGGAGATTGACATGCTGGGATATGGGGCGAGATTTAAGGTGTCTGTCAATGGCGGCTCCAATGAGAATGCCCTGTCTACCATGCTGCTGAATGATATGCAGACTTATAAAGGCGTGGTTCCGGCCGGTTCCGGCGTAGAGCTGGTCAGCATTGTGGAAGTGCCGCAGTCGACTGCGATTGAGACGATTGATTTTGTATTGCGGGGAGCAGAGGGCAGTGCAGTAATAAATTTGCAGTGATCAATCTACAGCGATATGATGGCGGAATACGCATAGACAGCGCGCAAAATGGTACTTTTCAAGGGTACGGACGAACGATATTAGATGGTTTGTCTGTGCCCTTTTTCGTTTCTTGTAAAAAAATTGAAAAAATTATCAAAAAAGCTGTTGACAATAAGAAAAAGGGGTGCTATACTCAGATACGTTGCTGAGGACAACAGAGAAACAAAGCGAATCGGCAGCACACATACATAATAGAAAGTATGTAACAGCACCTTGACAAATAAACAGTAATGCAACCCTGAAAATTCAAGAGAAAAAATTCTTAAAGATTTTTCAGAGAGTATCGAACAGATACAAACCAAACAGTAAATGTTTAAGGAAACGGATACAAAAAAGCCAAGCTTGTTTTGATCCGGATCGAACGAAGAAGAAACAAACTTTTATTCGAGAGTTTGATCCTGGCTCAGGATGAACGCTGGCGGCGTGCTTAACACATGCAAGTCGAACGGAGATATCATTTTCGAAGCGATTAGTTTACTAAGAGTGGAGATGTTGGTATCTTAGTGGCGGACGGGTGAGTAACGCGTGGGTAACCTGCCTTACACTGGGGGATAACACTTAGAAATAGGTGCTAATACCGCATAACAGGGAAAGATGCATGTCTTTTCCTTGAAAACTCCGGTGGTGTAAGATGGACCCGCGTCTGATTAGCTGGTTGGCGGGGTAACGGCCCACCAAGGCGACGATCAGTAGCCGGCCTGAGAGGGTGAACGGCCACATTGGGACTGAGACACGGCCCAAACTC
>ERZ808028.779-NODE-779-length-22977-cov-20.569258_pt1 | contig 22977 bp, 15 predicted proteins | sample MGYA00380184_ERZ808028 | MGnify/ENA primary metagenome ERZ808028 (study PRJEB31490, sample SAMN06133397) | mouse gut metagenome | isolation source: J8_1 | host: mice | place: China: Chengdu | collected 2015-05 ...
TTTTGGATTGTTTTTTCTTCCATTCCGATGCTTTTGAGGCCTTTCCACTCTTTTTTCTGTGCCAGCCACCGGATTTCTTCTGTTTGATAATACTCCCGGATTTCGATCTGTCCATGTGCCTTTTCCACTGTTTTTTTATACTTCCCATTTTCGCGGAGTTTCTTTTTTTCAGATTCCTCATTCAAAAACAATCTTACATCTTCATACAGATTTTTCTGGTTCTCTTTCAGGGCAAGTACATAATCTCCACGTTTTGAACGGATTTTTTCTGCGATTGCAGTCTGTGTCCCCATTGCATCAATTGTCACAACCTGACCTTTTATACGGATCTTTTCCAACAATTCCGGGATCGCTGTGATTTCATTGCTTTTCGTATTCACAACTTTTTGCCCGAGGCTGAATCCATCTTCCCTGCTCCATGCCGTGATGATATGATTGGGCTTTCCGCCTTTCCTTTTATTGGAACGCATTGTTTTTCCATCCACACAAATCAGTTTTCTTAATGTTTCCCCTTCATTTTTATTCAGCAGTTCCTGCCATTTTTGATAGAGCTGCTGTAAAACTTCCGGTGACAGCAGACCAAATACACGGCATAGAGTATCATGAGAAGGAATGCCGTTTTTTAGTTCAATATATTTTTTGAGATATTCCTCATGATAGTGGGCAAAATACTCCATTTCCACCCAGTCATCCACATTTGCGAGTGTTGCAAAAAGCACAATCACAATAATATCTTTTAGTTTATGCCTTACCTTTGTCTGCTGGCGGTTATCTTCAATGTATTCCATCCACTCTAATAATTCATTCATGGTAAAATCCCCTTTTTTCTTTTATTATACCAGAAAAAAAGAATTTGTTCACAATTTATTTACTCATGCGTTTGTCGTGTTGTTTTTAGTTAATGAGCAGACACTACTTAAACAAAGACTTGAAAATCGACACAATAATCCAAATGATGATTATAAGCGGTATTAATGCGATAAAGAAATTCAGTACTGAATGCAGTATTATATATCGCATTTTCCAGATAGTTAATAATCCTAAAACAACTGCAATTATGAAAATGATTCTGAAAACAGTTCTCCAGTTGATATTACTAAAAAAATTCATAATAGCGAGTCGGCGGTAATTATTACGGATTCTTCGCTGTTGACGTTCTATGGATTGTAACTCACTTTCTATACCATCATCTACAGGCGGTATGAGTGGAATGCTGTTTTCGGAAGGAGCTCCAACTGTAGGAATATTAGCAGCAGGAGTGGTTGATGCCTGAAATTGAGAAAAAAAGTCATCTGTAGGCGGCGTGACATCAACCGATGTTCTACGGGTTTCTGGAATTGTATGGGTAGAACCTTGTGAAGCAGGGTGAGCGATACTATGGGGTGTAGCTGTTGTCAATACATTATCATTAGTACGGTCTGCACGGCGATGTTCCTTGTCATAAGATCTACGAAGTGATGACAAAATATCGGAATCATCGATGTGAAAATCGTCTGATGCATTATTAGTCGAGTTACTTAGGTTTGTTTTTATGTCGGATAAAGTAAATCCTTCACTTTGCAAAACCGAATCGCTTTTCTCATCTGAATAAATTCGCCCACCACAAAATGGGCAATTTGCCCTTTTTGATGGAAAAATCATCTGACAGTCATAACATACATAAGCCATTAAAGTGTTTCTCCTATAAAATAAAATTATCTACCAGAACCGGAATAGGGTAGTTTTTGCCATACAACAGACATCCGTTTGTCATTGAGGTAAGTTCTTCAGGATCAACTATTCTTTGCGTAATCTCGCGTTGAACATTGCCTTGACCATGAGAACTAAAAATATGAAACGGCTCTCGACGGGTGTCATTATGTTGGTCTTCGACTCTTCGATAATAATTTCCTATCCCATCTGAAAAAGGTTGAGCTGCCAATGTACTGGAACATGAAAAAACAAACATCTCTTGAACTTGGCTAAAAAGAGAAGCCAGATCATTGGTATTATTATTTTGGTCGGTGACGGTTGAAGTATTTTCGGCTAAAATCCCTGTAAAGTATGGAAGGACATTGTGTTCTGCCATAAATATACTCTTCAGTTTTTGATTTGCGTTCAAATTTATTCCGTTTTCAACCACTAAGTAAGGTATTTGCAGGTTGTTAAGTTGTTGCAATTCTGTGGCGATGTATTCTAAGACATCCGATCGTGATTCGGGAATGTAGATACTAATTAACTGCCTGATTTTTCCGACATCAACGATACTCAGCCTAGTATGATTAGAAAAACTTCTTTTTGTCCATAAAAATTCATTCAGTGATTGTGCAAAAGAAAGAACAGCATTATATGCGTTTTGCTGTGAACCTTCTGCAGAGAGTCTGCCGGTGATAGGCACTCTCAAGGCGTCTGGAAGAAACGATATTACACGTCTCTGTAACTCACTATATGGCATTGAGGTTAGATCATATAACAAGTCTAAGGTGTACGGATAGTTTCCAAATGGAACAGGATTTTTTCTAAACTGATATTCCATAATGGAAAGGTAATCGGATATTATCGAACGTAATCTATTATTTTCTAAAGGACTTCTTGAGTTCGCTCGTGGTGCCAAAATGTCAAGAATACCGCTTTGAGTCAATCCATATAATGGGTCGTAGTATGATGTTATTGTTCCGGTTGAATCAACCGAATTGGCAATAAACATATGTGGCGAGTTGCCTATTCTTAAAGAGGGGTTCAACTCGTATACTTGATTTAGTTGGCTTTCAAAAAGAGGATCATTATGTAAGATGATAATTCCGATTCTTCCAAATACTCGGCTTATTTTATGGAGACCGACTAGATTGCGTTGTATTTGCCTTCCGCAAAAAGCACCAAAACTATTTGGATAACTATTGTTAATTACATCTCCTATTGAAAGTCTTGCAAGATGATCTATGTTTCTTATATGATTAATATGTGCCATATTACATACCACCCTTAAAACATGTATTCTCCAAAGTAAAACATAAATGGATCTGGTTGAGATGCCAGACTAACATAAGCTTGTCCTGGATATTTTAGTGATTGCAGATGCCAATGCTCTAATGTATGCCCTTCTCTTTCTCGATCGATGGGGGTGTTGCTCTCGCTATGGTATCTGTATGCATAAATATTTGAACCGAAAAGCTGTGAGATATATTCACGCGATTCGTAATCTGAACTCTTTAAGGAAATAACAGACCCAAAACCCCCCAAAATAACTTGACCAGCTTCTTTTCCATATAGTGAATATATCTGTCCAACGCTCTGGAGGCCAGCAACAACCGAAACTCTTTTGCTTCTTCCAAAATTAAGAGCATCTTCTAAGTGGCTAACCTTCGGTAGTAACTTTAATTCGTCCAAGAATATATGAGTGTGTCCATTTGCTGATTCGCTTAAGGCTTCTTTCAGCGCGAGGTCAACAAGGAGACGATAAATTGGTGCCATGGTTTCGCCTATGGATAAATCATATAAAATATATATGGCTTTGCCACCTTTGTTCCTTATAGCTCTTCGTATTGAGAATGATTTACGAGGAGACTCGGCTTTTTGGTTAAAAATACCCTGGAAACAGTCATAAAGCATACTGCGTAGTTCACCAAATACACCAAGAGCCTGATTGCTGGTTCCGTCACCTATATAAGAAATCAATCCCTTCATATCAGGGTATATTTGAAAATACTGTGCAAAATCAGCTGGCGTTTTATTCAGTAAGAAAGATATGAAATCTTTATTGTTCAGTTGCCCCTTCCATTTTTCTGGAGAATCTCTTCTTCTACGCACAAAATATATCAGCATATTTGCTAAGATATCTCTTGCGGCGTTCGAAAAGAATGGTTGAGTTTTAGAACCTCTATCCTTAAAAAGAATGCTAGCCATCTCTCTGGCATTGGCCTCATAATCTACAGGATCATCCCCGTCTGCTAATATTTCATCAAAAACATTCCATATAACACTTTTATTTCTGAAACGTATGTCATTTCCGATCAGATAATCGCCGCTATTATAAAACCCAGGGTGGCTTACATAATCTCCTTTGGTATCAAATATTAGGGATATGCCATCGGCGTGTTCTGAACTACACCAAGCTCTTGTTTGTGCTACAATCTGATTTAGGACATTTGTTTTCCCACTCCCGGCACTCCCGAGTAAAAGCAGATTTTTGAATACGGTAGGCTCATCAATTGCGAAAGAGTGCTGCATGTTGTGATCGCGGAAAATGATACGCGGCTCGTAATTTGTTGCTACATATGCGGTCTCTTCGATTATATTACCAAAAAGAACTTTTTTCTCAATGTTTGCCATGTTTGTCGCCTTCCTTATTCTATGCCGTCAGACATGTCGTTACCTGAAGATGGAGAACTTCCCGAAGAAATGCCATCGCTTGTGTCAGACAAACCATCATCATAGGTGCTGACTTGGTCAGCAGGCGTGGGAGATTCATCGTTAAATGAGGAGGAGCCATCTTCTATATAACCTGTTGCGTCCGAAGATAAACTGGATGAAGATATATTGTCGCCCAGTCCATCATCGATGGTAATGTCTCTTCCTGATAGTTCCGTCTGCGTAGAAACATCCGGGCTATACACTGGAGATTGTGAAGAACCATCGCTTTCAATTGATGTCTGGGAGCTCTCGGATGAGCTATCGAGCTCAGGGGTATGCCCAGCGTTCTCAACATCAACGGAAGAATGAATTCCGTAGTTATCACACAATGCGCTAATTAATTGATAACTTTCACTGGGATTCTCAGGTATAACTCCATTCTCGCGATCATTAATTACATTCTGCAGTGTGGATTCTATGTTTGGATCATTATAATGCTTGGCGGCATCCTGCAATGCAGCCTGAAAATAATCGTTTTTTACAGAAGCAAAATAATCGTTACGTGAAACGTCTAATTTTCCGGAACTATTCTCGACCTCATTTAAGGCATCTAATGTGCGGGATTGACCAATGGCGTATGCTTCTTTTTCAATACCTTGTATTCTGTATAAATCACAGTCCATTTCAGGAGAGATATAGGTTGCAGGCATATTTCCGGTTGCTTCTTGAATGCCGTGAGTTCCCTCGTGATATATTGTGTCGAGTGTATTCCAACTTGGAGCCATCGCAGGAATTTGGGCTGTTTGCATAACTCCATTTTCGTCACGGTATGTAACATTGAAACAACCATCGCGTACTAAAGAAGTATTAAGGCAAATGGTTTGACCACTTTGCCAACCATAGGATGCTCCGTCCATCTGCTGATGGGTGACATTACATGGTTCTACATTATGCTCTATTGCATATCTGTTTTCTATCTCCTGACAGGCGTTGATACGCTCATTAAAACTAAGAGGGCTCCATGTTTCAGATGAAAAAAGACTGTGCAATTGGTTTTGAGAGAGATTTTCATAACCTGTCATTCTCATAGATTATCCCTCCTCAATATAAGAGCTTTGCCGTTTGTAGGATCCTTGAGATAAGCATCCATCAAAGATACTGCTTTCAGAAATCCACAATTATGTCTTAATGCCCTGATGATGAAGATAGAAAATTCCCCGTGTCTAAAATCAGAACATACTCCTTCTTTTATATATTTGATAACAACAGGCTCCAGCCTTTCGTCCCAACAAGATAAAAGCTCCTTTGATTCGGTTGCTATTGCTTCTTTGGTCCAACCAGGATTTTCTTTTGCTAACGCTATAGCGACCTCTCTATCTGTAACAGAAGTAATCATAATAACGCCTCCTTGTATATGCATAATCTCTTGTATCATTGTATCACAGAACAACTTCAGATTCAATCATAAATCTACATTAAATTTCTTTTTAATTCATAATACGACAGCAAACTTCATATTTCTTCAAAAAACTTCTTGTAAATCCAGCTCCTTCGTGATAGAATATTCTCGTGTAAACAATCGTGTTTTTGAGAGTGAAGATAGTAACAGAGGATTTTGACATAACTTGTTGGAATGACTTATGCGAAAGCATTATTTTAGGAAGGATCTTGTATGAGTGGTATGAACATTGGTCAGGAAATTTTGGTGTTGAGAGCGGAAAAGGGATGGACGCAGCAGCAATTTGCGGAGAAATTGAAAACCAGCCAAAGAACCATAGCGGCTTGGGAAGCGGGGGATTCTATTCCAAGAAAAACAATGAAGGTTAAAATTGCTCAAGTATTTGGATTGCCATCTAATCATTTTTTGGATTCGGAGGCTAATGGTATTGGAGAAGAGAGAATAGAAACCGATCCCAAAATCAATGAAAACGGCACGAGAAAAAGTGTTATAGGAGATATAGAGAATATAGTATCAAGCGCTTATCAAGAAATAGATGAAGAAAAGAAATCCCAAGTAATTGAATCTATACAAGGGATTTTGAATACCATAGAGAGAAAATAGTAGGAGGACACAGCGATGCAACCAATTATTGGGTTAGATTTTGGAAATTTTAATTCTTTTGCTTGTTTTATTTCGGATTTTGATATTGGAACGAGAATGGGGGGCACAGTACATGATTTATTGCCGGCAAGATTGCAAGAAGGTATTCCAAGCGTATATTTTTACTCGAAACGAGTAGGAGAAACGTTACTTGGCGAAAATGCTGTAAGACCAAAAGCGGTTCCTTTACAGAACAGACTTAGATATCTTAAACGTCATCTGGGAGAAACGACACAGCTTGATGGAAAGACTATTTCGTATGATCAGGCAATTACTGATGTGATACAGCATTGTATAAGAAGTGCAAATAAGCAGTTGAATGATGGCTGGCGAATGACTACGAATTTGGTATCCCTTTCCTATCCTGCAACATATACATTTGCTCAAAAACAGCGCCTTATTGAGTTGGTGGAGAAAGCGACACTTGAAGATGGGACAAAGGTCAAGGTTTATGGAACGATCGCTGAACCGGCTGCTGCTGCATTAGATTATTTGGCTGAATTCGCAAAATCTAATAAAGATACTACTGTGCTTACCTATGATCTCGGAGGCGGAACCTTTGATCTGGGTCTTGTTTCTGTTTACCCTAAGGGAAGAAAAAATAGAGATGGATATACATATTACTACGACATAATTAATACAAGAGGAATATCAAAATTAGGTGGGGCTGAATTTGATGATGTTATGTTCCGGTTACTTTCGGGTAAGGTGAGGGTTCCGCTAAACTCCAATACTACAGCAACGTTAAGGAATCTGGCAGAAACCACTAAAGTGGAGTTGAGTACATCGACAGAGGAAATTCCACAGTTATATGCTGGGGACGATTATATAGACATACCAATCACGAGAAAAGAGTTTGAGGAAGCCTCTAAAGATTTGTTGATGAGGACTATTGAAGAGACAAGAAAAATCTTGCGGGATCATCCAAATCAGAAACCGGAGATTATCCTTCTCACGGGTGGGGCAAGCCAAATGCCAATGGTTCAGAGGGAGATGGAGAATGCGTTTCCTCAATATAAGGGAAAAATTATTTATTTTAGACCGAGCAGAGCAATTGCTTATGGCGCAGCTAGATTTGGAACTGCCGAAAGGAACCCAGATGTTAATTTGCCAGGAAAAAAAGAAATAATTGTACAACCTAGAATAATGTACGATATAGGCGTTAGGTACTTTAATGGGGATGAAGATTCTAAAGGATTTATCTTCAAATTCTTAGCTGCTGGTACGCCGATTCCCTGTGTTAGCAATACAGAGGGATCGACGCAACGCGGAGAAGGTAGATATTCTGGTTTTCATGTTTTTGAAGCGATAGTCCCTAATCCTGATAACAAAGAAATAGATAGAGACTATATTGAAATAATGTCGGTATCTGTAGACCATGGAAGGGTTGTTCCCAAAGGTCATCCGCACGAAGCAAGAATGAGAGTGGCTGAAAAAGGACTTTTGACAATTGAGGCCAGAGATTCATCTTCGCCAGATTTACCTTTTTCTAAAGCAACAGTGGAGTTGAAGAATCTTAGTTAAAAACGAGGAAATATTATATGAATACAGTTAAAAAAAAAGAAGTGTTTGGATGCGATATAGGAAATGGGTTTGGTTATATATCGGTTCTTAAAGATGTGAACAGGGATCCTTTTCCTATGTTTCCGTCAAAATACAAATTAGATGCAGTTGGCATGCCTACTTCAGCATACATAGTACCTCCTGATGGAGCTAATATAGAGGTGTTTGATGGTAGGGCTGCGTGTGACAAGCATAAAAAGGAATCTGATAAGTTTATCCATGCTGTAAAAACCAGATTAAAGCAAGGCTCTATTCCCGTCCCGAGAATAACTAAAGCAGTTGCTGTTGATAAAATATATGCAGCTATAGCAAGAGATCTTATTCTATTAGGTAATGAGGAACGTAAAAATAGAGGTGAGAGTCCGATTTATGAAATAGTATTTACATTTCCGGCATCGTTTACAAATGATCTTAACTTGCTTAATCGCATGCAAAAAAGCATAGAAAATGTTCAAATGGATGGACAGAACATTAAAGTGGTTGGACGATTGCCGGAACCAGCAGCAGTTGCAATAGATTACTTATATTATATGCAGAATATTGCTCCAACTGATATTAAACTGTCAGGGGATTCTTATACTGCACTTGTTTATGATTTGGGACACGGAACTTTTGACGTGGCTGTTGTCACGGCTAGAAGTAAAGGAGAACCGTACCAATTACACATAAATGATGGATTGCCAGATGTCGGGGGCAAGGACTTTGACGATATTTTATACGATGAAATTTGTAGAAAACTTAGGGTTGAGTATGATTATATCCCAAAGAATAGTAATGCACGGGAAATCATTAGAAATACGGCTATAACGATAAAGCATGAATTGTCTGACAGCAAGAATAGCAGACAGGAGATCAGTCTTCCGGATGGATCTGTAGCTACTATTGAAATTGCAAGATCTTTATTCGAAGAAAAAGGAAGAAAATTACTAAATCAAACACTTGAACTTGTTGATAATGTAATGCAACAGGCAAAGAAAGATAAAATCAAAATCGACTCAGTTATTCTTTCAGGCGGCGCAAGTCAGATGCCTATGGTTGTAGACGGACTTAAGCAACTTCTTAGTGATGAAGGAATTACTATTCAAGTATACAGACCGAGTGAGGCGGTTTCGTACGGGGCCGCAAGGTATGCATATGGTAGAGCAGAATCGCCAAAGCCAGAACCAGCTCCTAAGCCAAAGCCGGAGCTATCGACTTCAACTATTTTGGAAAACTATTCTGAGTATTGCTACGGAATTTGGGTGCCTTCAGATAAAAGTTTGGCGGGAATTGTAAATGTAATGGTTGAGAGTAAAAGAAAGTTACCAGCGATCTCAGATGAGATTACCCTTGTGAGCTCCGGTTCGCCGATGCGGCTTCGCTTATATCGGTCAAAGGAGAAGAACATAATAGCGAATACATTAGATGTTGAGGAACAGAGTGAATCAATTATGTTTATTCCATTTGATGTTCCAGAGAATGCAGAATGTACTGTTAGAATAGTGGTTCAAGAGGATTACAATGTTAAGGTTATGTGTAAGCCTATAAATGGTCAACTCATAGAAAAAAGCACCATGGATAGGTTTTGAGAAGGAGGTAATAAAAGATGAGTAGCGTTTACCGTGATTATGGCAATACATTATCTTTGTACCAGAGAGGATACCTGGGATGGATGCGTACTGGTGATCTTGACGCCAAAACATATTATGAGAAGCTTTGCGATATGGTTGTCTATGAATATAAAACACAAGGTTTCTGTAGATTGGTTGATGAAATAATTGAAGGGAAAAAAGATGTGGAGGCTATTTCCTTTCACAGCATGGAATCTGCGGGAGATATTTTGAGGGGGAACAAAAAAAAGGAGTATGTTAAGTATGCGCCTGCTCCAATTCAGGTTCCAAATGGATATTTAGGGACAACACGCACTGTTACATGGGGGGAATGGACAGTGTATATACAGCAGTATGGCGGAGCAATGTTATATAGATATGATGAAAGGGTCCATAATACTCTTCTGAGACTAAAAACCAAGGGACAGGAGAGCCATCAAGAAGTAATAAAAAAATGTTCTCAAACCGATGAAAAGAAAGAAATAAATATAAAAGATAAAGAGAGTGATGCTAAAAGTAAGGCTGAGAAGATTGTGGCTAAAGCAAGGGAAGACGCAAGTAGAATTATAGAAGAAGCTAGAAGCGAAGCTGAAAGAATTAGAACGGAAGCTTATCAAGGTGTAACGAAAAATGAGCGAGGCGGTGAATCAAGTATATTATCCACAGAAAGTATTCAAGAATATCTGGAAAAAGAGCGTGAATTAATAAGAATGACTTTGGGTAAAGAGTATGAAGATGCTCTGGATGAAAGCCATGCTGTGTTAGGAACAGCCGAAAGAATACATAATGAGATGTGTGATCAGACAAATAAACTGCAGGCATCATGGGTCAAGGCATTAGACCAAACAGTTGAAGAACTGGCAACAATAAAAGAAGATTTTTACAAAAGGATTCATAACTGGCAGGTTGGATTATATCCACATGAACTGAGACCGTTGGCAGAACGATATATAGAGTTATATCACATAGTGAATGTTGATAATATAATCGCTGAGGAGTTATTTAGAATTAGTGTTGGTAATAACGCAAATAATGGAGAATCGGAAATTGCAGGAGATCAATCGGACAACACTGAAAGTGCAATTGCTAAAGATGGGTCTCAAGAGATATTAAAGAAATATAACTCATCCCCCGTTTTAGAAGAGTTAGAAAAGCTTAATAGAAAACTGTGTATTTTTTTGAAAAAATTCGAAGCATCACTGAATAGTTTGGATATGTATGTGTATCATCCTGAAAATGGCGAAGTATATGATGAAGTATGGCATGTGATTGAAGATGACTCAGAATTCGATTATTCGAAAGAATATCGTGTAAAACGGTGTGTGCGGCCCGGAGTTGCAAAAAAAGTAAATGACGATGGTGAAGACGATGTAATTATTCCAGCTACGGTGGAAGTCTGATGGAGGTTTCGCTATGGAAATAGATATATATGAAGCATCTGCATATTATGAATTCCACATATGTTCTGGTAGAGAAGGGGTAGTGTTCCCAAGAAGGTTATTGATCATTGATACAGACAAGTATTCAGTGTGTTTTTGTGAATGCTTGGAAAAAGGAAACTACAATAAGATATGTGAATATGTTTTGCCGAGTGAAAATGATTGCATAACGGACATGAACAATGCCTTATCTAAACAGATAAGTGAAAACGATATATTTGGAGTTCTGGATGGACGGGTAGATACATTTAATGGTATTATGCAAAGTTATTATAGGTCTGAAGGGCTGATGGACACTTCGTTTAAGGAGTTAATAGGAGCAGAAATAAAGTGTTCGGATATGGAAATTGTTTTTAAAACTCCGGAAGATAGATTAAATACACTTTTTTCATCCTTGGAGGGATTATGGAAACAATCTGGATTTGATGAAGAAAACACAAATATCATGCTGATCGGTAAATGTGCTGACTTATTCCCGATACGATATTTTGTAAAAGCGTTCTTTAGTTTTGATCCGTTTCTGACGGATGAAAGATATGTTAATGACACATATAGTGATAAACCTTCGCAAGTATATGAAATAGGGAAAAGATTAATCGAGGAGAAAAGAAAAAAAGAAGAAGATGTTTTCGTATGCGTCTATGACAATATAAGCGGAAAGAAAGTGAAACAAAAGCTCTTATTGCATAATGAGGAAGAGACCGGAGAAATAGAGTATTTTGGCCCCATTTTTGTTTCAGCAAAGGATGGCCTTGAATTCGATGTGAACGATGAAAAGAGAAATATAGCATTGCCATACGCAGTTGAACCAATGGATTGTGATGTAGTTGATGTGGGATTAAAAATAAAAAAAAATGCGATTGCTATTGTTATTCGTAGATTTGATTATCCTACACGAATATATGAAATGCCGATGAGTCAATAAACGGAGGAAATTATGCAAAACAAAGATAAGCTAAAATTGAAAAAACAGCTTGAACAGGAAGCCAAGAAGCTTGTGGATATAGACGGAAACGAATTGGTTATTTCCTTGATTTCCACATGCAATGCATTATTGAAAATATCAGAAAAGTCTTTAGATGAAAATGATGTGCCGGATGAGGTGTACACGGTTTATCTAAGTTTTGCCAATAGAATTAAATCTTTCTATGATTTACATTCAAAAAATGGTGCTGTGAGCGAGAATACTGCGGATGAACTTCGTGATTTGCTTGATACAGTCCAAGCAAGACAGAATGAGCGGGATGAAATTGGAAAGCAATTATCGATAGCCAGAAAGTCCAATGAAGAATTGCAAACCCAGATTGAAGCGAATACAAAGAGTTTGAATGAACAAATAGCTATTGGCGATAGCCTTCAGAAAATGTTGCTGGATTGTACGCCAGAAATGATTGAAGAACAGAAAAAAAAGAACGATGATACTTTTTCATCCCTTAATCAACAAAAAAAATCGTTAAGTGATTTAAAAGACAAACAAACGGATATGCTCAATGAAAAACAGCTGGTAGAGGAGGAAATTAAGGCAATCGAAGATAGCATTAATGCGATCCCCGAAGAGATAGTTGGTTTAAGAGCAAAATATAAAGAATTAGAAGAGTTACTGCATGAACTACAGAATGCGGAAATAGAATATAGCGTTGAAAAACAGACGGAGCTTCAGAAAAATATCGATGATCTAACTCCGATTGTTGAAGAGAACAAAGTAGCTACAGAGATCTTACAGAACAGAAAAGAGAGCCTGGAGAAACAGAATACGATGTATGATAGTGAGAGGCATACGCTCACTACGGACTTAATAAGTATTGTAACTGAGTCTCTGGAGCAATTAAAGAGTGTTATGAGTGAGCATGCTGCATTCTTGGACGAGACAGAAATGACGGCAAAGACTTTGGCGGAGAACATAGATAAATGTCAGAAAAAACGTGATGAGTATAGACATTGGTTTGATGCGGTCGAAACACCTTTAGAAGCGATGCTGAAAGAGATTGAGCACCCAGAAAGTGCCGTATTAAGAAAAACATTGAATATAAATCAGGTGCAAACAGTTAAAACCTGTATGGAAGAGATAAGAAGGAATTTGATGAGATTGGATCATATACTTTCCGGATGCGCGGTGGCAGCACAGAAAGACTTGCAGATCATAAAAAGGCGAGCAGGGCAATAATTTTGGGAAAAATATTATGAGAGACTATATTTATGTGTATATGAAAGAATCGGCGGTGCATGTGCTAGGTCCAGGACTCAGATATGTTTTGTGGGTTCAAGGATGTGAACAAAGATGTTCGGGGTGTATCGCGGAAGGCGCACAGAATATGGAAAAGGGTACGCCGATAGGTATTGATGCTCTTGCAACGGAAATTATTCTTTCGAAGGCGAATGGACTCACAATAAGTGGAGGAGAACCTTTTCTGCAAGCTAAGGAATTAGCAAAAATGCTTGATATGATATCGAGAAAAAAAGATATGGGAGTAATTGTTTACACTGGGTACATATATGAGGATTTGGAAAAGAACAGTGATGCAAAAATGCTACTATCAAAGATAGATTTACTTATCGATGGACCATATATTAGACATTTAGATGACAGAAAAAGCCTAAGAGGATCTTCAAATCAGAGAATAATACCTTTAACGGATAGATACAAGGATTATTTGTCTGAATATGGAACAGGGCAGAGGCTGACGGAATCATTTTATCATGGGATTCATGTTCATGAAATTGGAATACCAAACAATATAATAAACCAGGAGGACAATTAAATGAGCGGAAGAAAGACAACGTATACAACTATTTCGGATGATGAGCTTAGAAGAATAAGAGAACAGGCAGCTCGTGCAACAAGTTTGCAGGAAAGTAATAGATTGCTAAACCAGCTGAGCGCTAGTAATGAAGCCGCTCTGGCTGAATATAGGACTAGAATACGGACACTTAATAGTAATATTGAAAGCATGAATCGACGTATTGCGGAACAAGGGGACGCCGCTTCAAGGGAAGCGCAGGCATTACGTGCTCAATTACAGCAGACAGTGCGAGAAAGCAATGCACGTATTCAAGAGGAGTCAAGAAAAAATGAACAGCATATAAGAGAAATGCACCAGAGCTTTTCGAGAGAATTGTCAACAACAAAAAGAGAGTTTTCTGAAGCGTTGGATCAGACGCGTTCTGATATGGCAGAGGCACTGGATGCGAATAATCGTAGAATTGAAACTGCTATGCGTCAGAACAATCAAAGGATGGAAAGAGAGCTGCGGAGTCTCGAAACCCGTTTGAATGGCGAAATGCAGGAAATACGATCACAATTAGATTCAATCGAGGATACTGTTAGTAGTACTGCACGTAATCAGTCTGTACTTTTAGAGATGGCACGTGAGTATGAGAGTGCAGCGGATATGATTATAGCTGACATACAAGCAAACTACAGAGTAGAACTCCTTTGTCCGGGGAGATTGCAGCCTGTTTTACAGGCGCTTCAATCGTGTCAGGGTGAAATAAGAGACGCAGAAAAAATGCCAGAGAATACAGCAACAGCACGAAGAGAGGCTCGCCAGGCGTTTGAAGAAGCTTTTCAGTTAAGACAGGATGTGATTTGCGCTGAACAGGAATGGAACCTTCATTTTGAAGCTGCTCGTCAGATGTTAGGTGCGGCTTCTGCACAATTAGAAGCAAGCAGAGAAATAGACTTACCGGATGAAACAGATATCTCTGTTGATGTTGATACTTGGACTGCCGGGGACTTAACAGCAATCGAAGAACGATTGGATTCGCTTAATGGGCAGTTGGATAATTCCGATGAATTAACCATATCTGATTTGGATGGAGTTCAATCAGCCGGTATGCAGATAAGTAGAGAGATAGATGATACCTCAATGTTTGCTGTTGAAGCATTCTATGCCAGTCAGGATAGAGCTGATATAGCACAGGACATTGCAGATCAATTGACAGAAATGGGACTTACTATAGTAGACCATAGCTATCAGGGAAATGATCAAAGAGCAGCACATAGATTACATTTGAGAAATAATGTTACCGAGTTCGAAATCGTCATTACACAAACTCCTGTTGTTCAGGCTGATGGAACAATAGCCAACAGATTGGAATCAGATATTATTAACTATAGTAGCTTGAATGAAGCACATGGAGATGAAATTGCGCGTGAAGTACTATCTTCGATGGGGGCTATTGGTCTTCAGCAGACGGGTGTTTCAACTGTTCCTGGATTTGAGAACTCTCCATCAGATAGAACGGAATGCGTAAATATTCAACAATGGAGGACGGAACAGGCGGCAGAAGTTGTTAGGCCAGACCATACTGCACGTGGGGTGGTATAGAAATATCGTTCTGGGAAAGGTAAGTTATGATAGCAAAAAATGATTCGTATTTTGATGTGGAATTGTGCGTAGATGGACATTATATCGTTACTGGGTATACGAATGATCAGTTTTGTAATAATACGTTACAGTTCGCTGATGTGAAATATGAGATACATCACTATTTAAGACATGAACAGGGATTTGATGCTGTGTTTTTTCTTGACAGCGTTGATATGTTATATTGCTATGACCAGAATTCATTTGACATCTTACGGGGAATAGAATCTAGAGAAGAAGCAAACTTAAGGGAAGTTCATGGTCCTGAAACGATTGTTGCTACAGGTTCAATTGGACATAGAAGACGTCAAAGAGATGTTCAGCAGAACCAACAACGAGTGGTTGAAGTGCGTAATGCGCAGGATAATACTTCGCCACTTCATATGGGAAGAATAGCAATTAGAAACAGTTGGGATCAGGTTACTAGGCTTCTGCGTTTCTCAAAACATCGTTGCGCGCTTATTTTAAGTAACGTTGATTCACTTATAGGTTCATTTGATGTTCATGAAATGGCAATCTTAGAAGAACTTCAATCATATCATAGTGTGAATCACAGCATTGTTGTTTATCTGTTCAGAGAAACTTCAATCTCTTCATTGGTTGACAGTGTCGATAGAAGTCTCGGTGGGTCGAGTAACCAGTGGGCAAGATTTGTTCAGAATGTATTACTTCCGCGTATTGAAACAGGTTCACCTGAAAACAACAGAGTTATTTCTTTACGTACACCGAATTCAAAAGAGGTAACTAATCTTTTGAATATGATGCGTCTTCGTACAGAGGCTAAACTAAACATAGCTATTGGCGATATAAACGTCGTGGCAGAGTGCTTCGCAGCATCGTGTGCAAGGCAAAAGTGGGGGTTGGGAAATCTATATACAAGACTTGAAAGATGTATTTCTGAGCAACCTCAACGTCAGTTATCGAATGATAACTGGCGCGAATTCACTGGAGAAGACAATTACCTTAGCCCCATGAAACAGTTAGAATCATTGATAGGGCTTGAAGATGTAAAAGACAGGGATGGCAACATAAAATCAGTAGGAGTGAAAACTCATATAAGAGAATTATACGAGCAGCAGAGCAGACTGTTTTCGAAATCCGGTATTATTCCGAGTAGTTACAGCAGACTTGCGCCTGTTGCAAAAAATAGAAGAGTGATAGGGCATTCATTAAATATCCGATTTAAAGGTAACCCTGGAACCGGCAAGACGACCATAGCTCGTCTAATGGGAATGCTTTATTATGAATTATCATTATTACCGCAGGGACAATTGGTGGAATGTTCCGCATCAGATCTTATCTCACAGAATGTTGGAGGGACGGCCAGATTAGTGAGAGATAGAGTGCAGGAGGCAATGGGGGGAGTTCTGTTTATTGACGAGGCATACTCCCTTTCTACAAATCAACATGGTATCGAGGCTATTAATCAGCTCGTAAATGATTTGTCAACTTACGAGGGGCAATTTGCAGTTATTCTAGCCGGTTATCCAAATGACATAGATAATCTGATGAGAGAGAATGATGGTTTAGCCAGAAGATTCCCTAACGAATTTGTTTTGCCTAATTATACATCTGATGAAATGAAACAAATATTTTTAAGGATGGCCGAGAAGGATCCAGATATTACGATAGGAAACGAATTGCTCGAAGTTCTGGATAATTTCTGTGAGGCATGGGTTGGTGGCAGTACAAGAGGATGGGGAAATGCCGGAGAAGCCGAAACACTTCTAGCAAATATGAAAAAGAGGTGTAGTGCGAGATTATCGATAGAAGGTGATACCTCAGGCGTTTTAGAATTAAAACCTGCTGATATTCCGGATAATCTTCAGCACTGTCTTGCTCCAAGAAGCCAGGATTTGACAGACGCTTTTCGTGAAATAGATAAGATGATCGGTCTTGCCAATGTAAAGAAATTTTTGCGGGACACAAGTAGAAATATATTATGGGGAGTAGAGGAGAGTGCACCAGGAAATTATATCTTCTCTGGTGCACCAGGTACGGGCAAAACAACTGTAGCAAGAAAAATGGGAGAAATTCTAGGGTTATTAGGAGTTCTTCGTAGAAAGGTTAACAATGTAGTTGAATGTAGAGCGGCAGATTTGTTAAATGGAAGCGTGATTTTCACTGATATAGTTGAAGATGCACGTGGGGGTGTTTTGTTTATTGATGAGGCACATCAGTTAGAACAAAATGAACGGGGGCATGCTATTATTAGGGAATTAGTTCCGCTAATAGAGGATCCACAAATTCATTCGGATACATGTTTCATTTGTGCTGGTTATACCGCAGAAATGAAAAGATTTTTGAATGTAGACCAAGGTCTTTCAAGAAGATTTCCGGTTAATCACAGGATTCGTTTCGATGACTACACTGCATCAGAACTCATTGAGATTCTAAGAGAGATGGCGGCAGATAGAGGAGAAATAACGGATTCAGATGATTTTAAAGCTTATTTGAGAAGAAGCAAGACTGCGTTAGAGAAATACCTGGAGCATAGACCTGCGAATTTTGGAAATGGAGGTTTTATTCGCGATGTTTATTTGCCGGAATCTATAGCAGCACGAACTGAAAGACTAAATACAGCTGTATTGGGTACTGCAGACGGAATCATAGCAAGGGATCAGGTAGAAAAGATTTCTGCTCGTGAAAGAAGAACTTTGACAGAGGAAGATATACCTAAGTCATTCAGGCAATTCGCAGGCCCTATTGGAAAGAGATGTGATGATAGCGACCGCACGGCAAAGGATATTTTGAATGAGTTATTTGGAAAGGATGATTTTGTAGAGTATGCGGAATCTTTATATGTAAATGATTCGGATCTGTTTTTTGAGGATTCGCTTAATGTAGGGATGCATTATTCTATTGCAGGGGCAACTGGAACAGGAAGACATACGACTGTTAGAGCAATGGCGGCTGTATATAAAGAGCTTGGAATGCTGGAAAACGATAATGTTCTGTTTGTCGGAAAAGCTGACCTAGAAGCCGGGCATGTGGGACAAACAGCAATTAAAACGCAGAATGTCATTGAACGGGCTGTAGGTGGAACTTTGGCTGTTACCTTTCCTAGTGCTTTACTTCCCAAAAGCGGAACTGACAATTCATTTGGCCCAGAAGCCTTAGGAGTAATTATAGGAGCGATGAGCGAACATTTTAATGACCTTTGTGTTGTTTTTATAGACACAGAGGATGGAATGGAGGACTTCCTTAAGGCGTTTCCTTCGGCAAGAAGCCAATTATGCAGACAGTTTGTTTTCGAGGATCTATCTCTGGAAAATATGCTAAAAATCTTTAAATTAAAAACCAAGGAGAGTATGGCATTTGAGGAGAATGTGGAGAATTTGCTTTCGGACTTCTTCCTTAACTGGATTAGTGATAGAGGCGGACTTGGCAAAAATGTAGGATCTTGGGGGAATGGACGGGAAATAGATCAGCTAATAAATGAGCTGAGTCAAAATTGGAAACGGCTTGAAGGGAATACGCAAACAATTACTATTAATAATGGTGTAACAAAGTATGAAGTGACTAGGCGCTTTATTACGAAAGAGATGTTGCCAAAGAATATGCACAAATATCTCTCATCTAACAGAGTGCTTTCAGAAACCGCTCTTGAGGAACTGGAAGCCCTTACCGGATTAAAAGAAGTTAAAGAGTCAATTCATATAATTGAAAGAAGACTTCGCAGAATGCCAAAAGGCAAGGTTAATCCCGGTTTATACTGCTATATAGGCAATCCCGGAGTCGGAAAAACTACTGTAGCGAAACTTATGGGGGGCATCTTAAAGGCCGCAGGAGCATTGAGTCAAGGACATGTGATTTCCAAAACGGCTTGGCAAATGTGCGACAACATAGACGGTTTTGACAGCACCATAAAACTAGCGAAGAATGGAATCCTTTTTATTGATGAGGCACATCAACTTGCAGAGCCCTCAAATATTTATGGACGCAGTGTGATAAAAAGATTGCTCACGGTATTAGAGGACACTGATGTTATTAAAAATACCTGTATTATTCTTGCGGGATATCCAAGGGATATGCTTAGACTATTTGATGCGGATAGTGGTTTGGCCAGTAGATTTGGTACATCCAACAGCATAATCAAGTTTGCGGATTATACCGATCAAGAATTGGTCGAGATTCTTAGAATGATGGCTCAAAATGCGGATAATATAGTGCAAATTGGTACGCCATACCCATTAAGATTAAGTGAAGATTATATAAGCAGGGCTACTGAAGTATTCGAAGTAGTTATCAAAGGTGGGGATCCTAATTTTGGAAATGCTCGTTTTGTAAGAAATTTCCTGCATGATTCAGTAGATATGTTATTAGAAAGAATAGATCGGGAATACGGTATTGGGAATGAAGCCCCAGAGGATATTGTAGATTATCTCACAATTGAAGATATACCAAAACAGTATAGTAATCTTGAACGCAGAGAGAAACGGTCAGTTGTGATTCCTAAAGTGGATTTACTATCCAACAATGAAGAAAAAATAGATGACGATAACTATGATGCTGTAGTTAATATGTTGTCACAAACTGTAGTTTTTCTTGAAACCTATGCTAGAGGAGAGAAGAAAGGTGAGGGAACAGGCAGCATAGTTACGGCATCGGGTTATGTTTTAACTTGTGCGCATGTAGCTAGAAATTGCGACAGAATCAGAGCACGTTTGTACACTCTTGGAATGGTAGGCGGGGACTATAGGTGGTTTGAATGCGAATTGTTGGATTCTATAAATGAAGATTGTGATATGGCAATAATAAAATTGAAAGGGGATAACTTTAAACAAATACCGCTGAGACCGGAAGAAGTGAAGATAGGAACTGGAGAGGAGACTTTACTTATTGGATATCCTTTAGGTGCGATGTTGACAGGAAATCGTATCGATGAGCTTACAGTAAGTAGTTTTAGCGGTAGAATAGCTTCTGTTCAAACGGTAAAAGATATTGAAAGATTCTATATTGATACAACAGGTTTGCATGGTAACTCTGGCAGCCCCGTCATATCACGAAAGGACGGTCGTATGATTGGAGTTTTCTCAGGTTCTGTCGCACCTCACAAAGAGGGTAATTTGGATGAATTGAATTATTTCTATCCGATTAAGTATTTTTGGGAAAAGTATATTATTGGAAAAACAGAGCAACATGATTAGCGAGGTGTGTTATGAATAGTGCAGTTGATGTGAATTGCCCAATTTGTAAAACTGTTATCACGATAGATGGGTTTAATGTCGTAGCGTGTGGAAAGTGTAGTTTTGAGTATGCTTTCATTAGGTATCTGTCGGGAGATAATAGCAGAAAAATATTTCAAGAAAAAATAAATACAGCAAAGCGCAAGTATTCATTATCGTTAATAGAACGAAATAGTAATCCGAATCGATTTACACTAACAGGGGATTCTATTGCTTATATTTCCGCAGATACAAACACTCTTAGTATTATTAAGGATAATAATATAGAGCATATATCTGGTGTATTGCAATATAGTGCTAGCGAAAGAAATACGGCAATACTTTATGAGGACGGTAAGGTTAGTGTTCAGGGTGACAATAGTTATGGACAATGCAGTACAGAATCGATAAAGGATATCATATGTGTTTTATGTGCTCCCAATTGTGTATATGCAGTAAATAAAGTAGGACAGGTTACAATTGTCGGTGCGGTTATAGACAATAAAATAAAGAAGTGGAAAAATATCAAGACACTTGCCTGTGGATCATTCCATGTTTTAGGGTTGAGTAAGGATGGCACTGTATTGATAGCGGGAGATATGCTTGACAATAATATGATAGAAAGTGTTTCTAACTGGAAAAATGTGAAGAGCATAGCAGCTGCAACCGACTGTGGAGTGGCATTATTTAGGGATGGAACGGTAGGTTTCGCCGGAAGAAAAAATGATTACAGAAATGAGGTTGAGTCATGGGAAAAAATAGTATCCATTGGTGTTGACAGTTCCTATGTGATTGGTATTACGGAAGATGGGGAAATAAAACTGGCAGGATCATGTAAGGCATTTTTGGATATGGGAAGATCAGCTGCAAAGGAATGGAAGAATGTAATTGCTGTTACATGTAGCAGATCGGGAATTGCGGCTATTACAGAGGATGGTTCTCTTAAAATTGCAGGTAATTTTTCTGGGAATATAGATGAAGTATGTGATGCTTGGGCGGAGAATGTGGAGATATAGGTGAGAAAGGACAATGAAAAATGTTGAAAAATTACATATTTCATGTTGACGGTGATGATGTTGTCTTGGAAGCTGATGATTCAATCTGTGTCAAAGAATTGATAGAAATTCTGATGAAAAGGATAGACTGTTATGAGCCGCTAGGAATAGACAGCGTAAGATTATTTGAAGGATATTCTGAAAAAAGCCTCTCCGGATGGTACATTAATAACATATCGAAAACTTGCGACTAAGCGATTGATAATCCTAATGACTTATATCTGGCATACTATATGCCAGATATATTCTTCTATGCAGAAGGCGGTTGGGGACATCACATGACGAGTTTGGGAAATTGTCCTGTAATTCCAAATGCAGTTTCAATCCACATAAGGTTTGAGGATTTTGATAATACTGTTGTTATTAATGGGGCATATACACTGAGAGAGGTGATATCTTTCATAGAGCAGTCAGGTATTTTGACTCGGCAATAAAGGAGATAATAATACATAGGATCAGTCCATATGCACCATCAGAACACATCGCAGTTGGAGAAGGCGCTTCCGATTTGGATAATACTTTGGAGAATTTTCATGCGAAATTCCAGGAATATGTGGCTATAGTAGAGTTTAAACAGGATTGAGATATGAAAGATACTTTCAAATTCTTATACATATAAGGTGGTAAACAGTAAAATTGCTATTTTGTTTATACAAAAGCTATTGACAATTTTCAGTTTACAGGAATGATGAACTAAAAATTGTCATAATCCTTTGGGTGCAAAAAATAACGATAGCCACCTTAAAAAATGGGTGATCGTTATTTTTTACACTATGGAATATCGAAAGTACGGCAATTCCAATTCAAAAAAGGATAGCCGCCCATTCATGGGTGCATCTGCCTTTCTGAAAAGTGTTGATTTTACGGCATTTGGGATAAATGTAAAAACAATATCACCCACTCAAAAATTGTATCAATCTGGATACGCAATATGGTTTGAGAGGTCGGTAGGCGAAATAATTGCTTACCTCCTACTCGATTATAGGAATGCACTTGCCATATAATGCCGTCCCATTTTCCAGACTATGCCATTAAAAAATCAGGTGTTGTGTCTTATCCTATTTTATAGGCTCGGTTGAGCCATAAAAATAAATAGGACACGCATACACCAATGTCATTAAATTAAGATTGATTCGCAACAAAACTATTTCAAAAAGGTTGGAGAAATTGTTTCTTCAGCCTTTTTTACATATCACAGATTACACAAATAGACAGATTTGCATCTGCCTAAAAAAACATATGAAATTTATGTAGCTTATGCTATCCTATATAGGAAGCCTCGGAAAACTTTAGCTTTTATATTTCGCTCCCGATGACGGTCAGGTCTTATGGGAATGAGGTTCTTTGCTATAATGGCTTCTAAATT
>ERZ808028.780-NODE-780-length-22967-cov-5.149235_pt1 | contig 22967 bp, 18 predicted proteins | sample MGYA00380184_ERZ808028 | MGnify/ENA primary metagenome ERZ808028 (study PRJEB31490, sample SAMN06133397) | mouse gut metagenome | isolation source: J8_1 | host: mice | place: China: Chengdu | collected 2015-05 ...
TGAATTTACGACGATCGAAGGCGTAAAGGAAGATGTGACCGAGATCATCATGAACATCAAGAGCCTTGCGATAAAAAATAACAGCGAGAGCAATGAGCCGAAGACAGCATATATTGATTATCAGGGCGAGGGCGTGATCCACGCTTCTGATATCCAGGTTGATCAGGATATTGAGATCATGAACCCGGATCAGGTGATCGCGACATTGAGCGGCGGAAAAGATTCCAAGCTGTATGTGGAGCTGACGATCACAAAGGGCCGCGGATATGTAGGCGCCGATAAAAATAAGAGCAGTGATATGTCCATCGGCGTGATCGCTGTGGATTCTATCTATACCCCTGTGGAACGTGTCAATGTGACAGTGGAAAATACCCGTGTCGGGCAGGTGACTGACTTTGACAAGCTGACGATGGATGTATATACGGATGGAACGCTCGCGCCGGATGAGGCAGTGAGCCTTGCGGCAAAGGTGCTCAGCGAGCATTTGAGCCTCTTCATCGATCTCTCCGAGAATGCAAAATCCGCGGAAGTGATGGTGGAGAGAGAAGATGACGAAAAGGGCAAGGTTCTCGAGATGAGCATCGATGAACTGGAACTTTCCGTCCGCTCCTATAACTGTTTAAAGCGTGCAGGGATCAATACTGTGGAAGAACTTACAAATAAGACTTCCGAGGATATGATGAAGGTTCGGAATCTGGGCCGCAAGTCTTTGGAAGAAGTGCTGGCGAAACTGAAAGAGTTAGGGCTTCAGTTAAATCCCAGCGAAGAGTAAAGGCAGCGTTTCCCGTACTATGGCAGGGAGCAATAATAACACAACCGGTAAGTCCGATGAGCGCGGATATGTGTTTTCATAAATGGTAACTATCAATAGAAAGGTAATATTCCGGTAAGTAAGTCCGATGCGCGTGGCCGGAATAGACCATTTAATATGAAAGGAGCCTATCATGGCAAAATACAGAAAACTTGGCAGAACAAGCAGCCAGAGAAAAGCACTGCTCAGAAATCAGGTTACAGCGCTTTTATATCATGGCAAGATCATTACAACCGAGGCGAGGGCAAAAGAAGTCCGTAAGATCGCAGAACATGTGATCACGCTGGCTGTAAAGGAAAAAGATAATTTTGAGACCGTAAAAGTGAAAGCGAAAGTTGCCCGCAAGGACAAAGACGGCAAGAGAGTCAAAGAGGTTGTTGACGGCAAGAAAGTAACCGTTTTCGACGAAGTGGAAAAGGAGATCAGGAAAGATCTGCCGTCCAGACAGCATGCGAGACGTCAGATGATGAAAGTGCTTCTTCCTGTGACAGAAGTGCCGACCACTCCTGCAGGACGTAAGAAAAACACAAAAGAGGTCAATATGGCAAACAAGCTGTTTGACGAAGTTGCACCGAAATATGCGAACCGCAAGGGCGGATACACGAGAATCGTGAAGATCGGTCCCCGCAAAGGCGACGCGGCGATGCAGGTAGTATTAGAGTTAGTATAAAAGGAGAAACATTATGAAGGGAAATGTTGTAGTGGGACAGTCCGGCGGCCATACCGCGGTAATTAATTCTTCTGTTGCAGGCGTATACGCGGCAGCAAAGAAACTTGGTGTGAACAAAGTATACGGTATGGTTCACGGTATCGAAGGTTTTTTACAGGACAAGATCTGTGATCTGGATGAGTATCTGGCAGACGAGACAGGGATCGAACTGTTAAAGAGAACGCCATCAGCTTTCCTCGGTTCCTGCCGGTTTAAAATGCCGAAGATCGAGGGACATGAGGATGTCTATGAGAAGATTTTTGAGATCATGGAGAAGCATGATATCGAATGTCTTTTCTACTGCGGCGGCAATGATTCCATGGATACCGTAAAGATGCTTTCCGATTATGCGGCGGCACACGGCAAGAACCAGAGATTTGTGGGCGTTCCGAAGACGATCGATAATGATCTTCCGATCACTGACCACTGTCCTGGGTACGGCTCCGCTGCGAAATATATCGCGACATCCATGAAGGAGATCATCCGCGACAACTCTTCCTTCGGTGTACAGAAGCCTACCGTGTGTATCGTGGAGATCATGGGGCGCAATGCAGGCTGGCTGACAGCGGCTGCAGCTTTATCCCGCGGAAGCGACTGCGAAGGCCCTGACGCGATCTATCTGCCGGAGAGAGTATTTGATATGGATGCTTTCATCGAGAAAGTAAAAGAGCTTGCAGTAAAGAAATCCTCTGTTGTCATCGCTGTATCCGAGGGTGTTCAGATCGCAGACGGCAGATTCGTTTGCGAACTCGGCAGGGAGGTCGCTGTGGATGCGTTCGGCCACAAGCAGATGTCCGGAACGGCGGTGATCCTTGCACAGAAAGTGGCTGAGGCGACCGGCCTTAAGACAAGGGCGATCGAGTTCTCCACACTGCAGAGAGCCGCTTCCCACATCGCATCCCTGACAGATATCAACGAGGCGTTCCAGGTAGGCCATGACGCGGTGATCGCTGCGGACGAGGGCAAGACCGGCATGATGATCACTCTGGACAGAAACGGTGACGATCCTTACCAGTGCGGTACAAGCGCTTATGATATCCACGCCATCGCGAACGTGGAGAGAAAGGTTCCCGACGAGTGGATCACAGCGGACGGCACAGACCTGACAGATGACTATGAGAGATACGGAAGGCCCCTTATCATGGGTGAGCTGATGCCGCTCTATGAGAATGGCACACCGAGACATCTGGTGAGAAAATAATAAATATATACTGAACCATAAAAAAAGGACTTGCTTCGGCAGGTCCTTTTCAGGTCAGGAGGCGGCGCAGCTTCGGCTATGCCATTTCTTCGATTGTATCATCGCTTCTGAATATCATAATGATTCGTTCAGTTTTCTCCGACAGTATGAGCGTTTCAGGCAAGAAAATACTCCATATTTTCACTCATCACGATCTCCAGCTTGGAGTGATAAGTTTTCTTTTCCATTTTCTGTCCATAGCACATATACTCAAACATAAGCCGGCAGGCGAGAAAAGTCTGCGCTTTAAGATTCTGGAAGATGACGGCATCGATCGTATGGGAGGCGAGATAGTGTTCCATCTCGGGAAACAGGTCCATACCCACTAAGAGTGTGTCCGTGCGGCCTTCCCTGGTCAGTATATCGGAGATGATGTCCAGGCGATAGGTCAGATCAAGGATGCCGTGGATCCGGCGGTCTTTCAGTGCCTGCGTCAGAGCGGTGTCGATGGACTTGCGGCCGTCGAGTTCATTCAGGATCGGCAAAAGTGAAATATCGGGGAAAGAAGCGCTTATCTGATCGAGAAAGCCCTGAAATTTAGCGGTGGTCGCGGCATAGTTGGAGAGAGACTTCTTTGCCACAAGCAGCTGCAGATTCCCGCCGGAGGGAAGCATTTTCCCGAGAAGCTGCGCGGCGAGCCTGCCGCTCTTGTAATCGTCAATACCGATAAAGGCATCTGCAGGGGCATCCGGGATCATCTTGCTGAGCAGGATGACGACACAGTCCTTTGCCTTCAGATCTGTTATCACGGGCCGCAGCAGGTCGGGATCCACAGCGGAAATGATGAAATGGCGGATTCCGGCGGCGTATGCATTTTCAATGTCCGTGATCTGTCTCTCCGGCCGGTTGACGGGAGAGGTATAACGGTTGATCACAAGCCCGTGGTCGCCGTAGCTCTCGACCGCCTGCATCACGCCTTTCTCTATCGTGGAAGCGAAGTAGGAGGCGTCAGAGGATATATAATTGACCAGGGCGATCACATAACTGCGGTTCATGGCAAGGTTCCGGGCGTTGTTGTTCGGCGTGTAGTGGTATTTTTTCAGGGCGGCAAGAACAGCCTCCCTTGTCTTATCGCTCACGGTTCCTTTATTGTTGATCACTTTGTAGATCGTGGTTCTGGAAATATGGATTTCCTCCGCGATGTCTTCCAGAGTCAGTCTGGCATATCTGTTTTCCATTTCTCTGTACTCCTCTTTATATTCCAATATCCCACAGAAAATTATAGCACGGGCGGCGGGAAAGGGAAACCATTTTTTTAACACGTGAAAAGTACACAAATAAGACTGCCTCAAATTGTACAAAACGCTGAAAATGTTTACACGTGTTAAATTTCTGTGTCAAAACGATTGACATTTTATGGAAGTACTGTTATCTTGTACTTAACACGCGTTAAATATAAGCAAGGAGGGGAAAAATTGGTTTATAAAAAAGATGGAAAGCTTTATCGAAGGTATGATAAAGAGCTTTTGTGTCTGGAACCGTTCGGACCGAATGGGCTGAGGGTGCGGGCGACGCAGTTGAACGGTTTTTCCGGCGGGGAGCTGTCGGCGCTGCCGGATAAAGCCGAAAGCAGCGAAGATGCCGGGATCAGCATTGAGGACGATACGGCGATGATCTGGAACGGGAAACTGCGGTGTGATTTGTTATGTACCGGAAAGCTGAAGTTCTATAATCAGAAGGGTGAACTGCTGTTGGAGGAGTACGATAAAAACCGTTTCCGCAGAAAAAGTGCGCCCAGGGAAGCGGACAATGCGCTGGAGATCGCGCCGAGGACTTTTATACCGCATCATGGGACAAACTATTTTCGGCTGACAGTCCGGTTTGAGGCGAAAGAGGGAGAACGGTTTTACGGCATGGGACAGTATTCACAGCCTTTTCTGAATCTGAAGGGATGTGTGCTGGAACTGTCCCAGAGAAACTCGCAGATCACGGTGCCCTTTACGGTTTCTGACAGGGGATACGGATTTTTCTGGAATAACCCGGCGATAGGCAGTGCGGCTTTCGGCAGAAATATCACGTCGTGGGAGGCGGATTCCGCAAGGCAGATGGATTACTGGGTTACAGCGGGAGATACACCCGCCGAAATTGTGGAGAATTACGCGGAGGTGACAGGGAAAGTACCGATGATGCCGGAATACGCGACAGGTTTCTGGCAGAGCAAGCTCCGCTACCGCTCGCAGGAGGAAGTGCTCGAGGTGGCGAGAGAGTATAAACGCCGCGGGCTTCCGATCTCCGTGATAGTCATCGACTTTTTCCACTGGTCTGCGCAGGGGGATTTCCGGTTTGACGAGAAGTTATGGCCGGACCCGGAGGCGATGGTGAAGGAACTTGCCGAGATGGGCATTCAACTCATGGTGTCCGTATGGCCTACGGTGGAGGAGAAGAGCGAGAACTTCCTGCATATGGAGGAGATGGGCTATCTGATCCGGACGGAGATGGGGCCGCGGCTCGGCATCAAGAACAAGGATACCTATATGGACGCGACGAACCCGGAAGCAAGGGAGTTTGTCTGGCAGAAGCTCAGGAAAAATTATTATGATAAAGGCATCAGGCTGTTCTGGCTGGACGAGTGCGAGCCGGAAGTCACAAAGTACGAGTATGACAATTACAGGACTTACGCCGGGAGCCACAAGGAGGCGGGGAACATTTACCCGAGGGAATTTGCCAGGATGGTCTATGAGGGCAGAAAAGCGGAGGGCGAGGAAGAGATATTAAGCCTTGTGCGGTGCGCCTGGGCCGGGTCCCAGAAATACGGCGCGCTTGTCTGGACGGGGGATGTGGCGTCCGAATTCAGCTCCCTGAAAAATCAGGTGACGGCGGGAATGAATATGGGCCTGTCGGGTTTACCATGGTGGACGACAGATATCGGCGGGTTCCACGGCGGAGATATCAGGACGGAAGAATTTAAGGAACTGTTTGTCAGGTGGTTTGAGTTCGGGGCTTTCTGCCCGGTATTCAGACTGCATGGGTTCCGGAAACCGCTTGTGATCGCGGAGGAGGGGAAGGAGTTTATCCCCGGCAATGCGAAGAGCTGGGATTATACGAGCGGCGCGCCGAACGAGGTCTGGTCCTTCGGGGAAAACGTATATGAGATCTGTGAGAAGTATATGAGGCTGCGGGAGAAAATGCGCCCGTACCTGACGGAGCAGATGAGAAAGGCGCACGAAAAAGGAACACCTGTTATGCGTCCGCTGTTTTACGACTATCCGGAGGATGAGACGGCGTGGGAACAGGAAGATGAGTACATGCTCGGACCGGATATTCTGGCGGCGCCCGTGACGGAAAAAGACAGGAGAGAGCGGGAAGTGTATCTGCCCTGCGGGGAATGGATCTGCCTGCACTCGGGGGAAGTTTTTGAGGGCGGCAGATCGGTTTCAGTGAAAGCGGATCTGGATACCATACCTGTTTTTGTAAGGCGCAGGGAATTGTATGATGCGCTGAAGTGAGAGAAATGTCCGGACAGAATCGTGCGGTATCGGAGGGCGCAGACATGTTTGTCTGTGGAGGCAAAGCTTTCTCTGCTGCCCGACTGCCGGAAAATCAGATGTAAATAAGTAACATGCATATTAAAACAAGAAGGAGATAAGATATGGGTAATTTTGGAATACTGAACTGGATCGTATTGCTCGTCTATTTCGGGGCAATGCTGTTTCTGGGAACAAGAGTGGGAAAGAGCAACAACAGCACGGAGTCCTATTTTCTCGGGAGCCGTAAGATCCCGTGGTGGGCGATCGGGCTGTCGGTGATGGCGACGCAGTGTTCGGCGGTATCGTTTATCGGTATGCCGGGATGGGGTTATACCAGCGGGCTTATGAGGCTGACTTACACATTTCAGTTCCCGCTCGTCATGGTTATATTAATGGTGACGTTTGTACCGTTTTTTTATAACACAAAGGTTGTGAGTATCTATGAGTATCTGGAGAAGAGGTTTGGGTCGAAATCGAGAACGTTCATGTCGATCATATTCCTCTTGTCCAGAGGACTGCAGACGGCGGTGGTACTGTTCGGGCCGGCTCTGGCGCTGTCCATGATCACCGGGCTCGATCCGAAGATCACGATCCTGATCATGGGTGTTTTCTCCATCGCCTACACGGTGTTCGGCGGTATCGCGGCGGTGATCTGGACGGATGTCGTGCAGATGTTCATCATCTGGCTGGGCGTGATCCTCGCTATTTTAATTCCGATTTTGACGGCGGACGGCGGCCTGGGCGCGATCGTGGGCAATGCGGTCTCCAACAATATGATCACCGGGCTGGACTTCAGTTTTTCGCTGAAGAATCCGTACTCCTTCTGGGGCGGTCTGCTCGGGTCGGGATTTCTGTATATTACATACCTCGGGACGGATCAGAGCCAGATCCAGCGTGTGCTGACGGCAAAGTCCATCCGCGAGACAAAGCTGTCCTTGTCCCTTGCGGGCTTTATCGTGCCGATCCAGACACTGCTGTTCCTGATAGCGGGTATCTGCCTGTTCACGGCATTCGGCGGCCAGGCGTTTGAAAATTCGGATTATGTGATGCTGACATTTATCACACAGTATCTGCCGGCCGGAATAGCGGGGCTTGTGACGGCGGGCGTGTTCGCGGCAGGGATGTCCAGCGTGGACTCGGCGCTCAATGCGTTAGCCACGGTGGCGACCACGGACTTTTACAAAAAGTGGAAACCGGAAGCCGACGATGCACAGTGTCTGAAGGTTTCGCGGTATATGACACTGTTCTTTGGTATCTTTGCGACGATCGCGGCGTTGTTCTTAGGCGGGCTCGGCAGCATACTGGATCTGATCAATGTGATCGGACCGTTATTCTACCCCTGCATGCTGAGCGCGTTTACGCTGGCGGTGTTCTGCAAAAAAGGAAATGAGAAGGGCTGTATCACGGCGATCGTGACAGGGCTTGTGGTGGATGTGATCATGTGGAAATGCACGGACATCGGTTCTCTGTGGTGGAACTTCTTCGGGTTTGTTGTCGCTTTCGCAGCAGGCTATATCGTGAGCATTCTGACAAATAAGGAAAAACCGGCGGCTATCGGCGCGGATTTCGATTATGCGACGGCATCCGGAAGCGAGCTGACGATAGACCATGTGGTGAAGATGGCAGTGGCAGGCAAGATCAAAGAGAAGGACGAGGACGGCTATTATGTGGTTCCGGGCAAACTGGACAAGATCGGTTACGCGCTGATCGCGTTCTTTGTGGTGCAGTGTGTTGTGCTTGCGCTGATCTGAATCTGACAGAGCTGAGGAAAGAGATTTGATACAACGTTCTGCGGCGGTTGGAACCGCCGCAGGCGGCTGCAGGAAGGGGCGGGAAGACGGCACAGAAGCAGTGCGGTGTTTGCCGGATGCGGTCCGAGCTGCCGGTGTAAAGGCAGTGCGGTCGATAATAAAAATGAGGGTAGAAACGGAGGCAGATATGGAAATAGCATGCATAAGCCATAAAGAGACAGTGAACGCGCGGGACATTCTGGCGGATTTTCTGAAAAGCTTTGCGGCGGTAACAAAATACGGAAGAACCGTGATATACGAGGGGGAGGATTACTATCTGCCCTATTATCTGTTCACCTGTCAGATAGAGGAGACGGGAGAGAGATATGGTTTTCTTGCGGGTGTTTTGTGTGAAGATATTTCGGTCTTTAAGATGGGGGCGGATGCAGATATTGAAGATAGCCTGCGGGAAGTGCCCGAAGCCTGTGTACTGCAGGGAGAAAAGCAAAGGGAGGCGGTCAGGGAAGAAATTTCCCGGAAGATAAAGCTGAACAAAAGGCTGCGGAAAATGTCGATGCGCTATCACATGAGAGAACTTTCGCTGGAAATGGTCTATTTAAGGGAAAAGGCATTTTATGTGAAGGGAAAGAGCACGTACCTGTTTCTGGTGGATGATTTCCTGAGAAAGGTGGATTTCAAACATCTTGAGGCAGTGGAAAAAAGATTTGTGGAAAACTGCAGGCTGCAGGCGGATGCTGTGTAGGAAAAAAGAACTCGCTTCGGCGGGTTCTTTTTTGGCGGCATGGCACGCGGAAAATGAAGGAAAATGATGTAGAATATGGAACTCGGGAATGGATGCGTTGACAGAATTCGGGATTCTCTGTTAAAATTTATATATGCTGCAAGGATTAACTGTGGGAATGGGCTGTCCGGCCTGTTCCTGATTTTTTTGGAAAGGGCAGAAGGGAGTACAGATGCAGATGGGACAGGAATCAACAGTATTTCTCGGAGCAGGGCACAGCAATGCTACCAGCGATATGCCGCCTCATGTTCATGAGTATTATGAATTGAATTTTATGACCAGGGGCAACACAAAAATGAAGCTTAATGAGAAAATCATAGAATATGATTCTTATGATTTTATTTTGATCCCGCCCGGAACCCAGCATATCCTGTATGAATCCCATCATGATCTTTTTGACAATTATATAATCTGGTTTAAACAATTGGATGAGCAGATATTGTTGAAGAATCAGGTGATTAAGCTGCATGACTATGAGGGGACTGTCCAGTTTTTATGTTCAGAGATCTATCGGACTTATATGAAAACAGGTATGACTGAGGCAGAGATCCTGAATATATATCTGGAAGCAGTTCTTTGGCATATGAAAAAAGGTCTGATCCTGGTGACGGATCAGGCGTCTCATAATGATGGGGATATGATCGATGAGGCCATTAAATTTATCAATGTCAATATTACCAATAAGCGCATTTCTGTAGAAATGATAGCGGAAGAGCTGAATGTGTCAGAGGAGCATTTTTCCCGTATGTTTAAAAAGAAGATCGGAATTCCGCCGGTGAAATATATCAACGAGGTAAAAATCGCAGAGGCTAAGCGTCTGCTACTAAAAAGCGGAACTCCTATAAAAGAAATAGCTTCAAGTCTTTATTATTCTGATCAGTTTTATTTTTCACAGCAATTCAGGAGAATTGTCGGTTGTTCTCCCAGTGAGTATCGAAATATTTCACTTCACTAATCAAAAAATTACATATATATGTCCTTTTGTTACATGGCTATCCCGCTGAAAAGAAGCTATAATCATCTTATAAAATACATATAAAAATTACGTATACGGAAATAAAATTGTGTATTTTGTTTAAAAAATGATCTTCTGGATATTTGGGAAGGCGAGATATATGAAAATAAAAGATGTAAAATTTTACCCAATTAAAGTACGCAACAATGCCAAAGGAGGCGTTTATTGGTTCCTGCTGAAACTCACGACAGATTCAAATGTAAGCGGCTGGGGCGAGATCATATGGAATTCTTATGATCCGGCGACTTTGAAACATATGGTATATGATATTGCGGAAAATTATATCATTGGCAGTGACCCTTTTGCAATCGAGAAAACATGGGGAAAAATATTTGCGAAGCACTGCAAGATGCATGTAGATCTGTCAACAATGGGAATCATAAGCGGGTATGAGATCGCCTGTTGGGATATCATTGGCAAAGAGACAAATCAGCCGGTTTACAATCTGCTGGGCGGCATGGTGAATGAGCGGATACGGACATATACCTATCTGTATGAGAAAGAGGACAGGATATTCTGTGAAGATTTCTGGCAGCTGCCGGACGCATGCGCAAAACGGGCAAAGGAATATGTGGATATGGGATTTACGGCGGTGAAGCTGGACCCGCTCTCACCATATCTGGACAGCTATGCAGTACATATGCCAAGCAGAGAATCTCTTTTGAGGGCGGAAAAGACGATCAAGAATATCCGTGAGGCAGTAGGGGAAAACTGTGATATTATTATCGGGACTCACGGCCAGTTTACAGCGGCGGGAGCGATCCGCGTGGCAAAATGTCTGGAAAAGTATGATCCTCTTTGGTTTGAAGAGCCGACTCCGCCGGAAAATCCGCTGGTTTTAAGAAAAGTATCTGAGGCTACGACCATCCCGATCGCCACCGGAGAAAGACTGGCAACAAGATATGAGTATACTGCGCTGCTGGAACAGAAAAGCTGTGATATTTTCCAAGTGGATCTGTCAGGAGTGGGCGGAATTCTGGAGGCTAAGAAGATTGCGGCCATGTGTGAGGCGTGGCATACCCAGATCACCACACATTTCTGGGCGGGACCGGTCAATTTTGCGGCGCAGATCCAACTGGATACCTGCTGCCCCAATTTCCTGATCCAGGAGGCGATAGAAACGATGGGAGACTTTGGCGGTTTTGATAAGGTGATGAAAAAACCATTCTGTTGGGAAGAGGGATATATCATACCTTCAAAAGAGCCCGGTCTGGGTATCGAGCTGGATGAGGAAAAGATCAGGGAATATGTCATTGAAGATTATGAAGAACAAAACATTTTAATTTAGTTTACGGAGGTTAAAACTATGAGAAAGTATTGGATAACGGGTGCAATGGTTTGTGCGGTCATGCTGACGGCGGTCGGTTGCGGGAATAGTGCCGACTCTTCTTCCGGAGATAGTGCACAGGAAGTTCAGACGGCGGAAGAGGGCAGCAATGAGACGGAAACGTCGGGCAGCGGAGACAGAAGAGTAGTGACGATCTGGTATGACGGGACGGAGGAGGAATCCGTAAAACGTCTGGAGCCGGAATTTGAGGAATTACATCCGGATATCGATCTGCAGTTTGAGATAGTACCCTACAGCGATCTGTCCACAAAAGAAATGGTAGCATGTCAGTCCTCCGTGGGACCGGATGTTATGTGGCAGAGTTATGCGTGGACAAACAGCTTTGCCAAAATGGGACTGCTCACTTCCTACAGCGACTATCTGGAAAATTCCGAGGCGATCGATCTGGAGAATGATTTTGATCCGGTAGCGCTGGAACTGGGGACGGTAGATGGGGAAATCTATGGCCTTCCCTGGAGCATGGAGGCAATGTGTCTGGTCTATAACAAGGAAATGTTCCGTGAAGCAGGTCTGGATCCGGAGGATCCCCCCGAGAACTGGGAGGAAGTGATCGAATACGCCAAGGCACTGACTGTCGATAAAGACGGCGACGGAACCATCGATCAGTACGGTTACGGGCTGGTGGGAAATCTTACAGGTAATACCTGGTTCCGTTTTGTGCCTGAACTGTGGAGCGCAGGCGGTGAGGTGGCCAGCGAAGATATGACGACAGGCACTTTAAATTCGGCTGAAGCTATTGAGGCGATGAGCCATTACACGGGACTCCTTACAGAGCATCATGTGGCTCCGGAAGGTTCTGTAAATAACGGCGCGGCAGAAGTCCGTACATTGTTTAACAATAAAAATGTGGCGATGTATGTCGATGGACAGGCGGCGGTACAGAATATTCAGAAAGATGCACCGGATATTGAGGTCGGCGTGGCACTCTGGCCCGGCAAAAACGGAACGATCAACGCAGGACTTGGCGGATATTATGTTGCGACACCGAAAAATGCAGCAAATCCGGATGATGCGTGGGTATTTATCGAGTATTTCCTGTCTAAAGAAGTTCAGGAATATTTCCCGAATGCTTTTCCGGCAAATCTGCAGGCAAGAGATACAGACCGTTTTAGCGATGAAATATCACAGACATTTGCCGAACAGCTGAAACATACAAAGAATTTCCAGCCGCTGGCAGATACACCGGGTGCCCAGCAGATCATACTGGATGCCGTTCAGTCTGTATTGTCAGGTATGAGTACGCCTGAGCAGGCGATGAAAGAGGCAAATGAAGCTTTGAACCAAATTTTAGAGTGATCCGTGATTTCTCCGGTGCCGCGGCACCGGAGAAAGTTTTATACGAGGAGAAACAAAATGGAAAAAACGAAACAAAGAAAAAGGAGAGAACATCCGATTTTATATCTTTTTCCCACGTTAGTGATCCTGGGACTTTTGGTGGCATATCCGCTGGTCAATAATCTGATCAACAGTTTTTCAGAAGGCGGCGTATTTCCGGCTTTGGGAAATTATAAAAAACTGTTTGCGGATCGGTATTTTCGCTCGGACTTGAAAAATACATTCCAATGGCTTTTGTATACAGTGCCGTTTGAAATGTTTTTTGGATTATTATTTGCGATATTGCTGAATTCCAAGATCCGTATGAAGAAAATGTTCCGCACGATATTTATCGTTCCGTGGGTGATTCCCGCGTCGGTAGTTTGCATCATCTGGAGATGGATCTATAATGCGGATTACGGAATACTCAACTATATTTTGCAGGCACTGCATCTGATCGATAAAAATCAGTTGTGGGTATCCGATCCGGCGCAGGTATTGAAATGTATCGCTGTAGTGTATGTCTGGAAGATAGCTCCATTTGTGATGATCATGTATCTCAGCGGCCTGCAGTCTATTTCCGGCGATCTTTATGAAAGCGCCAGACTGGATGGAGCGAACTGGCTGGAGCAGGTGGGATATATCACCCTGCCGCTGCTGTTTCCTGTAATGCGTTCCGTGATCCTGGTCTCGGTGATATGGTCTCTTAATTCGTTTGTGTATGTGTACAGCATTTCAGGAGGGGGACCGGCCAGGGTATCGGAGATCGTCCAGATCTTTATCTATAAGACCGGTATTGAACAGTTTAATTTTGAATATTCTGCGGCAGCAGCCAACATTTTCCTGTTGATCGTGATGGTCATTGCATTTGCGTATATTTTCATCACGGAGAAGAAGGAAAATGAAATGACCGGGTAGGGGGTGAGAAGATGAGAGTAAGAACAATAAAAGCAGGTATTGTTCATATGATTTTGGCAGTGCTTGGGATCGTGATGATATTTCCTTTTTTCTGGATGATATCCTGCGCCTTCCGCAGGCCGAATGAACTTCTGACATCGCCCCCGAAACTACTTCCGGCAAATCCCACCATAGACAGTTTTATTCATGTCTTATTGGAAACGGAAGTACCGCGGTATTTTATGAACTCGGTGATCATTGCGACGACGGCTACGGTTCTGTGCATCATTGTGGCGATCCCGGCGGCCTATTCTTTCGCCCGCCATGAGTACAGAGGAAAGAATCTGGTGATGATCGGAATCCTATTGTGCAATATGATCCCTCAGGTATCTACGCTGATCCCTCTGTATCAGGCACTGGATAAATTGGGGCTGATCGATTCCTATATGGGAATTGCGTTTACGCATCTGCTGTGTATGCTTCCTTTTTCGGTTATCATGTTGAGAGGATTTATCCGCACGATACCCAAGACGTTGGAAGAGGCGGCGATGATCGATGGGTGTACCAAGCTGCAGGTTATTTTTAAGATCATCGTTCCGGTGTGTTCGTCCGGTATATTTGCCACGGCAATGTATGCGTTTATGATCTCCTGGGAGGAATTTACTTATGCGATGACGTTTTCGACCAGCAGCAGGGCGCGCACGATCTCCATCGGTCTGAAGCTGTTTTCTACGGAATTTAAGGTGGACTGGTCTTCTATCCTTGCGGCATCTACCTTGATGACACTGCCTATTCTGATTTTGTTCTTCCTGGTGCAGGATACGTTTATCCAGGGGGCGACGAACGGGGCATTGAAGGAGTAACCGAAAACGGAAGAAATAATAAATATTGCTGAAAGAAACGAGGATGAAAAATGGAACAAAAAGTGAGATGGGGCGTTCTGGGCTATGCCGGGATCGCCAGAAAGCATGTGATACCGGCAATACAGAAAGCGAAAAATGCGGAGCTTTCTGCAATTGGAAGCAGAGGCAGGGAAAAGCTGGAGAGGGCAGTATCCGATTTCGGCTTTCAAAAGACATATGAGAGTTACGAGCAGCTGCTGAATGATCCCGAGATCGATGCAGTGTATATTCCGCTGCCCAATGCACTGCATAAAGAGTGGGCGGTCAGGGCGGCAGAACACGGCAAGCATGTACTTTGTGAGAAGCCGTTGGCGCTGACAAAAGCGGATTGTGAACAAATGGCAGAGGTATTTGAGAAAAATCATGTAAAATTGATGGAAGCATTTATGTATCGGTTTCTTCCGGGGACGGGGGAATTGAAACAGCTTTTGGATAAAAAAGTGATCGGCGAGGTCCGGCATATTTATTCCACGCACCGGTTTTATCTGGAGAGCAAAGAAAATGTCCGGGTAAATGCGCAGCTTGGGGGTGGTTCTCTTCGGGATGTGGGCTGTTATCCGGTCAACCTGATCGGGTGGATCCTGAACGATTACCCGACAGCGGTTTCTGCGGAAAAGACGGTATTTCAGGGAGTGGATCACGCGCTGGTGGCAAATCTCAGGTATAAAAACGGAGTGACTGCCAATATAAGCTGCGGTTTTGATGCCTGCTCAGTGATGCTGACGGAGATAAACGGAACCAAAGGAAGTATTTTGGTCAGGGAATCTTTTATTGATAATGAAAATCCGATTCAGATATTCTATGAGGACGGGCGGATAGACCTTATCCCTGTGGAAAACAGCGATTGTTATCAGCTGGAGGTGGAGGAATTTTCGGATGCCGTGCTGCATGACAGAGAGCCGGCTCTGGGGCTGAAGGAAAGTATCCGAAACTGCGGACTGATAGAAGAAATACTGGAAAAGGCAAGGGAATAGGAGGAAAAGATGTTTCGGTTTGGAATTATCGGGGCAGGCAGTATTGCGGAGAAATTCTGTCAGGCAGTAAAACTGACAGAAAATGCCGCAGTGGCAGCAGTGTCCAGCAAGCAGGAGGAACGGGCGGAAAAGTTTGCGCAGAGAAACGGGATTGAGAAATTTTATGGAAATTATGAGGAAATGCTGACGCAGGAAAAGCCGGATGCCGTATATATTGCGACCACCAACAATTACCATTTTGAGAATATCATGTTATGTCTGAGGCAGGGGATCCCTGTTTTGTGTGAAAAGCCGATGTTTATGACGGAAAAAGAAGCGAAGGAGGCTTTTGATCTTGCCCGGGGAAAGAATGTATTTATGATGGAAGGCATGTGGTCCCGTTTTTTGCCGTGTATACAGAAGGCAAGGTCCTGGGTGGAGAACGGAAAAGTCGGCAGGATCCATTTGGCCAATTATACAGGCGGCATAAATGTGCCGGGGGAACATCGGATTTTTAATAAAGAGTTGGGAGGCGGGGCACTTTATGACTTGATGGTATATCCCGTGGAGATCCTGATGTATTTGATAAACCAGCCGCTGCTTCAGGTCCGTTCAAAATTGATCTATGGTACGGGCGGAGTGGATGTGACGGACAGTATGCTTTTACAATTTGAAACATGTCAGGCATCCTGTCAGGTTACGGCTCATTCCCGGATACCTTCTCCCTGTAATATATACGGATCAAAGGGATATATACGGATCGAGCAGACACAGAGGGCGTCTGCGGTGGAGTTATATGACGGGCAGTTTTGTCTCGCGGAAAAGTTTGAATCACCTGTGGAAAACGGGTTCGAGTATGAGATTGAAGAGGTGATCCGGTGTGTCAGAGCCGGCAGAACGGAGAGTGAAGTGATGCCCTGGAAAGACACCCTTCGCTGTGCGGAGATGTTTGAGACGGCTCTGCATGTTTGAGCGGGGGCGGGGGAAGGAGTGTTATAAGAGCGAAAGAGTTGTGGCTGTTGCAAAAGCAGATGGGTGATCTGCTTTTGCAGTAGCTTCTTTTTGCATTCGTCATCCGAAGGGGTGGCAGGGAATGGTGCGCTTCAGGGAAGGACTGGACGGGTATGTGACGATCCATACGTTTGGCGGGGAAGTGCCGGAGGTGATAGAGATTTCGTTGCCGGAAGGCTGTCCGGGGAAGATGGAGGAGATTTATGCGGCGGGAGAAGCAGATCTGCGGATCGAGGACCGTGTGCTGCGGTATTATCCGAAAGGAAACTGGGAGGCTGTGGCGGTGTATCTGAGATAGATATGCAGTGGGCTTGAAGGAATAGTAAAGAAAATAAAAAGGCAATTTGTCTTGTGTTTGTTGTAGTTTTTATGTATAATAAGCATATTCAAAAGCAGTTTCTGTCTACTTTTGGGTATGCTTTCTTAAAAGCATTTCTGAAATTCTGGCCGGTCGGTCGAAATTTACGCATTTATCTTAATTGTTACCGGGGGTTTTACTGTGAGTAATGGTATAAAAGCATTCCGGCAGCGTCTAAACACATTTCGGAAAGGAATTTTACCTATGGAGAAAAAAGAAGAAACTATCTGTCATTGGCTGAAAGAACCGGAAAACTGCCCTATACGCTTCAAAATGATTATCTTTTTAAAGCGGTGATGGAAGCTGATGAAAAGATTCTGCGCGCTTTATTATGCAGCCTGTTAGAACTGAAGGAGGATGAGATCATATCGGTAAGGATTACAAACCCGATTATTCCGGGGAGTAAAGCTGATGAGAAAACAACGATGCTGGATATAAAGGTTCTGCTGAATAACAGGAAGATCATCAATCTGGAAATGCAGAATATTGACCGGCATGACTGGCCTGAGCGTTCACTGATATATCTGTGCAGATGTTTTAACAATATAAAAAAGGGCGCGGATTATATCGATGTGATACCGGCGCATCATATCGGAATTCTGGATTTTGCTCTGCCGCATCTGTCCAAAGAATTTTACAGTCACTTTTATATGATGAATCCTAAAACTCACGAGATATATAGTGACAAATTATACTTATCCGTGTTAAACTTAAAGCATCGGGAACTGGCGACAGAGGAGGATAAGCAGTGGGGGCTTGACAAATGGGCTGCTGCCTTCCTCGCTGATACATGGGAGGAATTTCGTATGTTGGCTGCGGATAATTCTGTTTATGCGGATGTTGCGGATGCAATTTATGAGGCGATGCTGGATGAGAGTAAGAGAGAGGCCTGCCGGCGTTATGAAGAGGAAAAGGCAGTGAAAGCGCGGCTGATCAGAGAAAAGGAGGATGCTCTGAAAGTAATACAGGAAAAAGAGGTAGTAATACAGGAGAAAGAGATAGCAATACAGGAGAAAGATGTCAGGATCGCTGAACTGGAAAAAGCGCTGGCTGAAACAAAAAGATGAGCCGTATCTTCGGATGAAGAGGAAACACTAATGCATATAAAAATTTTAGTAGACAATAACACGAGGGACACCCTGTCGGCGGAATGGGGATTGTCGCTTTTTATAGAATATGAAGGGCACAGGCTCCTGCTGGATGCGGGGACAACCGGCATTTTTGCGGATAATGCACGGCGGCTGGGGATCGCGCCGGAGGAGATAGAGTTTGCGGTGCTTTCCCATGCCCACTACGATCATGCGGACGGCCTGGAGCGGTTTTTTCAGGAGAACAGGAAGGCAAAATGCTATATCAGAAGCTGTTGCGGGGAGGACTGCTATGACCGGATAAAGGATAAATATATCGGTATCAGGAGCGGCCTTCTTGAAGCTTTTGCGGATCGTTTTATCCGGATAGAGGGGGAGTATGAACTGCTGCCGGGCGTAAGGCTTTTGCCCCATAGGACGGAAGGGCTTTGTGAGCTTGGCAAGAAGGTCGGCATGTATCGTTTCAGGGACGGCGTCTGGGAACCGGATGACTTTTCCCATGAGCAGAGCCTTGTGTTTGAGACCGAAAAGGGGCTGATTATCTGTAACAGCTGCTGCCACGGCGGCGTCGGCAATATAATCGAAGAGGCAAAGCAGGCTTATCCGGGCCGGGAGGTGTATGCGCTGATCGGGGGGCTGCATCTGTATAAAGCTTCGGAGGAGGAGGTGATGCAGCTCATATCGGATATCAGGGAGACGGGGATAGAGAAGATATATACCGGACACTGCACCGGGGAGCGGGCGATGGAGATCTTGAGGCGGGAGCTGGGAGATACGGTTGAGCAGATCTATACGGGGATGGAGATTACACTGTAATGGACGGACAGTGGGAGACAGGCGGACATATTTTAATGTAAAAACAAGATAGATGTTGATATAGGTATAGCGGCGAAAAGACAGCGGTGGAACGTATCAGCGAGAGATATGCGAGAACGGCGGGAAAGAAGAGGCAACCGGATACAGAGGGAACCACAAAGGAAAAGAAGAAGTTACCAGAACAGAAAAAACAGCAACAGAAAAGGAGAAGAGCATGGCAAAAGTAACATTGGGAAAAACAGGATTCTGTGTGGAGAAAAACGCCTTCGGTGCGCTGCCGATCCAGCGGATCAGTAGGGAGGAAGCGGTGAAGTTATTGCGGAAAGCATATGACAATGGCGTCAGATTTTTTGACACTGCAAGATTCTATACGGACAGTGAGGAGAAAGTCGGGGAGGCTTTCGCGGGCATGCGGGAGAAGGTGATCATAGCGACGAAGACCGGTGCCACAACGGCGGAAGGGTTCTGGAAGGACATCGAGGTTTCCCTGCGCAATCTGCAGACGGATTATATCGATCTGTACCAGTTCCACAATCCGGCGTTTTGCCCGAAACCCGGCGACGGGAGCGGGCTCTATGAAGCGATGCTGGAAGCGAAGGAGAAGGGCATGGTGCGGCATATCGGCATCACGAACCATCGGCTGAATATCGCGAAGGAGGCGATAGAGAGCGGACTGTATGAGACGCTGCAGTTCCCGTTCTGTTATCTGGCGACAGAGAAGGATCTGGAGCTGGTGGAAGAGTGCAAAAAGGCGGACATGGGATTTATCGCGATGAAAGCGCTGTCCGGCGGCCTGATCACCAATTCGGCGGCGGCTTATGCGTACCTCGCGCAGTTTGACAATGTACTGCCGATCTGGGGCGTACAGCGGGAGAGCGAGCTGGATGAATTTTTGTCCTACATAGAAAATCCGCCTGTCATGACGGAGGAGATCAAAGCGCTGATCGAAAAGGACAGGAGCGAACTGCTCGGGGAGTTCTGCCGCGGCTGCGGTTACTGCATGCCCTGCCCTGTGGGGATCGAGATCAACAACAGCGCCCGCATGAGCTTGATGCTGCGCAGGGCGCCTTCGGAGGCGTGGCTGACGCCCGAGTGGCAGGAGAAGATGAAGCGGATCGAGAATTGCCTGCACTGTGGGAAATGCAAGTCGAAATGCCCGTACGGTCTGGATACGCCGGCTTTGCTGGAAAAGAATTACAAGGATTATCAGGAGATTCTGGCGGCAAGATAAGGCAGTTGAAAATTAAAACCAAATAAAATAAGGGGAAACGGCATAGTTGATTTCTGGGTGATTACTGTGCCGTTTTTTTGTTAAAAACCTCTTGACACCATATGGCATTTGTACTATAGTATCGATGGAAAACGTTTTCTGACCTGACACCCTGCGAAACGGCGTGATGATACATTGTGGAAAGGGCGGCGGATGTCGGCCTTCGTATCGATATCAGGCAGATATAAAACGCAGGAGGAAAAAAGGAAGCAGGAGCGGAAATGGTTTCGATCAAGGATGTGGCAAAACAGGCAGGTGTGGCGATCTCCACGGTGTCAAAGGTATTAAACGGATATTCGGGCGTCAGCGAGGCGACGAGGAAGAAGGTTCAGGAAGCGGCAAGAGAGCTGCATTTTGTGCCGAACTCCATCGCGGCTGCGCTCTCCTCCAAGCAGGCGGGGCGTATTGCGCTTTTGATGAATTTGAATACCCAGACTAAGGCGATCGATGAGATCGACATGCAGTATATCGCAGGGGCGATCCAGAAGGCACAGGAGATGAGGTTGGATCTGATCACCGTGTTTTTCTCGATGCTGAAGGGGAAATCGGTGCATGAGATCATTCGGTATTTTCAGGCGCAGAGTATAGAGGGCATCATCGTTTACGGCATCTCCCCGCATGATAAGGTGCTCTGGGAGTTGGTGGAAGCGGGAGCTTTTAAGATGGTGCTGGTGGATGTCTCTTACCATGCGGCATCGGTCTCTTGTATCGGCATCAACCACAGGCAGGCGCAGATCGATGTGGCGAGAAAAACGATATTGGAGAACAAGTCGAAAAAGATCCTGTATATTGCCGGAAAGAAGAATTCCTATCCGGGAGCGGAGCGGTTAAAAGGGATCGAGGAACTGGCGCAGGAGCTTTCCTGTAAGCTGTTTGTCCGTTACGGGGATTTCAGCGAACTGAAGGCGAGGAATCTGACCTTTCAGTATGCGAGGAGCAGAGACGTTATCGTCTGCGGTTCGGACCTGATGGCGATCGGGGCGATGAGGGCGCTGATCGAGATGGATATCTTCCGCCCGGTCTGCGGATTCGACGGCCTCGTGCTGATGGGATATGCCGGGAAGCAGATGAACACGGTGCAGCAGGACTTTGCGGGTGTCTCTTCCGCGGCGGTGGAAGAACTGCAGTATCTTTTGCGCGGCGGCGAGGGGAGAGAGGTTGTTTTGCCGCACAGGATCATACGGATGAAGTATCTGGATATTATTGCGTAATCAGCAAATGGAAAAGAGAAAATAATTACAATAAATAAATGCAGGAGGATTATATTATGACAGAATTACAGATGCCAAGAAAAGTGTTACAGCTCAATATGGAGACCCAGCTTGCGATGCTGGCGGAGAAAAAGTATGGGAAGAAGCTGGAGGAGTGTACGGACGAAGAGCTCTACTATTCCGTGCTGGAACTGACAAAGGAGATGACTGAGGTCACAGAGGAGATCACGGGGGAGAAAAAGCTTTATTATATTTCGGCGGAGTTTCTGATCGGTAAGCTTTTGTCCAATAACCTGATCAATCTCGGCATTTACGAGGAACTGGAAGCGATCCTGAAAAAGCATGGAAAGGAACTTGCGAAGATCGAGGAGATCGAGCCGGAACCGTCCCTCGGAAACGGCGGGCTCGGGCGTCTGGCGGCATGTTTTCTGGATTCCATCGCAACGCTGGGGCTACCCGGAGACGGCATCGGTTTAAACTACCATTTCGGGCTGTTCAAGCAGGTATTTAAGGATAAGCTGCAGGAGGCGGAGCCGAATGAGTGGATCGAGAAGGACAGCTGGCTGAACAAGACGGAAACTACCTTTGATATTGCGTTCGGGGATGTGACGGTGAAGTCCAGGCTGTATGACATTGATGTTGTCGGATATGACAGTGGTGTCAATAAGCTTCATCTGTTTGATATCGAGTCGGTAGATGAGAGCATAGTGAAGGACGGCATCAGCTTTGACAAGGAGGAGATCGAGAAGAACCTGACATTGTTTTTGTATCCGGACGATTCCGATGAGGCGGGCAATCTCTTAAGGATCTATCAGCAGTATTTTATGGTCAGCAACGGCGCGCAGCTTATCCTGCAGGAGATGAAGGAGAAGAAGCAGGATTTAAGAAAGATGTATGACTACTGCGTGATCCAGATCAACGATACCCATCCGACCATGGTCATTCCGGAACTGATCCGGATCCTGGTGGAGGATAAGGCGTTTACGCTGGATGAAGCGATCGATGTGGTAAGCAAAACCTGTGCTTACACGAACCACACGATCCTGGCGGAAGCGCTGGAAAAATGGCCGCTCAAGTATCTGGAGAAAGTTGTGCCGCAGCTTGTGCCGATCATCAGGGAGCTGGACAGAAAAGTGCGGGAGAAATATCCGAACAACAGCAATGTATGGATCATCGACAAGGAAGACAAGGTGCATATGGCACATATCGATATCCACTACGGTTTTTCCGTGAACGGCGTGGCTGCGATCCACACGGAGATCCTGAAAAATACGGAACTGAACGATTTTTATAAGCTCTATCCGGAGAAATTCAACAATAAGACGAACGGCATTACTTTCCGCCGCTGGCTGTTGTCCTGCAACAGGGAACTGGCTGCCTATATCACCAGCCTGATCGGAAAGGGGTATAAGAAGGATGCGAATGAGCTGGAAAAACTGCTCGCCTTTGAGGATGACGCGGTGGTGCTCGACAAACTTGCCGAGATCAAATGGGTCAAGAAGCAGGAACTGGTGGCTTACGTGAAAGAGATGGAGAACGTGGATCTGAATCCGGATTCCATCTTCGATATCCAGGTGAAGAGGCTCCACGAGTACAAGCGGCAGCAGATGAACGCTCTGTACATCATCCACAAATATCTGGAGATCAAAGGCGGCAAGAAACCGGAGAGGCCGCTGACATTTATTTTCGGCGCGAAAGCTGCGCCCGCCTATGTGATCGCGAAGGACATCATCCATCTTCTGTTGGTATTGGAAGAGATCGTAAATAATGACAAGGATGTCAGCCCTTACATGACAGTGCTGATGGTCGAAAACTATAATGTCAGCTATGCGGAGAAGATCATTCCCGCCTGTGATATCTCCGAGCAGATATCCCTTGCATCCAAGGAGGCTTCCGGAACGGGCAACATGAAGTTCATGTTGAACGGCGCGGTGACGTTAGGCACGGCGGACGGCGCCAACGTGGAGATCCATGAGCTGGTGGGTGACGACAATATTTATATTTTCGGCGAGGATTCCGATACGG
>ERZ808028.781-NODE-781-length-22948-cov-4.680819_pt1 | contig 22948 bp, 22 predicted proteins | sample MGYA00380184_ERZ808028 | MGnify/ENA primary metagenome ERZ808028 (study PRJEB31490, sample SAMN06133397) | mouse gut metagenome | isolation source: J8_1 | host: mice | place: China: Chengdu | collected 2015-05 ...
ACCATCTGATCCTTGCAGGCGGGCAATACGATATTGTATTTCTGGATATACAGATGGAGGGCAGAAACGGAATTGATACCGCGAAGCTGCTCAGGCAAAGATCGGAAGATACGGTGCTCGTATTCGTGACGGGGATAAAAGACTATGTTTTTCAGGCGTTTGATGTGGCGGCTTTCCACTATATTTTAAAACCTGTCGAAAAGGAAAAATTTGAGAACGTACTGGACAGGGCCCTGCGGGAAGCGGAAAAGCACAGAAGGGATGAGGCGGGATTTCTGCTCATCAAAACAAGAAACCGCACTGTTTCCGTGCCGAAAAGCAATATTCTATTTGTGGAGAGCAGGGGTAAGAAAGCGGAGGTGCATGCCGGAAAGGATGTTACGGAAATGTACGCCTCCTTAAACGGGCTGGAAGCGGAGCTTGGGGCGGGATTTTACCGCTGCCACAGAGGATATCTGGTCAATATGGCGTATGTGTCGGAATACTCCCATGACAAGATCCTTCTGACAAACGGAGAGACGATCTATCTGGCAAAGGAAAAATATCAGGAATTTGTGAAAGAATATATGCGTTATCTGAAGGGCGGAGGCGTTTCCTATGGCTGAGATAACAGTTGGCATCTGTGAGATTACGGCTTTTATATTACAGGGATACTGCCTGCAGTATTTTTTCGGCAGCTTTCTGGAGAGCAGGCTGCCCGCAAGGAGGACGGGCGGCATCGCTGTCGCTGTCTGCTACGGCATGATGAAAGCGGCAGTTGTTTATCTGACCCCTGTGAGTACGAACAGTACGGACGGTTTTTATAAGCTTGTACTGCAGTGTGCTCTGCTGCCGGCTCTTATTTTCGCTTTTTACAGGGCGGCAAGGACCGTCACGGTTTTCCTGCTGGCAGCTTTTCTGGCATTGAATGAGATCAGTTTCTTTATCGGCTATATGATCATGAGCCTGAGCACGCCCGTGCTGGAACTGGAAACTTATTTTTTCATGCAGGGATATATCGCCGCGGATTCTTTTGAACAGGTGCTCCGTTTTACGGCGGCGATGCTGCAGGTCCTGTGCTGTGTCCTCTGGGTTTGCATTCTCTACTTTTCGCTGCGGAAAACGGCGGGGGCTTTTCTGGAAAAAGACTACGAGATGCACCGGACGGAGCTGCTGTTTATCCTGACGCCGGGGCTTGTGGGGTTCTTGCTCTGTGTCCTTCTGCGCATCATCATGGTAACGGTGGAGGACGGCATGCCTGCCCTTTTGTATGACAAGTATCCTGTTCTGCGCGTGGTGATCCCGGCGATCCTGTTATTGTCTCTTTTATCCATTCTGTACAGCGTCAAACTGTTTCAGAACATGATCCTGCTTAGCAGGGAGCGAAACAGCCGGATCATACTGGAACAGCAGATCGACAATATGCAGGAGCATATGGGGGAGATGGAACATCTCTACGCCGGCGTGCGGAGCCTGCGGCACGATATGAAAAATACGATGACGGTACTCATGAGTCTGTCTGCCGCAACGAAAGAGGAGGAAAAAGCGGAGCTTGCCGCCTATCTGTCGGAACTGAACAGGAGTTTTGACAAACTGGAACTGCGCTTTCAGACCGGGAACGCGGTGGCGGACGCTTTGCTCAGCATGAAATATCATGAGATAAACCGTCTGTTTTCGGCGGATGCAGCAGACAGGCGACAGGGCGGAGGGCAAAACGGTTTCGAACCAGAAGATTTAAAGAAACTGGATTTTCAGGCGGATAACCTGCTGTTTCCGGAGCATCTCGAGATCCAGAGTTATGACATAGGCGTCATATTGGGAAATGCACTGGACAATGCGATAGAAGCCTGCCAGCGGCTTGTGCAGGTACATCCGCAGGCAAGGCCGTTTATCCGGTTAGCCTCCTTTCAGAGGGGAAAATACTTCTTTCTGGAAGTGGAGAACAGTTTTGACGGGAAACTGAAGCGAAACAGCCGGTCCGAATTTCCGGCAACGCTGAAGGAGGAACAGCAGATCCACGGCATCGGCTTCGCCAATATGAAAAAGACGGCGGAGAAATACGACGGCGCAGTGGATTATTCCGTGGAAGGTAATCCGGGCACGCCCGGTTTTGCAATATTTACCTTATCTATCATGATGAAGAACAGCAGTCGGCAGACTCCGAGAGGCGGCTGGTGTTCTGAGAAAGGAGAAAAAATATGAGTATGGATTTAACTTTTTTGTCGGAGAGTTATACGCGGCAGATCCTGCATCAGCTCAGGAAAGCGCAGTATGACAAATTGCAGCAAAAGACAGATTTCGGCAGTGTCCTGTCAGCCAAAGATGTGGCTGCAAAGGCCGTCTCACCGAAGGCGAAAGAGTACACGGCGTACCTGAAGGAAAAATACGGCGGTGTGTCGGTGAAAAGTGTGGGAAAAGACCAGAAGAGCATGGATAGTCTCGGCATGGGCACAGCCGGTATGGGAAATGTGGTGATCGCGCCGAATATACTGGAGCAGATGGCAAAAGATCCGGAGAAAGCCGCATATTACGAGGGGAAGATACAGGAATATTTCGACGGTCTTCCGAAATTGCAGGCTGAGATCTCAGCCATGGGGCATGAGATCCACTCCAGCGGCATCGTGATCCACCCGGACGGGACTGTGACACATTATGTCACCGGGGACTTAAAGCCCGAGGAGCGGGCAAGGATTGAGGCGCGGATCAAGGCGGAGGACGAGGCGAAGACAAAACGCCGGAAAATGTACTTTATCCAAAGTGAGGAAGCCGCCGCAAGATATGCGCAGGAATGGAAAGATTACAATAAAAAGCTGATGACAGGCAGTTTTCGCTCGGACCTTTTCGGAGAGCAAGCGGTTCTGACTGACAGAGGAACCGACTGGTTATCAGCATATTATGCTTACATGGGAGGCCGCATCTTATGAGTCTTTGCACATCTATGACAGGAGATCCCCTTATTGTACGGACTCTGCCAAGACAACAGGGCGGTTCTGATATACAAGATCCGCAGACCGGCGCTGTATCTGCATGGGAAAAAAGTATGGAGGCGGCATCCGCCAAAAGCCTGCGCAGGCAGGATACCCGGTTTGCGGCGGATAAAAACAGGCTGGAAGAGTACACAAAATATCTGAGATCCAAATATGGAAACTTAACCGTAAAAAGCGTGGGAAAAGATAAAGCCACCCTCGATAGGTTCGGGAAGAGCATGAGCGGGAACGATGTGATCATCGCCCCGAATATTCTCGAGGAAATGGCCTGTGACCCGGAGAAGGCGGCTTATTACGAAGGAAAGATCGACGCCTTTTTCGAGGATATACCGAGGCAGAAAGCGCTGTTTGCGGCGAGAGGGCTTGACTATCAGCCCTGCGGCGTGGTGGTCCATGAGGACGGGAGCGTCACTTACATCGGCGGCTGCGCGGACTCACCGGAGCGCGTGGCGCAGGTGAACGCCATCAATAAAGCGAAACGGGAAAAACAGGCGGCAGAGCGCGAGGCGGCTTTTACGCGTTCTCAGGCTGCCGCCAACATGAGGAGGGAACTGATGGAGCGCCGTCTCTTTGAGAGGGCTATTTCGGTTTCCCTGATGGAGGGTATTGCACCGGAAGGAGGTCATTTACTGTGAGTATTGGAAATGTTGGATATACAGGATACACAGAATATACAGAATATACTGCAAACTATATTGCAAAGCGGGCGGGAAACGCCGCTGAAAGCAGTTTTTCAAAGGCGGTGACAAGATCCGAAGCCGCCGCAAAAACAGACAGGGTCACGGAGAGCGCCATGACAGCATATAAGCGAAAACATCCGGAGGATGCCGCCCATGTGGACGGACAGGTCAAGGCTGGAAAAAAAGTTCTCGAGAAGAACGGCGCGACGGATGTATCCAGAGAAGATATGACGATGGAGGAGTATAAACAGTTTTTCACGGCGCTGATGGACAGCATTCCCAGAGACCCTTCCCAGAAAAACGATGTGGAGATCTGGTCCATCTCGGAGAAAGGATGGGAACAGATGAAGAAGGATCCGGAATATGAGGCGTGGGTGTTGGGCTACACGTCGGAGAACCGGTCCGTCTACATTCCCTTTGCGTCCTGGCCGGGCTATTCCCCGAATTTCTGTACGGAAAAGTTCGGGGATTCCATCGAGCAGCATATCGGGCAGACCGTGCCGATGAACACCGGGAGCGATAAAAGGACAAATTCTTCCGATGAGGAATCCTGGTGGGTGAAACGCCAGAAAAGGCTGAAGGAGCTTCTGGAAGAACAGGAAAAGCGGGCGAGAGAACGCGACGCCCTCAACCGGAACGCTATGGAGAAGGCTTTGCTGCAGGAGCAGATGGCGAGCAGTGCCAGATTGAAACAGTTTCTCACGGACGGTGTTATGGGGGATGAGATGACTGCTTTTCAGACGGGGCATTTTTCTGCGGCGGTGAGTACGTATGAAAGTGTTATGGAGCTGTTCAGCAATAGTGTGGGCGGTGGACGGTAGAATTGATGGAGCAGTATATCATGTTTTGCCCAATAGTACTTTATGTATCAATATAAAAATTATTTTGTTTGAGGAGGAAATACAGAAATTGAGTATATACGGAGTTGGAATATCCGGATATTCTGGTGTGGGATACGGGTATGAATATAAAAACAGGGCTGTCGGCAGAGCGGAGTCCGGCGGTTATGCGGGAACGGTTCAGAAATCGGAGATGGCAGGCGGCGCTTTTGTACTGCATTATTTTGACAATGAAGCGGGAGACCGAACGGTTGGAGCTTCCTGCGGCAGGGATTATTCGATCTCGGCTTATATTCCGAGAGATTTTGATCCGGAAAATCCTTTCTACAAAGTGAAAGTGTGGGATAAGGACGGCAATGTGACGGAGCGGATGGTGGATCTGAGCAAAGTGGATCCGGAAAACAGTGATTTCATTGATATGTTCGCCTATTCGAGTTATCTGGAGAGCAGCGGGAAATGTCCGGGGGCGCAGGATGCCTTTATGGGATCACATGGGGATCCCTATGACATGGACGGCATGTCCTATGACGATCTGTTTGACAAAACGAACTGGATGGGCAGACTGAAGGATATGATGCAGATGCAGTACCGGTCGGGAAATCTGGAAGGATATCTGAAATACAAAAACTTCCGGGATTTTCTGGAAGAAGACCAGATGAATAGGACAGACAGCGCATCGAAACAGTACGAAAAAATGGCTGCGGAATCCGCATCGTCAAGAGAAAAAGCGGAAGATGAGAAAATGACAACCTACTATAACGGCGTTCCGCTGGAGGAGAGAACAGGCACGGATAAGAAATATACGGACAGTAAAACCGGGATCTCCTATTATGTCGCCGACGGCAAATATCCTTATATCACCGGGGAAGACGCTGAAAAGCTGAGAAAACTCTGCGCTGAAACGGGGGAACCTTTTCTAAAGAAGATGGCTGAGATTACCGGAAATATCCGTCATCTGGACGAAAATACGACAGCCTATATCGGGGATAACGGTACCGTTATAAAATCAAAGGACGGCAGGGAACTATCCTTGGACACCTCTTTGCTTTCCTATGATGTGCTGTATTATATGTTCGAAAATCTCGGCGGAACAAAGGATTATTTCAATGAAAGCTACTGGTCCGGCTGTATGAGGGATATTGTCTCAACATATCTGACAGCAGATCTGTAAATTGCAGCGATGTGTGCGGGACGGGAAAAGGAAAGCGGCTCATACGGGCATTCTTTTTCCCGCTTTGCACATGGACAGAATGAAAGGATGACGGTATTTATGGAAATAGCAAACCATGGGGCAAATCAGGGTTCCTGGTATGTCAATCCGAACACCAGAACACTGACAAGCAACAGAAAAAATACGAAAATAAAAGACAGGGACAATTTCGGCTGTATGAAACGTCTGCTGAATCCTGTGGAAGATATGGCAAAAGCGCTCTGGACGCCGATAAAACTGGCGGATAGGACAACGGTAAACAGGGCTTTAGGCACGGTGACGATCGCAGAGGGCACACAGATCGAGGTGAATGACGGCTATATCCTGACCGTCAGAAAAAGAGGCGTGGAATGCCGCCGCGCTGATGAATATGCGCCCTATGACAAAAAAGCTTATGAAAAGGCGCAGGGGCTTGCGGACTCTCTCGCCGTGCTTTTGAGAAATGCGGGCGGCACACAGAAGACCGCCGCTTTTTCCCGGGAAGGATATGAAAAATGGACCGATAATGTCTCAACTGTCCTGAACTATATGGGGATCGACAGCAACAGGAATTTCACGATAAACGGCATGAAATACAGCAAAAATACAGACGGATACTGGGAGTCTGCGGCAAATGGCAGCGCCAAAGCGGCATATGAGAAGGCGCAGGCAGACAATCCTGTGGCGGAACGGATAGCCGCCGCCGCAAAAGCGGATGCGCGGACAGGCACAGCAGGCAAAGGGCGGGCTTACGCGGCATATGAATCCGCAAATTATAAGATAGAGCCGGATAATGAAAACGAATGTTTCACGATATACAACGGACAGGGAGAACGGCTTGGCGTCTTTTTCTATTCTGACATAAAATGCAGGCGGGACAGTTCGGGCAAGGAATTTTTGATCTCGGAAAAAGGAACCATGTGGTATGACGCTCTGCTATTGGATCAGGAGCTGAAAGAGGATTTGAGGCATGTCATGGGTGTGGACTCGCTTGCGACGGAGCCGCTGCAGGGCTACAGCCTGAAAACCCACGCAGGTACAGGGATACAGTATCTTATAAAGGACGGAGAGGAAGGCCGCGGCGGAAAAGTTCTTTTGCAGAGTGAAGCGGATCACGAGAAATATGAGGCGCTGGCAGAAACTTACTCAAGCAAATATCCGAATCTGATCGGGAGCAGGGAAGAAGCATATATATGGGCGTCCTTCGAGATCCGGGGTATGGCGGCGCGCACGGAACACGGCATTCTCTCCATACACAATGACAGCATGTCCTACAATGATGACAGCAATTTTAAAAATAACTGGAGTATCCGCTTTATGGATGACGTTTATCAGAAGATCTTCGAGTGGCTGCAGCAAAGCGGATCGCATCGTGAAGATATGCAGAAATTTTCCGTATGGCAGGGAATTTTTGACGATATCGGCATCGATTACGAACGGATCTGGTCAAAACCGGAAGAAGAGCAGGGATATTTAAATAATTGAAATATCTGCGGAACTGAAATAGGAGAATTTGGGAATGAGTATAAACGGTATTTATGCAACCGGCGTTCCGGCCGGACATCGGACGGGAAAAATGTCGGACAATACTTCCCGGAAGACAGGGGATTTTATGCGGTTCGCCGAGAAAGCGGCGGGAACAGAAGATCGGACGGCAGTATTTGCGGAAAAAGCATCTCGCCGGACTTTTACAGAAAAGGCCGAAGGTACAGCCGCGTCCGGTAAGGCCGAAATGGATGCGAAGGCAGAACAGGTAGGCGCGGCGGAGGGGACATCACTGGAAACCATGTTGAAGGCAAAGTACCCGAACCTTGTTTACCATGTGTTCGATGCGTCCAGCGGCTACTGGCGAACGAGGAATGACTATCCCCATTATCTGTTGTATCAGGAGGGGGATAAGGCGAAGGAGACGTTGGAAAACTGGCAGCCGGAAGGAGCGAACCCTTTTTACGGCTCCAAAAACGGAAAGTTCATTGCGCCGAAGGAGATCCACGCGCTGGGCAATGTACTGCCGGGCAGCAAGGCGGTCGTGATCCATCCGAAGGTGCAGGAGAAGATGGAGCAGGATCCGGCTTACGCCAAAGAGATCATGGAGAGGATAGATACATGGTTTACCTTTGACGCGCTGCGCAATGAAGCAATCTGTCCGGGGATTACCGCCAGGATGTCCCAAGCAGTCGCGATCGGGGAGGACGGAAATATCTGCAACGCGGTTTCCAGCAGCGCGGGCGAAATCACCGTCAGCAGCGACGAGATGGTTCGCGCCTACTATCTGCGCATGGCGAAGCGGGCAGAATTTATGCGTTATCTGGCAGCAAAACAGATTGAGGAGAGCATTCAGGAATCCGTGCGTGCCTCCGATCTGGCAATTCAGGCTGCGGCGCGGTCAAAGCTGGCGGAGATGATGCAGAACAGGAGAATAAGAGAGATATTCGGTGATGAGATCGCCGGTACGCCGACGGAAACCGTTCTGGAGATAACAAGGGCGCAGATATGGGGCGGCTGAATATTATTATCCGCTAAAGTGTGCTGGGAAGATATCTGCGGAACTGGAATAGGAGACTTTTATAATGAGTATAAACGGTATTTATACAGCCGGCGTTCCTGCCGGCTATGAGGCTGCAAAAGTGGCAAAAAGGGATTCCCGGAAGGCAGGGGATTTTATGCAGGCTGCCGCAAAAACAGAGACAGCAGAAACAACACGAACAGAAACAACACGAACAGAGAACAAATCGGCAGAACATGCGGAAAAAGCATTTATGTCGGTCGGTTCCAGAGCGCCGGAGGAAGTAAAAAAGGCGTGGATGGAAGCCGCCGGAGAAACAGGTTTGAGCGGGCCCGGCATCGGTTCTGACGGCATGATGACGCATATCTCCCAGATGATGGTACAGCGTTTGAAAAAGAGCTGGTTAAATGGCGGTGCAGGTGATCCCGATGATATTCTCGGAAACAGTGTATCATCCGCATTGCAGGCAGCGAAACAGGCATTATATGATCTGGAAAACCCGCTTGTCCCGGAGAATACGAGAAGTTTGGAAGTGCAGCGCTGCCGCCTTAAGGAAAAGGCATTTTATCAGATGTTTATAGAAAAACTGGAAAAACTCTGAAAATCTGGGAGGAAAAAGGAAGACAAAGTTTATGGCGATAACAGGTATAACGGCAAACGGCATAATGCCGCTGTCGCAGGCGGCTCAAAATAGAAATACAGGGCGGGCAGCGGAAAGCGGTTTTGAAAACAGCGTTATAAAATGTGTCCGCGCGGGAAATCAGGAAGTGCTCTTGTGTTCTGACGCGCTGATGTCCTATGCAAGCCTCCAGACCAGGGAATCGGTCAATATCTACCGGGCTGAAAACTATTCCAAAGAAAATCCCGTATACATCCTGAAAGGGTTGGATGCTTCCGGCAATCCCTTTGAGCGGGAAGTGGACGCGGGCAGGATCGATCCGAACCGCTGCAGTTTCAATGAACTTATGGTCCTGAATGTGGAGACAGGACACACCTCGCCTGATGACTATCTGCATGCGGTGGTGACAAGGGATAAAGCAGGGGCGGACAGTTATTTCGATCAAATGGATTATCTCTCCTGTGCGAAAGGGGTCAAGGAGGTTTTGTGAAAATTAATCCTCACGGATCTGCCCGTTCTGTTCCAGATTGGCAGGGAAGATATCCGCCACCTCATTGATGGCGATATAGGCTTTCGGATCGATCCTATGTACCAGATTTTTCATTCTGCCGACCTGAAAACGGTTTACCACAAAATAGATCAGTGTTTTGTCTGAATTGGAATAATACCCCTTTGCATCGATAATAGTCATACCGTTTTCGAAGGTTTCCGAGAGCGCCCTGCAGACCTCCGCCTGCCGGGTCGTGATGATGAACGCCGCTTTGGAGCGGTCAAAGCCCTCCACAAAGAAATCCACGGTCTTGGAGGCGGCGGCATAGGTCACGATGGAGTAAAGGGGAAGCACCCAGCTTCCCAGCACGATGCCGCAGATGATATAGAGGACCACATTGTAGATCATCACAAAACTTCCGAGGCTCAGTCCCAGACGCTTGGCGAACATCACCCCGAGGACATCGATCCCGTCGATGGCACCGCCGAATCTCACGGTAAGGCCGCTGCCGCATCCCGAGATGATCCCGCCGAAAATGGCGCACAAAAACAGATCCGTCTCCGCGAGAGGGGAGGCGATCGTCACATCCACGGGCAGGATATCCGTGATGATCCATGCGGTGACAGAGTATACCAGCACCGCATAGATGGAATAGACGGTGAAGGCCGGCCCCTGTTTTTTCAGCCCGAACAGAAAGATGGGGATATTGAGCAGCATCAGGATCAGCGACAGGCTGCACCACGCCGGCGTCTGCTGGGAGATTAGCATGGACGTACCGGATATGCCGCTGTCGAAAAGCTTTACCGGCGCAAGGAACATGACCACGCCGAAGGCATTGATGATGCCCGCTGCTGTCAGAAACAGAAAATGCAGAACGTCCAAAGAGTGCAGAACGTTAAAAAACTGCTCTTTGATCTTGTGTTCAATGGATTTTATAGAAGTTTGTGTCATAAAATGGAGCTCCTTTGTATCTGTGGGGTTCATTTTTTATTTAAAAGAATACTATATCATATATCCGGACAGAAAAACACCCCTTTGTATTTTTATCCATACAATTTTTATGCGATGCTTTAATACCGGGTTAACAGACATGTCCCGGACAACCTCCGCATAGAATATTAAAAGGCAATACATAGATTATTTTAAAGGGAGGCCAGATATATGTATAAAAGTTGCGCGCTGATCCTGTGCCTGTCCATGCTGATCACGGGCATGTGTGCAGTCAACGTAAATGAAATGAACCTGAACCGGGAACTGTCCGGCGGTGTTCTTGATATGACGCTGGAAGAAATGCAGGAGGAGTTAAAGGAAGAAAATGTGCAGGAAGTTTATCGTTTCAGGGAGATACTGGAGGATGTCTCCTCACCGGAAAGATGTGTGAACTACAATGTGCTCGTCAATGAAAACGCGATCTTTCTGGATGAGGAAAGCAAAGAGATCCTGTGCCGCATTGTGGAAGCGGAAGCCGGCAACGAGGACGAAAAAGGAAGGATGCTGGTGGCAAATGTAGTGATGAACCGGGTGGAGAGCAGCCGTTTTCCGGATACGGTCAAAGGGGTCGTCTTTCAGAAAGCGGGCGGGCTTTATCAGTTTTCCCCTGTGGCGAACGGCAGGTATTACCGTGTGAATGTCTCCGAGGAGACAAGGCAGGCGGTGGAGAAGGTCCTGCGGGGAAAAGATGATTCCCGGGGAGCACTGTACTTTGTCAACAGGTATGCCGCCAATGCGGAGTATATGAGCTGGTTTGACCGGAAATGCACGGCGCTGTTTTCCTATGGACGGCACGAATTTTTTTCATAAATTTGTTTACGGAAAGACAGGATATATGCTATACTTTAACAATATGAAGCGAGCTTCATAAATAAAAAAGATTATGCGAAGATAAAAATTCAGGCTTTGCAGAGGGTCGCGATTATTTCCGTGTCCTGCGAAGACATAACAGGGAGGAATACAGATGGTAAACTATTTCAGTACAAGAGGAGGCGGCTGCCCGGTATCCGCCTCAGAGGCTGTTTTAAAAGGGCTGGCAGAGGACGGGGGACTTTTCTTCCCCGATCATATTCCCGCCCTTACAAAGAGTTTGAAAGAACTTTCGGAGATGTCTTATCAGGAAGTGGCGTATGAGGTAATGCAGCCCTTCCTATCCGACTATACGGAAGAAGAATTGAAAAACTGCATCAAAAATGCTTATGATTCCAAATTTGATACAGAAGAGATCGCTCCACTTGTCTATGCGGACGGCGCTTACTATCTGGAACTGTTCCATGGTGCCACTATCGCTTTTAAGGATATGGCGCTCTCCATACTGCCTCATCTCATGATCACTGCAGCGAGGAAAAATCATATTAAAAATGAAATCGTCATCCTGACAGCCACATCCGGCGATACCGGGAAAGCGGCTCTGGCGGGTTTTGCCGATGTGAAAGGGACAAAGATCATCGTGTTTTACCCGAAAAACGGCGTCAGCCCGATCCAGGAAAAACAGATGGTCACCCAGAAAGGGGAGAATACCTTCGTGGTGGGGATCCACGGTAATTTTGACGATGCCCAGAACGGCGTAAAAAAAATATTCGGCGATAAGGAATTCGAAAAGCTGATGGCAGATAACGGCTATCAGTTCTCCTCCGCCAACTCCATCAATATCGGACGGCTCATCCCCCAGATGGTCTATTACGTTTACGCTTATTCCCGGTTATTAAAAGAAGGAAAGCTCAGCGAGGGGGAACCTGTGAACGTGGTGGTGCCCACCGGGAACTTCGGCAATATCCTTGCGGCTTACTTTGCAAAAAACATGGGACTGCCTGTCGCAAAGCTGATCTGCGCCTCCAATGAAAACAAGGTGCTTTTCGATTTCTTCCGGACAGGCATTTATGACAGGAACAGGGATTTTGTTCTGACGAGCTCCCCCTCGATGGATATCCTGATCTCCAGTAATTTAGAGCGTCTGATCTATCTGATCGCAGGAAGTGATGCGGAGAAGAATAAAAATCTGATGATGCAGCTTTCCACGTCAGGAAAGTATGAAATCACATCGGAAATGCAGGAAAAATTGCATGATTTTTACGGCGGGTATGCAGCCGAGGAAGAAACGGCAAAAACGATCGCCTCCCTCTATGAAAACTGCGGCTATGTGATCGATCCCCATACGGCCGTTGCGTCCTGTGTTTATCGAAAATATAAAGAGCAGACGAAAGATGAAACGAAGACCATCATCGCTTCCACGGCAAGCCCCTATAAATTCACAAGGAGTGTGATGAGTGCCGTTGACAGTCAGTATGACGGGCTGGATGATTTTGCGCTGGCGGATAAACTTTCCGAACTCTCCGGTGTGAAGATACCGGAAGCTGTCGAAGGGATCCGGACGGCTCCCGTCCTGCACGATACGGTCTGTGAAAAAGACCAGATGGCGGATGTGGTGAAGAAATATCTGGGGATCTGATGCCGGACGGATGCAGGAGCCTGCTGGTTTCCAGACAATATGTTTAGAAAAAACTCCACAGAAGAAAGGCTTGGTAAAAAAGTATGAATAGTACATTCGGTTTTATGGATATCCTTATTATTTTCAGCGGCGCCTATCTGGTCTATGCCGCGGTGCAGATGAAGCGGACCGGTGAGATCACAAGCTCCGCCATCATTGGGAAGGGATATGATCCCAAAAAGGCGAAAGATCCGAAAGGCTTTATCGAGTATATGTATCTTAAATCCATTATCATGGGGATCCTTGTCATGTTGAGCGGCGCGTTGGACTATATGAACGACCTGTACTGGAATATTCCCTATTTCGGTATTATTATGTGCGGCGTTTTTCTTGTTATGATCGTAATATACTGTAAAATTTCCATGGATGCCCAGAAAAAGTATCTTTCTCCGAGATGAGACGGTATTTTTTCGTATCACCGGAATTTGCAGTGAAAGCTCTGGCGTTTTTCCGAATGTTCAGAGCATATTCTCCAAAATAAAAATAGAAGAAAGGATACCAAAGACTATGGAGCATTACTACCAACCGGAGATCGAATGCGCTTCCAGGGAGGAGATCCTGAAGCTGCAGAACGAGAGACTCGTGAAACAGGTAAAGCATGTGTATGACAACGTGCCTTACTACAGAAAGAAGATGGAGGAGGCAGGCGTGACACCGGCGGATATTCAGTCGGTGGAAGATTTACATAAACTGCCGTTTTTGACAAAGGATGATCTGCGGGAGGCATATCCCTACGGTCTTGTGGCGGTTCCTCTGAAAGACTGTGTCCGCATCCAGTCCACCAGCGGCACCACCGGAAGGCGTGTTGTGGCATTCTATACCCAGCATGATATCGACCTCTGGGACGAGTGCTGTGCGAGAGCCATCATGGCGGCGGGAGGCACCGATGAGGACGTGGTGCATGTCAGCTACGGCTACGGCCTGTTCACAGGCGGCCCAGGCTTAAACGGCGGTTCCCATAAAGTGGGTTCCCTGACCCTTCCTATGTCCTCCGGCAACACGGACAGACAGATCCAGTTCATGTGCGACTTAGGGTCCACGATCCTCTGCTGTACGCCTTCCTACGCGGCATATCTGGGCGAGACGATCAATGAAAAGGGGCTGAAGGACAAGATCAAATTGAAAGCCGGTATCTTCGGCGCGGAGGCATGGACAGAGGAGATGCGCCGCGATATCGAGAAATCTCTGGGCATCAAGGCGTATGATATTTACGGCCTTACCGAAATTTCAGGACCGGGCGTATCCTTCGAGTGCAGCGAGCAGACCGGAATGCATATCAATGAAGACCACTTTATCGCAGAGATCATCAACCCGAAGACCGGCGAAGTGCTGCCGGAAGGTGAAAAAGGAGAGTTGGTATTTACAAGCATCACAAAGGAAGCCTTCCCCCTGCTGAGGTATCGTACCCGCGATATCTGTGTTCTGACCAGAAAGAAATGTTCCTGCGGCAGAACCCATGTTAAGATGACAAAACCGATGGGCAGAAGCGACGATATGCTGATCATAAAGGGTGTCAACGTATTCCCGTCCCAGATCGAGACTGTGCTCTTGAATAAGGGTTACGCCGCAAATTATCAGATCATCGTGGACCGCGTCAACAACAGCGACACGCTGGAAGTACAGGTGGAGATGACGCCGGAAATGTTCTCCGACTCTGTCAGCGAAGTGAGCAAGAAGGAGAAAGAGCTGGTGAATGCGCTGAAATCCATGCTCGGCATCTACGCGAAGGTAAAACTTGTTGCGCCTAAATCCATTACAAGAAGCGAAGGGAAAGCAGTCCGCATCATCGACAAGCGGAATTTATATCAATAAGGGGGAAAACAATATGACTGTACAACAGATTTCGGTTTTTTTGGAAAACAGGCCGGGGGGACTTGCCGAATTTACCAAAGTACTCTCTGAAAACAATATCGACATGAGGGCAATGTGCATCGCGGAGACACCGGATTTCGGCATCCTGCGCATTATCGTGGACGATGTCTATAATACGATGTGCACTATGAGGGAAGCGGGTTATATCTGCTCCGCGACGAAAGTGCTGGCAGTGGAGATTCCCGATAAGCCGGGGAGCCTGCTGCGCACGTTGACGGTTCTGGGGGAAAACAATATCAATCTGGAATACTCCTACGCGTTTACGACAAGAAAAAAGGATGTGGCCTATATGATCCTGCGGGTAAACGACAATGAGAGGGCAACGGAAGTGCTGACGGAGAACGGGATCAAGCTGGTAGATCAGGATGAATTGAGCAGGCTGTAAAAAGTTAAGGAAGCCGGACGCCCGGAAAGGACAGAAACATCCCTGATGCAACTCGCTTTCGCTCCGGGCTAAACGCAGCGGTACTAGGCTCGAAAATACCATGTGAAATTTTGTTTTTTAAATTTCACATTGGCTAACTGTGCCGGCGTTTAGCAGGGTTGCTACAGGGATGTTTCTGTCCTTTCCGGGCTGTTTTGTTGCTGTCGACCAGTTGATTTCAATCGGTGCCGCGCAGTTTGACCGCGTTGGTCACTTTTTTACGTTCTTCGTCGCTGATGGCGGCGTAGTGTTTTCTGGTGGTGTTTACGTCGCTGTGGCCGAGGACGCTGGCTACGAGGTAGATATCACCGGTTTCTTTATACAGGGAAGTGCCGTAGGTGCTGCGCAGTTTGTGGGGCGTGATCTTTTTCAGGGTGGTCACGTTCTGTGTGTATTTTTTCACCATGTTTTCCACGCTGCGGACGCCCATCCGCTTATTCTGCATGGAGATGAAAAAGGCGTCTTCATGCCCGGAGAGCGGAATCATGTTTTTGCGCTGGTCCATGTAGTCCCGCAGGGCGTTCTCCACTTCAAAACCGAAGTAGATCGTCGCGTCATAGCCGCCTTTGCGGTGTACGACAAGGGCGCCGTTGTCCAGATCCACATCATTGATATTTAAACCGACACACTCGGACACACGGATGCCTGTGCCGAGCAAAAGCGTTAAGATCGCGATATCCCTTATCTTGTTGACCTTATGGTATCTTAATTGTGATTTGGTCAGCTTTTCACCCTTTTCCACCTGTTCCAGCAAAATGGCTACTTCCTGGGGCTCAAGCCGTATGATCTCCTTTTCATGCTGCTTCGGCACAGGAATCAGCGCCGCCGGATTTTTCTCGATCTTTTCGGCGCGGAAAAAATAGTTGTAGAAGCTGCGCAGGGAAGCGATCTTTCTGGCTTTCCCCCGCTCTTTGTTCATGATGACGCGCCCGTCCTTATCATACAGCGTCATATAATCCAAGTATTCCAGAATGTCATCCTTCGTCACACGCTCCAGCACGGAGATCGGTATCTCCGTTATCTCCATTTTCCGGCAGAATGCGTTGTTTTTATGCAGAAATTCAAAAAAAACTTTCAGGTCATAGGCATAGGCAAGCCGGGTGCGGGTGGATGTATAGTCCGCGATATCATAAAAAAAAGATTTGCAGAAAGAGGGGAGCTGTGAAAGGATCTCCCTTATCTTTTCGATATTCTTTTTATCCTGTTCTTCGTAATATTTCATTTTGTGATTCCTCTATCCCTTTATCATGAGACGGACCATTCCCTGTCCGCCATCATCAATTGATAGGCGTTACTCTGTCCGATCGTTTTTTCCACGCCGAAACCCCATCCTGCACCGCGTGGAACATTCTTTCCTTAACGCCCGGATTTTCTCTGTTGAGCTGCTGCAGGAGCAGATGTGCGTATTCCCTTTTGGTGTGTCCGTCCGCCGGACAGGGGCTTTTCACCACCGGCACCCGATATTTGTTGACAAAGCCGATCACATCCGCCTCCTGCACATATATCAAAGGCCTGATCACCGTCATATCCATCCGGTCCAAATAAGTTACCGGGGAGAAACAGTGAAACCGCCCCTCATAGATCAGGGAGAGCAGCATGGTCTCCACCACGTCATCCCTGTGGTGGGCGTAAGCGATCTTATTGCAGCCCAATTCTTTCATCGCCTGATTTAAAGCGCCTTTTCTCATCTTGGCACACAGCGAACAGGGGGAGGATTCTTTTCTGTCCTCAAAAATGATCTTGCCGATATCCGTCCTTACAATATGATAGGGCACCTCGAGTTCAGCGCACAAGGCCGCTATACGGTCCAGATTCAGGTTTTCAAACCCAAGGTCGACTGTTACCGCAGTCAGCTCAAAAGACGCCGGATAAAAGCGCCTGAGGCCGCTCAGGGCATATAACATAGCGAGGGAATCCTTTCCCCCCGATATACCGATCGCTATATGATCGCCATCCTGAATCATATGATAGTCGTCGATGGCTTTTCTTGTATAACTGTAAAGCTGTTGCAGTTTCATTGTCTGTTTTCGGCTTTCTTCAGATTATTTGGGTTGCATGTCCCGCCGGTTCTTATTATAATGTTATTAGTGTTTGGAGGCAAGCGGCGTGAAATGAAATCCTTGATCTCACTTATAAAATAATAACACGTTGCGCCTGAAAAGAAAAGGATGGAAGCCAAATGAAAAAATTCACCAACAAGTATATGAAATGGGGCCTGACTGCACTGATCGTACTGATCCTGGCGATCTGCTTTATCTGCCTGATCTTTAAGGGACAGACGATCAGGGAGGGCTTTGATGTGATCCTGCGGGTGATCATGCCGGTCATCGACGGGCTGATCATCGCTTTTATCGCCACGCCGGTCATGAACTGGATAGAAGAGAAGCTGCTCTTTCCGCTGTGCAGGAAACTGAATATCAATGCGGAAAAAACTAAAATAAAAAAGAAGCTCCGTGCAGGTTCCGTGCTGCTCACTTTCCTGTTTATAGGACTTGTTGTTTATTCCTTTTTCTCGATAGTGATTCCGGAACTCGCCATGAGCATTCAGAGCATCGTCACGCGTTTTCCGACCTACATCAATAACCTGATCGACCTGACGGAAAAACTTCTCGCCGACAATCCGGATGTAGAGGCGTATATTGAAGGCCTTCTTGACACTTACTCCAAGGATCTGGACAATTTTCTGGACAAGAGTGTGATGCCCACCATCAATACCTTCATCCTTTCCGCCTCAAAAGGCGTGATCGGCATGCTGAAATCACTCTATAATCTGGTGATCGGCCTGATCATTTCTCTCTATATTTTATCCGGAAAGGAGAAATTTGCGAGCCAGGCGAAAAAAATATGTTACGCGCTTTTTGACCGTCCTGCAGCCAATCAGATCATCAGCGCCTGCCGTTTTACCAATAAGACTTTCATCGGCTTTCTGGGCGGGAAGATCGTGGATTCGGCTATTATCGGCGTACTGTGTTTTTTCGGGACAAGCGTTTTGAAAATACCGTATGCCGTGTTGATCAGCGTTATCGTCGGCGTGACAAATATCATTCCGTTCTTTGGTCCCTATATCGGCGCTATCCCGAGCGCGCTGCTCGTTCTGATGATCAATCCGGGAAAATGCATCCCTTTTATCCTGTTTATTCTGGCGCTGCAACAGCTTGACGGCAATGTGATCGGCCCAAAGATATTGGGGGAGTCTACCGGGCTTTCCGGATTCTGGGTTATTTTCTCCATCACATTTTTCGGCGGACTCTGGGGTGTCGCTGGGATGGTAGTAGGAGTGCCTTTGTTCGCTGTACTGTACGCCGGCATCAGTTATATGATAAACAGATTTCTTGACAAAAAAGCGCTGTCTACCAACACACTGGACTATGAAAAGCTGGACTATATTGACGAGAAAAAAGAGTACATTCCGATGGAAAAGACAGGTTTGTTAAATAATTCACAAACAATAGAAGAGGAGAACAATGAAATAAAATGAAGTTTTTAATACAAATTGCATCGAATGCATCTGTGGAAGTGGAAAATCGGGTGGCCGGAAAAATTCCATTCGGATATATGGTGTTAATCGGTGTGGAAGACGCAGACACAAAAGAAATCGCTGATAAAATGATCAAAAAGATGCTTGCACTCCGCATCTTTAAAGACGAAAACGGAAAAACTAATTTAAGCCTTGATCAGGTAGGAGGAAGCCTTCTCCTGGTTTCGCAGTTCACCCTGTACGCAGACTGCAGAAAAGGCAACAGGCCCTCTTTTATCCGCTCAGGCTCCGCGGAATACGCGGAGGAAATGTATCGCTATATTATTGAAAAATGTAAAGAAACCGGCGCAAACGTTCAGACCGGCGAATTCGGCGCAGAAATGAAGGTATCCTTCACAAACGAAGGTCCTTTTACGATCATGCTGGATTCCGCGGAATTGTTTTAGGTACCGGATACATATTATGAATTAGAATAAATTCTTTTAAATTACGGATAACTGCAAAAATCCCCGCAACGGCTTTCATAATTTACGGAACCCCGTTGCGGGTTTTATACCCTTATAGTTTAACGAATTAGTTGGCGCAGATTTTGAATAGCCTATGATTATCGGATTACTGCGCCAACTATTCGTTAAACTATCGTTTTGCGAATAGTCCCGGGTCGCTAAATTCCATACTACTGCTATTCGTCTATCCCCGTTCTTTTTCCACATCCTCCACATACTGTGCCAGCAGATTCACCGTACCGTCTATGCCGAGCCTGCCTGAATTAATGGAAAGATCATAGGTATCGGAGCGTCCCCATTTTTTGGAGGAATAATAGTTATAATAGCTCTGGCGCTGTTTGTCTTTTTTGTTGATAGCGTCTCTTGCCTTGGATTCGGTCATATTATGTCTTTCCATAATACGTTTTACTTTGTGCTCTTCGTCCGCGTGGATGAAAACATGGACACAGTTAGGGTACTCGGCAAGCGCATAATCGGCGCATCTCCCGACAATCACGCAGGCGCCTTCACTTGCAATTTTTTTGATCGTGTCAAACTGTGCCAGAAAGATCTTGTGGCTGATCGGCATATCTACAAAGGAAGAAGAATTATAGCCGAAGGAATAGGTGTCCATGACCAGATTATATAAGAATGAGTTGGTGGGACGTTCATCGTGGTTTTCTATCATTTCCTGACAAAAGCCGCTCTCCTTTGCCGCCCTGGTGAGCAGATCCTTATCATAAAATGGTATATCTAGCCGTTTTGCCAGCTTTTCTCCTATCTCACGCCCTCCCGAGCCGTATTGACGTCCGATTGTTACGATCGTATTCATATGATGTCCTCCATTTCTGATATGTTGAAAAGTAGTAAATGAACTGCCATTACTATAACTATAGCACAAAAAAAGAACTGCCACAATAAAATTTTACAGCAGTTCTTCCAAAAATGTCAAAAAATAATGACAGTCTTATTTTATTATTCTCTAAACAGCTCACACCAATAATACACGCCGCCCACTTCATAACAGGCGATGCCGACCTTTCTGAGATCCGGGTCAATGATATTATTGGCATCCGTCCAGTATTCCATCAGAGCATTGTGCGCATCTTCCGGATCGTCGTACCACATGGTGATATTTTCCGCATCCACACGGTATTCATAGATGCTGTCGCCGTTAGGGCGAATGTGGTCAAACCGTATCGGCAGTTCCATCACCCTTGTCTCAGCGAGCTGTGCCAGGGAATTGTCCCATGTGAGATTCCGCAGCCCCCAGGCTCTCCGCTCTTCGTTCGTGTAGGTAAACAGCCGGTTCGCTTTTCTTGTCACGAGATGCCCGTTTAATACCGGTTTCTGCTCGCTGTCCTTCTTCTCATCTTCCGAAGCTTCGTAGGAGGCGTTCCTTCCCTCTTTCTTCCCGCGCGTCAGATAATGGTTGTAAAGTGCGCTTAAATTATAGCCGTACACATTTTTCAGGTCCGAATATCTGTTGGCATAGGAGGCGGCGTCAAACTCCTCGCCGTAACCGACGCGCCCTTCCGCAAGCCCCTCTGTCAGATACTGGTTCACATAGGCGGCCCAGTTGTCTCCATAGATCCCTTCCAGATCGTGATTGTTCTCCCTGTACTTTTTTACGTCAAAAACCTTTCCCGCGTTGCGCCCCTCATTGATGCCGCAGTTTACATAGTGCGCATAGAGCATATTGGGATCCGTCCCGTATGCTTCCACTACATCCGGATATTTTTCCGCATAATAAGCCGCATCAAACAGATCCGCATAGCTTGCCGCGCGGGCTGCCATGCCGCATCCGATAAACAGAGCAAACACCATACAGACACCTGTAAAAAACTTTTGAAGTCCCTGTCTCAAACTGTTGTCACCTCCTTACTCCAAAATGATTTTTCTAAAAGTATACTCCAATTTGCCGCAAAAAACAAGTCCGGTATACTTGACGTTCCGATTTCATATAATTTATACTGATCCTGTGCAAAAGCTGCCGAAAGTAAAAACAGCAGATATGTGGTGTGAAACAATGTGTAAAACAGACCGGAGATACAGCGGAAAACAAAATAAATTTTGGATCATTCTCATCATAGCCGTCCTCCTCGTTCCTGCCTTTGACTGCAGGCTCTGTATCAGGCGGTATGAGATCATAACGGATAAAACGGCTGAAAGCGTGCGGATCGCCCTGGTCACCGACCTGCACTCCTGCCGATACGGCAAAGAGGAGAAGGAACTGATCCGGGCGATCGACAGCCAGCACCCGGACGTGGTTCTGTTAGGCGGCGATATCTGTGACGACAGGATATCTGATGACAATGTGGAATTTCTTTTAAGGGGGATCGCGGACCGTTATCCCTGCTACTATGTGACAGGCAACCACGAATACTGGAGCGGCCGCATCGACGATATGCTGGAGCTGTTTCGCTCCTACGGCGTGACTGTCCTGGACGGTTCCTGCAATACACCGGAAATAAACGGACAGCAGCTTGTGATATGCGGGATCACGGATCCGGATGCCATGCGCTATACAACGGACGGCATGGACTTAGGGTCGCAGCTTGATGCCATATCTGAAACGATCGACGATGATCATTATACGATCCTGCTGACGCACAGGCCAGAACTGATCGAACTGTATCGGCAGTATCCCTTTGACCTGATCCTTTCGGGCCACGCACACGGCGGCCAATGGCGCCTGCCGGGTGTCGTAAACGGCTTATTTGCACCGGATCAGGGTTTCCTTCCCGAGTACGCCGGAGGCGTATATAAACTGCCGGATACCACAATGATCGTCAGCCGCGGCCTCGCAAGAGAAAGCACCCCGGTTCCCAGGATCTTCAACCGCCCTGAACTGGTCATTGTCACACTGACTCCTGACCACCGCTGACAGGGACTATGACAAAAATCCGCCCTGACAAAATCGGAAATCTCCTTCACGGGATCCACTGTTATGTCAGGGCGGATTCAATTTTACTGCAATATCAATTTATGCCACTTTCTTCTTTCCGGTCAGTACCTGTGCGCCCTCAACGATCAGGATGACAGCCAGGATAACAAGCGGAACGATGATCACATCCTGCAGGATGCATGTAAACAATGCCGTTCCTGTTGCGCCCTCCATGATGGACACGATATTGTTCTTGAAGGACAATACCAGTGAGCAGAGCGTTGCAGCGGACATGAAGATGATCGGGAAATACAGCATGCTGTTCTTCTTGCCGATCTTCTTTAAGTAGGTAGCTGCCGCAAGGAATGCCGGAACAGCCACGAGCTGGTTTGCCGCGCCGAACAGCGGCCATACTTTCTGGTAGCCTGCAAGGCACAGGATAAAGCCGCAGATCGCGGTGATCACTGTCGCAATATACATGTTGGACAGGATGTTCCCTTCGCCTTTCTTGTTTGTCGCGAACAGCTCCTGGAACATAAATCTTCCAAGCCTCGTACCTGTATCCAGAGATGTCAGGCAGAAACAGGAAACAGCCAGCATGATGATAGTCTTAGTCGCTGCCACCGCTCCCTCGGAGAAGCCCATCACTTCAAAGAAGTTGGCGATCGCCGTACCGAAGATAACGGTCGGGGAAATTGCCTCAAGGCCTAACATTTCCTGTACCGCAGCCTGTGTTCCGTTAGCGGAAAGCGTACCGATAGCGATCAGGGAGATCACAGCCAGCACACACTCGATCAGCATAGAACCGTAACCTACTAACAGCGCATCCTTTTCATTATCGAGCTGCTTGGACGTTGTACCGGAACCGATCAGAGAATGGAAACCGGAAATAGCGCCGCAGGCGATGGTGATGAACAGCACGGGGAACAGATAGCTTCCGTTCACTGAAAAGCCCGTGAATGCAGGTGTCTGGAATTTTGTGGATGCAGGATTGATGATCGTTGCACCGATAATGCCGATCACGGCAGCCGCCAT
>ERZ808028.782-NODE-782-length-22931-cov-6.788615_pt1 | contig 22931 bp, 23 predicted proteins | sample MGYA00380184_ERZ808028 | MGnify/ENA primary metagenome ERZ808028 (study PRJEB31490, sample SAMN06133397) | mouse gut metagenome | isolation source: J8_1 | host: mice | place: China: Chengdu | collected 2015-05 ...
CTTGTGGTGGTTTGCCTGCTGTATTTCTACACCATTATTTAAGCGGGAGGAAGCTTTATGGAAACAGTTTCTTTGCTGATTAAAAATGCAAAGGTATTTAATACTTATCTGAAAAAATTTATTTCCGGAGATGTGTCTGTGAAAGACGGGAGATTCTATTATATTGACCGAGAGCAGAATACCCCCTTTCATGCAGAGGTCGTGCTGGATGCCCAGGGGAAATATATGATTCCTGGACTGGTGGATATTCATATGCATATTGAAAGCAGCATGATGACTCCTGAGCCCTTCGGAAATTGTGTAGCGGCATACGGTGTAACAACTATTGTATCTGAGCCCCACGAGATGGCGAATGTGAAAGGCACTCGCGGAATCCTGGAAATGATTTCCGCTGCAAAAAACGCGCCAATCGATATCTTTTACGGCATTCCAAGCAGCGTTCCCTCCACTGATGAACGGCTGGAAACAACGGGAGGAATCATTGACTGCAATGCTATGAAGCATTTGCTTTGTGAGGAGGACGTTGTCTGTGTCGGAGAAATTATGAATTATCGTCAGATTATTAAAGAAAATAATCTGGAAATTACAAAGTTTCTTAAATATCTGCGCCAGGAGTATCCAGGATATGTGATAGAGGGGCACTGTCCGTCCCTTCTGGATCTGGAGCTTGCCAAGTTTTTATATCTGGGAATCGACGGGGATCACACCGAGCACACTTTGGAGGAAGTGAAGCAGCGGATTGAAAATGGGATGTTTTTTGAGATTCAGGATAAAATGTTGAAGCCCAAGGTACTGGAATATATTTGTGAAAATCAGCTTTATGAGTACTGTGGCTTTGTGACTGACGATACCATGGCAGATGTTCTCTATGAAAAAGGGCAGTTGAACTATGTGGTGCAGCAGGCCATAGAGGCTGGATTCCCCTTAGAAATGGCAATCTACTGCGCTACATATACGCCAAGTCGTAGAATGCATCTGTACGACAGAGGAACAATCGCCCCTGGAAAACTGGCAGATTTTGTACTGCTGGATTCCCCGTCTGTGATGAAGCCGTCATATGTATACAAAAACGGGGTTCAGATTTTTAATCGGAAAGATAGACAGGAGGCTTCAATATCCTATCAGTTCCCAGAAGATTTTTATCAGAGTGTGCGTATGAAACCAGTCAATCTTCAGGACTTTCGAGTCATGGCAGATACGGACAAAGAGGAGGTTACTGTGCGGGTAATCGAGGTGCATCCTGACCGGACGCAGACAACGGAGAAGCTGGTTACCATGCCGGTGAGGGACCATATGCTGGATTGGGAAAAAAGCGGCTGTCTCTTGGCCATGGTTTTGGAACGCCACGGCAAAAACGGGAATATTGGTTATGGTTTTATTACGGGCTCTTGCCTAAAAGAAGGCACCGTAGCCACCACATATTTCCACGACCATCACAATCTCTTTGTTGCAGGAGACCGTCCAATGGATATGCTTCTGGCAGTAAGGAGGCTTCAAGAATTGCAAGGAGGCTTCTTAACCGTTAAGGACGGCAGAATTCTTGCAGAGCTAAAGCTGCCTGTATGCGGTATACTTTCCGAAAAAGGGGTCAGAGACACGGCTCTTGGACTGAAGGCAATTCGCGAAAGCCTGGAAGAACTTGGCTATCGGCATGACAATCCCATTATGTCGCTTGGGACGCTTGGACTGCCGGTAAGTCCGGCTTTGAAGCTGACTGATAAGGGGCTTGTGGATGTAAAACGAAGTGCGATTGTACCGTTGATTGTGGAATAACAGTTGAGCTTGGGTATGCCCCAAAGGGCATACCTGCGGGACATAAATAAAAAACGCTGCAGGATATACTCTTGCAGCGTTTTTGGTTTTAATGATCGAAGCTATCGTTTTTTCATCTATGCTTCTCTAATCTTAAACTGCTTAACCAGACTCATCAATATCTGGGCCTGACTTGACAACTCCTGGCTTGCTGCCGCGCTTTGCTCAGAGGTAGCTGAATTGGTATGCACTACGCTGGAAATCTGGTCGATTCCCTGGGTTACCTGTGCAATAGAAGCAGCCTGGTCCTGTGACGCCTTGGAAATATCCTGAACCAGTTTTGCTGATTCCTCAGAAGAGAGGACAATACGGTCAAGGGACTCTGCGGTTCGGTTGGCTATACCGGCTCCTTCCTGAACAGATTGAACAGTCGCTTCGATTAGAGTCGCTGTATTCTTGGAAGCCTCAGCAGACTTGCTTGCCAGGTTACGTACTTCGTCGGCAACCACAGCAAATCCCTTTCCGGCTTCACCTGCACGCGCCGCCTCAACTGCCGCATTCAATGCAAGTATATTGGTCTGGAAGGCAATATCTTCAATCGTCTTAATAATCTTACTAATCTCAGAAGAAGAATCGTTAATCTGATTCATGGCAGAGGTCATCTGCTCCATCTGTTTTTTGCCCTGCTCAATCTCTGTAGCAGTAGTCAAAGCCTGTCCACTGGTCTGCTTAGCATTTTCTGCATTGTTTGACACATGGGTGTGTATCTCATTGATGGTGGCCGCTAATTCTTCCACTGATGACGCCTGCTCAGTGGTTCCCTGGGCAAGAGCCTGGGCGCCGCTTGCCACCTGCTCTGAGCCGCTTGCCACTTGCTCGGCGCTCATGTTGAGTTTCCTGAAGGTCTCATTCAATTTAAACAGAGTATGCTGGAAGGAGTCCTTAATCGGAGCAAAATCCCCCACATATTCCATGTCTATGTCGAATCTAAGATTCCCTTTGTCGAGTTCTGATAAGGATGCAGATATATCCTCAATATAATCTCGCCAGGTCTGCACCGTTTTTGCCAGAGCACGGGTTAAATCTCCAATCTCATCTTCTGCCGGAAATTCAACCACCTCATCCTTGAGATTTCCCTGGCTTAGTTCGATTAAACGCTCTGACGCGCCCCTAATAGGATCGGCCATCTTTTTGGATATTATGGAAATTGCAATAATACCGATTACAAAAATGGCCAGACCAGAAATTACTAAAATCAGTAAGGACAAAAAACACGCCCTCTTAGAAGCATTAAGCTCGTCCTGGATAATAGGCAGCATATCTTCCTCGTAATTTCCGGTTCCAATATACCATCCATAAGGTTCAAACTTTTTGACAAAACCTCTCTTGGCCTTGGCTTCGGTTTCGCCAGATTTAGCAAAATAAAAATCAATAAAGTCTCCATCCGGCTTATCTCCGGCAGCAATCGTATCCCTTACAAAATAATTGCCCTTTTCATCCTGTGTATTATAACGGTTGGTGCCCTCTACATCGGGATTGATATGTACTGCATTCGTCCCGTCTGCCATGTCTGCCCAAAAGTATCCGGTTCCGTCGTTGTACCTGGTGGTACGGACAATATATTTGGCGTTCTCCATGGCTTCGTCTTCAGTGAGCTCGCCACTCTGATACTTGTCATACTCCGCCTGGAGTACCCCGATCATACACTCCACCTGACTCTGGATAATCTGATCCAGTTTTTCCTTCTCGGCTTCAAGATTTTTATCATAGGCACTCTGTAAAGATAGATATGATAAAAAGGAAAGTAAGAACACGGCAATAAAGGTAAGAATACCAATGCTCAAAATCAGTTTTCCCCGTAACTTCAGTTTCATTTCAAAAGACTCCTCTCATACATAAAAAATAATTTGTTATTTTTCAACAAAAAAAGTTGAAAAAATGTTACTAATTTCATTATAATGGATAATACTTGAAAAGTCCATGATACTTTATGGTTTTTTGTAAAATAATGTCGTAATTTGTATTCCCTAAGGGCATAACTTATATTGGAGGAAATCCAGGATGATTTTAATTTTGTCACATTGATTGTGTAGACTGTTTCTGCTATAGTAGATGAAAAAGGAGAAGGATTATGGAAAGTTGTTATAAAGGAATGTTAGGATTGATTGGAAATACACCGCTGGTAGAGGTGGCAAACATTGAGAAGGAATTGGGACTTGAGGCGACAATTCTGGTAAAACTGGAATATTTGAATCCTGCGGGAAGTGTGAAGGACAGAGTAGCAAAAGCCATGATTGAGGACGCGGAGGAGAAGGGATTATTGACAGAAGGCTCTGTGATTATAGAGCCCACTTCAGGAAATACTGGGATTGGTCTTGCATCCATTGCGGCAGTAAAGGGATATCGGATGATTCTTACCATGCCCGATACTATGAGCGTGGAGAGAAGGAATATCCTGAAGGCTTACGGTGCAGAGCTGGTATTGACGGACGGTAGGGAGGGAATGAAAGGAGCCATTGAAAAGGCAAAGGAACTGGCGAAGGAGATTTCGGGGAGCTTCATTCCAGGACAGTTTGTGAATCCTGCCAATCCGGCGGTACATAAGGCGACAACAGGACCGGAGATATGGAGAGATACGGATGGGAAGGTGGATATCTTTATTGCAGGCGTAGGAACCGGCGGTACGGTTACGGGAATCGGTGAATATCTGAAAGAGCAGAACCCAGATATAAAGGTTGTGGCATTGGAACCGGCGGCGTCTCCGGTATTGTCGGAGGGAAAGGCAGGAGCTCATAAGATACAGGGAATCGGCGCAGGTTTTATACCGGAGGTTTTGAATACTGAGGTATACGACGAGATATTTAAGGCAAAGGATGGGGATGCGTTTGAGGCTGCAAAGCTGCTTGCCAGGAAAGAGGGGCTGCTGGTGGGAATCTCGTCAGGGGCGGCTCTCTATGGGGCGATTGAGCTTGCAAAAAAGCCGGAGAATAAGGGAAAGGTAATCGTTGCTCTCTTGCCGGATACAGGAGATCGGTATTATTCCACACCGCTGTTTACAGAGTAAAGTTTTAAAATTAGAGACGCAGAGGAGAAGGATTGGATTATGCTTGGAGAGAAAAAGGGAAGAAAACAGGATAAGTACGTCAAAGATTACGTTGTCTTTGACCTTGAGACAACGGGGACCAGTTGGGTAAACGACGCTGTGATTGAGATTTCGGCAGTTAAAGTGAAGAATGGCAAAGTGGTGGATACATTTTCCACGCTGGTGAATCCCCAAAGACCGATTCCGTACCGTGCGTCGCAGGTCAATCACATTTATGACGATATGGTAATAGACGCGCCTGTGTTCGAGAAAGCTCTGGCAGATTTTGACGCTTTTGTGGGCGGACATTTTCTGGTGGGACATAATATTCATACTTTTGATATGAAATTTATCTGGCGGGATGCAGAGTATTATTGGGGGAAGACATTCATTAATGACTACATAGACACCTTGTCATTGGCAAGACATTGCCTGCCCAAGCTATCCCACCACAAACTGGTGGACTTGGCGTCGCATTACCACATTTCCACGGATGGAGCGCACCGCGCTCTTGCCGACTGTAGTATGAATCAGAAGGTATTCGAGAAGCTGGGGGAGGAGCTGGCGTCACCGGCTGTTATGGAGAATATGAAGGTATGTCCAAGGTGCGGCCAGTTTCTAAAAAAACGCAGCGGAAGATTTGGGGATTTCTGGGGATGCAGCGGATATCCGGCATGCAGGTATACAGAAAATGTGTAGAAATTGGCATGAAAGTATTTAAAAAAATACTTTTTTTAAATATGGATATATGATAAGATTATGAAGATATAACATAAATGATTTTGATAAAGGAGAAACCAATATGAAGGAGAGGAAAAAACGGTTGAAGCAGCTTCTGGCTGCGGCGTTAGCTCTTGTTGTGATTGGCGGTTCGGTGAACCTGCCCGCTCTGACATCGTTTGCAGAGGATGGGGATTCTGAGCAGGTGGATTTGCTGACGTCCGAGAAGGATGGAGAAGCGCCAGAAGCAGAAGAAGACAAGAAAGAGCCAGAGGAAAAGCAGCCGGAAGATAAGGGGCAAGAGCCTTCACAGACGGGGAAGCCGGAGGATGAAGCGACAGAGAAGCCAGAGGATAATCAGGAAGCTAATGGTGGTCTTGTAGAAGAAACAATGGATTTAAGCGGCTATATCTACCAGTGCGGCGGTTTCGGCGTGATGGATATGCCGATGATGCTGTCTCTGGATGATGAGTCAGGGGCGCGTGCCGCGTCCGATAAGGAGGCTGCAAAAACAGCTTTGCTGAACGGAATGAAGGCATGGGAGAAAAAGATTGATGTAAGCGCTTATCAGATATCCAAAGATGAGATGGAAGTGTTATTCGTAGATCTTGTGAATATGAATCCAGATCTGTTTTATGTGGTGAGTGCAACTTGGTCTTATACACAAGCGACTGGTATCGTAGTAAGTGTTACTCCGATATATAATCCTGCCTATACAGCCCAGAGCGTTCAGATCTTCGAGAATGCTTTTAATAAGGCATACAGTGAAGCGGTTCCGAATCCGGCAGGTATGAGCAAACTTCAGATTGCAAGGGCATGCCATGATTATCTTGCGCAGCATATGAGTTATGACACAAGCCTTCAAAAACGCGACGTCTATGCAGCGTTTGTAGAAGGAACGGGAGTCTGTCAGGGATATAGCCTTGCCTATGCCGCAATGATGAAAAGGGCAGGAATTCCCTTTGACTATGTCAATAGTACAGCTATGAATCATATGTGGAATGTTATTCAGCTTGACGGGAATTGGTATCATGTAGACGTGACATGGGATGACCCGACGGTGGACCGTTTAGGTTATGTCAGACATAATTATTTCCTGAATAGTGATACAAAGATAGGGAGCGAAGGAAAAGACGGTCATTACGAGTGGACGACAGCACAGAATTGTACCTCGACAACGTATGATAATGCATATTGGCAGGGCGGAGTATCTGCAATCTTTACGATTGACGGTAAGGATTACTATTTGAAGTATCCGACCAGCGGAAATAGTTTTGAGAATTTGCTGGTATGCAGGTCAGGGGATAAAGAGGAGACAGTGGCGGCATTTACCGCAAAATGGCTGGCGTCAAACGGCGGTTATTGGCAGGGAAGCTATTCCAGGCTCTCTTACTATGACGGAAGACTTTATTTTAACGATACAAATAATATTTACAGGGTAGACCCGAAGGTCGCTTCTGGTACAGACAATAAGAAAGTGGTTTATACATATACAGGAGATGCGGGAAGTCTGTACGGCTCTTTGGTTTGTGACGACAAGATTCGGATGCAGGCGTCCCCAAGTCCCAATGTGGCGGGAACTAGAATCGAAGAACCCCTTCCGACAGGCGCGATTAAGGATGTGACTGTGACGGCAGAGCCATCCAGCGTTGAATATGGATATCAGAATCCACCGAAGATGAAAGCAAGCGTCACAGGCGCGGTGGAAGCAGCTAACGTGACATATGAATGGTATGATGTTACAACAGGCAGCGAACGTCTTATTTCTTCCACAGGCGCAGAGTGTGTAGCGGAAGCCAACTTACCGGTTGGAACTTATACATATCGTGTAAAGGTTTCTTCCGAGGACAGCAGGGTGTCTGCGGATGTTACATTTAAAGTTGTACCCAAAAAGGTAAGACCAGAGGTAACCATAACCGGAGAGTATACATATAAGTTAGGGGAAGAAATCAAGCCAAGCCATAGTGTGGTTGTGAAGGCGGCTGATTCCGCGGATGTGGACATCACTCTTGAGAAGGATAAGGATTATACGGTAGAGTATCGTGACAATATCAACGCCGGAACAGGCAAGATGATTGTTACTGCCAAAGACGGTTGTAATTATACATGGGATTCATTAGAGGTTCCCTTTACCATCAATAAACTTGCCAAGGCTGACGAGAAGATTGAAATTAAAAATGGATACGGCAACTCAGGAGCCTATGATTTGAAGCTGCAGGAAGGTACAAAGACAGGAACGCTTGTGGTGAAGGATACAGATCAGGTATTAAGCGGTGTTCCCAGCTTGACAGAGGCAGGAGTATTATCATATACACTTGTAAATGACAGTAAGAACAAGGACAAGCAGGCTGTTATTACGATTCCGGTTATGGAATCCGTCAATTATCTTCCATACAGCATTGAGGTTACTATTTTGGTAGTGGATAAGCTTAATCAGTCTGACTTCCGGTTTGTAACTCCTGTGGAGAACAGAAAATACGGAGATTCAGATTTTACTGTAGAGACAACAGGCTTTGCACAGGGCAGCAAAGTAACCTATCGTATTGAGGATACAGAGATTGCTGATATTGACAGCGCTGGAAAGGTGCATATTAAAAAGGTAGGAATGACCAGAATGATTGCCGTTGCAGCTTCTACAGATGAATACGCAGAGACAACGGCATACGCTGAACTGTATGTATCAAAAGCTACCCTTAGTTGGGATACAAGCGACCTGGGCGCGGCAGACAGAGCAGATAATGCCGCGGGTGATGCTAAGACGGATGCAAAAGCAACGCTTTACGGTAGTCTGAAGATTAAAGGAGTGATTGGCTCTGATGACGTGAAGTTTGTATGTGGCTCTGATAAATTAACCGGAACTTACAAAGGTCTTAAGGCTGGTAAACAGGAGGTAACGCTGGCGTGGAAGGATGGAAATCCGGTTGTGCTGACAGGTGCAGATGCGGATAATTATGAATGTCCGGATCGTTTACCAACGATTACAGGTAATATTACGAAGATAACGATTCAGGATGTAGAGGTGGAGAATGGCGAAGCCGGCGTAATATATAAATTAAAGCATGAAAGCGGCATTACCTATGTTCCGGCAGGTCTTGAGAAGAAATTTAAGACGCCAATCGAGATTACCAACACCATGAAGTCAAAGACGATTGGGGAGATCGAGAAGAAATTTGGATCGAATTCTTCAAAAATCGCTGAGGTTGAGGTTTATGATGTGACGTTATGCATGGTAAATGAAAAGGGTGAACTGGTTGAGGTAGATGACAAGAACTTCCCGAAGGAAGGCGTAGTGGTAAAACTGGCGTATCCGGAGGGTACAGGAAAAGGAACCCATAATTTTGTAGCTGCGCATATGCTTACTGTAGATCATAAGGATAAGAAAGCAGGAGATGTTGAATATCCGGAAATCACCAAGACAGATGCAGGAGTTGAATTCAGAGTATACAGTTTATCTCCGATTGCACTTGGATGGTCTGAGCTTGAGCCTGTTAAGGCAGAAGGAGGCAGCAACGGCGGCAGCAGTACTGGCAATGGGAAAGGAACCACTGTTCCGAGTAAAAAGCCATCTCCGAAGACCGGTGATACGAATGCCATGTTGCTCTATGTTCTCTTTATGATGTTAGGAGCGACGGGTATTAGATATACATTGAAGCGTAGAACGATGTAATAAGAGAATAAAGAACATTAAGAGGCAGAGGAGCATTTTGATATGAATCCTCTGCCTCTTGCCATTAATAGAAAATCCCGATAAATACCTCCCATACATGAAAAAAAGTGATTGGAATTCACAGTGCAGGATAGATATACTTAAGACAGTATATATAACTGAAAGAGGAGGTAATAACTATGTCTATTACAGCAGAAACCGCAAAAGCGCACGCGAATGATCCGGCAGTACTGTGCTGCAGGGCGGAGGGAGGCATTACGATTGAGGCCGCGAATCTGGAGGATCCGGCAATCTTTGATGAACTGGTTGACTCTGGATTATTGAACCTGGACGGATGTTTGACAATCGGACAGGTATTGGGGGCAAAATTAACGAAGACAAGCGATTCCCTATGTCCATTAACCGTTGACAACGTAGAAGGCTTCAAGGATGTGGCAGAAGGAGAAGCAGAGGAATCAGAAGAAGCAGCGCCGGCAGCAACAGTGGATATGAACGTACAGGGTGCGGTTACCACAGTAAAGAGGGGCAAGGTTGTCATTTCTATCAAAGAAGGAAAGGATATCTATCTGGAACTTCCTATATAGAGCCTTTTGGTTACATGATAAGGCAAAGGACTTAAAAATCCTTTGCCTTAATTTTTTTCAATATTTTTTCAACAAATACCTTCGCATGCTCTATATCCAAGCTGTCAGGATGCGTCAGAGCCTCGTCGAAGTTCCGAAGGCACATGTTAATCTTTGCAGTATTTTCTGCTGTCCGCATAGCTTCGTATTTTTGACGAATCTTTTGCGGCATCTTGCCTTGGCAGATAAATGCTCCCAGATATTCATTATCAGACTCAATCCATGCATTTGCACTGTGCTCGATGGTACTGTAATATTCTGGAGAGTCGCCCATGCCACAGGTCCCAAACAGAGCAATCCGTTTGCCGCTTAGGTCATTCAGAAAATCACTGACCACCATACTGCAGGACCCCTGATGTACACAGAAGCCTATGAAATAGATACGTGCTTCCGGAATCATCTTGTCCGTCATGATGTCAATCAAGTCTTTGGAGGTTCCGGGAAGATGGGAGAAAATCGTTGCGGCAATTTTTTTCGTATTTCCGGATTCACTCTGATAAAGTACGAGATATTCCAGCATGGCTGTTTCCCCTTTCCTAAGATTTTATCTATGAGATCTGTCTCGCCTATGGACTTAAATTTTAAATATAACCACCCGGCGCTCCGCCTCCGCCGCAGCAGAAACCACTGCCGCAGCACATATTACAGATTATATTAGCAATACATAGCTTTGTACACCAGTCTCCTCCGCCTGCAAACGTGGTTTGGTAAGGGCCTTGCTGCTGCTGGTACCAAGCGCCTCCGCTTTCAAAACGCCGGAGGAGGAACTGGTACTGCAGGTTATTAGGCTCAAGACGGTAAGCCTCCTGGGCATGTTGAAGGGCAATAGCATTATTGCCGATACCGGAGTTAGCAAGGGCGCTGTAATAGTACCAGCGGGCACTTCGGTCATGAATCCCGTTCAAAAGGTTTAAAGCTTCCCGATAATGGCGGCTGTTGATAAAGTTGGAGGCTGCCTTCATATGGAGGTCTTCTTCCGTCTCACCTCCGTTCGTTCCCGTATACTGGTATTGCGCGTTGAAGCCTCGGAAATTCCCGAAGCCGCCGTAGGTGTCAGAATCTTGGTATTCCCGTTCCTGCATAATCTGCTGGTAAGCCTGCTGAACCTCCTTAAATCGCGCTTCCGCCTGATCTTTGTTGGGATTATTAATATTTGCATCCGGATGATATTTACGGCTTAAGTTCCGGTATGCCTTTTTAATATCTTCGTCAGATGCGTTCTGAGGTATGCCCAGAACGCGGTATGGATCTGTCATTTTTCTTCTCCTGAATCTGAATTATTATGGTCTTAAGTGCGCAGCTTTTCGGTTACATGGGTGTAGCGGCACCAAACGCCAGAATATAGTATATTACGAAGAATGTCAGTATGCAAGAGGATTGGCAGTTTTTCAAATTCGCGGGAACATTCTGCCATCATAAGGGTCAGAAGCTTTTGGCAGTTTTCCGAAAACAAAGGGTCCTTCTGATACGCTTCCTTGAAAGGATTGTAATTGCCGGATTGGATATCCTTTGCCACATCCTCATAAGCGTCCATCAGGTAGATGAATTTGCCAAGGAAGAAACCAATCTTCCGAAGGGAAGCCTCCCACTCGTCTTTTCGGTATGCGAACAGCTCTGCCATAATATTTCCGAACAAGCCTGCCATGAGGTCGATGTTCTGTTCATTCCTTCTCTCCAGCAAAGAGAGCTGTTTTAAGTTGGAGGAGACTAAGGCAACCTTGGACGGGTACTGCCGCTTAATCTCTTTCATCTTGGGTGACAGGAGTTTTGCCGCAATATACCCCTTTCGTCTGTGGTCATCCTCCCAGTCGTCTTTACATTTATAATAGGATAAAATGAGGTTGACAGCGGCGGCATACTCTGTGAATTTGTTCGTCCTTGCAGTATGTTTTTCCAGAGGGTGCGCAATACAGTTTACTACTTCTTTTTTTGTTTCCGGTTCATAGAGTCCGGTCAGGAGTACGATTAGAAAGGTCATGTCAAAGGACAGGGTCACCTGTCCTCGGATGCCGTAACGCTCTTTCAGACATTTGCAGAGACCGCAGTAATAGGAGTGGTACATATCGTAATCCTTGAATTTCATCTCTGCCTTATTGATCGCAATATATCCAAACATCAGAAACCTCGTCTCACTAACTGTTTTTGATAAATGTGGAGTTACACTTGGGGCACCGAATCTCAATGCGTCCTTTGCCCCGCGGGATACGAATCTTCTGACGGCAGGCAGGGCACTTGTAGATATGGTGGGTCTTGCGCTGATGCATCAGGTTTTTCTGCTTGTAGAGGGCAGTCCTCAGCTTGTATGTCCGATTCAGATACCACTGATTTTCCGAAGAACGCTTGTAAATATTCCTGGAAAACATGCGAAAATAGGAATAAATGATACATGCCCAGGACACAAGCGACAAAATCATGCTGTTGCTCCAGCCTGCCAGAATCATGGTGATAAGTCCTGCAATGATGGTAAATTTACCCAGAGAATCCATTCCATAACGACCGTACATAAATCGAATTAGTTTTTCTTTCACGTATATCAACCTCCTAAATATATGTTCAATCATACGCTGTATAGAGGGAAAGTCAATAAATTGCAGATAAAAAATATATAAAGTTTTTAATCCAAAGTTCTGAAATGCTTTCATAGAAGGCTGGTTCGTGATATAATATCCTTTCAGAGAAAAGAGTGGAAGAGTGAAGATGATGAAGGAATTGACCAGATTAATCAAAGAAGATATGAAGCCAGCGCTTGGGGTAACGGAGCCAGGGGCCATTGCATTTGCGGTTGCAAGCGCAGTCTCTCATGTACGTGGAGAGCTTCGGAAGGTACGGGTAGCATTGAACTCAGGAATGTATAAGAATGCCTATACCTGCGGTATTCCCAATTCCACTAATTTTGGGAATCTCTATGCAGCGGCGTTGGGGGCATTGGCGGCAGATGCTAAGAAAGGGCTGGAAGCTCTTGCGGATATTACGCCCGAAGATGACGCAAAAGCGGCGGAAATGGTGAAGGCTGGGCTGGTGGAGGCGGTTCTTCAACAGATCGGTTCTGAGATTACAATAGATGCAACGGTAGAGACAGAACAGGATTGCTGTACCGTACATATTCGGGACAGCCATACCCATATTGTTTCTATAGAGAAGAATGGTGAACAGATTTATGTGGATAGAGAGTATTTGGAGGAAACGAAAGCGGGTGTCACATGTAACCCTTTGAAAAGGGAGACAAGAGAGGAAAAAAATACGGATGAGATTCCAGTTGTGCACCGGTATTCCCTGAAGGATATCTTGAGTTATGTCAGGGAAGCTTCAATGGATGAGATTTCGTTTATCAGAGACGCATTTTCCATGAACATGGAGCTTCTTAAAGAAGGGCTTGGGTCTGATAGAACAACGATTACGAAGTGCCTGCTGAGAGAAAACGGAGGCAGTATTATTTCAAAAGATGCATTAAAAACGGCTCAGCTACTGTGTAACGGTGCTATTGAGGCAAGGGTGCTGGGGCTTGGCAGACCGGCAATGAGTATTACTGGAAGTGGAGCCCATGGAATTATTGCGACGATGCCGTTGTTGGCCCAGTATAAAGCAGAAGAAGATGGAAGCGGGGAGTTATGTCTTTTGAGGGCTGCTGCTCTTAGTTATCTGATTACCATGTATATAAAAGAGTACTCTGGAAGGCTGTCGGCGTTCTGTGGATGCGGAATTGCGGCAGGTACAGGGATGGCTTGCGGGCTTGCCTTTATGAAAGGCGGGGATGATAGTGTGATTGACAGAGTGATTCGGAATATGGCAAGTGGGCTGACCGGCATGATTTGCGATGGAGGAAACCATGGATGTGCCATGAAAGGGATTGTGGCCGTGGATGCGGCGTTTCGTGCTGTGGATATGGCGCTTTCAGGCGTGTGTATTGAGAGTATCCATGGAATCAACGGGCGAACGCCGGAGGATACTATGAGGAATATGGGAATGATTGCTTCTCCGGGCATGGTTGGAACGGAAGAAACGATTGTGGAGATTATGGAGAATAAGTTTAGATAGAGGAGCAGAATTATGGAAGAAATTAAAAATGGCAGAAGACCGGACGGTAAGAGTATCTCCAATCGGCGGCCAGACGGCAGAAGTACCGTTAATCGGAGGGCGGATGGCAAAAGTATTGCGAATCGGCGGACGGACGGTAAAAGTATCAGCAGCAGAAGAACAAACGGACGGACGACGGACGGTAAGAGCAGCCACAAGAGGCGGTCAGACAGCAGGAGTATTCAGGAGGATAGGAGAGCGACCAGTGAAGAAAGAACCGGAGACAGACGACGGGGAAGAAGAAAAAAAAGAAAGAAAAACAGCCTGGTGACCAATATAATTCTGGTTATCGCTGCCTTTGTGTTCTGTATATCTGCCTTTCAGTTGATTAAGATTGGAAAAGGTTACTATGATGGCAGAAGTGAGTATGAAAAGATTCGTGAGCTTGCGATTGAGAAGAACAAAGACGAAGGAGCCAAATATAAGGTGAATTTTGATGAATTGCTTGCGCTGAACTCTGACACGGTCGCATGGCTGAGATTCGACCCAGAGCCTGCGATTATTAATTATCCGGTTGTCCAGGGGAAGGATAATGAAGAATATCTGCACAAGACATTTTCAGCAAATGAAAATACATTGGGAACCATTTTCCTGAATGTAGATAATAATGCGAATTTTTTAGATGAAAATTCTATCTTGTACGGGCATTATATGAATGATGGGTCCATGTTCCGTCATTTGGAGGACTATAAAGACAAGGCGTTCTGGGAGGCAAATCCCTATTTTTATATTTACACACCGGACGGGCAGGAGTTGGTCTACCATATTTATTCTGTAGGAGAGGTGCTGGATACTTCGGATACTTATCTGACGGATTTCCCTACGAATGATGATTATCAGAAGTTCCTGAATATGACGAAGGAAGTTGCCATGTATGACACAGGGATTGAGGTAACAACGGGTGATACTATTGTTACGCTGTCCACCTGTACCAGTGCGAACAATGACCACAGGTTTGTGGTACGGGGTGTGAAAGTAAAGGAGTAATTCATGAGAAATGATTATGTGTATGAAGTCGGGGATATTGTAACGCTGAAAAAGCAGCATCCATGCGGCAGCAAGGAATGGGAGATTTTAAGGGTGGGCGCGGATTTTCGTCTCAAATGTCTGGGCTGCGGCCATCAGATTATGATTTCCCGCAAGCTTGTGGAAAAAAACACGAAGGATTTGAGGAAAAAGGCTTGAAACAAGCCATGGATTATGATATTATAATAAACCGTGATACAATGAATTTGTCGGTTACAGACGACAGATATCCTTGCTCGCGTTAAGGTATATTTTCAGGAGTACGCGGGCCAAAAGACCAGAAGGAGGTGCAGAGACGACATGAATAAATACGAATTAGCTGTTGTTGTCAGTGCAAAGATCGAAGATGACGAGAGAGCACAGGTAGTCGAGAAGGTGAAAGCGTTAGTAGAGCGCTTCGGCGGCCAGATCTCTGATGTCGATGAATGGGGTAAGAGAAGATTAGCTTACGAGATTCAGAAGATGAGAGAAGCATACTACTATTTCATCCACTTCGATGCTGAAGCTAACGTTCCAAGCGAGATTGAACAGAGAATCCGCATTATGGACAACGTGATCAGATATTTATGCGTTAGACAGGAAGCATAGGCAGGAAGTAGAGGTAATTATATGAATAAAGTAATTTTGATGGGACGCTTAACAAGAGATCCGGAAGTGAGGTATTCTCAGGGAGAGAACTCATTGGCAATCGCAAGATATACCCTTGCCGTTGACCGCAGATTCAAGAGGGACCAGGAGGCAACCGCAGATTTTATCAACTGCGTAGCCTTTGGAAAAGCGGCAGAGCATGCTGAGAGATTTTACCGTCAGGGGCTTAAGGTTGTAATCACAGGAAGGATTCAGACAGGAAGCTATACCAATAAGGACGGTGTGAAGGTTTATACGACTGAGGTTGTGGTTGAGGAGCAGGAGTTCGCTGAGAGCAAGGCTGTAAGCGATGCTAATGCAGGAGGTTTCCGTTCAGCGCCATCATCACCGGCACCAGCGCCGGCTCCCGTATCGGATGCAGGTGACGGCTTCATGAATATTCCAGATGGAATTGATGAAGAATTACCGTTTAATTAGGACTCGAAGGCGTGTGTACAGCGTACGCCGGCTTCGGTGAGAATGAAATAAGGAGGTAATGACCATGGCTTACGATAAAGGCAATCGTCCGGAAGGCGGCTTCAAGAGAAGAGGCGGCGGACGCAGAAGAAAGAAAGTATGCGTATTCTGCGGTAAGGAGAATAACGAGATTGATTACAAGGATGTAGCGAAGTTAAGAAAGTACATCTCTGAGAGAGGAAAGATTCTTCCAAGAAGAATCACAGGCAACTGTGCAAAGCATCAGAGAGCTCTTACAGTAGCAATCAAGAGAGCGCGTCATATTGCGTTGATGCCATACGTACAGGAATAATCGCTGATAAGTACATGAAGATACGGGCTGCCAGGAATTCAGTTTCCTGGCAGCTTTTTTGCAGTATAAGCAAGGTGCCGAAGTTTCTGGCATAATTGTTGATTTTTCTTGTATAATTGTATATTTACATTTCCCTGACCTTGCTTTCCGCTGGTTTTTTTGGTACATTATGTGTAAGGGACAGCAGTAAGGGCGGAAATTGGTATGATCGAGGAAGGTGTGTTCATTTAGGGGATGAAAGGATTATCTATGATAGTTGAAGTGATTGGAAGTAAAAAAGAGTTGGAAGATGTAGAGCCGTTCTATGTGGAACAGCTTTTGTGGGGGACCCAATCCATTCCAAAGACATATGGATATCTTGGGTTTGTTCCAAAGGAGGGCTTTTATCTGAAGATGGTATGTGAAGAAAAGGAGCCTCTTCGCACATATGAAAATGTTCTGGACCCTGTCTACAGGGACAGCGCAATGGAGGCTTTTTTTCAATTTGAGACAGAAAGAGGGGGGCGTGGTTCAGCGGTTTACTTGAATTTTGAGGTAAATGCTAACGGTGCGCTGCTGGCAGCCTATGGCAGCGGGCGGACATATCGGACGTTTTTTACCAAGGATGAGTTGGAGGCATTTGATTGTAATGCAGCGGTGGAAGAAGAACGCTGGAATTTTCAACTCCACATTCCCCTAAAGATTCTGGAGGAGATTTATGGACCGTTGAATTTGGGAAGGGGAAGCAGGTTTTCCTGTAATTTCTATAAGATATCAGAGGCAAAGGAGATTGAGCATTATGCCTCCTGTTTCCCAATCCATTCGGAGATTCCGAGTTTTCATATGCCGGAATATTTCGGGGAGGCAGTAATTGCAGAGACTATTTGAAGATAAGCAAAATGACAGGCAGATGGTATATTTTCCTCTTATGAGGGCAGATATAAAAGAAATTAAATCAGGAGGGTATTTTGATGAAGATTTACAAAGCAGCAGATTACAATGAGATGAGCAGGAAGGCGGCAAATGTGATTGCAGCCCAGGTGATTATGAAGCCGGATTGTGTTCTGGGATTGGCCACAGGTTCTACGCCCATTGGGACTTATGAGCAGTTGGTTGAGAAGAATAAGGCAGGGGAGTTAGATTTTTCTGAGGTGAAGTCTGTGAACCTTGACGAGTACAAGGGGCTTCCCCGCACGAATGACCAGAGCTATTATTATTTCATGCATGAGCATCTTTTTGATAAGGTGAATATTAAACCGGAGAATACACATCTGCCGGACGGAACCAAGGAGGACAGCGCAAAAGAGTGCGCCCAGTATGAGGAGGTAATTCGTTCCCTTGGCGGTGTAGACCTGCAGCTTCTTGGTCTGGGACATAACGGGCATATCGGCTTTAATGAGCCTGCGGATGCATTTGACAAGGAGACTCACTGTGTAGACCTGCAGGAGAGCACGATTGAGGCGAATAAGAGATTCTTTGCTTCTGCGGATGATGTTCCGAGACAGGCGTATACCATGGGAATCGGTACAATTATGCGTGCGAAGAAGATTCTGGTAGTTGTAAGCGGGGAGGATAAGGCGGATATCGTGGCAAAGGCGTTCTTCGGGCCTGTGACGCCGTCAGTTCCGGCTTCTATTCTTCAGATGCATAATGATGTGACAATCGTAGCAGATGCGGCTGCATTGTCTAAGGTTCCACAGGAGTAAAAGATGAGTGAGCGCAGGAGAGGTCGGGTTACGATTCCGACAGATGTGGATGTAGTTCCGGAGACATTGGAGCTTGTGAAGCGATGGGGAGCGGATGCAATCCGTGACTGTGACGGGACAGAGTATCCGGAAGAATTAAGGAATGTGGATGCCAAGGTCTATTCCACATATTATACGACCAGGAAAGATAATGAATGGGCAAAGGGGCATCCGGATGAGATCCAGCAGATGTATATTATGACGCCGTTTTACAATGCTGTGGAGAGCACTCTTAGGATTCATCTGATGAACCACCTGTATCCAGATATGCTTGCCGTGAATTCAAGAGATGATATCAGTAGATGGTGGGAGGTTATTGACCGTACCACAGGGGAAGTGATTCCGGCAGAAGGTACATGCTTTGGTATAAGAGAGGGAGAGATTGAGCCGGAGGAGCAGTGGCACTATGAGGAGGATACCGGCGATGTGGTGATTACAGGGGCGAAGGAGTTCCATGATTATACGGTAAGCTTCCTTGCATATATTATGTGGGATCCGGTGCATATGTATAATGCAGTAACCAATGATTGGAAAGGCGTGGAGAAGCAGATTACGTTTGATGTGCGTCAGCCTAAGACGAAGGAATTCTCCATGGAGAGACTACGGAAATACATTGCAGATAACCCGCATATTGATGTGATACGCTATACAACGTTTTTCCATCAGTTTACTCTGATTTTTGATGAATTTGCCCGTGAGAAATACGTGGACTGGTACGGATACTCGGCATCAGTCAGCCCCTATATTTTAAAGCAGTTCGAGCGGGAGGTGGGATATCCCTTCCGGCCTGAATATATTATTGACCAGGGCTATATGAACAATACTTATCGGGTTCCGTCAAAGGAGTTCCGTGATTTTCAGGATTTCCAGAGGCGGGAGGTAGCGAAGCTGGCAAAAGAGATGGTTGATATTACCCATGAGTGTGGGAAAGAGGCTATGATGTTCCTTGGAGATCACTGGATTGGCATGGAGCCGTTTATGGACGAATTCAAGGAAATCGGCCTGGACGCCGTGGTTGGAAGTGTGGGCAATGGGGCTACATTGAGATTAATCAGTGATATTGAGGGTGTAAAATATACAGAAGGGCGTTTTCTGCCGTATTTCTTTCCGGATACCTTCCATGAGGGCGGTGATCCGGTGAAAGAGGCCAAGGTGAACTGGGTGACGGCGAGAAGGGCAATCTTACGAAAACCGATTGACCGTATCGGCTATGGCGGTTATCTTAAGCTTGCTATGGAGTTTCCTGAGTTTATCGACTATGTGGAGGAGGTTTGTGAGGAATTCCGTGTCCTGTATGAGAATATCAAAGGAACGACGGCTCATTGCGTGAAAAGGGTTGCAGTACTGAACAGTTGGGGACGTATGCGGGCATGGGGCAACCATATGGTGCATCACGCTCTGTACTATAAGCAGAACTATTCCTATGCGGGGATTATTGAAGCATTAAGCGGTGCGCCTTTTGATGTGAGATTTATCAGTTTTGAGGATATTAGAGAGAATCCGTCGATGCTGGATGATATTGACGTGATTCTCAATGTAGGAGATGCTTATACGGCGTATACAGGCGGAGAGAACTGGAAGGACGAAGGAATTGTGACTGCAATTAAGCGGTTCGTATACCGAGGAGGCGGTTTTATCGGTGTCGGAGAGCCGGCTGCTTACCAGTGGCAGGGAAGATTCTTCCAGTTATCCGGCGTCCTTGGCGTGGAGGAGGAAACCGGATTCACGCTGAATGTGGATAAGTATAACTGGGATGAACACAAGCATTTTATCACAGAGGATTGTAAAGGTGATATTGACTTTGGCGAGGGTAAGAAGAATATCTTTGCATTGGATGGGACCACTGTAATCTGCCAGCGGGATAAGGAAGTGCAGCTTGCGGCAAATGGATTTGGAGAGGGGCGCGGCGTTTACATCAGCGGTCTTCCCTATAGCTTTGAAAACAGCCGATTGCTGTATCGGGCGATTTTGTGGGCTTCAAGCTCTGAGGATGAGCTTAAGAAATGGTTCAGCAGTAATTACAATGTGGAGGTTCACGCCTATATTAAGAATGGGAAATATTGTGTGGTCAATAATACCTATGAACCCCAGAGCACAACGGTGTACAAAGGAGATGGAACGAGCTTTGAGCTTGACCTTGGGGCAAATGAGATGATCTGGTATGAGATATAAAGTATAGGCTGAGTACAGAGGAGACAAGTATGTTAGCAATAGTAAAAGAGCACGCAGGAGAGGGATTTGCGGTTAAGCAGGTGCCGTATCCTGTTTTGCGGGAGGATGATGTAATCATCAAGGTAAGGTCTGTTGGAATCTGTGGAACGGACGGGCCTATACTTGCCGGCACCAGGAAGGTGCCGTACCCGTTGATTCCGGGTCATGAGTTTGCCGGAGACGTTGTGGAGGTCGGTTCTCGTGTGAAGAATCTGAAAGTGGGAGACCGTGTGACACCGTGTATTGTTATTGGGTGCGGGGACTGTGATATGTGTATTGAGGAAAAGGAAGTGCTCTGCGATCATCTGGTGGAAACGGGAATCCATGTGGACGGCGCTTTCGCGGAATATGTAAGGGTTCCGGCAAAGGTCTGCCGGAAGATGCGGGATACCACCACCTATGACCAGGGGGCGTCTGTGGACCCTATTGCATCTGCTTACCGCACTGTCAAGGCATCTGCTATTACATCAAAAGATGTATGTGTTGTGTATGGTCCAGGCCCTATCGGGCTGTATGCTGTGCAGCTAATCAAGCTGCGTGGGGCGAAAACTGTAATCTGTGTCGGGACGGAGGTAGACGTAGAACGGTTGGAGTTAGCGAAGAAATTGGGGGCGGATGTTACGATCAATGCATCTAAAGAGGACCCGATTGAGAAGGTTAGAGAGATTACTAAGGGACGGATGGCAGATTTTGTACAGGATTGCGTTGGTGTGCCTGGTGTTCCGATTGCGGCTATGAACATGCTGAAAAAGGGCGGGACATATGCTGTAACAGGGCTGTATCACAGTCTGCCGGAGGTTGATCTTGGAAAAGTGGTAAGGCGTGAGATTAACATCTATGGGACGATCTGCTATACGAGACAGGAGTTCGAGGAATGTCTGGACTTTGTGGAGGACGGCAGGGTAAAGGTAGAGCCGCTGATTACGCATCATTTTCCTTTGAAGGATATGGAACAGGCATTCGCTGTGATGCAGTCTAAACAGTGTATGAAAATTATTATGCATCCATAATGTTGTAGGGTGTGCTTTTGTAGATTTATAATCGGATTGAGGATATTTTTCTGAAGTAATTTCAGGGAAGTATCCTCATTTTTTTGGCATTTTTCTTGTTTTTTGCTGTTGAAAATGGTATGGGTGTGGAGATTTTTGGACACCTGTTTTGGTAAACTGATAGAGAACTTAAGGAAAACACGAAAACAGGAGGTGCTAGGAATGAAGGGTTATTTTGTAGCGGATGGTTATATGGGATATGTGAATGGAAGCTATCTTCTGTTTGCAGATGAAAGTGATTATCGCGAATTTTTGGAGGAAGAATAATGAGAGAGGTTATTGGTTCTGTATATGATTATAGATGTGGCAAGGATTTGAATATGTTTGGACAGGTAATAGGGTTCTTGTATTGTCCGGATACAGATAAGGAGGAAAAGACAGAGTTTGAGCTGTCTGGGCTGATTGCAGAGGAGTTGGAGGTGATGGGAAGGAAAGAACGGAGAGTCGTTATGAGAAGGGCGGGGCTTAATCCGGATTTATATGATTTTTAAGTTTAGAGTGTAATTGTTGTGGAACGAATTTTCTGTTAGATAGTTTTATGCTTTAATTATTAAAATAGATGATCAAGAATTATATAGGGTATATAAAAAGAAGTCGCAGAGTAACCTACTCTGCGACTTCTTTTTAAACAGCACATATATTATAACCAGCTAAAGCAAATAATTCAATACCTAAATTGGTTTTATGAAAATAAGAATACTAAGACACGGAAAAAATGAAAATTTTTATTTGAATTATCAGATTATTAATCCATATAATATTAATTTGTTCTTTTAAACAAACAATTTCTTTTTTACACACTCCACTTTTTTGAACAAACATATAAAAATTTTTCGCAGAGTAGGTTACTTCACGAAAGAAGGGATTATTATCTGGTATATATTAGTCTGTCAAGGGCAGGATGAACAGCAGATACTCGATTCTTGCAGAGGAATTTTATCGGGGAAATCCTTAACAGACGCATTTGTTTTGACTTATGACAGGATGCGCCGCTATGAGGGAAACTGGCATCTGGAAAAATGTATTTTATTTCCAGAGAGGGTATTTTTGGAGAGCAGCAATGAGAAAGCTCTTAGGAATGCATTACGTCAGTGCCAGAATATCATGGAACAGAAAATTTCTTTGATTCGGCTTGAGATTCAGGACGAAATGTTCCTGAGAGATTTGTGTGGAAAAGAAAAGCACATGAAGATGTCCAGAGGTGTAATCCAAAAGGGAGGTGCCAGAGTGACCGAGGGACCTCTCAAAGGAAATGAGAACCGTATAGGCAAGATTGACCGGCATAGACGACTGGCTCGATTGAAGTTTACAGGGCATGAGTTGGGAAATGTGTGGGCGGGTCTTGAGATTTTTGAAAAGAATTGAGATGTGTTGACAAAAACAGATTCGGAAGATTGAGTTGTGGTTAGTGCCATGATTGGGTTGGAATCTGTAATATCTGGATGCAAATAAAAGGGTTCAGGGCTTTTATGGCTGTGGATATGGCGAAGCTTGCCCTTCATGGCTATATGTAATTGTGTTTTGTTTCTTAAAGGGGTGGGGAAATGTGGTATGTAATCCAGACCCAGACCGGAGGAGAAGAAGAACTGGTCGGGTTGATTGGGAAA
>ERZ808028.786-NODE-786-length-22897-cov-33.898379_pt1 | contig 22897 bp, 28 predicted proteins | sample MGYA00380184_ERZ808028 | MGnify/ENA primary metagenome ERZ808028 (study PRJEB31490, sample SAMN06133397) | mouse gut metagenome | isolation source: J8_1 | host: mice | place: China: Chengdu | collected 2015-05 ...
ATGGAACGCGACATCGTATTCGGTCGGGCCGTGCGCGGGATCGAACCAGTGGCGGTCGAACCATGCGAACGTCTGCCCAAACCGCTCATCGTCCATGCGGCTGGTGGCGATGAGCAGATCATGACCGTCCTCAACCAACCGGTGCAGGGTGCGCATCGCATGCGGATAGGGATGTTCCGTCAGATACAATCCATCCATCACCGCGCTACGGTGGGCGTCCGCATACTCCTCATATGAGGCGAACGGCCACGATGGGTCACGCCACAACTCGTACTCGCATGGATCATGCATCGCATACCCGGTCAACGGGCCATACACATGGCTGTGCCTCAGGTGGTACCGTAACCCGTGCGTGTAATCCGCCAACGTATTGTCCAAGTCGACCATGATCCTCACCGTTTCGACCCCCTCCCGGTAAACGCCATGGTCATCCGCCGGCGTTCCTGCGGTGTCGTACCACCCCAGATGCCGTATTGCTCCGGTGTACGCACCGCATGGTCCAAACACTGCTCGCGCACGGGACAGTCCGCGCAGATGGCTTTCGCCTGTTGTTCGTATAGATCGTCGAAGAACAAGTCGCCCCTGCCCGCGCATTTCGCATGTTCGCGCCACAGCGCGCTGTTGCGGCTCATGGCCGATGCTCCGTGAGGATATGGGCGACGTTCATTGCCGATAGGACGGAGCGCACGCTCATGTCACGGTCGACATGCAGTCGCCAGTTCTTTGTGTGGATGACATACCCGTCACTGTCCTCAACCAGTGTGGCGTGTAGTCGCTGACCGCAATCCGGCATGGTCACGGTCAGTTCGAGTGGGCTGGGCATGGTTCCTCTTCCGTGTTTCGTGTGATGGTGATGATGTCGTTGCTGGCCGTGAGCAGGCGGTCCCTGATGGATTTCAGGTCACCCACCGTCATGGGGTCCGTGTTGTGTGGCTCCACCGCGAGATGGTCGAGGACACCGGTGAGGGTGGTTGCCGCGCGGAGTACGAAGTCGCCTGCCACGGCGAGCTGGTATCTGTCGCGCCAGTCCTTGAGTGAGTGAGGCATGGATTGTCCCGTCATGTTTTGTGCGAATAATTACAGTATAGTCCACACAGACTGTTTGTGTGGCGCGTTTCGCCGGCTTGTCATGCTTGCGGCTGGCTGTAGGAAGGGGGTGACGGTGGTGTGGTCTCCACTTCGGGGAAGGTGAGCCAGTCGGCCCATGCGCAGCGCAGGCATTGGTGTTTCATGGGCAGGTCGTCAGGGAATTGCATGGCCGGTGGATGAGGGCAGTCGACATGTTCGAGTGTCCAACCCTCGCGCTCATCCGTGATGTCGTAGATGTCGTTGGTTTCGGCTTGGTGCACATGCAGGGTGTTGTTCCGGCCGTGGTCGATGACCGTGGCCGATCCCACGATGATGGTCTCATGGTATCCGTTGCGGTTGCCGATGGTGATGGTGTCGCCGGCATGCACCTCGGGCCGTGTGTTTGTCGTGTATGTCATGGGTTCACTCCTTTTCCGTGGTGTCTAGTTCGTTGATGGTGTCGATGATGCTGGTGGTGTCACCGGAGCCTGTATGGCAGTCGAGCACGCTTGCCCAGAACATGGAGGCGTGCTGCCAGTCATGCTGTATGAGCGTGCGTAGCATGCCGATGGTTTCCGGCATGTCGGTCTCATGGATGGGGCGGAAGCGTTCGCCGTGTGCTTGTGCACGGCGTGCGTACCACCGTGCTTTGCCGAGGTTTTCGTGTGCGGTGTTTTTCCCATGCAGGCGGAACATGTATTTGAGGCAGTTGCCCACATTGAACGAGTAGCGTTCTGTCAGGTCGATGCATTCGAACCCCAGATCGTTCAACCGATAGTAGTCGGGGTTGAACATGTCCATTCGGTGCTCCTTTCCTATGGTCGGTGTGTTCAGGCGGCGAATTGCTGTGCGTCGATGAACGGCATGAGTGTTTTGATCACGTTGTATTCGTAGACGCGTCCGTTCTGTTCCTCGTCGAGATGGCGTCCGAGTGCGGCGAGCAGCCGTGTAGCCCAATCCTGTTCGCTCGTGGTTGTGACGGAACCGTCCGTGTGGATGCTCAGGATCTCCAATCCGGTTTTGATGTGGTTGGGCACGCGGCGCCGCGTGCCGTTGCGGTCCGCGTAATACAGTTGCGCGTCGATGGGGAACCATTCGTCGATGCCGATGCGTTTGCGCGTGTTTTTCGTGTACGCGTTGAGGCAGCAGTGGAGGGTGATGCGGTCGCCCATGGAGATGGTGAGCAGGTCGCCCGCAAGACCTGCGTGGCTGCGGATCATGTCGGTGTCGGTTATGGCGAGCCTGTCCGTGAACAGCCAGATGTGTGTGTCGATGTTGGACACCTCGCCCGTATCGGGGTCGATCGCGCAGGGGTCTGTCAGGCAGATGCGGTCAAGGTGGCCGTCCGGGGTGAAATGCGTGTCGCTGACGAATCCTGTGAGGATGTAGGCAGGGCGTCCCGCCGTACAATAGTGCGGGAGAGTGAGGATGTTGGTGCGTGTGGAGTTGGTGGTCTTCATGCAGGTGCGGGCGATGCGCCGGTACAGCAGCCGCAGGCCTTCCGCTTCGTTGGTGGTGCGGATGCGTTCGAGGTATACGGGCAGTCCGCAACGCTCGCTGTCCCTGACCTCGCGGATGCGGGCGGGGAAGTAGTCGACGCGTCGGGGTTGTGATTTGTCCATGTGATGGTCTGGGTTGAATGCGCCCGTTTGGATGAGTGGGTTGGTGGTGAAATCGATCACGGTGCGTGTCCTTGCTATGAGAGGTTGGTGTTTGGCATCAGTGGATGAGGTCGGCGCGCCATTGGCGGCACATGGTGTTCCAGTTCTTTTCGATGCTCATGGTTTGAGGCCTGCCGGTGTGCAGGAACACGTCGGCTTCCATGGAGCCGTCGACGAGGATTCGTATGGCGCGTACGCTGGTGGCGGTGACGCCTTGCGCGTTCAACGTGTCTTGCGCCAATGCGCGCAGGTCATGCCGGTTCAGGTGATGTTCCACCTCACGGCCCCGTTCGGCTTTCACCAGGTCGAGCAGATCCTGGGGTGTGGCGCCCTGCATGCCGTCGCGGCGGCGCCATGTGCCATCGTTGAATATGTCCACGGTGTCGGCGCGGCCGATGCGCATGATGCACACCTGATCGGAGTCGCTGCCGTTGAGCGTGCAGGTGTAGCCGAGCGCATGCAGTCGGGGGATGATGTCCGCGTACTGTTTCGATACCTTGTCGGGATGGAGCATCAGACGCCCCTTTCGTACATGAGGCTGTTGGCGACGTTGACCCATACGCCACCCGCTTGTGAGGCGAGGGAGGCGACGCCTCCGGTGAACCCGTAGGAGCGTAGGCGTGCCGCTGACTGTTTCAGGTGGGTGCGCATATGCCGCAGCTGCACGGGGTCGAAATCCTTGGCGAACGGGTCGCGGCGTGGGTCGGATGTGAAATCGCCGGCGCGATGGAGGAAGGGGTCGTTGACATGCACCTGTTCCTGCACGACGCTGATGTCCGCGCCGAACGAGCAGCGCACATGTCCGGCGGCGCTCATCCATTGCGCGGCGAGCATCATGGCGATGGCCGCGTCGTCGTCGCAGTCCGCGATGAACGAGATGCTGCGCGCATTGGGGAACAGGTGGGAGGCGTATGCGGCGAACGCGAGCTTGCGGGCCATCATGCGCACTGGTTCGGGCGTGGCCGCGTCCACGGTGGTGCGGTAGTTGCCGAACGTGGCGGCGAGGATCATGTCGGTTGCCTGTTTGAGCAGGTAGGCCGGATGCAGGAACTCGTCCTCGTCGGCGCTCATGCGGCGAGTCCCCCGAAGCGGCCTCCGTGCACGCTTGCCGCGTCCGCGACGATGTGGTCGCTCAGATCGCACAGGCCGCATGAACGCAGCCGTCCGAGCCTCCAGTTGACGCCGGACACGAGGACGGTCTGCCCGCAGTCGCAGAGCGCTTCGAACATGTCGATGCGTTCGGTCTCCCCGAAACGGTTCGGTGTGGATGTGACGTCCGGCACGAACCCGTCGCAGCGCACGATGCGCAGATGGCCGCTGCGGTCTCCGGGTTTGATGCACGCCTTTGGGTCGCCGGCGCGGCATTGTGCGATGTAGTCGGAGGCGAGGGCCATGATGTCCGCGCTGCTGCACATATCGAAGGTCGTGTCCGTCATGCCGACACCTCCATGCGTGATGCCGCGGCTTCAGCTCCGGCCATGAAGGCGGAACGCAGCTGCATGACGAAGGACTCACGTGTCAGGCTGACTGTTTTCCACTCGTCGTTTGGGGACAGGGGATAGCGTTCCTCCGCGTCCTGTTCGAACATGTTCATGCGAGATCCTTTCATCACTCGTCTTTTTCTGTGTGGCAGAAATCAGTATAGTCTATACGAGTTCAAAACAGGAAATCGTCTAGCGTGTCGCAAGTGATTCCAATGCGCTACACTGTAATCAACCACACAAAACAAGACGGGAAGGCACCTCCATGGAACCCAACACCGAAACCACCACGTTCACATCCGTGACCGACCGCCAGCGTCCGATCCGCGAATGGTTCAAACAACTCAACGACCCCACCAGTGGCGGAGCCCGCTACCTGAACGAGGAGACCGTACGCGCATTGCGGGGCGCGCTCTCCGCCGACAACCCCCAGTCCACCGCGTTCACCCTGATGCTCATGCACACGCTGCGCCACCCCCACATGAGCATCGAGGAGATGACCCGATTCGACCCCGAACGCGCCATCAAAACCGACCCCACATACGCGCGCACTATGTTCGACCGTGATGGCATCGACGCCGCACTGCTCAAACGCATCGACAGCGATCTACAGGCCCTCGCCACCTACGCACCGGCGCAGTCAAACGCGTTCGCGGTGCGCACCTACATCGCCTACCTGCTCGGCGACCCGCGGCTGGAGCAATTCGCCGCATACGCCGACAAGGCGACCAGCATCAACGCGATCCTTGGATTCGTCGCCGCCCACCCCCTCGACTGACTGAACGAAGCCTCCAGCCGAAACCCACGCCCACCTCGGGTGTGGGTTTTTGTATTAAAATCGGAAGCGAGAAGTATCGGACGCATGTACCGTGCACTGTGTCCGCCAAGTCCAAAAACCATGGAGCCGCCATGAGCACCACAACACGCGCCGCCATATCCAGCGAACCACTCATTCCCCGCCCCGAACTGCTGCTGCGACCGTCCACATTGCGGCAGGCATGGGATTTCGGCGTGGTCAGCGCGGACACCTACCCTTTCAACGCACCCTATAGGGCGGTGCGGTCAAGTCCGGAACGCCAGCCACCGGGACGCGTGCCGCGGCTGCTGTCCATCGTCTTCGCAACCCTGATCCATTACGGCGACCCATGCTGGGACCCGGACACCCGCACCATCCGATTCCGCGACGGCTGGACGAACATCATGAACACGCTCGGCATGTACGCCTCGAAACCGTCACGTGACATCATCAACGGCTGCCTTGCGAAGATGATGCGCTTCCCCGTACCATCCACCCACCAATGCATCGCGGTCCAGGCCCTCGACCTCGACGCCGGGAGGCCAGCGTCGAAAACAGTGACATTGACCGAAGAGTACGTGCAGGCATGCCAACGCAACCTGCGCGAAGTGTCGCTTGTCACACTGCACGACCTGACCGGCGCGCTCGAACTCGACCTGTACACGCTCGCGGCCCTGTACGCGCCCGACGACGGTCAACTCCGCATCGCGAGAACATTCCTCAACCGCCTGCTTCCCGGAGGCAGACGCCGCATCGGCTGCGACCCGCAACGCGAACGCATGTTCACGGCCCTCAACGCCGCACAGGACAGATGGCGGTACACCATGGACAAGGAGACGGACATGGTTGTCATCACCGGCCGCGGTGCCGCCGCCACGCCGTCCGACGACAGGACGGTCACCTTGGCGTGAACAAAAAGACGGGGCGCGCCCCGATCCATGGAGCACACCCCGCCACCGGCCGCCGTCCCGTTCAGAACCTCAATACCGAGAATCGCGCCAGATCGACACCGCCGTCCCATTTCTCCGCGATGGTCTTGGCGTCCTTGCGCGCGTCCCCGCTGCTCCGGCCGAACCCACGTTCCGGCGCGGCGGCGTCCAACACGACGAACAACGATTTCGCGTACTCCTTGGCGGACGCGAACTCAAGCGCGAGGTTCATCATCAGCTCGTCCGCGTCCCATGCGCTGATCTTCGTCGCATGCTGGAACATGGTCGCCGCATGGTTGCGGGTCTTCGTTTCGGTCAGCATGGACAGCAGCGTGGCGCGGTTGGGGCTGTTGGATCCGGTGAGCGTCTTGGCGACAGCGATCCCCGTATCCGTGTCGAGCAGCTCCACCGCATCCACGATGCGTTTCGCCGTGGCCTGTTCGAGTTTCGGAATGCCGCGGCCTTTGATCTCGCTCGTCAACGCGAGCAGTGTCGCCTTGCTGGGGGAGTTGGTGCCGAGGATGGTGCGCGCCGTGCGCACCGCCGCCTCGTCGTCGAGCGTGTCGAGGATGTCGAGGATCGTCTTGGCCGCGTCCTCCGTGAGTTTCGGCACCTTCACGCTCGCCTTGCGCGTGCGCTTGCCTGTATCCGTGTCGTCCGCCGTGTCCTCATGGACGCCGCCGTCCGGTGCCTGCGCCGCCGGTTCCGTCTCCGTTTGCGTCGGCGGGGCGTCGGCCTGTCCGTCCGCGTGCCCGTCGGCGAAGCCGTAGCCCTGACCGTTGCCGTAGTCGTTGTAGCTGCCGCCGGTGTTGAGGAAGTCGTTGTTGAAATCCATGTGCCGTTCCTTTCCTTGTGGGTCGTGCCGCCATGTTCGTCGTGGCTGATCATTCCTAATTGTATCTTAACCACGTACCTCACACAGTAGTGGAAGCGCAGCTGCATTTTCGGCCGCCGTGCACGCCGGCCGCCCGCGCCGCGCGCGCCGGGTTGCGCCGCCACCAAGGCGGACCCGCAAACGAAAGCGCAACACATGGGATACAAAAAAGGGAAAAGGGGAAACGAAGGAAGCAGAAACGAAAAAGAGACAAAACACAACAGGAACACAAGAGGGGAAAGACGGGCATACAGCGCAAGCGGCAACCAGAAGGCAACGCCGGAATAGGGGGAGGAGGTCGAACCATGTTCGATCGACGACGCTTTCCTTGGTGAACGCCTATCAAGGCACTTGATATGCGGTGAACCTAGCAAAGCCAAGCGAGACACGGGACGGAATGGAAGGATGCGGAACGAACGGCAAGCACACACAACAAAAGTATCTAAGACAAGTAGTGAGTGTAGTATCCTGAAATGTAGTCCCATGGTGAGCAAGCACTGCGTGGCCATGATATGGGTTTTCGCAAAATCGTCAGAAAACGGAGGTGGGAAATGGGCGGCAGAATCGGGGTTGTGCGATGGTAGCCCTCATTATTGGTGGAGGGGGGTTGCTGGACACGCTCAAGAACAGTCTCCCGGAACGCGCTTGGCGGGTGCCTTACGGGGGTGGTGTGCAGGAGCAGGCGCGGTTTTTGGCGGAGCATCCGGTGAGGGATGGGCGCGGGTATGTGTTCGCGTCGGAGTCGGCGAACTGGGTGCCGGTGTCGCAGGCGGGGTGGCGGGTCTATTGGTGCCGGCAGGGTCAGGTCCCTGTGGGGACGATGGAGTTGCCACCTGTCGCGTTGGAAGGCAGTGTGCGTTCCATGCTGCGGTCCTTTTGGGGGGTGGAGGTGGCGGACAAGCGGCTTGTCGGAGACCTGCTGTTGGGCAGGCGGCAGCATACCGGCACGGTGCTGTATGTCACGTCGGGCAGTGGCGGCGTGGGCAAGTCGACGAGCAGCCGGCGCCTGTGCGAACGTGCGGCGGCGATGGGGGTCAGTTCACTATTGGTGGACGCGAACCCGTTGCAGTCGTCGCAACGGAACTTCTTCGGCGGGCGCAGCCTGTTGGACGTGCGCACGATCAGTGATTGGACGCCGGGCGACGAGCGTGCGCAGCATGGCGCGAACCAAGGCCGCCGGTTCGGCGTCGCCTATGATCTGACGTTCGCGCCGGAGACCGGACAGAGCGTGCCGTGGAGCAGATACGCGGACTTCATCATGGCGGCGCGCAGGCTATGGCAGTTCGTCGTCGTGGACCTCGACCGCATCAGCCCGGTCGACTTGGACGACCCGGCGACGGCGGCGGGCGCGTTGGTGACGCCGAGCGTGGCCGCCGGCGACTTGGTGTTAGTGCCGGTCAAGTTGGGCATGCAGACGCAGCGGGACGCGATGAACCTGTTGGCCGCGTTCCCCCGGCACGGGCTTCCCAACGAGTGCGTGGGCGTCAAGGATGTGCTGCCCATCGGCATGGGGGAGTATGCGCCGTACGACTATGCGCCATACGGCACGTATCTGGGGGCCGAGCGGCAAAGCGTCGAAGCGGAACGGCGCATCGAGCAATGCGAATCGAACTGGGCGGACACTGACCTCGATCAGGTTCGCGAACGAGTGTTGGCGTGGGCGTTGCCGGACCGTGGCTTCGACCCGGCACGTTACATGCCGAAGGAAAGGAGGAAGGGACTATGGCACAGGAAGCGGTGAACCCGTGGGAGCCGTTCTTCGACCCGTTGGATGATGCATTGTGGGCGCGCGGCTCGGATGTGGATTGGCTCAAAGGAACCTGGGTGCACGCGTACACGCATCCCGCATCGTTGCACGAACGCCACCCGTTCATCCCCGTCACCGTCAAACAGGCGGAGCATCTGGTACGCAAGCATCCCGGTCAGGTGTTGGCGATCCTCGGTTCGCTGCTGTCATGGCGCGTGTGCACCGTCGACCAGCTTGTCGCGGGATTGGCGGCCGACGTGGACGGCATCGAACCGTTCCACCGGGATGCGCCGACCGTATGGGGCGCGTTGCTGCGGCTTGGCGTGATCGATGTGGGGTTCTCGCGTACGGAGTTCCTGGAGGGCCGCCGCATCAATCAGGTGTGGGTGGCGATGGGCAGCGAGGTGATGCTCACCCGTCGCATCACGAACATTCTGGGTGTGCCCGCATGGATGCGTGATGTGCTTACCGACGGCAAGTTCGGACAGATGCGCACGCATGCACGGCACAATACGCTGACGAACCATGTGGCCCTGACCGCCGCCCATGACAGCCGGTTCCGTTTCGTGGGGGGCGACGGCTGGGGAGGGTTCCGCGGCATCGACCCGCAGGCCGTAGCCGAGATCGGTTCGGCCGGACGGCAAAGCGCAGACATGATCGGCTTCACGCGCGACGGGGTGACGATGGCGCTCGAATTGCAGATCCATGCCACCGGCGTCGGCAAGAAGCTCGCAGCATGGTCGAAACTGCTCGCCTATTCGCCGATGCGGCGACGTGGCATCCTGTGCGTGTGGTTGCAGGCACCCGTGTCGGCGAGCATCTACGAACGCTTCGACAAGGCGTTCGACGAGGCGTCGCGGTTTGCGGAAATGCCGATGGGCGACCCGTCGGTGTTCTCACGCATGGGCTATGCGCGGTGGGACGAATGGTACGACGGGCACGCATGCCCCACCCCGCAGTGGGGTGAATACGTGGACATGTATGGCACGCGCCGCAGCGTTTTCGACCCGGCATGGCAGGCCACCTGCCCAACGGTCAGCGACGTGGATGTGATTCAGGACTGGGGTTGGCGTCTCATGGACGAACGCATCAAGGCCGCATGGGGTTGGGACATCAGCCGGTGGGCGAAACCAGACGCCTTGCGTGGCGGCTTCTACGGGTTCGTCGGCCACGACATCACCACAAGGAAGGAGGAGCGGCCATGAACGACATGACAGCGGCCAACAACGGACGGCAGGCGGCCAACAGGCAACGCGCCACCGCACTCAACCACGTCGCCCAACTGTGCATGGACGGGCACCGCGACCACGTGCTCCGCTGGCTCATCCCCGAAATGGTACGCCACCCCGCATTGGCGAAAATCCGGTTGTGGCAGCTTGACTCCATGATGTTCGGCAGCAGCCAGAGCCGTGCCGTCTACTCCATCCGCAAAGCCCGCGACCTCATCCACGACGACAGCGGCATCCGCAGCGGCCACGCCACCCTCGGCTGGGCGCTCGACACCCAAGCCGACACGCAACGCATGACCGCATGGCTATGGGTGCTGACCAAACGCGAAAAACTCGCCGACACCACCCTCACCCCGCCCGACGGCTTCCCCTACCTACCCCTCTTCAACCACTGACAAGGACACCACACATGGCACCGCACGCCCAATGGCACACCATCACCCGCACCCGACTGACCATGGACGCCGACAAACAACGCACCGCCAGCGGCATGATCGCCAACCAACTACGCGACACCATCCTCCTGCTCATCCGCAACGGCCACGAACCAGTCACCCAATACACGTACGGCGACACCACCCTGCTGCGCAAAGCCGGACAATCCGCAGGCTTCGAAGCCACCCCACTACCCGACAACCAATGGCCGCACCTACCCGAAGCCGCCACACGCCAAGCACACCCCCTGATCCCATGGCGCGCCCGACTCAACGAAGTCGCCAACATGGAACGCCTCCGCTCCGACAGCGAAGCCATACGCACCAGCCTCGAATCCATCATCCCACCCGACAGCTACCTCGCCATCAACTGCCGACCCGGCGCACGCTTCGAAACCCCCCGCGCACGCGACTGGGTGGCCGGCGAACGCAACAGCAACGAAGACAGCAGCGTCATCGTCCGTTCCGGCACTCAATACGCCCGCGTCAGCGCAGGATGCCCCACCCAACAGGAAGCCAAGGAAACCGCCGAACAAGCCGGCCGCATCCTCTGCGACAACATGAGCGACATGAGCGCCCACACCAGCCGACCCCGCCTTGGCCTGCTTGCCACCTCACTCGCCATCAGCATCATCTGGACCACCCTCACCACCCTCTCACCCCTACCCACATGGGCGCTGCTCGCCCCACTCATCACCCTCACCGCCGGCACCGTCTACTCACTCGCCGTCAGCATCCTCGCCCAAGCCAACCTCATGCCACAAGCATGCGCGCTCACCGCGCTCACCGCGCTCATAATCACACCGAACCTGTGGGCGTTGCCATTGTGGATGGCGATACCACCATGGTGCATCACCCTGTTCGCAGCCGTACGATGGTGGAGGCGCGACACATGGGACGATGTGGTGCAGCGGGCACGGCATTGGTGGTGGTTCGAACCGAAACGCCCCACACGCAGCGCCGACCGCAAGACCCGATTGGGCGGCGACGAGGCGCAGCGGGACGGCCACAAACGCATGATGACGACCGCATACCCGACACAACGCACCACACTGATCATCCCCCCGGCGACCGTAGCTGCACTGTACACACCCATCGGCGACACGACGGCGAAAACACAACAATTGCGCCCCGTGCCCGACGTGCTGGCACAAGGCGGAGTATATGTGGGGTGCGACCAGACGGGGCGCGCCGCCTACGTGCAACCATCCCAACTGTACGGCGATGTGGCAATCACCGGCGAAGCCGGTTCAGGTAAATCCGTCATGGTACACGGCTTCATGCAATGGGCCGCCTTGGCACGCGACCACACAGACAAACGCGTATGGGGAAAGGACACACGCATCATCGACTTCGCAATGAAGGACGACGACGGGGTACACACCATGCAACGCTTCAGACAACAGCATTGGCCCAACGACCCAAACCGGCGCGGACGGGTCAGCTACCTCGCCGACCCAAACACCGTATGCATCGACCTGCTCGGCATGCTCGACGGGCTAGACGCGAGAGCCACAGGACAGAACATCGCAGCCAGCATGCAGTACTCATTCAACCAAGGCGACATCATGAACGACTCACTGGACGTGATCACAAGCGCCATGACCATCGCCGTGGCCGCCATGCGCTACGACACAACCCACCCCGGAACCATCGTATCCAAGATACGCGGCATGGAACAAAGACACCCAGGCGCAGAAAACATGCAACAGCAGCGCTCGCCGATCGGATGGTGCCTTGTCGCATTGGCCGCGTCGGACGGGCAGACCGGTTCGGCGCGCGCCTTGGGGCAGGTGACGCGCGCGTTGAGCATGGAACACCCCGACAGCATCGACCTGCGGCAGGCGGCGCAGGCCGCGGAACAACTCTACGGACGGCCCGACAAGCAAGGCAAGACGCCGATCACCGACCAGCGGCTGCTTGACAAGACACGCGCCAGCGCGAACAAGGTAAGGCAGTTCATGGACGTGGAGCACGTGTTCACACCAAGGCGCGCCCGCCTGACATGGGGTGATGTGCTCGACAGGCCCGGCGACTACCACTTCGTATTCGCGCCACACGACGGGTATCGCATCCCAGCGCCGATGGACCGGATTCTGGGCGCGTGGATGCTGCACCGGCTGTGCGACACGATCATGGCGCAATGCCAAGGGTGGGAGGCTGCGGGCAAGCACACCATGATCGTGTGCGACGAATTGTCGATGCTGTCCAGCGCCGACGATTCCTCACTGGCGCACATCAAGGACCAGATGCGTTCGTTCGGCGTGATCGCAGTGTTCGCCACCCAGTACCCCGAACAGTTGAGCGACCTGCTATTGCGCTCGTTCATGGGGTACGCGACGTTCATCGCGTTCAAGACACCGGACACGGCCACGGCGCAGCAGATCGCGGCCCGCCTGAGCGACGAGGAGGGTGCGGACGGCTGGAATACGGGCGCGGTGATGAACCTTGTGCAATATCAGTGCGCGGTGCGTACGCAGGGGGCGTTGCCGGGCCGTCCGACCCAGTTGCAGCCTACATTCCTTGTCAATGCGCATAATTTTGATGCGGATCCCATAGACCGGTTGGACGCTTAGGATACCGCCGTTTCCAGCGTTTCTCCATCCATTTCGCTGGTATGACCTCTTTCAGCCGATAAGCAGATGCATGTACTACTGCATCTAGTACAATCATTGTTAGTGGGAAAGGGGTTTCACCACTCGAAAAGGATTGGTCATGGGAACCACTGTCACACTTGCAGGCACGCTCAGGGAAAGCTACGACAAATCCCTTGGCTACCTGTTCAACACGGCCGCAGGGCAGGTCATCGCCACCATCGCGGGGATTGTCGCAGTCGGATTGTTTGTACTACTGGTGTTCGGGCTCATCCAGAAAGCACGCGGACGTGATGGGCAGGTGGTCGGCATGTTCGCGTCGGACGGCAAGAAGATCGCCGTCAACGTGTTCGTCATCATCATCCTGCTTGGCCCTGCGCTGTGGTTCCCGTGGTTCGCGAGCGGGTTCGATACCGTGATCGAGGGACTGCAAGGCTGGATCCGTTCTGCCTTCAACTGGTGACAGGGGGGCTGGTCATGGAACAGACGCCGCATCCACGTATGACGATGGACGACATCACCGAAGTGTCCTCGACCGAGGAGATCGAACGGAAGAACACAATCCAAGTGACAAAGAACACCGAGGTGCGTTCCAAGACGTTGATCGCCGCCTTGTTGGGCCTGATCGTCGGAGTGGTCATGTTCTTCATCACGGTCGGGTTCCTTGGGCTGCTGCTGTCCTGCGTGTGGATCGTGGCCGGCGCCGTCCTCGCACCCGTGTTGTTCGTGTTCCGCACGAACGACCAGATGCGGCAGGTACGGTGGCGGCGCGCATTGTCCAAGATCAAGTCGAAGCAGGTCACCGGACGCATCTTCTTTCCGAATTCGTCCGACGCTGAGGATGTGACGCACACGCATTGGGTGGCATTCGTATAGGCGGGCGAGACAACAGAAACATACTACAAGGCAAGGGTGAAGGCATTGGTGAAACACAGGCAAGGGGTATTGGGCATGTCGGATGAGGCCCGGTGGCGCCGGCGCACCACCATGTTCATCATGACCATAGTGGTGCTGATGGTCACCCTGATCGCGGTCAGCCCACTAACGGCACAAGCAGACCAACCGGATGGCACCCAACCCGTGGACTGTTATAAGGAAAGCGGCGCCGACCCCAGCCAATGCCTGCCATCCGGACGGTGGGCCGGACAGGTGGGCACCATCACCACACGCACCGAATCGGCCGGAGGGTGGTTCGGTGGGTTCACGGACGGCATGAACCAGATCAAAGCCACGGTGCGCACCATCATGCCGAACATGCTGTTGCAGGTCACACAGGTGTTCTGGAATTCGGCATTGTCATTGAGCCAGTTCGCCGCATCGTTCACCCCTATGGACTCATTGGGCAAAACCATCGACAGTGTGGCCGGCACCATCGTCGATAACGTCATGGCCGGCGGTATCCCGGCGACATTCCTGGTATTGGGCATCCTTGGGTGGGTCGGCGCCGCATCATTCAACGTGGGAGGCCAGACCAGCGGCACCATGCTCAAACGCATTTTCACGACCCTGATGTGTCTGGCCATCGTGATGACGATGGGGGCCGCGGCGAAAGCCGACGCCGGGAAAAACGAACCGACCGTGGGCAGCCCATGGTGGGTGGTGAAGAACATCAACAGCACGATGAACATGATGGCGGGCAGCCTGTTGGACCCGTCCGCCATCACGGACAACAACCCGTCCATGATGGCCTACGGTGGAGCGGCGAAAGCCAACTGCCAAAAATACCTGTACTACATGCATCAGGACTACAAGACAGGTACCAGCAAAGCCGCGGACGGCGCCTCCACGGACCTGTTCGACAAAAGCGACACCTCGGCGGTCACATCCGCGATCAACACCCTCTGGGAGGAAACCTCATTACGCAGCTGGGTGACGATGCAATACGGTGCCACCGACGTGTCCGAAGGCAACACCTCCACCGGGGTCGCTTCGAACGCATTGCAATCCTATTGCCATGTGCTCGAAGACCAAGCCGGCACCTCCACCGGTGTGCAACTGTCCCTGACGAACCGCACCTTGAGCGGCAACGCCAATAGCAGGAACGCGCCACTGACCCCGCAGACCGGACGCTACCTGCTCAGCCGGGACGGGTTCATCGACCCATGGGACCCACGGGTCAACAAAGACGAGAACGCGCGCGACACCGACACTTCCGTGGCACGCCACCGCATGAACCTTTTCTGGCAGACCTGCTCCACCAACAACGGGAAAACCTACGCGCGCGACGGATGGAAACAACTCATCAACAACCTCGGCGACGACGGGTCAGGCGCCATCCGAGGCACGGGAGGCGCATGGCTCAGGGCAAGCGTCAATCCGAAAGCCGACGAAGACCAACCCTTCAAAACCCTCCGCGACAACGCTGCGGACAACGCCAAGGTCGTCCCCTTCAACGGCAACGACAAAACTGTGGACAGCCTCTGCACCGCAGTGTTCGCCAACAAACTGTACACAGACGGCAGCGACCACGACCTCGGTAACAAGTTCTACGTCCACAACCCGGACCTTGAGGCCGCCATCCTCGGATGGACCTTCGACGTCCCCAACACCGGCGGCACATGGCGTGAAGCCAACCTCAACCTGAGCGAAGCAAACCAGGCAGCCGCACGTGCATCACTTGAACGCATGTACGGCAACGTATCCGCCAACAGCCTCGGCGCATTCGGAACCGTCCTCGGCTCCCTTGTCAACTTCCTCGTATGGGGCATGTTCAGCCTCGCGCTCCTCCTGTCCAAAATCATGCTCTGCTTCTGCATGCTCACCCTCATCCTCGCATTCCTCCTGCAAGCGTTCCCCCTCGGGGACAAACCCCGCAAAGCGCTGCTCAACTGGGGCAAATCCACCTGCTCCTACTCCATGATCGGCGTCCTCTACTCCGCCATGGGATTCATCTCATGCCTCATCGTCTCATGCATCATCACCGCATGCGGCGGCGCCAGCGGCACATTCTTCTACAACCTCCTTGTCGGCTGCTCACCGGCCATCGCGATCCTCACCATCATCATGACCTGCAAGCAACTCAAAATCGAGAACCCCTTCACCCTCAAAGCCGTCGCCACCATGGCCGGCGCAGGCGCACTCGCCGAGGGGTTGAGCCGTGCGGGCCGCTCCGCCATGCACGCGGCGACCATCGGCATGGCGGGCAAGATGATGGGCTTGGGCAAGGCCGGCAGGGTCTCGGGGCGCCTGTCCAGCAGCCAGAACGCTGGCGGTGGCGCCGGGGAAAGTGCCGAAGCGTTGCGTCGAGGCATGGACGGCCAGCAGCCTCCCGCGGTAGAACCGGCCATGGCGTCCAAAGCCGGGAACGGCATCGCCAAAGACGCAGGGGCGCCCGCCTCCACGGCGGACGGCAAACCTGCGCCACCTGCCCCCACAGCCGAAGAGCAGGAGATCCACGACAAGGTGGACGAGACATTCGCACAATACGCGGACGCCGGCGTGGACCCAGACACCGCAGCCACACTGACACGCCGCAACCTTGCGATGCAACGATTGCGTGACGGGTTCCTCCAAGGTGCCAATGCTCGCAATCCGTTGCGCAAGATGGGGCGGGCACGCCTCATGCAGGACGCGCGCAAGGTCGCCAAGGTAGGGTTGACCGGAGCCGCGTTCCTCAACCCGATCACCGCACCATTGGGGCTGATTGCCGCAGGCCGCATGGCGACACGGCGCGCCACATGGGCGACTGTGGGGCGTGCCGCCAAAACCACCGGAAGATTCGCCGCCGACATGGCAGCGCCCACCATGCAGCGTGCGGCCCGTACCGTGCGCCGGGCCGCCGACAAACCCGTACAGGCGGTCAAGGGCGCGACGGACAAGGTTGTGCGATTCGCGGACAAACATATGACGATCCACCCGGTCCAATGGGGGCGCAGCCAGGTCCAAGCGGCAGCCAACCGCATCGACACGGCGAAGCTGGAACATCAGGCGAGCAAACTGCACGCCCTCAACCACAAGTACGGCGATGGGACGATGAGCATAGAGGCTGCGCGCGCACAGGTCGGTGCGCCACGCATGGCGGCGCCCAGCCATGTTCAACCACAGGTCGCGGCTCCGATGGGCTCCCACACCGCCACAGGTCCAGGTCCGATCCCCACGCCGCCGCAAACCACACCCCCGGACAGCGAGACGGCACCGAAGGAAGCCCAACAGGACGCGGCATTCAGCGGCGAACAGGAACACCGGCTCAACGAAGCCCTTGCGCAACTCGACCTTGGAGGTGACCGTTGACAGACCCACACCCCACCGAGCAACTCACCCAAATGGGCATGGACGGCTGGCATGTGTTCATGGCGTGGATCCTCACACCGACCGGCGCGACACTCACTCTGCTGCTCATCGCGCTCGGCGTGGCCACCAGCGTCATGCGCCTCGCCGGACGCAGCATCCGATTCCTGCTCGCCGCCACCAAGATCGCCGCCACACTGCTGGTCATCTGGATCGTCGGCGGCATCCTGGAAGCATGGGGCGTACCCGTCCGCGAATCCATCGCCACCATCGGCTCATGGATACCCAGCCTCATCCAAGCGGCAGGCGGATTCCTCAAACGACTGTTCGAAACAGCAGGCTGATCTTTTTGCAGTGTGGCGTTTCGGCCGGTGTGCTGCGATAGAGTGGTGTCCACCGAAGCGGTTCCTAGAGAGGGGGTAACCATTGTTCAGGAAAACAGCATCATTGGTGGCGACGGGATGCGCCATGCTGCTCGTCCTATCCGGTTGCGGGGGAAGCGGCAGCGCAGTCAAGCAAGGTGCGCCATCAAGCATTAATCAGGAGGAGTTGGACGCGTTGCCTACAGAGCAGACCAAACTCGTCTACAAGTATTTGCACTACCTTGCAGACGGCAACGCCGCCGAAGCAAACAGACTGAAAGAGGAGCCTGTCCCCGACTGGCAGCTGCTTCCCGCCGAGGAATACCTTACAAGCGCGGGCTACGTCAAAGACATTCAGATCGACACCACCCGCAGCGACGGTGAAAAGGTCTGCTATTCGGCACATGTGGGCGATAAGGACGAACTGGTCGAGAACTGTTATCTGTTAGACCGCGTAGACGGCCAATGGCGTCTGCCATCACACCTTGGTCTGGCAGACGCCAAAAGCGGTGGCGTATGCCCAACGTACGCGGTCATCCCCGGCGATCTGACCCACACATGCAAACTGGATTACGGCACCGTCCAACAGACCACTTCAACAGGATTGACCAGCTATGGGCCAACCATCAAAGCAGAAGTGACCGAACCGGCGTCCAAGGAAAAACTCAACGAGATATTCACGCCGCTCATCAACAAGGCCATCGAAAAGAATCCCCTCACCCTCAGATGCTGGCAGGAAGACGGAATACGTTCTGGATGGGAGGAGTGTCCGGCCGGAGCGTCCGCTACAATCGAATCGACTCAGGTGTATGGCCTTAATGCAGAATTCCGTGTCAGCGATGGGAACTTTCTGGCAGTCCTCGCGTCGACGTCCCTGAGCGCTGATTTCGGTGACGGACAACAGGTGCCTGCACAATTCGGAACGAAAGCAGAACCGATCAAATACAGGATCGTATCCAATGCCAAAGGCGAAGTCACGCGCGTGGAGCCGGTGACCGATGGCGATGGCATGCGTATCTACCCGAAGAGCTCGACCGACAAGAATGAGACCGGCTGGTGGTATAGCAATTAGTTTCCAACAGGATTTTCCCAAGGCGACCTTATGTGCGGGTCGCCTTTTCCTATATCTGCGGTAAATAAGCCTGATATGTTGGCACGGATGCGTATACATGTCGATGCGGCCGTATCGTCGCGTCGTTGCATTGTCGTGCTATTCTGGTGAACCAACGAGGGCACCCGTCGGGATGGTCCCATTCACACAGATATTATGAGGAAGACGTAATGGATCAGCGGACAAGGGTTGTGACCATCGCATGCGCCAAGGGCGGTGTGATGAAGACGACGACCAGCATGCAATTGGCCGGACACCTCGCCCGGCGTATGCGGCATGACGATGAACCGGTCAACGTGGTCGTATTGGACTCCGACAACACGGGTGGGGCGACACGGTGGGCGATGGTCGCGCAGGAAGCGGGCACGCCGGTGCCGTTCGACGTGGTGCCGGTCAATCAGGTCATGCTCAACCGTGACTGGATCGAACGGCATTATGCGGGCTGGTGGGTTATCATCGACACGCCACCGAGCGACACGGCCGTCATCCAGAAGGCGATTGACTGCGCGGATGTGACCATCATCCCCACCCAACCGAGCGGCATGGACCTGATGCTCGCGGGGGAGACCTATGCGGCGACGCCAAACAGCATCGTGCTGGTCGGCCGTGTCAAACCCCGCACCAAACTGACACGCGAAACCTTGCAGGAACTGGACGACAACGAGATCACCCGGTTCGACACGGTGGTGAGCGAACGTGAGGAGATCAAACGCATCGTCGGCACCGACAAAGTGGACATGAAGGAATACAGTGGCGTCACCGACGAACTGCTGGACGTGTTCACCCAACTGGAAGAGGAGTAAAGCATGGTGAAGAACGCTTTCACACGTGCACAGAACCACACGTCACGCAACACGAGCATCGCCGACGCGGTGAACGTGCCGGCGCAGGAACCGCAGGAGCGGACCCCCATCCGACAGGAACCAGCGCGTCCTGTGGTCCAAGGGCGGGACGCCTCACGGGACATGGGCCGTTTGCGCCGCAGCACGGTGCAATTCGATGAGGGGACCTATCTTGCGTTGAAAATGGCGGCGGCGGAGCACCATGCGCCCATGTGGGCGGTCATGAACGAGGCCATCCATGCGGCATTGTTGGAAAACCGGCCCTTTGATTGGGAGCATGTCCACGAAATCGCCGCACGTCAAGCCGACCGTTGAGGCTTAGGCCGCCGTGGTCGAGGTTTCCGCCAGACGCTGGTCGATCCATTGTACGGCGTCCAGCATGGTGCGGAAACCGGTGCGTTCATGTGGTGATCGGGCGCGGAACACCCGGTCGTCTTTGAGATCCGGTGATCCAAGCCAGTAGACGAACCACCGGTCGGCACGGTGTTCCTCGCCACTGTTGAGGTCGAGGCTGGTGCGGATGTTGCGTCGTTCGACGAACGCGATCCCGTCCGCCACTCCGGGCAGGTTGATTTGCGCGTAATTCGGTTCGACATGGCTGCATCGAACTTTCAACATGGTATGGGCTCCTTTCGGTTGGGGCATGGTTACGCTTGGCGGGTGAGGCGTCCCAACAGTTCGCTTGCGTTGGTGCAGCGTATGCGGTACAGGGTGATCGGCATCTCCACGTCCCCGTCGTCGTCGGTCCAGTAATAGGCGAAGTCGTCGCTGATACTGCTGGGGTCGAATCCAAGCAATGCTGTGAGCAATGGCGTGTCCCACACGTCGAGTTGGTATTCGTGTTCGACTAACGCATAGCGGGTCTCACCATATGGGTCGCTGATGATGATTGCCTCCGGGTCCGTCTGGAAGCACAGTTCCGGCAGGACGATGTACTTGCCTAGTTCTGGCATTTCGTGTGCAAGGTGCAGGCTGACGATGTTCCTGCTGTCGGCGCTGTATCCCATGGTTCACCGCACCTTCCCGTTGTCGGCGCTGCGCACGATGCGTGGCGCGCGTGTCTTGCTGTGGTTGAGCACCCATAGTTCCCTGCACATCATGGCCGCGTAGGCGATGGAGATGCAGAAGATGATGTACAGCGTGATCTCGGGAACCCATTGTGTGCTCTGGGTGTACGCGTAGAACGTGAAGAAGGCCGTCATGGCCGATATGGCGAGGTTCTGTTTCGCATCCTGTGGGGTGTGCATGTCGTCTCCTTTTTATGTGTGGCTGATAACAGTATAGGACACGATGCCACGCGACACGCTCAACGACGGCATACCGACGCGCCTGCATCGACGCACTGGCGCACTTGCATGCATCGGCACGCCCGCGTCGCCTCCGTCAAACGGATGTTTTTGGCACACATCGGAAAAAAGAGGGGTGCCTCACGTTCCGGCGCGCCGGCATGTACCAAAACCCATACCGAAATCAACATGCCGAATTTGGCCACATAATCGAGTAAAGGTACACTCGGCCGTATGTCGAGCCTGAAATTCGGATACGCGCGCGTCAGCACCATCAACCAAAGCCTCGAACTGCAATCCGACGCGCTCACGAAAGCCGGATGCGACCGCATCTACCACGACACCGTCTCCGGCGCGAAGGAACACCGGCCCGGACTGGACCGGATGATCGAACAACTGCGCGAAGGCGACACGGTGGTCGTCTGGAAGCTCGACCGGTTGGGGCGCAGCATGCAGAACCTCGTCGAACTGATGACCATGTTCGACCGGATGGGCGTACAGTTCCAGTCGTTGACCGAGAACATCGACACGACGACGCCTGGCGGCGTCCTCATCTTCAACATGTTCGCATCGCTGGCGCAGTTCGAACGCGACCTGATCCGTGAACGCACGCAAGCCGGGTTGCGTGCGGCCCGTGCGCGGGGGAGGGTCGGCGGCCGCCCGGTGAAACTGTCGGACAGGGAAGTCGCCGAGGTGCGCCGCCTGTATGATTCGCGCACGGTCACGGTCAAGCAGATCGCGGAGTTGATGCATTGCGGCACGACGACGGTGTACCGGGCATTGCGGCGCAGTGGCGCGACGGAACGATAATCGGACAACACCAAATATGCACAATTCTATTCATGACATATTTCTCGCACACTAGCCTATTCTTTAAGTCAGTGCGCCTCTTTTTATTGACCTCTTATTTTCTCCAACCGGGGAATCCGAGATGGATCTGTGATCCATTCGGCGCCTGCCGGGCTCCCATCGGGGCCGACGCCGGGTCGTAATCGTCCGCACAGAAACCTTCGGCCCGTCAGGCTGTAATCGTCCGCACAAAATGCGGTTCCAAGAATCCGAAAATCTCTGTCACTTTGTTACAAATCTCTCGCAGCCTTACTCCCAGTATGTTTAACCCCGTAACAGAGATTTGTTACATTCCGTTACTTCTGTTACAAACGGCGATTTTTCGTAACAAGGGTAACGGAAAGTGACAGTGGTTCTGTTACACCCATCGACATCCCCTAATCCCTTATAAAATATACTATTCCTCCCCCTCCCCTTTAGGGGGTGTAACAGTGTAACAGTATTTCTATACGTGAGGGAGATTTTTACCCTTTCACGTGCGGGCGCGTGCGCGAGGGATGCGCGAGGAGGAGTGGTTTATAGAAATCCTGTTTCACCGTTACAACCCCCTCAAACCCCAATCGGGAGTAGGGCTAAGTGCGTAACAAAACTCTGTTACAACCCGTTACAGACTGTCACACCCCCTAGAGGCCAATAAATTAATCCAAGCAGCCAAGCCGCCGATCAAAATAAAAATACCATGCCGGCAATAAAACAAAACTCGCAGAACACCATCTCGACACCAAGCCGATGTGCGTTATACTGTTATCAGCCACACAATCAATAGACGAGACGACAGGGGTCACACGAATCATGGGACGCACACGCAGGAAGCACGGCTCGGGCGCAGCCGTGGACTTCGGAACCGAAGACACGAGGAACAACCTCGAAAAGCAGGTCTTCGACGAATACAAGCGGCGCACCAGCGTGGTCAAAATCATCATCATCCTCGCCGTCATCCTCGCGTTCCTTTCCTTCGGCATGGTCATGGGCAACGCATCCCGCATCAACGAAGCCATCGCCAAAGCGGAAAGCGTCAGCGCCCACACCGGCAACGAGCAGCCCGGCAAATCCGCCGCACTGCGCAACGTGAACGCATGGCTCACCGGCAGCAACACCCCATTCCCCGCAGGCGTGTCCACCATCATGTGGGACGGGGCCGTCAAGACGGCCGACTACACGGACAACGCTGCCAACACCCCCGTGAACGTGCAGCACTGGGTGCACACCTTCGAATTCACCGACCATGCCGGCAACGTGCGACGCGTCAGCCAGATCACCGTCGTCCGTGACGGCGTGGCCAGCGCACCCAACGACCCGAGCATCCTGCCACCGGACGCCACCGCGAAGACCAGCGGGCAAAGCACCAAACCCAACGGCCATCTGAGCCTGGACAACTCCAACACCCTCGACAATCTCATCAAAACA
>ERZ808028.787-NODE-787-length-22896-cov-9.707086_pt1 | contig 22896 bp, 22 predicted proteins | sample MGYA00380184_ERZ808028 | MGnify/ENA primary metagenome ERZ808028 (study PRJEB31490, sample SAMN06133397) | mouse gut metagenome | isolation source: J8_1 | host: mice | place: China: Chengdu | collected 2015-05 ...
TCCATGTGGGAAGCACCTTCTAAAGATGAAATAGATGTTTGGTATACATTAGAAAGAAAATAGAATTGTTATATAGAACCACCAACAATAAGTTTCCGGTTATTAGCATATATGTATCAAAAAAGTAGCCGTCCATTCATGAAATGGACGGCTTAACTTAACACATAAAACTTTTAACTAAATGACATTGTGTGGTTTTCAGTTTGTTTTTTTCGAATGTGGGTTTGGTAAGGCTGTATGTATAAAATGGGTTCACAGTCGCTATACTATAGGCAACGACATTGCAGATTTTGCATATGGTTCCGGCAGGAACCGGCGGCAGCCATTTGCTGTGTCATTTACGATAACGGCATGAAAAGGATTCGGACAGAGGAAAATAAGTTATGTCAACTATAAGTGCGACGATCTATATCAATGCGGAACAGAATGTAGAGCTGCAGTCAGAGGATGTGTACGTGAAAGACATCGGCAGCCTGACATGCAGTGACGCGCATGTGCTGGCTAAGGTAAAAGCCATCAAACTGCATCATTTTAAAAGGGACGAGCCAAAGCGACAGGTAATCAGTCTGCTGAAGGTTATCGAAGAGATTGAAAAAGTCTACCCTAATGTCAGTGTTCAGAGCATAGGTGAGCCGGAAACGCTGGTGGAATATATCAGTGTCAACAAACATAAAGGCTTTGCCCAGTGGATCAAGCTGCTTTTTGTGGCGATGGTCAGCTTCTTTGGCACGGCATTTACGATCATGGCCTTTCACAATGATATCGGTATCAATGATGTTTTCTCCAAGGTGTACGAAATGGTAATGGGACAGCCGGGAGACGGATACGGGATTCTGGAACTGGCGTATTCGGCCGGGCTGGCGATTGGTATCATTGTATTCTTCAACCATATCGGCGGCAGGCGGATCACCAAGGATCCGACACCCATCGAGGTGGAGATGCGCATTTACGAAGAGGATGTGAATAAGGCGCTGATCGCGACAGCTGACAGAGAGGGTAAAACAATCGACGTGCAGTGAGCAGGACAGTGGAAGGGAGGCGCAGACAGATGCTGCTTCAACAGATTTTATTAGGGGTTATCGGTATAAGCAGCGGTTTGATCGTGTCGGCCGGGGTATTTACGGTGTTGATCTCGGTCGGGCTGATTCCGCGTTTTGCGGGTAAAATGCATGTGGCGCGGAAGATTTTTGTACTGGAAGAGATGGTAGTGTTTGGAACGCTGTTCGGTGGATTTCTCAGTGTATTCAGTGAGTGGGGAATGATCGGCGCGTTTGTGAGGAAACATGTGCAGCCTGACAGTAGTGCGGCGGGCGCATGGCATCTGATCGGGACGGTCTTTTTGCTTGTGTTTGGGGTGTTTGCCGGTATCTTCGTAGGATGCCTGGCGCTTGCCATTGCGGAGATGTTAAACACCATACCGATCTTTGCGCGGCGCATCGGGTTCCGGCATGGACTGGGTATCGCGATTCTGGCGGTGGCGCTGGGGAAGTTTGTCGGCAGTTTGATCTATTTTACGCAGCGGGTATTTCTGTACGGGGGATGATGCGGCAGATTTAAAACAGTGTCCTGTGGCCGGCAGGACGACGAAATGAGAAAGGAATGGATAGTATGGCACAGAATCAGGACAGACCAAAAACAGCACAGCAGCAGAAGGAACAGGAGTACAGACAGCATGTGGAGCAGGTGACGCCCAAATACAGCCTGCCGGTACGTATGGTCAAGGCATTTGTGACAGGCGGTATCATCTGTCTGCTGGGGCAGTTTATTTTGAATTATGCGACAAATACGATGGGGCTGGACAAGGAGACGGCGGGTTCCTGGTGTTCCATGTTGCTGGTGCTTCTCAGTGTATTGCTGACCGGATGGAACATTTATCCGAAGCTGGTGGAGTGGGGCGGCGGCGGTGCGCTGGTGCCTATCACGGGATTCGCCAATTCGGTGGCTTCGGCGGCGATCGAGTACCAGAAGGAAGGTCAGGTATTCGGAATCGGGTGTAAGATCTTTACCATCGCGGGTCCGGTGATCCTGTATGGGATTTTTACGAGCTGGGTGCTGGGGGTGGTGTACTGGATTGGAACGCTCATTGGGATGGTTTGAAAACAGCCGTCCCAATGAGCGTTTTTCGCGTTTGCCGGTTCTCTGTTGACAGGCTGATCCTGTCACGAGATTGGGGAATCGGGGAAGCATGGATGTGGCATGAGTCTTCCGGGAATCGGGATTTTGCTGGAAAAATTAAGAAATATTCAGAAATAATTCAGAATTAAATACACTTTTTATTCTATAATAATACTGTCATGTTGACGGATTTGCAGATTAAAAGCAAAAGTGTATTTAAGAAAACGGAAAGGAAAGATGGCCAATGAAAATGAGTAGAAAAATAATGTGTCTGCTGGGCAGCAGCCTGCTGATCGTGGCACTTGCGGGATGCGGCACGACAGAGAGGACACAGCCGCAGGACAGTCAGCAGGAAGACCAGCAGCCAGGAGACGGGCAGGGGCAGGAAGACCAGCAGTCAGGAGACGGGCAGGCGCAGGAAAGCCAGCAGCCGGGAGACGTGCAGGGGCAGGAAAGCCAACAGTCGGAGGAGCAGCAGCCGGCAGATTCACAGGGACAGGAGACACAGGCGTCCGCGGAGGACACGGAACAGCTGCCGGGAGACATTGGGCAGGCGGGTGAAAATACTTCTGTCAGGATTTGGGGACCGATCCTGCGGGTCGAGGATGGCAATGTGGTGATTGATAACCGTTCGGAGGTTTCATTCCGCGGAGAGATGGTCGTAACGGTGGATCCGGAACATACCAGAATTTTGGACGGGGAGAACGGTTATCCTGTGGAGGTGTCGGAGCTTAACGAGGGGGAAGCGGTATTCGTCTATATCGGTCCGGCGGCAACGATGAGTGAACCGCCGATGGTGAATGCCTCTTTGATCCTGTGTAAGATTCCGAGTGATCTGCGGGTTCCTGATTATGTGCATATAACGGCCATGGAAGAACAGGCGGACGGCGGTTATCTGTTATCCGGCGATAACGGCATCCAGTATCTGGTTCCGGCGGACTGCGAGATTCTGCCTTTTCTGACGCGGAACGTGGTGACGCTGCAGGATGTGCAGGCAGGTGGAAGCTGCCTGATCTGGAGCGATGAGAGAAGGACGGCACAGAAGATCGTGCTGTTTGCGGAATGAGAAAACAGGCTCCATTGATAGAAGCTCAAGGTTTTAGAATCCCAAAGTTTTAGAAGCTCAAATTTGTAAAACGAAAGCCTCCGTCATCCTTTTTTTATGGGAATACGGAGGTGGATTAAAATAATCCTTTTGAAAGATGATGACTGCGCCAGGCTGCCTTTTACAGACGGGCGCAGTTTTTTGTGAGAAAATTGTGGATGCGTTTGGCAGCAGAAAAGAGTATACTTATGGTATAAGACTCAGAATAAGCCCGGAGTACAAGCGAAAAGAATCAAAGGAGGACATCAATTTGAGTGAAACAGCGGGAAAAAGAATAGCAGCATTTATTATAGATTACATGATCCTATGCTGGGTGGCCTGTTTGACAGGCGTGCTCGGCGTTTTTGTGGTGGCGAGCCGTGGGGTGCAGGAGCTGGCAGAGAACTTCCAGTGGATTATACCTGGTATGTTTTTATACTGTGTTCTTTTAATGGGAATCTGGTTTTTTATCCTGGACATCTTCGGAAATCTGGATCCTGGCAAAAGGCTGATGAAGATTGAGTTGTTAAGCAACGGCCAGAAGTTTACCGTCAGTACGGCCATAAAGCATTCTATTTTGAAGACGCTCTTCTGTTGTATCTGGCCGATATCATTTTTGTATTATATCGTTAAGCAGGAGATGATCTATGACAGGATTTTGAAGATCAGTGTGAGCAGCCGGCCTTAAAACAGCGTCGGGCAGAACCGTGACAGTGGACATTTTACGGCTGTGGTCGAGACAGGTATTATTATAGGTGACAGGCCGTGTGATTTATGGAACAGATACTTTGGGCACAGGATGAGGTATAAGGGAGAACTGTAGAAGAACGAATGACAGGGGGAATATTTTCATGCTTTCGAAAAAACTGTTATTAGATATATTTGGAGAAAAGATAAAACCCTATGGCTTTGAATTAGCCGGATATAAACACCGCAGGTACACATTCAGCAGGAAAGTGGATGGAACAGAGCAGACACTTGTGATCCAGAATGACCCGGGCGGTCACAGTTTTGAGCTGGAGATCAATGCAGATACTGACCGCAATCTGCATTTGCATGGGTTCTGGGATCTTGACTATCACTTTTATAGAAATGATGAGGAATTGGAGAAGATCTTAAATACGTTGGGTGATCATGTGGTGAACAGGGTCATCCCCAGACTGGCGGAAGTGAGTATGATGGAGGAGGAAGTGGACTACGAGGACATGCTCACAGAGGAAATGTATACGCAGCTTGAGCAGGAGAAGGATGAGCTGATACAGCGTTTCATGGAGCGGAACAGGATCGATGCCGGACAGGGGACTGATGCAGCTATGGGAAACCTGCTGCGGGAACTGGAACAGATCAAGGGGCTGTCCTTTGAAGAGACGGTTGAGGAGCGGAAAGAACTGGCTGCCGTATACGGGGATATCATCATACGGGAGATCGGCGGCGAGTGGGTGAGGCGGGAGACGTGTGTGCGAGCCCTCATAGTGGAGGGAATCAGCAGCGAAGTTCCTCTGAATGCCGTTACCGCATGCTGCCAGAAGGGCGGCGGAGCATTGCTTGCAGAAAAATATGTGCAGTGCCTCAGGGACTACAGGAAAAGGGTAGAATGGTCACAGCAGGAATACGGCAGCAACTGGATGCCGCTGAGGTCGTCCGACGAAGTGGATACAGGCCTGTTGACCAGGGAGATCGTTAAACGGACGCTGGGGAAGAAGCTTGCAGGGATCGGTTTCCGTTTTAACCGGCTTGGAGGGAGCGGATGGGCGTTGGAGCGTGTGGAAGCAGGAGAAAAGTTAGGGGTATGGGTCGGTGAGGAATCCTGCCATAGAAAAGCGTTCTTCCTGAGGTTCGGCAGGTATGAAGGTTTCAGACTGGAGGAGTGCAGGTACAAAAAATTCTGCTATTACGAAGATGAGGCGGAGCTGTGCCGGCAGTTGGAAGAGGCTGTTGATAAAGTGCTGGAAGTAATCCATACAGGACAGTGGATACCGGATCCGTACATCCCCCGGCATTGGAAGTGCTGCCATGTCACGGATGAGATGGCAGACGAGTTCAAGGCCGGGAGAACGGAGATGGCGGAAAGATTCCGGAAGCGGCATGGACTTGAGAAGACGTCGGAGGAAGCGGATATCGTGCAGTGCATCGTAAAAGAACTGGACAGCATCGCGGTCAGGGAAAGGGATCCGGGGGAAATAAGGAGACATTATGAGGAAAAGAAAGGACAGCTGATGGAACTGGGAGCTGCATATGGGGATCTGCTCATCAGGGAGATCGGTGGTGAATGGACAAAGGATGAGGAAGAGCGCATGCGGCGTGTACCTGTGTGCCTGGTGGGCGTGCCTGTTATGGGCAGGATCGATCTGCCGCAGGAGATGATACGCCACTGGGAACATTTCGGGAGTGAGGTCTTTTTGCATACACATCAGAAATATAAGTGGGCATATGGAGAATGGAAGAGGCTTTGTCAGCTGGCAGGTATAGAAATACGGGCAGAAAAGAAATTGCGGTGATCTCATGCAGGACTGACAGGAAATATGCCGTGATCAGGAAAGGAATTATTTGAACCATGGAGAAAAAACGGATACTTCTTATCGGCACGGGCGGGACGATCGCTTCGGAAATGGGGGATAACGGACTGGAGCCGGAACTGACAAGCAGGCAGCTGCTTCGATATGTTCCGGATATTTCCGGCATCTGTGAGGTGGACTGTACACAGCTTTTCAGTCTGGACAGTACCAATATCCGTCCGGAGCACTGGCTGCGCATAGCAGGATCGATCCAGCAGTGCTATGAGAAATATGACGGCTTCGTGATCAGTCATGGTACGGATACGATGGCTTATACGGCGGCAGGGCTCAGTTATCTGATCCAGAACAGCCGGAAACCAATCGTGCTTACGGGCGCCCAGAAGCCGATCGGATATGACACGACGGACAGTAAGCAGAATCTGCGGGATGCTTTTACAGTGGCTGCATCCGGTATGTCTGGTGTACTGCTGGTTTTTAACGGTAAAATAATCATGGGAACCAGAGCCAGAAAGACCCGCAGCAAAAGTTTTGAGGCTTTTTCCAGTATCAACTATCCGATCGTAGGGATGGTGCAGGATGGCCGGCTGATTCAGTATATCAGGCCGGAGAACAGCGTACCGACCAGATTTTATCATGAGCTGGATGCCAGAGTGGCCTTGTTAAAGCTGACGCCGGGGATTGAGTGCGGAGTCCTGGAGTACCTTTTAGAACGCAGCAGTGCGGTGATCATTGAAAGTTTTGGCGTGGGAGGCCTGCCGGTTTATGAGACGGGCAGTTTTTATGATACGATCAAAAAGGGACTGGATGACGGCAGGACGGTAGTCTTGACTACGCAAGTGGAAAACGAGGGCAGCGATCTGTCTGTTTATCACGTTGGCAACAGCATCAAGCAGAATCTGCCGATACTGGAGGCTTACGACATGACAACCGAAGCGGTGACTGCAAAACTGATGTGGATCCTGAGCCAGACAACCGGGCGGGAAGAGGTGGCCAGACTGTTTTACACGCCGGTTGCCTGCGATATCCTTTCGGTATCCTGACGCTGGTCAGTACTGGAAAGGCATTCCACAGGCTGATTTTTCCCGGCAGGAGACAGCCTGTCTCACAGCTGTATTTATCGGCATTAACGATCAGCCGATCGACGTGTGGAGTGGTGAGGTCTGTGAACCGGAGTTTGAAAGAGATGAGGAGATAGCGGACAGATTCTACAGGACTGAAAAAATAAAGGAGCCGAAGCAGTTATTCCAGAGTGGAGTAATCGCGACGGCTCTTTTTCAGGATTAGTTGCTGAAGATAATTTTCTCTTTTAATTTCCACTTGACCACTCCTTAATTTTGTGCAATACACATTTAAAGTTGCAAAGTGGTGTACCGTCTAATAAATCCATGAAAAATCCTATTTCTTCACAATAGTTTCTTTTGGGTAACTATAGCACAATAAAGTGCTTACTTTACGCTTTCGCTCTACGGATATATTATAATCTTGCAAGCGGAAAAACAAGCCGCAAACATAACCCAAAAAGAAAACAGGAGGAACGAAACTATGAGAATCGCAGTTATTTGTGCAAATGGTAAAGAGGGTAAGTTGATTGTTGAGGAAGCTATCGCAAGAGGGGCAGATGTTACTGCCGTTGTCCGTGGCGAGAACCAGTCAGCAGCAAAAAAGGTCATTCAGAAAGACCTGTTCGACTTGAATGTAGCCGATTTGGAGGACTTTGATGTTGTGGTTGACGCTTTCGGGGCATGGACGCCGGAAACCCTGCCGCAGCACAGCACTTCTCTGAAACATCTTTGCGACCTTGTAAGCGGCAGGGAAACGAGGCTTCTTGTTGTCGGCGGGGCGGGCAGCCTGTATGTGAATCCGGAGCATACCGTACAGGTCATGGACGGGGCAGACTTCCCGGAAATGTTCAAGCCGCTTGCTTCCAACATGGGCAGGGCACTTGACGAACTCCGAACCAGAACCGATGTAAAATGGACGTATATCAGCCCCGCCGGAGATTTTCAGGCAGACGGAGCAGGGACCGGGAAATACATCTTAGGCGGTGAAGAATTGATATTGAACTCAAAGGGAGAAAGCGTAATCAGTTATGCCGACTATGCAGTTGCTATGGTTGATGAAGCGTTAAATGGGAATCACATCCAGCAGAGAATTTCAGTTGTAGCAGAATAAGCGGGGTGGATCATCGACCAGTTGGAAAGTCCTTTTTCCATATTTCCATGGAGGAAAATGCAAGGAAGCGGCTGTTGCGCTCTCTTATGAATATTCGCCCGCTCAAACCAGTTACAAAGGATTTTTTGAACATACAGGACGAATACTTACAGGGGGAAAAACAGAGAAAGGCATGATCTCTTTAGCGGATATTCCATTCGTGAAATCCGGGATTTACCTATGGCAAGGCGATATTACACGTTTATCTGTGGACGCGATTGTAAATGCTGCGAATAGTGCAATGCTAGGCTGCTTTGTTCCCTGTCATGGGTGTATTGATAACGCCATTCATTCTGCCGCAGGAATAGAACTCCGTTTAGAATGTTCCCGTATCATGGAAAAACAAAAAACAGAAGAACCTGTGGGAAAAGCCAAAATAACAAAAGCCTATAATCTTCCCTGCCGTTATGTTCTGCATACGGTCGGTCCGATGATCTATGGAGAAGTCACGCAAAGGGATTGTAAGCTGTTATCAGACTGCTACCGTTCCTGTCTTGAACTTGCCGCAGAGTATCAGTTGAAAAGCATTGCATTTTGTTGCATTTCTACGGGGGAGTTTCATTTTCCAAATGAAGCAGCCGCCGAAATAGCAATCCACACGGTAAAAGATTATCAGAAAAAGAACCCAGGAGATATGGAGGTGGTTTTTAATGTTTTCAAAGATTGCGACTATAAAATCTACAAACAGTTATTGGGATAATATCGAGAAAGTGAAAATAAAAATTCAGAGTGCAGACGCTGTCTTGATAGGAGCAGGAGCAGGACTGTCTACGTCTGCCGGATTTACTTATTCCGGGAAACGGTTTGAGGAGAACTTCCCGGATTTCATAGCAAAATATCATTTTAAGGATATGTATTCAGCGGGTTTTTATCCCTACAAAACATTAGAAGAACATTGGGCGTATTGGAGCCGTTACATTTTTATGAACCGTTATCAAAATGCGCCGAAATCCGTTTATAACGATTTACACAATCTGGTACAGGACAAAGACTATTTTGTTTTGACAACCAACGTAGACCACTGTTTCCAAAAGGCTGGTTTTGATAAACACAGACTGTTTTATACACAGGGCGATTATGGATTGTGGCAATGCGGGGAGTCTTGTCACGATTCGACTTACGATAATGAAACCATTATTAAGAAAATGGTTGCCGAACAGGAAAATATGCGTATTCCGTCCGGGCTAATCCCCCATTGCCCCGTATGCGGTGCGCCTATGTCAATGAATTTAAGAGCAGATAGTACCTTTGTTGAAGATCATGGCTGGCATACAGCGGCTAAGCGGTATCAAGACTTTGTACGCCGTCATAAAGGATTAGACATTTTATATTTGGAATTGGGCGTTGGCGGCAATACACCGGGAATTATCAAATACCCATTCTGGCAAATGACCTACAAGAATCCCAATGCCACTTATATATGTATCAATCTGTCAGAAGCCTATATCCCAACAGAAATCAAAAAACAATCTATTGGTATTGCTGATGATATTGGAGAAGTATTAACGCACATAAAGAATTGTTTCGCAGAGTAGTTATATGCTATGCGGCAATCAACGCAAACGCATGGCATAACAGGGACAAGCGGCGGCAAAGGGAAATACCCTTTGGTTTGTTTGCGGCTTGTTTTTTTCCCGCCTGCAGGACTATAATAGATCCGTAGGGCAAAAACGTAAAGTAAGCACTTTATTATGCCATAGTTACCTATAGGAAACTATTGTGAAGAAATGGGGGATTCTGATGGAAAAAAATTTACCTGCCTGTCCGGTAGAAACTACTTTAATGCTTATCAGTGACCGCTGGAAAGTTCTTATCATTCGTGATCTGCTGGAAGGGACAAAGCGTTTTGGAGAGTTAAAAAAATCTGTTGGCAACATTTCGCAAAAAGTTTTGACGGCCAATCTGCGAGCAATGGAAGACAGCGGGTTACTTACCCGGAAAGTATATGCGGAAGTGCCGCCACGGGTAGAATATACTTTAACAAAAACGGGGTACAGCCTGCGGCCTGTTTTAGATGCTATGGTAGAATGGGGAACGGAATACAAAAAGAAGAACTGATTCTGCTGCCCGCAGTTGGTATGAGAAAAAGACATATGAACAGACTTAGAGTGTGTGCACTTTAAGGGTGATTTTGATTTTTGGCAGGTTGTGGACGTAGTCTGCGGTATGATATACTAAATAGAACAGGTCACAAGAGGAGGTGTCATTCGCTAAAAACAAAAATTGAATGGTGTTAGAAAGACATTTCTTGTAAATAAAGAGGCTCGGGAGTTCTGTCTTAATTTGGGAGCAACTTATTTTACTATTATTGATAAATGAGTAAAGAGTGGAGAAGAATACTGGTAGATACCGGAGAATTTTTTATTGAGAATGAAAAAACGGCAGAACAGTTTTTTGATGATTTATCCCGTACCCTTGCATGAGAAAATATGGAGGAAGTTGCTAAAGGATTACAAAATACAAATGGATCTTATCCTCAGGCGGAGCACAGCACCGGCCATAGGGATTGAATTTTTTCAAGTGGATGACGAACACTTTCAGGAAGAGTTTGAGGAATAAAGGTTTGGCGAAATGGTCTATGTGAGAGGTCGGTGTCGGGAGGAAACAATTTATTGTGTTCTCAACGAACTTTGGAGGCTGAATGAAAGTACACCGGCATATACGAGGAAGGTCATTGAATTAAGGCCCAGGACTTATAAAAGAGAATCTGAACGGGAAAGGACGGATGCGGAAAACAGGAGTAGAAGGGGATTTGAAGAAGGCATAAGCGTTCTGAAAAGAGAAGCTATCTCGATAAAAAGAAATTGCAGTCTGCTAAAGTTTTTTGGCAGACTAACAGATGGGGGATTCAAATGTCAGAAAATCAGAATACCGAATATAAGGAATCATGGAGAACAGAGTATTTGAAATGGGTATGTGGTTTTGCCAATGCCCAGGGTGGGACAATTTATATTGGGATAGATGATGCCGGAAAAGTTGTTGGTGTGAAAGAAATAAAGAAGCTGATGGATGATATTCCGAATCAAATTCAGTCAGGGCTTGGTATTATTGCCGATGTCAATAGACAGACAAAGAATGGTCTGGATTATATTGAAATCAAAGTAAATCCCAGTACCTATCCAGTCAACTATCATGGAGAATACCATTATCGAAGCGGCAGTACGAAGCAGCAGCTTCAAGGCGCTGCCTTAACGGAATTTATTAGAGAAAAAACAGGCTATTTGTGGGATGCAGTTCCTATTGATAATATAAGTGTGAATGATCTTGACCGAAACAGCATTGACATATTCCGACGGGAGGCTGTACGAAAGAAAAGAATGGAAAAAGCAGATTTGGAAATATCAGACGAGTAACTGCTTGACCATCTCGATCTTTTGGTGGACGGGAAACTGAAACGTGCCGCAGCTATGCTTTTTTACCGTAAGCCGGGACGAATTATAACGGGATGCTATGTGAAAATTGGAAGATTCGGTGAGGGCTCGGATCTGCAATATCAAGACACTGTGGAAGGATCTCTGTTCAGCATTGCTGACAGGGTGATCGACCTGATTTATACGAAATATTTAAAAGCGTCAATTACCTATGAGCATGACGTGCGAGTGGAAACATACCCTTTTCCCCGGGAAGGTGTGAGGGAGGCAATCTACAATGCCTTGGGACATAATAACTATGCAGCCAGTATTCCAATCCAAATTCGTATTGAAGATGAGGCAATGTACATTAGCAATAATTGCATCTTGCCCAAAAACTGGACAGTGGAAACACTGATGAAGCCTCATAAATCAGAGCCATTCAATCCATCCATTGCGAATGCGTTTTATCGTGCCGGATATATTGAAGCCTGGGGACGTGGCATCCAGAAGATCTGCGAAGCCTGCAGGGAGCTTGGTACGGCAGAACCAGAGTATACGGTATTGGGGGATGATCTTACTGTGAAGTTTACTGCTCTTGAAAGTGCTAAAGTATCAGATCTTAAGGCTCCAAAGTATCATGTTGATACTTTGGATAATACTTTGGATAAAAAAATTCTTGCACTAATAGAAGGAAAACCAACTATTACGCAGAATGAAATGGCAATATATTTTGACGTATCGGTTCCCACTATAAAACGAACCATGAAGAAACTACTTGAAAGCGGACACATTGTTCGTGAAGGAGGAAAGCGGTACGGGCACTGGGAGAAAGTTGAATAAATTCTCTGATGAGCAATTTAGTTCAACAAACTGAACAGGTTCAGCGCAAAACGCTTCGGAAAGCTATTTTGGCCTCCTAATTATACTAAAAAGCATATTTTATGGAGAGGAGAGCTTTTCATGGGCAATCAAGTAGAAGAAAAGAAATCAACGAAACATATATGTGTAGGTCTCCTGGCCCATGTAGACGCCGGGAAAACGACGCTGGCGGAGAGTATTCTGTATACATGCGGGCAGATCCGCAGGCTGGGGCGGGTGGATCACAGAGATGCCTTTCTGGACACCGACGTGCAGGAGCGTGACCGGGGCATTACCATCTTTTCCAAACAGGCGCAGGTGCAGTGGGAGGGGATGGATATCACGCTGTTGGATACGCCGGGACATGTAGATTTCTCCGCGGAAATGGAGAGGACGCTGCAGGTGCTGGACTATGCGGTGCTGGTCATAAGTGCGGCAGACGGTTTGCAGGGGCATGTGCTCACGTTGTGGCGGCTTCTGGAGCGCTACCGGGTGCCGGTATTTCTTTTTCTCAATAAGATGGATCAGCCGGGCGCCGACGGGGACAGTCTCCTGACAGAGTTAAAAGATAAGCTGGACGGAAGGATCGTGAAGTTTGGGCGAAAGGACGAGGCGTTCTATGAGGAAGTTGCGGTCTGCGACGAAGCGCTGCTGGAGCAGTATCTGGAGACGGAAGCGCCCGTCGATGATTCCGTGACCGCCGGGCTGGTCAGGGAGCGCAGGCTTTTTCCGTGTTATATGGGTTCGGCGCTGCGGGTAGAGGGAATCGACAGTCTGCTGGACGGTCTGTATACGTATACGAGAATGCCGGAGTACGGGCAGACGTTTGGCGCGCGGGTCTACAAGATCGCCAGGGATGGACAGGGAAACCGGCTGACTTATGTGAAGGTGACGGGCGGTACGCTGCGCGTAAAGCAGATGATCGCTGTCTGCGGCAGCCGTGGAAGTTCTGTCGGCAGTGTATCCGGAAGCGGCGATGACAGCGGAAACAAGAACGCCGGCGGCACAGGCGAAGTGCGGGAGGAGAAGGTAGACCAGATCCGGGTGTATTCCGGCAGTAAATATGCGATCGAGCAGGAAGCGGCTGCGGGGACGGTCTGTGCGCTGACGGGGCTTGTGTCGACTTTTTGCGGCCAGGGTCTTGGAGCGGAGCGCGGAGCGGTGCTGCCGGTAGTGGAGCCGGTCATGACTTACCGGATCGCATTGCCGGAGGACTGTGATGTGCATCGGATGTATGAGAAGTTATGTCAACTTGAAGAAGAGGAACCGCAGCTTCATCTGGTCTGGAGAGAGCAGTTGAACGAGATTCATGCCCAGCTGATGGGTGAGGTACAGATCGAGGTGCTGCGTAATCTGATCCGGGAAAGGTTCGGCGTGGAAGCCTCCTTTGAAGAGGGCAGTATCGTCTATAAGGAAACCATCCTCGACCGGGTGGAAGGTGTGGGGCACTTTGAGCCGCTCAGGCATTATGCGGAGGTGCATCTGATCCTGGAACCGGGAGAGCCGGGCAGCGGGCTGCAGTTTGCTTCGGCCGTCAGCGAGGACGATCTGGACCGGAACTGGCAGCGGCTTGTGCTGACCCATCTGGAGGAAAGGGAGCATCCGGGGGTACTGACGGGCGCGCCGATCACGGACATGCGGATCACGCTGGCCGCCGGGCGGGCGCACAAGAAGCATACCGAGGGCGGCGATTTCAGGCAGGCCACCTACCGGGCAGTCAGGCAGGGGCTTTGCCGGGCGCAGAGTGTCTTATTGGAACCTGTTTATTCGTTTCGGCTGGAACTGCCGCTTGCCCTGATCGGAAGAGGTATGACCGATCTGCAGAGCCGGGCAGGGAAATTCGAGGCGCCGGAGACAGAGGGCGAGTATGCCATCCTGCGGGGAACGGTGCCGGTGTCGGAGATGACGGGGTATCAGGCGCAGGTGCGCGCCTATTCCGGTGGAAAAGGCAGACTCTATACGGCATTAAAAGGATATGCGCCCTGTCATAATACAGAGGAAGTGATCGAAGCCATCGGCTACGAGGCGGAACATGATGTGGAAAATCCATGCGGCTCTGTTTTCTGTGCGCATGGGGCGGGTTTTGTGGTGCCCTGGGATCAGGTGGAAACGTATATGCATCTGGAAAGTGCGCTGACAGGCAGCAGCAGTGGCGCCGGAACGGGTGACGGGGAGGCCGTGATGCCGGCTGCCGGATACGCGGTGCGGTATGGCAGCAGGAAAGCCGGCAGTGAAGCCGGTCCGGCGTCGGATGTGATCGGGCAGGATGAGATCGACGAGATCATGACCCGCACCTATGGGACGAAAGAGCGAAAGAAACAGGGCTGGGCAAGGACCATACGGCCTTCCGGGACTGCGGGAAAGGACAGGAGTGGCGGCAGGGCAGACACCCGGTCCCAGGAAGAATACCTTCTGGTGGACGGGTATAATATTATTTTTGCATGGGATTCCTTAAAAGAGCTGGCGCAGGTCAATCTGGACAGCGCCAGAGGCAGGCTGATGGATATTCTGAGCAACTATCAGGGTTACCGCAGGATGCATCTGATCCTGGTATTCGACGCTTATAAGGTAAAAGGAAATCCGGGCAGTACAGTCCGCTATCACAATATTGATGTGGTCTATACGAAAGAAGCGGAGACTGCCGATCAGTATATTGAAAAAGTGACACACGAAATCGGCCGCAAACATCATGTAAGGGTAGCCACATCCGACGGACTTGAGCAGTTGATCATCATGGGAGCCGGGGCAGTCCGCGTATCTGCCAGAGAGCTGCAGGAAGAAGTGATGGAAGCGGGAGAAGAGCTGCGGCAGATGTTCATCAGTCCGCAGGTGCAGCCTGCAGGAGGGAAGAACTATCTGTTGGAAGGCGCTTCCGAGGAGGTGACGGCTTATCTTGAGCAGATGCGGGATAGTGCTGCCCACTGACCTGCACTTTGCCAAAAGCCGTCCGGCCGGGAAAAGCGGTGCTGGTATTTTGGTACGGTTTATGATACGATTATTTTCGTTACATAATGCAGCCTCGGACAACAGTTTTGCATCGTTACAATGTGATGGGGCTGCGCTGAACGCATCCGGCACAAATTTTTGACCTGAATGACACTGTGCGGCGGAAGGCTGTTTTCAGGTACGGACAGCCGGTGGCGGTTTGACAGCTGACGGCCCGGTTGTGTGCGGAGTGGATGGACGGGAGGTTCCCTCCATGGCAGATTGATCACAGAATGGAAAAATACGATACTATGGGAAGAAGACACGCAAGACGAACGAAACAGAACGATCAGAGCAATTATCATGAGCAGAATGAGCACAGCGCCCAAAGTGAAACGGCGGCGCAGACAGCAGAAGAAGAAAAAGATTTAAGACCGATGGACATTCCGGAGACTGTCTGGGCGGTCTATCAGCAGACCTTTCTGGAGTTTGACGAAAAGGAACAAAGGCGGATCGTAAAAGGCTGCGAGAAGCAGATCGGACAGCTGGAGCGGCGCATCGCCCGCAAGAAAAGCCAGGAGAATCATCAGGTGCTGGCCGATATGAAGGAGCTGCACAAGAAGGCAGCAGCGATCGGTTACACGGTGGCAGTCAGGGAGACCAGGCTGTTAAAGAAGTATAAACATGCCCTGCGGATGCTTGCCAGACTGGATATCACCTTTTTGCACAGGATGGCGGCAGGCGCCAATCCGGAGGATATCGCGCATATGCCGGGGGCGGCACAGCTGCTGCGTTCCAGATCGCTCTACGAGATCTATAAAGAAGAATACATGCAGTACCTGGTGGGCCAGCGGATCGAGGAACTGATGGAGGCGGAGCCGGAGAAGCAGTACCCGGAGGCGAGGGGTATGACACGTCATTTTATCCTGCACATCGGCCCCACAAACAGCGGTAAGACCCATCAGGCGCTGCAGCGGTTAAAACAGGCTTATCACGGCATTTACCTGGGGCCGCTGCGTCTGCTGGCGCTGGAGGTCTATGACAGGATGACGGCGGCGGGGATCCCCTGCAGCATGATCACCGGTGAGGAAGTGATCCGGACGCCGGGCAGTTTCGTGCAGGCATCCACGGTGGAGATCATGGATATCCGGGAGATTTACGATATCGCCGTGATCGACGAGGCGCAGATGATGGCGGACGAGAACCGGGGCAGTTTCTGGACGAGAGCAATACTCGGTATCCGTGCGGAGGAGATTCACGTGTGCTGCTCCGGCACGGCAGAACAGCTCCTTGTAAAAATGATCAAACGGTGCGGCGATACTTATGAGACTGTCTATCATGAGCGCAACACCAGACTGGAATTTATCCCGAGGCGCTTTGATATGAGTAAGGATGTGGAGCCGGGAGACGCCTTGATCGCTTTTTCCAAGAAAAACGTGCTGGCGATCGCGGCTACGCTGGAAGGACGGGGGATTAAGGCCAGCGTTATTTACGGCAACCTGCCGCCGCAGACGAGACGGGAGCAGGTACGCCTTTTTACAGAAGGCATCAATCAGGTGGTGGTGGCCACGGACGCCATCGGTATGGGCATCAACCTGCCGATCCGCCGGGTGGTCTTTATGAATACGTCGAAGTTTGACGGCACGGACAAGCGTCGTCTGGAGGCGGAAGAGATCCGGCAGATCGCCGGGCGCGCGGGACGGTATGGCTACTATGATGTGGGCTATGTGCAGTCGGCGATGGACGTGGAATATATCGGCAAGAAGCTGGAGGAACCGCTGCAGCCATTGACAAAGGCGAGAACAGGATTCCCGGAAGTGCTTCTGGACATTGACATGGAGCTTGATGAGATCATAGAAGCCTGGGAAGGAACGAAGAATCTGGCGTTCTACGACAAGATCTCCATGACGGAGAGTGTCAAGAAATACCGGTATCTCAAGAATTACCGCAGGAAGCTGTCCTATATGGAAGACAGGAAGTTCGTACTGTCCCTGATCACCTGTCCCTTCGACGTGAAGGACAGGGAGGTGCTGCGTCTGTGGCTCTGGTACTGCGAGAAGCCGACGGAAGATCATAACTGTCCGATGCTGCCACAGGATTTCACGCTGGAAGGCCTGGAGTCTTACTACAAGCAGCTGGATCTGTATACGCAGTTTTCCGGCAGGATGAACTGGGAAATTGACAGAGAAGAAGTGGCGGTCAACAGAGAGTGGGCGCAGTCCGTGATCGGAGAAATGCTGGAAGATGATAAAGGACAGTTCGAGAAGAAGTGCCGCGGCTGCGGCGTTGTGCTGCCCTGGGATTATGATTTCCCGATCTGCCAGGACTGCTATCACAGCGGTGTCAAAGATGACAGGGTACGGCGCTCCATGCACAGGTATCCGCATGACAGGAACAGAAGGTAGAGCATATTTTAAATGGGGCTGACAGAATAAGGAGTTATGGCAGGTAGTCTATGAGATTGCCTGCTGCAAAGATTCTTTTCGCGCTGAAAAACAGTTTGAAATGAAATATTATTCATATACTTATATTAAAATCCATAAAGTTGATGATTTGAATGGCAAATTTGCAAAAAACCAGCAAAATAAATTGACAAAACGTTAAGAGGGGAATTAATATGAGGATATATAAAGCGGAAGAGGTGTCAAAGATGTTATTGGAGTTTAAATGTTCAAATCATAGATCAATCAAAGAAAAGGTAAATTTCTCTTTGATCGCAGGAAGTGATAATACATCTGAGGAGCTTTTAAAAGAATTTGGTAATTACAGAGTTTTGCGCTCAGCAGTTATATATGGTGCAAATGGATCTGGAAAAAGTAATTTTATCAGTGCTTTGTCGTTCATGCGCGATTTGGTTAGCAATAGTATTAATCATCAGCCGGGGCAAAGAGTATTTCAGGTGTGTCATAAATTGAGTGCAGAAGAGACTCCGAGTGAATATAGTATTCAATTTGTAAGAAATGATATAAGATATGCATATGGCTTTTCTGTGAAACAAAATTTGATACAAGATGAATATCTGTATTATTTCCCAAAGGGAAGACAGGTAAAAATCTTTGAGCGTGATGGAATGGGGGTTAGACCCGGAGACAGATACAAGGGAGCGTTTGATGTAAGTATCAGCATATTGAAAGATAACAGGTTGTTTTTATCTTGTGCCGCTAATTATAGTAATATAAAAGAAATTGAAGAAGCCTTTATGTTTTTTAACATAGATTTGGTGATATATAATCCGGAAATTAATAACTGGACGGAATATTCGATTGAGTTAATGCAGAATAACGACATGATTAAAAAAGTGTTTGTGGATGTTCTGCGGGCATTAGGAACCGGAGCGAAGGATGTAAAAGTGAAACTTGAAAAAATAAAATTGGCGGATTTGCCGCAGGAGTTACAGTTACCCGACGCTTTGAAAGGCTTGCTGGGGACGCAGGAAGGTAACAGAATAGAAGCCAAAATAGTATATGATCAATTTGAAGTTGATTTGATGACTGAAGAGTCGGCCGGAGTAAAGCGCTTATTTCAAATGATTTGCCCGATCATTGATATTTTGAATAATGGAAAAATACTTATTTGTGATGAATTAGAAGCCAGTTTGCATGAGGCAGTCATTTTCCAAATTGTACAATTATTTCAACATTATCAGAAAGATAAATTTGCGCAGTTAATTTTTTCAACGCATGATACAAGTTTGTTAGATACAGATTTATTCAGGAGAGATCAGGTATGGTTTACACAATTAAATAAGGAGCGTGCAACAGATTTGTATTCTCTTGTTGAAATTAAAAACGTACGTAAATTTGAAAATTTGGAAAAAGGATATGTTTCAGGAAAATATGGTGCGATACCTGTGCTTAATAAAAAATTCTTTCATGAATTAGAAGACAGTATTTAGGGCAGGGGGTACTGTATGGAGGAAAGAAATCTTGACCTGGTGGCAAGAAATGAAGACACACGAGATAAATTTCATACGGAGGTTATCAGGTTTGAGTTAGACCAAATACTGCAACATTTTGCAGAGACTATACAAGCCATAAATGCACAATTTGATGTGGCGGATGAATTGTTTGCATCTGGAAAAGTTATAGAAGGGGAAAATATCTGGCGTGCACAGATTATATTTCTGGCAAGCGGTTTCGACTTTTATATGCACGAATTGACAAAATATGGTTTATGCGAAATTTATGATGAAAATTGGGAGCGGACAGACAAGTATAAGAATCTTCAAGTAAATATGAACGTTATAGAGGTGGCACTAAAATCTGGTGAGGATATAGACTGGTTTCTTGAATATATAAACGGTTATTATCGAGCAATTACAATGGTTTCCTATGAGTCGGTAAGAGAACAACTTAATTTATTGGGAATCAATTCAGCACTTGTTGCAGAGGGAGCTTTTTACCAAAGAGGAGGAACTGAAAATACAAAAGTTAAATTGAAAAGACGTCTGAATGAGTTGTTTAGCAGGAGAAACATTATTGCACATCAGTCGGACAGAGCCCATACAGATGCACAGGTAAATATTATTACAAAAGAGATTGTGCAAAATTTTGTGTGTGATATTGAAAAAATAGTGAAGTCAATAGATGAAGAGGCAAGAAATAAATAATACCATGTATTGACTGGAGGTTTGCCTCAAAGAGTACAGACATAAAGAGAGTGACGATAAGTATGATCTACACCTGTTATATTGATGTGACACAGTTTGAAAACGAGACACTTTTCAGAGAAAAACTGAATCTTCTGTCACCCTGCAGACAGCGTAAGATTGCGCAGCTGAAACAGGAAAAGGACAGGCACAGGAGTCTGGGTGCGGGTCTTGCACTGGATCATGCGCTGGGGATTTACGGGAACGGACTCAGGGAGCGGGACATGGAGTATGTGTTTGGCGAATGGGGTAAGCCCTCTTTGCGGAATTATCCGGAAATTCATTTTTCCCTGTCCCATTCGGGCGCGTATGCCATGTGCAGTATAGGAGGCAGCCCGGTAGGCAATGATATTGAGTGGATCAGGCCGGGACGGCTTAAGGTGGCTGAGCGCTTTTTTACGGCGCAGGAGCTGGCGTTTTTGTACAGAGGTCAGGATAAGGGCAGGCAGAGTATCCGGACTGACGGCAGCGTCCGCCAGCCACAGAGCGATGGTGACGAGGACGACGGGGAGCTATGGTATGAGGCGGAAGAGACCACGCAGCGGCTGTTCCGGATCTGGACGATGAAGGAGAGCTTCCTGAAAGTGACAGGCAGGGGGATGTCGCTGCCGCTTAATGATTTCTCTGTCGTGGTGGAGGAAGAGAAGCAGGAGGTTTGTGTGAAGCAGTGTTTTGATGATGTGACTTATCAGATGAAAGAGTATGAAGATATCGCAGGATATCGGGCGGCGGTGTGCTGTCCGGCAGGGGAAGAGATCGAAGAAGGTATGCAGCCGGTGACGGTGTGATGCCGGCGAAGGTGGCCATATCCTGTAACAGGAAGGAAGAAAAGAGACAAAAGGAGCTGGAGGACAGGAGCGTGACGGGGAAGAAGACTTCCGCAAGAATGGTGCTGATCAAGATTTTATGCATATTTCTCGTACCTTTTTTGTTGTTTCTGATTCTTCTGAACGTATATTGTAATACGGTGTATACACAGCGTCTGACGCAGAATAATCAAACCCGTCTTGCCATGTATGAGTCTTTTATCGAAGAGGATCTGGCACATGTGCAGTATTTTATGTCGGATATGATCGCCAATGACGTGAATTTTGCTTCGATACGGTATCCTCTGAGTGATGTGAACAGTTATCTGCAGGGACAGATCCTGCGGGAAAAGTTCGAGTCTTTTATGAAGTCGATCGACGGCATTTCTGCATTTTGCGTGCTCAGTTCCGAGACAGATTTTTTCAGTGGCGCCTATGCTCGTGAGAATACCTATGTTGAGAAGGAGAATATTCAGGCATATCTTCAGAAGCTGGTATCCGAGGAAGATGATATGGTCACCGACTGGCGGATTCAGAAAATTGGCGACGAGTATTATTTTATCAAGATCATGGGACAAGGACACGCCTACTGCGGCTGTCTGATCGCGGTCGGCAATCTGTCCAGAAAGCAGGACGACAGCTATCTGCTGTTTGAAAACGGCGGCGCATTTCTTTCTTATACAGATACTATGGAGAAACTGGGCGTGAAGATCAGGGAGAATAAGGGCAGTTACCGCAGCGGAAGCGCGGGCAATCAGTTTGTGGTACAGGGATATTCGGATCTGCTGAACGCCAATATTCTGCTTGTGGAAGAGTATCACGGCATCTGGAGTCTGCAGTCGATACCGCTGATCATGGTCGTTATCTCTCTGTTTTTTGCTGCCTTGATCGTCCTGTGTTACCGGCTTTTGAAGAAAGGATTCCTGTCACCGCTGGAGGATATGGTTGAGACGATGGAGCAGATCCGTGATGTGGAGGCAGAGTCGCGGCTGCATATTGTCAGTGAAGTACAGGAGTTTTGCAGGATAAATTCTGCGTTTAATTCCATGATGGACCGGATCCAGAAACTGAAGCTGTTAGCTTATGACCGTCTGATTCAGATGCAGCAGACACAGCTCCAGTATTATCAGATTCAGCTCCGGCCCCATTTTTACCTGAACTGTCTGAAAACGCTGTACGGAATGGCAGCAGCCGGCAGTTACGGGCAGCTTCGGGAAATGATCCTGACGATGTCGGAATATCTGCGGCTGGTGATGAAAGATCATGACGTAAGTACACCGCTTTCTAAAGAGATGGAGAGCATCCGGGCTTTTATCAGGCTGCAGCAGCTGAGTAATGCGAGGCCGCCGGAGCTGTATGAGGATATCGAGGAGAGCCTGCGGGAATATGGCATTCCGCCGATCTCTATTTTGTCCTATGTGGAGAATTCTCTGCGCTATAAAAGAAATGACGATACACCGTTGAAAATACTGATCAGGGCACGACTTCTGGAAAATGAAGAGGAGCAGATGGTCAATATCACGGTCATGGATAACGGGTCAGGATTTCCGCAGGAAATATTGGATATCCTGAACGACCCGGAGAGACGTCTGCCGGCGGAACGGCTGGGCATTCATAATATTGAGCAGAGATTTTCGCTGCTGTTTCAGAATAACTGCAGCTTTTTTTATCGCAATATAGACGGCGCCTGTGTGGAGATATTCCTTCCTTACAGTGAAGCAGGCAGAAGCTGACAGGGCATAAAGGTTGGATAGCGGATGAATATTCTAATAGTTGACGATCAGATCTATGTAGTGGCCGGTATTCGGAAAGAGATCTGCTGGGAGAAGCTGGGCATTCAGGAAGTTTTCACTGCCTACAGTGCGCAGGAAGCCAGAATGGTCTTCGAACAACACCGGATCGATATTATGTTATGTGATATAGAAATGCCGGGGGAAAGCGGTCTGGATCTTTTTGCCTGGGTAAACGGGCAGGGATTTGACACGGCATGTATCTTTCTGACTGCCCATGCGGATTTCGGGTATGCCCAGACGGCGTTGACGCTGGGGAGCTTTGATTATATTCTGCAGCCGGCCAGATATGAAGAGATCGAGAACAGTATTCTGCGGGCAAAGGGGCAGATTTATGAGCGGCGCAAAGAAAAGCACTTCTATGATTATGGGGTGCAGATGTATGAGGAGCGTCACAGAATTCTGGAGAGCAGGGTGCAGGAGTGGTATGCGGATCCTGGCAGAGAACGACAGGACAGGCTGTTTGAAGATTTCGTGAAGCTCCGGGTCTTTACGGAGAAGGATGTATATGTAGATTATTCCGATTCTCTGATTATTCCGATTTTAGCATAGAAACCTTGATATTAACAGTCCCCCCATAAGAAAAAATC
>ERZ808028.789-NODE-789-length-22866-cov-7.391768_pt1 | contig 22866 bp, 23 predicted proteins | sample MGYA00380184_ERZ808028 | MGnify/ENA primary metagenome ERZ808028 (study PRJEB31490, sample SAMN06133397) | mouse gut metagenome | isolation source: J8_1 | host: mice | place: China: Chengdu | collected 2015-05 ...
GTCCCCGCTGTGCGGTGAGCCAGCGGGGCGCAGTGCAGGCCCGCACGCACCGCGATGCCCCGGCGGGCCAGGGCCTCTCCCATCTCCTCGCAGTCCATTCCGTCCACGACAATGGAACACAGACCGCTCTGGCAGTCGTCCCCCCGGAATACCCGTATTCCAGGCACCCGCTCCAGCGCGTCCATCATCCGGACTGTCAGCTTTCGCTCGTACTGGTGGATGCAGGCGGTCCCCATGCGGCTGACAAATTTCATCCCCGCCAGCAGGCCCGCCGCGCCGCACACATTGTGCGTCCCCGCCTCCAGCCGGTCCGGCAGGAAACCCGGCATCTCCTGCCGGGCGGAGAGACTCCCCGTTCCGCCATAGAGCAGGGGCTGTGCCTCGCCGCCGCACAGCAGCAGCCCCGTACCCTGGGGTCCGTAGAGCCCTTTATGTCCCGGCATGGCGATAAACGCCGCCCCCCAGCCGTCCATGTCCACATTCAGCGTCCCGGCAGACTGGGAGGCATCCACCACAAAAGGCTTCCCCCGCTCCCGGCACAGCTGGGCAATGCGCTCCACAGGCTGGATAAATCCAAAGACATTGGACACATGGTTGCAGACCACCGCGTCCACCTCCGGCGTAACCTCCTGTTCAAAGGCGGCGTATACCCCCTCCGGGTCGAACAACGGCCCGGACGCCACCTTGACTTTTACTCCCGGAATAGCATAGATGGGCCGTATCACCGCGTTGTGTTCATACCCGGAGACCACCACCGTCCCACCGGGCCGTACCAGGGACCGGATGGCAATGTTCAAGCCGTGGGTGGCGTTACAGGTGAGAACGACCCGCTCCGGATCCCCTGTGTGGAAAAGCATGGCCGCCTGTTCCCGCATCCGATACATCAGCTCCGCCGCCCCCATTCCGGGCGCGTGTCCCCCCCGGCCCGGACTGGCCAGACGGGTCATTGCCCAAGCTGTGGCACGGGGAACCTGGGGAGGCTTTTCCAACGTGGTGGCGGCGCTGTCAAAATAGATCATGACTTCACCTCGCTGTACTCCCCCTCCGCCGTCTGAAGGAACACCTGCTTGGGGGACATGCCCTCCCGGCGCAGAATGGTCAGCGCATCGGTGAGCCGCCGTTCCGGAATGCGCACACAGTAGCCGCATCCCTCCTTGGATACTGTTTTGGGCGCCCGTTGGACATAGGCGGAGATCCCCACCCGCTCCAGCACCTGGGCAGTGCGCTGGGCATAGGTGAGCGAGCGGCAGATAATAAGGTAATAGACCATAGGCCCACCATTCCTTTCCCCTGTTTCCGAGGGGCGCGGGAGCGCTCCTCTCAAGGACATCATATGCCTTTGGGCCGGCAGGGGTTCAGAGATAAGCGCAGCCTGCGGAGCCTCAGAAACGCTCCGCAAGCTTTCGCGCAAATACAGTTTCCCTCTTGACAATTCGGTCTACTTGTTGTAAACTTCAGTCAGGCTACAAATTGTAAACCAGAGAGGAGTGATCGCCATGACACAGTACAGGCTAGGTGAGGTGGAATCCGCTTTCGCCGCCCTGATCTGGGACCACGAGCCCTTGACCTCCAGCCGTCTGGTAGAGCTGTGCGGGGAGAGGCTGGACTGGAAGAAGTCCACCACCTACACCGTCCTGCGGCGGCTGTGCCAAAAGGGCATCTTTCAGAATGAGAACGGCATCGTGACGGCCCGTATCAGCCGGGAGGAATTCGACGAGGGGCAGAGCCGGGCGTTTGTGGACCAGGTTTTCGACGGCTCCCTGCCCAAATTTCTGGCCGCCTTCACCAGCCGCAAAAAGCTGTCCGCCGAGGAGGTGGAGCAGCTTCAGCGTCTGATTGACGAGAGCAGGGGGTGCACGGAATGAAGAACCTGTTTTTCACTGTGCTCGGCATGAGCGCCACCGGGTCCCTGGTAATTCTGGCGGTGCTGTTGGCCCGTCTGCCTCTGCGCAAAGCGCCCAAACTTTTTTCCTACGCTCTGTGGGCAGTGGTGCTTTTCCGGCTGCTGTGCCCCTTCACCATTGAGAGCGCTTTCAGTCTTCTGCCCTCCGTGCAGGTGGTCTCCGTGGCCGGAAGGGGAGAGATGCCGGATCAGGTCATCCGGGTCCAGACCGGCCCGCTCTCTTTAAACAGCCAGGTAAATGGCTTTTTGGAGGACCATCCTTATCAGGAGGGACAGCCCGCGCTTCCGGGGTCCACACAGGAGAATTTGGCCCCCGCCCTCAATCAGCTGGGGCCAGCGCCGGACTGGCGCACCGCTCCCGCCGCCATCTGGCTGGCCGGAACCGCCGCCCTGCTGGGATACGGCCTGTTCTCCCTGCTGCGCCTGCGGCGCAGGCTGGCCGGGTCCCTCCCCTTGGGCGGAGAGAAAAACGTCCGGCTGGCCGACCATATTCCCTCCCCTTTTGTGCTGGGGCTGTTCCGGCCCGTCATTTACCTGCCCTCCGGCCTTCCCGAGGGTGAGAGGGCTTACATTCTCCTGCACGAGCGCACCCACATCCGCCGCTTTGACCACGTCACCCGAGGATTGGCGTGGCTGGCGGTGGCGGTTCATTGGTTCAACCCCCTGGTGTGGCTGGCTTTCCATCTGGCGGGTAAAGATATGGAACTGTCCTGTGACGAGGCGGTGCTGCGAAAAATGGGCCGGGACATCCGGGCAGACTACTCCGCATCTCTGCTGCGGCTGTCCGTGGGAGGGAAACTCCCCGCCGGCCCTCTGGCCTTCGGCGGCAGCGATTTCCAGCGCCGGATTAAAAATATCCTGAACTACAACAAGCCCGCTTTCTGGGTGACAGCCCTGGCTTTGGCCGGGGTATTGTGCGCGGGGACAGCCCTGGTCACCGACCGCGCGCCCCGCCTCTCCATTGACCCTGACTCCATCGTATCCTACGCCATGGTCGATTCCACCTCCGCCTCCGAGACAGCCGAGCGCGCCTCTGTCTCCACCAATGCAGACCGGCACAAGGACCTGACCGACCCGACCAAACAGACCGCGCTGCCCAAGGAACGGGGAGACGAGCTGGTCCGGTTGATCAACACCTATCGCAAGAGTGTCTACGGACACGGGGAGCTGACCCTGTCCGGGCGGGAACACCACCTGGTGCGGATGGACCGCAAAGACGGCGGGTATTACCTTCTCGACTTCTGGTATTGGAACGGCTTCTCCTTCAATCCCCTCCATTTCGGAGAGGACAGCTATACCACCCTGGTAACTGAGTACGATGCGGACGGAAAGGCGGGGACCACCTGGCAGATGGAGTACGATTTCGACCATGTCTATAAGAATTGGCAGCCGCGCAGTTACGGCCGCTTCCAGCCCGGTCCTGCGGAAGCATGGCCGGACTTCTCCCAAGATACCGGTGAAATACCTTGGGGCGAGAGCCGGGAAATCGAACTGCCGGAATATCCCGGCGTCACCTTCCGCCGGACGGCGGACCGGGTCACGGTGCTGGATGGTCGGGGCGAGACCGAAGTGATCTCTGGTATGCCTGTGCAGAGCGTCTTTCTATGCGACCTGTCCGGGGATGGCAAACGGGAACTGTGCGCCCAGGTCAGCTTTGGGTCCGGCTTCGTGGACGAACGCATTCAGGTGTACGACTGGGCCTGCGACCGTTTCTTCCAGCTGGAAAACCGTTTTAAAAAGAACTACACCCTGTATCTGGAGGAAGACCGCCTGATGGCTGTGGAGCAGGACCTCAGCACCGGTATACTGCGCACCGGGCAATTGATCCTGACGCCGGCCTATACCGAGGCGGAACCCGAGCTGAGCCTGCTGAGCAACGGCAGCGTGTGGGGACGGAACGGACCTATCTGCACGGTGGACTTTGCCGACCCCGTCGGCGCTGCCCAAACCGACCTGACCTTCAGCGCAGAAGCGTCACAGCCGGACTCCAGCTCTCTCGTCCGTATGGAAGGCACTGTGCTGGGCCATGCCCTGAGGCGCAATGCCGTCTGGTGGCCCTCCGGCATGGAAGAGCTCTTTGACGGTCATTCCGGCGGGCTGTCCATGAGCTACGTGTTTGCCAGCGGCGGGGCGGAGCTGATGGCGTGGTGGGCGGACGAGGCCCATACCCAGGTGGCTGTGTCCACCAAAATGTCGGCCACGGTCAGCAGCTATTTCAACAGCGGCTGGTGGGAGTTCACCGTGGACCTGTCCGAGGAGCAGGGGCAGGTGGTGTCCATGGAGGCCGCAGGCGGAGGCAAGAGCGTCCCAGATGTCAAAACACGGCTGTGTCCCGAGGCCATCACAAACCAGGAGGCGGTGCTTGTCGCCCGAATCGCCGCCAAACTGCTGACGGCGGCGGCGGATTTTTATAACAACTATGACGAGCCGAGCTAAATTAAACCGTTTACGGCGCTCTATTCCATCGTCAAGAAGGACCGCTGGGGCAATCAGGTGCGGGTCGGCGGACCGGGGAACGGCTTGACCTCGTGGAGCTTTGCAGCCATCCCCCCGACGGCAGCATATATTTTGCCCATGATCCCACCTTCTTCTGCCCTGGCGGGCAGGGCTGTGAAGGGTTCCGCCCTGCGGACGGTTGAGGAGCCCCGGGGCCGGTTCATCCAGGTGATATTCAATATCAACAAAGTAAGGGCCGCGTCTCTTCAGAGACGCGGCCCTTACTCGGCGTCAATTAATAATTCTCAGCCTTAAGCTCGAAATAGGCCCTGGAATGAGCGCAGACCGGACACTCCTCGGGAGCCTCCAAGCCATACTCCAGGTGTCCGCAGTTCCGGCAGTACCAGACCTTGACCTCGGAGCGCTTGAACACCTCACTGTTGGACAGGTTCTCGGCCAGCTTCACATAGCGGTCCTCGTGGCTCTTTTCAATCTTGGCCACGGCGTCAAACGCATCCGCCAGAGCGATGAAGCCCTCCTCCCGAGCGGTGGCCGCCATCTCCTTGTACATGTCGGTCCACTCCTCATGCTCGCCCTCGGCGGCGGCGATGAGGTTCTCGGCGGTCGTGCAGATACCGCCCAAAGCTTTGAACCACAGCTTGGCGTGCTCCTTCTCGTTGCCGGCGGTCTCCTCAAAAATGGCGGCGATCTGCTCGTAGCCTTCCTTGCGGGCTTGGCTGGCAAAATAGGTGTACTTATTGCGGGCCTGGGATTCCCCCGCAAACGCTTTCCACAGATTGGCCTCAGTCTTGCTGCCCTTCAGTTCCATAATTATGTACCTCCTGATATAAAATACGGTGTGGGCACTGGACCTATCCATTTCCCACGGACTCCCTTAACGAGAATCATTCCTGTTATTAATATACCAGGAGGACGGACGAATTGCAAGCCTTTTTTCAAATAATTTTTAATTTAATTTTCCCGCGTCTAAAATGCGGACCGTTTGAGCCGGCAAAGGAGCCGTACAAATCCAGCTTCATAAGAATTTGAAAAATTTTATTCCAATTCCGGAATTATTCCCGCATTTTCCGAACCGTTTTGCAGCATCCCTTGTGGTCTTGACACAGCTTCTCAATTCTCCATTTACAAATTCCGACACGATTGGTATAATAGACCCATGTTTGTCCGCCTCTGGCGGGCATGTTTTAGGAGGTAACGCCATGAAGCGTCTGATTTGTTTACTCTGCGTTCTGCTGCTCCTGCCCCTGGCCGCTTGCGGTGAAGACATCACGGACCCTACCCAGCCCCCCACGGACTCGCTCCCCGTTACCTCCGCCCCGGAGACCACCCCGCCCCTGCCCACACCCACACCTGCTCCCGCGTTTTACCATCCCCTCACCGGTGTGCCCTGTGACGAGGATCTGTCTGGCAAAAAGCCTGTGGCCGTCATGCTCAACAACCTGAAAAACGCCCTGCCCCAGCAGGGCAACGGTCAGGCGGACATCATCTATGAGGCGCTGGCTGAGGGCGGCATTACCCGAATGCTGGCGGTATATCAGCAGCCGGAACCGCTGGGCCTCATCGGTTCCGTGCGCTCCGCCCGCCAGTATTTCTGGGAGATCGCACAGGGACATGACGCGGTGTTTATTCACGCCGGCGGCAGCCCCGAATTTTACAACACCAAAAACAGCCGCGGGCTGTTCACCGTGGATGGAGTCAATGGCTACTATTCCAGCCGGGATGCCGGAATGTTCTGGCGGGACCGGGACCGAGTGGCCGGGCACCACTATGATTTTGAGCACTCCCTGCTCACCTCCGGTCAAGCCATCGCCGACATGCTGGCCCAACGGCAGCTGGAAAGCCATTCCGAGGGCTACGCTTACCTGATGTCCTTTGCCGATGATGGAACTCCGGCCGGGGGCAGCAGCGCCGCCACTGTCACCGTTCCATTCTCCAGCTACAAAACAGGAGTGTTCCGTTATGACCAGACCAACCGCACCTACCTGGCGGAGGAGTATGGACAGCCCTACATAGACGGCAATGACGGCAGTCAGGTGGCTGTCACCAACCTGTTGGTGCTCCAGACTAGCTATGTAGTGCTGGATAACGAGGGCCGGGTAAAAATGGGCCTCAACTCCGGCAGCGGATGGTTCGCCTGCGGTGGGAAAATAGTCCCCATCACGTGGCAGAAAGGCGGCGAAAGCAGCCAGTTCCACTATTTCAACACCGACGGCTCTCCCTTGGCCTTGGGCCGCGGAAAGAGCTATGTATGCATCATCCCCACCAGCCGCTCCATTACGGCGGAATAACGCCGCAAAATTGTCAAAAAAATTTCCAGCATAGCGGTATTTCCCCGGCACAAACTATCCGTGAGACCAAAAACGGGCTTTCCGCAACAGTGGACAGCCCGGTCAAAGGAGGTTTGTACCGTGTTCATGGATAAAATCGCCCTGGCGCTGGCCATCATCGGCGGCCTGAACTGGGGCAGCATCGGGCTGTTCAATTTTGATTTGGTGGCCTTTATTTCCGGCGGCCCCGGCACCTGGCTGGCCCGCATCATCTATACGTTGGTGGGCTTGGCAGCATTGTGGTGCCTCACGCTTCTGTTTCGCCCGGAAGAGAACCGGACCAGACACAGCCACGCTTAACCCAGCAGGCATACCCGGAACACAGAAATTCCCGGCGTGAATGCGCCGGGAATTTTTTACTTCAGCTCTGTTCGAAACTTCCCATTTTCCGCCAGGATCACTCCATAGCCCACCCGGCCGTGGATTCCTCCGGCGGTGCCCGGATTAAACAGCCACACTCCCCTGTCCGGCATGTTCAGCGCATCATGGGTGTGTCCAAAACAGGCCACGTCCACGCCTTTGTCCCGCGCCGCCCGGGCCAACCGGTCCGTCCCGCTTTTCACACCATAGCGATGACCGTGGGCAAGCAAAAATTTCACCCCTCCAGCTTCCACAATCAGCTCTTCCGGCGCCCGGTCCCAATCGCAATTGCCCCGGACCAGTTCCATGGGAACGTCCGGATATACGTCGGCCAGAGCTTGGCCATCCCGGTAATTATCTCCCAGGAAAAACACCCGACGGGGACGCTCCCGCTCAATCGCCTCCAACATAGGGCTCAAGCGTCCATGAGAATCCGAGAACACTAAAATTTTCATATTGGTCACCATTCTCCTCTGCGAACATATACTGACAGTGAACGGAGGGATCACCTATGCCGAATTTTGACGAGCTGCTCAAAGGGAAAGAGGCTGCGGGTCTTATGAAGGACCCGGGCAGGTTGGAAAAGCTCCGGGACGCGCCGGAAACGCAGAAAATCTTTTCCATGCTCAGCCGGAGCACCGGAGACCTGGAATCCGCCGCCGAACGGGCCGCCAAAGGAGATACCGCCCAGCTGGCCGGAGCCATTCGCCAGCTTATGCAAGACCCGGAGGGCGCCAAACTTATTCAGAAGATGAAAGACAGCCTGAAATAGGCCGCCTGACTTCGTGCAGAGAGGGGATGGGGATATGAGCGAGCTGGAGGAAAAACTGGAAAACATCCTGGGCAATCCCCAGGCCATGGCACAAATCATGTCCCTGGCCCAATCCTTGAATATAGGTGGTCAGGGCGAAACCGGCCAAACACAGCCCCAGGCGGGTCAAACCCAGTCCCCGCCGGAGCCCCCGTCCCCATCTGCCGAAAGCGGAGAAACACCTCCCGCTCCCCCGCCGCCCGCATCCCCCGCCGGCAACGGGCTGGGCGGGCTGCTGGGCGGGCTGAATTCCCTAGACCCCAAAATGCTGTCCGCCGCCGCCAGTCTCATGGGACAATTCTCCAACGACAGCGACGACAAGCGCGTGGCCTTACTCACCGCCCTTCGCCCCTTTGTAAAAGAGGAGCGGTACGCCAAACTGGACAAGGCGGTCCAGATCGCCAAGCTGTCCCGGCTGATTCGTTCGGGCCTGGACCTGTTCCGCGCCCGCAAGGAGGACGGCCATGTATAACCACTATCTGGACGACGGGAGCTTCGTCCTGCTGGACCCGGACCCCCAGCCTCTGGGCCAACCCGGCGCAAACCACCAGGGCCAGCCCCGCCATGTTCCCAACCAAGGACAGAGCCAGCGCCGCCCCAGCGCCCCCCGCTTTGACCATCAGCGCCGTGTGCCAGAACTTCCACACACCAAAAACGACCTGCTGAAAGATGTAACCGGTGGGCTGAGTCAGCTGCTGGAAGGGGTATTCAAGCATTTCTCCCTGGACAACTTTGATACCGGGGACATTTTGCTGGTGCTCATCATCCTCTTCCTTTATCTGGAGGATGGGGATAATCTGGAACTGGTCATCACATTGGGCCTGCTGCTTCTGCTGGGTCTGGACGGCAATGAAGCCAAACCGGAAGACGTGACGTAGTCATGCTCCGGGCCGGTACAAAACCCTGCCGTCAGGCAAGGCAAATACCCCGCTGCCTCCGTCCAAAGGGCTGACCACATCCCTGGAACTTATGGCGTACACCACATCCCCATCCTTTTCCGTCTCCGCCGCCACCAAAAGGCCGCTGTTCACCGATACCCAATATCGCTCCATGCCCCCCAAAAGTCCGTTGGCCTCCACATAGACACAAGGCTGACCGTCCCGCTCTTCATATCCGGCAGCAGTAATGCTCTCCTTGTCCAGAGCCAGCACATCCTCGTAGGTGGGCAGGCGCTGGACAAGGTCGGCGGCTTTGTCCGCCGCCGGCCCGGAATATACGCCCGGGCCGCTGTCATACCATAACCACAGGGTGTTCTCTCCCACAACAGCGTGTTCCACAACTCCGGAACTGAGGGTGGCGGTGGTACGGACCCAACCGCCATCCGCCCACACCTGGGCGGTCACTGTCCCTACGGACTGTCCGGCAGAAAAATACTCCGCCACCACCGTCCGGCGGTAGCTGTCATAGCGCTCCAGAGACGCGATCAAGCTCTGTACTGTCTGCGGAGTGACCTCCACCACCACGCCTCCCGGACGGCCGGACTCCTGCTCTACCGGGTCCAGACTTGGGGTGGCATCCGGATTGGGCAGCACCAGGCTCGGCGTCGGGCTGAACAGGTTGAGAAAAAAGCTGTACAGCACCGCCGCCAGAACCACTACAATGATGACCACCGCCATCACTGTGCGTTTTTTGTCCTCCAATGCCGTCCCCCCAACGAAGCCTCCGGCTTTTCCGGCGCCTCTTTTTTCATTCCGACGTTACCTCAACTTTTAAATGGCTCGGGCAGCCTGTCCGTCCGGCCAAAATGGTATAAAATCGCGTCCGCGATCCGGCGGCACGCTCTGCCGTCCCCATAGGGGTTGACGGCGCGGGCCATCACCGCGTAAGCTGCCGGGGAATCAATAAGGTCCGCCGCCATCGCAAAAATGTCCGCTCCCCTGGTACCCGCGACGCGCACTGTTCCAGCCGCCACCGCCTCAGGCCGCTCCGTCTCCCGACGCAGGACAAGCACCGGCTTCCCCAGAGCGGGGGCCTCCTCCTGCAATCCTCCGGAATCAGTCATCACCATGTAACTGCGGGCCATCAGGTTGTGCATCTCGTCGGCGGTGAGCGGGTCAATGAGGTGGACGTTTTCCAGCCCGTCCAGCTTCCCATGGGCCGCTTTCTGTACAATAGGGGACAGATGCACCGGATATACCAGTTCCACCTGCTCCTCATAGGCCAGGGCCAGCCGCCGCAAGGCGGTCATGATCTCCTCCATGGGCCCACCGTAATTCTCACGCCGGTGGCAGGTCACAACAACCACCTTTTTGCCCTTGTAATCCAATCGGTTCAGCGCCTCGGTGGTAAAGTTGAAATCGGGGCGCACCGTAGTGTCCAGCGCATCAATCACCGTATTTCCAGTGACGAACACGCCCCGGGCAATGCCCTCCGCCGCCAAATTTCGGCGGTTGGCCTCAGTGGGACAGAAATGAAGGTCCGCCAGCCGCCCCACCATAGACCGGTTCATCTCCTCCGGAAACGGGGAGTACTTGTCCCCCGTGCGCAACCCCGCTTCCACGTGCCCAATAGCGATCTGCTGATAGAACGCCGCCAACGCCCCCGCAAAGGTGGTGGAAGTGTCTCCGTGGACCAGCACCAGGTCGGGCCGCACCTGTTGGAACACTCCCTCCAGTCCTAAAAGGCATTTTGAGGTGATTGTAGACAGTGTTTGGCTCCGCTCCATAATGTCCAGGTCAAATTCCGGAGTAACCTGGAAGATATCCAGCACCGTATCCAGCATCTGCCGATGCTGCGCCGTGACACAGCAGCAGCTCTCGAACTCCGGACGGCTCTCCAGCTCCTTCACCAGCGGAGCCATTTTAATGGCCTCCGGCCGGGTTCCGAATATGGTCATCACCTTCAGCTTATCCATGGCCGCCCTCTCCCTTCTCCTCCGCCTGGACGGAATGCTCCGCCTCTTCAGGCTTGTCATGGGGTCCTCCCGGCAGGAACACACGCCAGGCGATTACCGCCGCCGCCCCCATAGCCAGCAAAAACACCATAGCGCGCACCGCGCCGCTGGCGGTGAGCACCACTGCGGACAATCCCAAAATGGCAGAGATGACATACAGCACCCCCACCGCCTGTTTCTGGGAAAAGCCCATGTCAATCAGCCGATGATGGACATGCCCGCGGTCGGGCTTCATGGGGCTTTGCCCATGGGATACCCGGCGCACCACGGCAAAACAAACGTCGAAAATAGGCAGACCCAGCATGAGGAACGGCACCACAAACGAAATAATGGTGTACTGCTTGAACATCCCCGTCACTGAAACGGTGGCCATGATGAAGCCCAGGAAGGTGGACCCAGTGTCCCCCATGAAGATCTTGGCCGGGTTAAAGTTGTAAGGCAGAAAACCGATACAGGCCCCGACCAGGGCCGCCATCATAATGGCCACGTCCAGCTCGCTCTCTCTGAACCGCAGGGCGATAATCAGCATGGTGGCCGCGCTGATGGTGGACACGCCGCAGGCCAATCCATCCAGCCCGTCAATCAGGTTGACGGCGTTGGTGATGGCCACAATCCAGACCACCGTGACGGGATAAGCCCACCACCCCAGCTGCCACACCGGATTGGGACTGAAAATGTTGGGATTGGACAGCACATCAATGCGGTTGCCCGCCATGACGGCGATGAGGGCGGCAATGATCTGCACCAAAAATTTCGGCTTGGCGGGCAGGGCGTATTTGTCGTCCAGCATGCCCAGCACCACGATAATCACCGCCCCCAGCAGCATTCCCTGCTTTTCCGTATTCAACGGAACAAACAGCAGCATGGCGGTCATAAAACCCAAAAAAATAGCCAGTCCACCCATCCGAGGGATGGGGTGGTCGTGCATCCTCCGGCCATCCTTAGGCACGTCCACCGCCCCAACCTTCACCGACAGCGCTTTCACCAACGGTGTTGCGGCCAGAGACACCGCCGCCGCCAGCCCCAATGCCAGCAGCACCGTCCAGATGTCTTGAGACGCCATGATTTTACTCAGATTCTTCAATCAAACTTCGCTCCTTTTCCCCGGAGTCTCTCTTTCCCGCTTATCGGGGCAGGAAGCCCACCTTTTTGTAAACCTTGCGCAGGGTCTTATTGGCGATGTACTCCGCCTTCTCCGCCCCGGCCCGATAGACGCCCTCCAGATAGGCCTTGTCGGCCATAATGCGCTTAGCCTCCTCCTGGATAGGCCGAAGCATCTCCACTACGGCCTCGCCCACAGCGGGTTTGAACGCGCCGTAGCCCTGACCATCAAACTCCTTCTCAATCTCGTCAAAGCTCTTGCCGGTAGTAGCAGCATAAATCTGCATCAGGTTGGCCACGCCGGGCTTTTCTTCCGGGGCGTAGCGGACACAGCGTTCGGTATCGCTATCGGTGATAGCTCTCTTAAACTGCTTCATAATAACGGCGGGGTCGTCCATCAGCAGCACCCGGCCGGTGTTCATATCGTCGCTCTTGCTCATCTTCGATTTGGGATCAACCAGATTCATAATCCGGGCCCCCACTTTGGCCACATAGGGCTCCGGCATTTTGAAAACGTCACCGTAAATGCCGTTGAAACGCTGGACAATGTTTCGTGTCAGCTCCACGTGCTGCTTCTGATCTTCCCCCACAGGGACGACATCCGGCTGGTAAAGCAGAATGTCCGCCGCCATCAGGCAGGGATAGGTGAACAGGCCGCCGTTGATATTCTCCGCGTTTTTTGCGGACTTGTCCTTGAACTGGGTCATGCGGGACAGTTCGCCGAACATGGCGTAGCAGTTGAGCACCCAGCCCAGCTCCGCGTGCTGGTGGACGTGGGACTGCACAAACAGGGTATTTTTCTCCGGGTCCAGGCCGCAGGCGATGTACTGGGCCAGCTGCTCCAGCGTCCGGCGGCGCAGAGCGGCGGGGTCATGGCGCACGGTGATGGCGTGCATATCGGCCATAAAATAGTAACAGTCGAACTCCTCAGCACGAGCCCCCCAGTTCTTGATGGCCCCCAGGTAAGAGCCCAAAGTCAGATCCCCGCTGGGCTTGATGCCGGAGAGCATCACTTTTTTGTTGTTTTCCATGTCAATTCACATCCTCACCCGGCGTCCGCCGTCAAATACTCTGAGATATCCACCGCTTCGGCGTCCGACCACAGCCGCTCCAGGCCATAGAACTCCCGGCCCTCGTCGGTGAAGATGTGGACCACCACGCTGGAGTAATCCATCAGCGTCCACTGGCCGCCCCGGTGACCCTCGATGTGATGGGGCTCCTCCCCCGCCTTGGACATGGCTTCCTCCACCGCGTCGGCCAGCGCTCGGACCTGAGTATTGGAGGTTCCGCTGCAAATGATGAAGTAGTCCGCCAGAGTAGTCTGGTCCGCAGTGTGCAAAACCTTGAGGTCTTTGCCCTTTCTGTCATCCAGGGCCTTGACAATAACGGCAATCATTTCATTCTCATTCATCATATTATTCGCTCCTTCATATCGTCACACGTATTCATTCGGGGGTTTCGCCCCAGTCGATAGGGTCTTCACCCTCCGCCTGTGTGGGCAGGGGCTCCGGTTCCACTGCGGCGGTGGCCGGAGGCTCCGATTCCACCGGCAGGCTGGCGGGGGGCATGGTATCCACCGGGCTGCTGGGCGGAGGTTCGGTGGCCACGGGAGCGCTGCCCTGGGGCTCTCCGCTCTCCAAGGGATTGCTTTCCGCCGGGTCGCTCTCCTCCGGCTTCGGGGTGTTTACCACAGGGGGGGTGGCCAGCGAAGGCTCTGCCAGCCTTCCGGTGCTGGAACGCAGTCCGCCGTTGGGCGCCACACTCATCAGATCCAGCTGCCGGATGGTCACCTGTTCCACAAAGGGGTTCAGAAATTCGTTGGTCATGGCCAGCAGCTCGCTCTGGACGGGGTAGACAAAATCTCGGCCGCCGTACTGTCCCAAAACAGTGGGCATGGTGAGAAACTCCACGTCGTCCACCTGGAGCCCACCTATCACAGCCTCCTTGCCAAACCAAAGCATATTCTTCACGTCCAAGTCGCTCTCCACCCGGCTCTCAAACAGCCGGATGATCTGGTCGATGCGAGTCAGGTTCCCAATTTGGAGGGTCTGCTTCAACACCGCTTTCAGAAACTCATGCTGGATGCTCAGCCGTTCCAGATCGCTGATCGCAGTGCCGTCGTTGCTGTGCCGGAAACGGACGATCTGCATCGCGTCGTCTCCCGACAGTTTTCGGTAGCCTTTCTCCTGGTAAATGTTTAAATCCTGGAAGGGATCGTAATACTCCATGTGGCAGGGGTTGTCAAACCACACGCCGCCGATGGCGTCCACCATCTCGCCCACCAGCTCCCAATCGATCTGCACATAGTAGTCGGGAGTGAAGCCCACCAGCTCAGCCACCTCGTTTTTCAGCGCCTCGGCTCCCTTCTCCCCATAGCCGTACACCTTAAATACAGCGTTCAGTTTCTTCGCGTCAATGCCTGGACGGGCGCTGGAGTTGATAAGGGTGTCCCGGGGAAGGGACATGACGGCGGCTTTTTGGTGGGTCACATCGTAAGTGGCCACCATCATGGTGTCCGTCAGACCGGAAGTGGTGTCCGTGCCAAAAATCAGGATGGTGAATATCTTATCGCTTTTTCTCTCCCCGCCCACCTTGGGCTCCAGGGTATCCATCACGAAATTGGGGTCGTCGCTCTCTCCCGGCAGGGCTGTGGGGTCGGGCACATCGGATTGGACGGGTCCCACCGGAGGCAGTTCCGGCTCCTGGAACCAGTGGTTGTAGGCCACCACCGCCGCCGCCGCAAGGACCATAACCACCGCCGCCACAATCATCACAATCATGATGCGCTTTTCTTTTTTCTTTCGGGCCTGAGCAGTCGTCAATACCGGCTTCGCCCTTTTCTCCAGGCGCTTCCCCGGTTCCCCCTGCTCCGGCCCCTCCTGATGGGGTATTTTGGACTGGTCGCTCATTTTTTGTTCCCTTTCCCATAAAATTCAAAGGCTTCTTTTGTGTCATGGTGGACTTCCCGTCCACGCTGGGCCATCTCTTGAATGGACAAGCCCGCGCCCATACGCACCGCCCCGTCCACATCGGTATAGGCCAGCCGGCGAAGCTCACCCACCTCAGGAAAATCTCGGCAAGGCTCCATGTAGTCGGCGATGTACAGCAGCTTTTCCTCTAAGCTCATCCCCGCCCGGGCGGTGGTGTGGTAGAGGATGGCGTTATAAATGCCCTCGTCTTCACCGAAAATGTGTTTTGCCAGCGCCGCCCCGCTTTTGGCATGGAGCAGTTTGTCCGTCGCCCGCTCCAAAGAGGACAGCATCACGCCGTACCGGTCACAGATTCTGAGGTGCTCCTGGTACGTGAAATATTTGGTACAGTCATGAAGGATAGCGGCCCGACGCATCCGCTCCTCATTCGCCCCCCAGCGCAGAGCCAGACGGGCGGCCTCCTCCTCACAGCCCCGGATGTGGGCCAGCCGCTTGGCGTACACCATGGAATAGGACACGCACCGCAGCTCATCCACACTCAACTGTTTCAAATCGACGTTGGTCCCATATAGTTTTTCCCGCAAAATGTAGCCATACACCGCTTCGGGCAAAAATTCCCGGCCTTTACCCAACCGCAGCAGTTCCCGCAGCTTTGTGGACGATACATCCACAAGGCCTGGGATGGAAATGGTGGTAATTCTGGCGTTATACGTCCGGCTGAGGAATTCCCGCTGGGGTTCAAACACCGCCTCCCCATCCTCTTCCGTCCGGCCAAAAGCGCACAGCCCGGCCAGCCGCGTGATCTTCTCCGGCTCCCGCCAGTACTGGACCGTGAGGAACATATCTGTCCCCATGAGCAGCCACAGCTCATCCCCCCTCCAGCGCCGGGCGGCTTCCTCCAGCGTGTCGGCGGTATAGCTTTTCCCCTCGCGGTGGAGCTCCGTATCCCACACCTCGATGGCGCCTGGAGTCAGCAGCTGGTCGGCAGCGATGCGCGTCATCTCCAGCCGCTGCGCTCGGGTGGGACTGTCCGGAGCCAGTTCTTTATGCGGCGGAACACCCGCCGGAATAAATACAAGTTTATCCAGCCCCAGCGCCGACACCGCCGCCTTTGCCGCCGCCAGATGCCCCAAATGGGGCGGATTAAAACTACCGCCGTAGATGCCGATTTTCAATGGGACCACCCTCTCACTTAAATTTAGGGGATGCCTATTTTACCAGCTTGATGCGTTTATCTTTTGGTTTGCTGTGAGTTTCCCGGTACAGCACAAATTTTGAGCCTATCACCTGCACAACCTGACTCCGGGTAATTTTCGCCAGCTCCTCCGCCCCTTCCCGAGGGGAGAGAGGGCTGTTCTCCAGTACTTTGCCTTTAATGAGCTCCCGGGCTTCCAGGGCGTCGTCCGCCTGTTTCGTCAGATTGGGGCCGATGCCGTCCTTGCCGATGTGGACGATGGTGTCCAAGTCGTTGCCCAAACCCCGCAGCTGTGAACGCTGTTTACTTGTCAGATCCATATGATTCTCCTAAACTCGATTGATTTTCTTTTACCGGCTCCAGGCCCCTCCCGCGAGACACCCGGCGCCCCACACCCCGGCGGTCATCAAAAGGAACGGGTCTTTGACACTGCCGGCGATGCTCAAAAATATGGACATATTCTTTTCGACGGCACAGTCTCACTTCTTCAAATACTCCTCCAGCTTTTCCTGGAACGCCTCCAGCGCCCTCCCCCGGTGGGAAATAGCGTTTTTCTCTTCCGGCGAGAGCTGGGCGAAGGTCTTTTTCAGCTTGGGTAGGAAAAACACCGGGTCATAGCCGAAGCCGCCCTCTCCCATAGGGGCAAAAGCAATGGTACCTGAGCACTCCCCCCGTGCGGTGAGCACGTCGCCGTTGGGGAAGCAGCAGGTGATAACCGACACGAATTTCGCCGTCCGGGGCTGTCCCTTCGGCATGTTGGCCAGCAGCAGGCGGTAGCGCCCTACGTCGTCCAGCCCTTCCCCGCCGTACCGAGCGGAATACACACCCGGCGCTCCGTTCAGCCCGTCCACGCACAGTCCGGAGTCGTCGGCGATGGCGGGCAGACCGCCGGCCTCCATCACCGCCTTGGCTTTGAGCAGGGAATTTTCTTCAAAGGTGCTCCCCGTCTCCTCCACGTCCACGTCCACACCCACGTCCGCCTGGAGGCACACCTCCACCCCCATACCGGACAGAATCTCATTCATTTCCCTGAGCTTTTTCTCATTCTTGCTGGCCAATACCAGTTTCATCCAGATACGCCCCCATTCTTATCTATTCTTTTTATTATATATCGGCCGCCGGAGAAATTCATTACAGGAGTGTAAATATTGTCACAAAAGAGCCTGTGTGAACTCATACGCATCGAAGGGCTGGAGGTCGTCCACGCTTTCTCCCACCCCGGCGAATTTGACGGGCACACCCAGTTCCTTGGCGATGGCGATGACGATGCCGCCTTTGGCAGTGCCGTCCAGTTTGGTGAGCACGATACCGGTGACCCCCGCCGCCTTGGAAAACTCTTTGGCCTGGATGAGGCCGTTTTGTCCGGTGGTGGCGTCCAGCACCAGCAAAGTCTCCCGGCTGGAGTCGGGGCATTCCCGGTCGACCACCCGAGAAATCTTGTTCAGCTCGTTCATGAGATTGGCCTTGTTTTGCAGCCGTCCGGCGGTATCCACCAGCACCACGTCCGCATGGCGGGCTTTTGCGGCGGACAGCGCATCGTACACCACAGCGGCGGGGTCCGCCCCCTCATGCTGCTTGATGATATCCACCCCGGCCCGGTCCGCCCAAATGGTGAGCTGCTCGGCGGCGGCGGCCCGGAAAGTGTCCCCGGCGCACAGTACCACCTTGCGGCCCACCCGTTTCCAGTGGGCGGCAAGCTTGCCGATGGAGGTGGTTTTCCCCACTCCATTGACGCCAATAAACAAAATCACCGCGGGCTTGCCGCTCATATCCACATAAGCCCCGCCCAGGTCCAGATACTCCGCCAAAATTTCCCGCATACATTGCCGGGCCCCCTCGGTGTCCTTGATGCCCTGAGCTTTGCACCGCTCCCGCAGCTCCTCCACAGCCTCCATGGTGGTCTCCGCCCCCAGGTCCGCCATGACCAGAGACTCCTCCAGCTCATCGTAAAAATCGTCGGTAAGCTCGGAAAAACCGTTGAAAATACCGATTTTCTTGATTTTGTCAAAAAAGCCCATATATAAACTTCCTTTACTTAGATATTCGGGTTTTGTGCCCCGCAGCGGGGACACTTGGGGTCGTCCAAATCGTGCTCCGCCCCGCAGCGGGGACAAACTGTCTGGGCAATGCGGTCTCCGCCTTCCCAGCCTCTCTCTGTCCGGGCCATCTGCTTTTCCCCCGGTGTCTCACAGGCGTAAAAATCCAACTTTCGGCAGTTGGGGCAGCCCCAAAACTCTGCGTCCAGCCTGTCCGCAAACAGATTGGGAATCCCATGAACAATGACGCCGTGGCGCAGGTCCAGCAGGTTTTCCCGTCGGAGAAACTTCATCTCGCTGCCGCAGTTTCCACAGCGCCTGCCTGTAAATTCAGTCATTTGATGTTCCCCCCGTTAAATATTTGGATTTTTGGCCCCGCAGCGGGGACACTTGGGGTCGTCCAAATCGTGCTCCACCCCGCAGCTGGGACAAACTGTCTGGGCCATATGCCCCGCTTCCTCAGCCGGGCCCTCCCCGCGGTAGAAATCCAGCTTGCCGCATGTCGGGCACTCCCAGAGTTCCACGTACAGAGAACCATGCCACAGGTTGGATAAATGCCCCAGCAGAAGCCCCACTTGCCCCAGTTGAATCTTCTCATCGCCCAGGTAACACATGGGCTCGCCACAGTTGGAACACAGTTTTTCCATGTCTTCACTCATTTGATATTCAACTCTTTTTCCACGTCGTTTAAGTTGATGGTCAGCATACGGCTGACGCCTTTTTCCTGCATGGTAACGCCGTAGAGCACGTCCGCCTCCTCCATGGTGCCGCGGCGGTGGGTGATGACGATGAACTGGGTCTTATCGCTCATGCGGCGCATGTACCGGGCGTAACGCACCACGTTGGACTCGTCCAGCGCCGCCTCAATCTCGTCCATGACGCAGAAGGGGGTGGGCCGCACTTTCAAAATGGCAAAGTATAGGGCAATGGCAATCAGCGCCCGCTCGCCGCCGGACAGAGAACTCATGTGCTGGATCGTCTTGCCGGGAGGCTGAGCCCGGATCTCGATGCCGCATACAAGCACATCTTCCGGGTCATCCAGGGTCAGCTCCGCCTTGCCGCCGCCGAACAGCTCGGCAAACGCCTTTCGGAATTCCTGGTCGATGAGGGCGAATTGCTCCTTGAATATCTCGGTCATTTCTCCGGTGATCTGGGCAATGATATCTTGAAGCTCCTTTTTCGCTTTGTCCACGTCGTCCCGTTGGTCGGTGAAGTAGGTGTACCGTTCGTTCACCCGGGCAAACTCCTCCACCGCATCCGGGTTGATACTGCCCAAACCGGAAATGGATTTTTTCAGCTCTCCAATACGCCGCTGAGCCTTCGGCACCGACTCCAGCTCCACCCGCTGGGCCCTGGCCGCCTCGTGGGACAGCTCATAGTTTTCCCACAGCTTGTCCAAAAGCTGGCTCTCCTCAATGGCCGTGGCGGCAGCCTTCTGCTCCAAAAAGGACACCTCCCGCTCCATCACCAGCAGCTCGTTGTTTTTATCCCTGGCCTGCCTGTCGGCCTGATTTCGCTTCCCCTCCAAAATCAGCTTTTCGTCGCTGAGCCGCCGGATAGCGGCGTTCCCCTCCCGGCTGGCCACCTTCAATCCCTGTAGACGTTCTTCCTCTTCTTTAATTCTCCGTACCAGGTAATCGTTTTGCTGCTCAAACTGTCCAATCATGGCGGTTCGGCTGGCGGTGTCGCCGCTGAGGTCATCCCGAAGCCGTTCCAATTCCCCGATACTCTGGCGCAGCGCGGACTGCTCACCCTCCAGCCCGGCCAGCTTAGCGCTGTGCCGGGCTGACTCCTCATTAAGTCTGGCCACCTTGTCTTGCAGTGCCGTTCGGCCTTGGGCCTTGGCCTCTCCCTCAGCCCGCAGAGCGGCGGCGGCTCCCTCCAACTGTTCAATGCGTGCCTTGGCCTGGGCGGTGTTGCCCGTATTCTCCTCCATGCGGCGCCGAACTTGAGCCCGTTCTCCCTCCAGCGCCTGACGCCGCAGCTCAATGTCGTCCAGCTGGACCTGGGCACTGTCCACCCGCTCAGAATATTTCAGCACCGCATCCTCCGCCTCACGCAATTGCGCCGCAGCGGTATCCAGTTCATATTGTGCAGCGGTGAGCTCTCGCCCGGTTTTGGAAAGCTCCTCTTCAGCCGTTTTCAGGTCGGCGGCCAAGCCATCCCTCTGCCGGTTCAATCGCTCCAGCTCATTGGCCCGGCTCAAAATACCTGCCGAGCGGGACACCGAGCCTCCAGTCATAGACCCGCCGGCATTGAGCACCTGCCCATCCAAAGTGACAATGCGGAAGCGGTGGCCGAATTTCCGGGCGATCGCCATGGCTCTGTCCATGTCCTGAACGATTACCACCCGCCCCAGCAGATTGGAAAAGATGTTGGCGTACTCTGGGGCAACAGAGATGAGGGCATCTCCCATACCCACAAATCCATCCTCACGCTCCACCATCCTGTCCCGGAACTCAGCAGGCCGGATGGTGTTCATGGGCAGGAAGGTACATCGCCCTCCGTCCCGGCGTTTAAGGTAATTGATGGCGTTTTTGCCGTCCTCGTCCCGCTCCACCACCAGATTCTGCATGGCCCCGCCCAGAGCAATCTCAATGGCCACGGCGTACTGGTCCGGGACATGGAGCAGGCTCGCTACCGGCCCCCGAACCCCCCGCAGGCCTCCCCGACCGGCTTCTCCCATCACCAGTTTAACGGCCTTGGAATAGCCCTCATACAGCTTTTCCATTTCGGACAGCATTTTGATCCGGGAATTTAAATTGTTCTCGTCCATCTGGAGGCGGCGGTGCCGCTCCTGGGCTTGATCCTGCTTCCGCTGCCGGGACTGGAGCCGCATCTGATAGCCACTAATAACATTTTTCGCCGCGTCCCGCTCCTCAGAAACCTTCTCCAGTTCCTTTTCGGTTCCCACCAGTACTTCCCTGGCCTGGGATGCCTTGTCCTCTTGTTCCTGGAGTTCCTGCCCCAGCTTTTCCTCCCGGTCGTACAGTTCCTGAGCGGCGGCGGCCAGAGCGGACAGCAGTTCCCGTGCCTCACCGGCGGAGGCGGTTTCCAGCCGTTCCCGCTCTTGAAGGCGTTCCAGCTCGTCGTCGAGGGTACCTGCCGAGCCAAGCACTTCCTCGGTACTCTTGGTCAAGGCATCCATCCTCTCCTGACAGGCGGCCATATCCCGTCCAATCTGCTCCAAACGGTCCCGGCCCTCCTGAATCTGAGCGGCAATAGAACCTGCCCGGCCCTCCTGCTGCTCCAGCTCCCGCCGGATACGCTGGGCGTTCTCGCTGTTATTTTTGATATCGTTTTTCAGCAGCGTAATGCTGTTTTCGCAGGAGTGGACCTGTTCGTCCATACCGGACTGTCTCCCCCGCAATTCCTCCGCCTCAACATCCTTATCCCGCATTTGTTGCGCATAATCGGTACTCTCAGCATACAGGCGCTCTACTGCGCTGTGGGCTTCATCCCGCTGGCGCACCGCCGCCTCCAAATCCCCTTTCAGCTTCACGCTGCTGGCCCGTATATGCTCCAGTTGATCCAACCAGACAGAAATCTCCAACCCTTTCAGCTCATCCCGAAGAACCAGGTATTTTTTCGTTTTCTCCGCCTGAACCCGCAGAGGCTCCACTTGCAGTTCCAGTTCCCCGATTTTATCGTTAATGCGCACCAGATTCTCTTCCGTGCGCTCCAACTTGCGCTCCGCCTCCTCCTTGCGGTGACGAAACCTGGAGATGCCCGCCGCCTCCTCAAACACCTCCCGGCGGTCCGCACTTTTGACCGATAAAATCTCATCAATGCGCCCCTGGCCGATAATAGAATATCCCTCCCGGCCCAAGCCGGTATCCATGAACAGTTCATTGATATCCCGCAAACGGCAAGCCCGGCGGTTGATATAGTACTCACTCTCCCCAGAACGGTAATACCGACGGGTTACCGCCACCTCCGTCTCCTCCATCTGGAAAATCCGCTCGGCATTGTCCAGTACAAGGGTAACCTCGGCAAATCCTAATCCCTTCCGCTTCTCGGTACCGTTGAAAATTACATCCTCCATTTTGCTGCCCCTGAGCGTACGGGTGGACTGCTCTCCCATCACCCAACGGATGGCATCGGAAATATTGGACTTGCCCGAGCCGTTGGGACCAACCACAGCCGTAATATCCGAACCAAAAGCCAGCACTGTTTTATCCGGAAAACTTTTAAAACCTTGTATCTCCAGCGCCTTCAGGTACAAAAAACCACCACTTTTCTTTCCAAACCTTTCAAAACACTTGCGCCACAGCAGTTTTGTCCATTTTTCTGCCGCAGCAGCTCCTTTTCTGGATAAGAAAGGAAATTCTTGAGTATATTATTTTATTTTACCACACCACCATTTTTTTTGCAAGTTTCAGCCATATAGATTCAATTCCCATTTGGGCGACCCCAAAGCATAAGGATGTTGATAGGTTACACGCGCTGTCCGGCGTATTTTCTGAACATGTCAAACAGCCTTTGCTCTTGCATATCATCCGCCGGGCACGCGTTCACCTGGTACACCTCTCTCCCGTCTGAAAAGTTATGTATTTATGGTGCTTCGCTGTTTTTATTCCACTTCACTTGTCTTTCCCAGTCTGCCGTGGTATAAAAAATAAACGCGATAGAACCATTCCGCACCCTGTTGAGTGGGTTCGTGTTCTTGCGCATACTAGTATTACAACCTGCGCCCATAACAAACATCAAATTTAACCATTGACAAAGATAATGGAATATGGTAACATAAGGCTCACATTTAACTGTGCCTTATGTGGAGAGATGTCCGAGTGGTTTAAGGAGCCGGTCTTGAAAACCGGTGACCCGCAAGGGCCGTGGGTTCGAATCCCACT